>Ga0187766_10002041_pt1 | contig 11939 bp, 12 predicted proteins | sample 0216_QUI02_MP05__4_FD_132971 | JGI IMG/M metagenome (GOLD analysis project Ga0187766, IMG submission 132971) | Tropical peat soil microbial communities from peatlands in Department of Meta, Colombia - 0216_QUI02_MP05_20_MG | ecosystem: Environmental > Terrestrial > Soil > Wetlands > Peat ... | reverse complement strand
GCCCTCGCATCGACCGCCACGTACTGCAGGCCGGGTGTGCGCTCGCGCTGCACGAACTCAGTGAGCCGCAGCTCGAGCTGTCGCATTCGCTCATCAGGCGACACGGAGAAAGCGCCCCCTCAGTGGTCTCGTTGAGAGATAGGTCTCAGGTGGCCCCGCCTCGGAACGCTCTGCCCGCCCCCGTGACCATTCAGTGACATTCATCCCGGGAACCCCCGGGTAAGCTTGCCCGATGCACCAGATCGGTGTCGTCGGTCTCTCCTACCGTCACGCCGGAGTGGACGATCTCGCCCGCTTTGCCGTGCCGCGGGAGGCGCTCGCCGAGCGACTCGCGGCGCTGCGGGCGCGCCTTCCGGCCGCGGAACTCCTCTACATCGGCACCTGCAACCGGGTGGAGGTTTTGTACGCGACCGCGGACGGGCAGTCGGCGGTCGATTCCCGGCGCGCCGCTTTTCAAGTCCTCACCGGGCGTGAGCCCGAACCGGGCGAGGCCGCGCGCGTGCTGCGCGCCTGGACCGGTGAGGCGGCGGTTGAGCACCTTCTACTCCTCGCCTGTGGACTCGATTCCGCTCAGACCGGCGAGCAGGAAATCGCCACGCAGCTGCGCGGCGCCTGGGAAGATGCGCGCGCGGCTCGCACCTCGGGGCCAGTGCTCGATCGGCTGATGGCCGAGGCGCTCGGCATGGCGCGGCGTATGCGCCGTCTCTCCGGGGGGCTGCGCGCTCCCTCGCTTGCAGATCTCGCCGCCGAGCGCGTGCTGCAAACACTCGCTAGCGGCGGTGGGCGTGTGGCGCTCATCGGGGTGTCGGCGATGACGCGCCGCTGCGCTCGGCGCCTGCATGAAGCGCAGGTTCCTCTCCTGCTCGTCAATCGCACGCTCCAGGCGGCGGAGGAACTCGCCGCCACGGTCGCGGGGGAGGCGCAGCCACTTGAGGCGTTTCGGGCTTCGCCATCCGCGGTGAAGGCGGTCGTGCTCGCGGCCGGCGGGGGCGAAGCGCTGCTCGATGCGGTGGTGCTGGGGCGCTTGCGCGCATCCGGGGCGCTGCTTCTCATCGATTTTGGAGTTCCTCCCAACGTTGATCCCGAGGCCGCCCGGCGCGCGGGCGTGGCGCGGCTTGGCATGAGTGATCTCATTGCCGCCGCACATGGACGGCGTCTGAGCGAGCTCCTGCGGCTGGCGCCCGTGCGCGCCGCCATCGATGAGCGTCTCGCCCACCTGCGCGCCGAACTCGCAACGCGCGCCATCGGTTCACAGCTCGCCGAGCTTCGCGGTGCCTTCGAGCAGCTCGCGGCTGCGGAAGTAGCGCGCGCGCTCGGACATGAACTGCGTACACTCGATGACATTGAGCGCACTCAGCTCGAGCGGTTCGCGGCGACGCTCGCGCGGCGGCTGGCGCATCTGCCGCTCGCGGGGCTGCGTGCCGCGGCCGTACACGCAGGACCAGAGGTTCTGGCGGCCTTTTTTGCCGGTGCAAAGAGCAGCCGCGAGCCGCCCGGCGCGGAGAAGCCATGAGCATGCCGCAGGACGAGAAGGGGGAGCTTGATCATCCGCGCTCAACGGAGCTCTACGAGCGCGCTTGCCGCGTTATTCCAGGCGGTGTGAACTCCCCGGTGCGTGCGTTTCGTGCGGTCGGAGGCACCCCGCTGTTCATTGTCCGGGGCGCAGGCGCGCACGTGTTCGACGCCGACGGCCGCGGCTATCTCGACTTCGTCGGCTCCTGGGGTCCGCTGATTGCAGGCCACGCGCATCCGCAGGTGCTCTCCGCAGTGGCCGAAGCGCTCGCGCGCGGCACCACCTTCGGCGCTCCGTGCGCCGCCGAGGTCGATCTCGCCGAGCGTGTGGTGGCGGCCTATCCGGCCGCCGAACAGGTACGGTTCGTGTCCTCCGGGACCGAGGCCGTCATGAGCGCGATCCGCGTGGCGCGTGCCTTCACCGGACGCGATCTCATCGTGAAGTTTGCCGGCTGCTATCACGGGCACGCCGATCACCTGCTGGTCGCGGCGGGCTCGGGACTCGCAACCTTTGGCCGCCCCTCCTCGGCCGGCGTGCCCGAGGCCTTCACCGCCGCAACCCGCGTGCTGCCACTCGATGACGAGGCTGCGCTCGAGAAGCTTTTTGCGCTCGAAGGAGTGCGCATCGCCGCGGTCATCATCGAGCCCGTGCCGGCAAATCACGGGCTTCTGCCGCAACGGCGCGAGTTCCTGCGGCAGCTCCGGCAGCTGACGCGCAAGCACGGGTCACTCCTCATTTTCGATGAGGTGATCAGCGGGTTTCGCCTGGCGCGCGGGGGTGCTGCGGAGCGTTTCTCGATCGCCCCGGATCTTGCGACCTTCGGCAAGGTGATTGGCGGCGGGATGCCGGTCGGTGCCTTCGGTGGCGCCCGTGCGATCATGGCGCGCCTTGCACCCGACGGCGACACCTACCAGGCCGGCACGCTCTCCGGGAATCCGGTCGCGATGGCGGCGGGCCTCGCGACGCTCGATCTGCTCGCGCGCGAGTCGGGCTGGCAGCGACTTGAAGCGCGCGGTGAGGAGCTCGAGCGGCTGTTGCAACCGGCGCTCTCGCATGCGCCCTTTCCGGTTACGCTGGTGCGTGTCGGTTCGCTTTTTTGGCTGTCACTGCATGCGGCGGGGGCGCCGCGCACGGCGGCGGCCCTGAGCGCCAAGGAGACGGCGCGCTTTGCCGCGCTCTTCCACGCCATGCTCGATCGCGGGGTGTACCTGCCGCCCTCGGCGTACGAAGCCTGCTTCCTCTCGCTCGCCCACACGAGCGCCGATCTCGCGCGGTTCGCGCAGGCGCTGCGCGAGGCGTTACAGTCCATCGCATGAAGGCGACCCGCGTCTTCCAGCTGACCGCGCTCGCGCTGGTGCTGGTGTCGCTCGTGCAGGTCGGCTGGTGGCTCTTCGATCAGCGCGCCTACACGATCGAAAAGGTGGACGCCGCGCGGCGCGCCTACAACGAGCAGGCCGCGGCCGCGCAGGCGCTGCTCGATTCGGGCACGAGCGCTGCGCAGGTCGAGGCCCTTCTCCCCGCGATCGTGGTGCGCGAGGGCCACGCGGCGCTCGTCCCCGAGATCGAGACGCGCCTTCGGACCGAGGAGCGCCGCCGCATCAACCAGTATGCCTGGGAGGGGGCGTTCTTCCTCTTCGCGCTCGCGCTCTGCATCGCGGTGATCGCCGGCGCGCTGCGCGCCGAGAGGCGCGTGCGCGAGGAGCAGGAGAGCTTCCTCGCGCTCGTCTCGCACCAATTCAAGACGCCGCTGGCGAGCCTGCAGCTCTCGCTCGAGACGCTGGCGTTGCGCGCACCCGAGCCCGCGCAGGCGCGCAAGCTGATCGATCGCATGCTCGCGGACTTGGCGCGCATGGAGTTGATGGTGACGCAGATCCTCGAGAGCGCGCGTCTCGAGCGCGGCCGGGTTGAGCTGCGCTCCGAGCCGATCGAGCTCGCGGGCGCCGTGCAGCGGGTCGTCTCGCAGCTCGAGGAGCGCGCGCGCGCGCAGCGCATCGCCATCTCGAGCGAAATCGCCCCGGGCCTCAAGGTGCTCAGCGACCCCCTCGCGCTCGATGTCGTGGTGCGCAACATCCTCGAGAACGCCCTCAGCGCGGTTTCGGGCGGGGGCAGCATCGCGCTCGCGGCGCAATCGGGTAACGGTGAGGTCGAGCTCGCCGTGCGCGATAGCGGAGTCGGGTTCGAACCCAAGGACGGTGCGCGGCTCTTCGAGAAATTCACACGGCTCAATTCCGCCGGTGGCCACTACGGTACCGGGCTCGGGCTTTTTATCGTGCGACGCCTGATGGAGCTCGCCCGCGGCCGCGTGAGCGCCCATAGCGATGGCATCGGGCGGGGGGCGCGCTTCGTGCTCACCTGGCCGGCCGCGGCGCGCGAGTCTCCGCCATGAACCTCAAGGTCCAGAACGCCCCGCGCGTGCTGGTCGTCGAGGACGACCCGCATCTCGCAGCGGGCGTCGTCGAGAACCTGCGCGCCGAGGGCTATGAGGTGAGTTCGGCGCGCGATGGCGAGGAAGCGCACCGCTGGCTGCGCGGCGCTCCCTGCGATCTGATCGTGCTCGATGTGATGCTGCCCGGGCTGGATGGCTTCGGCCTCTGCCAGATGCTCCGGAGCGAAGGTAACAACACCCCGGTGCTGTTCCTCACCGCCCGCGGTGATCCCGCCGATCGCGTGCGCGGGCTCGAAGCGGGCGGCGATGACTACCTCGCCAAGCCCTTTCATCTCGAGGAGTTCCTGCTGCGCGTGCGCGCGATCCTGCGTCGCTGGGAATGGTATCGGGCGGCCTCGGCGACCCAGGCGACTGCCGTTCTGCGCTTTGGCGGCAACGAGGTCGACTTTCGCGCTTTCCACGCCCAGACCTGGAACGGGGAGTCGCAGGAGCTCACCGAAAAGGAGGCGATGATTCTCAAGGTACTCGCCGAACACAGCGGCGAGATTGTCTCGCGCGAGGATCTGCTCGAGCGCGTCTGGGGCTATGACGTCTTTCCCTCGACCCGCACCGTGGACAATTTCATCCTGAGATTGCGCAAGCGTTTCGAGAAAGACCCGGCGAACCCACGGCACTTCCTGACGGTGTGGGGTGTCGGTTATCGCTTCCTCAGCGAGGGCGAGCCGTGAGCCCCGCGCGCTCCCTGCGCATCGGCACGCGCGCATCGGCGCTCGCGCTTTGGCAGGCAGAGCACGTCGCCGAACTCATCCGGGTGCAGCCCGGGGCGCCGGCGGTCGAACTCGTGCGCATCAGTACGCAGGGGGACATAAGGAGCGACGTGCCACTTTGGCAGACGGCGGGGCGCTCCTTCTTCACTCGCGAGATCGACCGCGCCTTGCTCGCGGGCGATGTGGATGTCGCCGTGCATAGTCTTAAAGACCTGAGCACGCAGCTCGAGCCGGGCGTCGCGCTCGCGGCGACGCTACCGCGCGCCGATCCGCGCGATGTGCTCGTCAGTCGCAGCGGCCGGGCGCTCGCGGCGCTCCCCCGCGGTGCGCGCATTGGCACGAGCAGCCTGCGCCGTCGGGCGTTTCTGGCACGCGCCCGCAAGGACGCCGTGCCGGTCGAGCTGCGCGGCAACGTGCCGACCCGGCTCGAGCGGCTCGAGCGCGGCGAATGCGACGCCATCGTACTCGCAGCCGCGGGGCTCGCGCGTCTTGGGCTCCTCGAGCGCGTGAGCGAATTTCTCGATCCCGCGAGCTTCCCACCGGCCGTGTCGCAGGGGGTGATCGGGGTCTGCACGCGCGCCCAGGACTTGACGACGCAGCGTTGGATCGGTGTGCTCGATGATCAGGAGGCGCGCCTCGCGAGTAGCGCCGAGCGGGCGCTGCTCAGGCGGCTCGAAGGTGGCTGCCAGGTGCCACTTGGCGCCCTCGCTACGGTTCACGGCAACGTGCTCGATCTGAGCGCAAGCGTCTGTGCGCTCGATGGCTCGGAGCTCCTCAGTGTCCGCGGGGTGACCGTCGCCACGACGGGCGGAGCACCGCGGCCGATGGAAGCCGTGGCGCTCGGAGAGCGCCTCGCGGAGGAGCTTCTCGACCGCGGCGCGGGCGCCCTGATTGCGAGTGAGCGCGAAGCACGCACGGTGGACGAGCCTTGAGCACGAAGACCGAGGTAAGACCCGTGGTCGTTACCCGCGCCGAGTCGAGCGACGGGCCTTTGAGCCGCGAGTTGCGCAACCTCGGCTTACACGTGCTCCTTTGGCCCGCGGTCAAGGTGAGCGCCTCCGATCCCGAAGCGCTGCGCGCCGCGCTCGAGGCCATCGGCTCTTTTGACTGGATCGTGTTCGCGAGTCGGCACGCCGTCGCGGCGGTGCTCGAGCAGCTGGGTACGCCCCCTCGGGGTCTGCGTGTGGCCGCCGTCGGTCAGGCGACCGCACAGGTGCTGCGCCAGCGCGGCTGGTCCGTGGATCTAGTGCCGGATGAGCCGAGCGCGCAGGCCCTGGTCGCAGCCCTCGCGGGGGCCCTCTCGGGGGGAGCGCGCGTGCGGGTCCTTTATCCGGCGAGCTCGCGGGCGCTGCCGACGATCGCACAGGGCCTGCGCCATCTCGGCGCACAGGTCACGCAGGTTGAAGCCTACCGCACGGACTCCGCGGCGCTCGATGTCGCTGACTGCCGCACGTGGATCGAGCGCGAGGAAATCGGGGCAGTCACCTTCGCAAGTCCCTCCGCCGTCACCGAGCTGGCGGAGCTTCTCGGGGAAGGTGATTTCAAGCGCCTTTTGAGTGGGGCGACCGCGATTGCCATCGGCCGCACTACCGCTCGCGAGCTGAGCACGCGCGGCTTTGCGGCCGTGGTCGCCGAGCCCTCGACGCTCGAGGGGCTCGCGCTCACCACCTTTCGGGTATTGCAAGCGAGGTCATAACCATGGGATTTCCTGCCACGAGAGCGCGACGCACGCGTCAGTCGGACGTCTGGCGCCGCATGGTGCGCGAGACGCACCTGAGGTCTGATGCCCTCGTCTATCCGCTCTTCGCCGTGCCCGGGCGCGCTGTGCGCCGGCCGGTCGAGAGCATGCCGGGGATTTTTCAGCTCTCGGTGGATGAGCTCGCAAAGGCCGCGCAGGCTGCCTATTCGGCGGGGGTGCCGGCGGTGCTTGTGTTTGCCGCACCGGCCGAGAAGGACGCCAAGGCGAGCAGCGCAACCGACCCCCAGGGGCTCGCGGCGCGTGCGATCGGCGCGGTTAAGGAAGCATGCCCCGAACTGCTGGTCTGGGCAGACGTTTGCCTCTGCGGTGCGAGCGATCACGGTCATTGCGGACACGTGACCTCCTCGGGTACGGTCGACAACGATTCTTCGGTTCGCACCCTTGCGGAAGTGGCCCTGAACTACGCCCGGGCCGGGGCGGACGCGGTGGCGCCCTCCGACATGATGGACGGTCGCGTCGGTGCGATCCGCGCGCTTTTGGATCGAGAGGGGTACGCTACGACCCCCATTGTCGCGTATGCGGCCAAGTACGCCTCATCTTTCTATAGTCCGTTTCGCGAAGCGGCCGAGTCTGCTCCCGCTTTTGGCGATCGCCGCTCCTATCAGATGGACCCGGCGAATGCGCGCGAGGCGCTGCGCGAGGTGTTGCTCGACATTGAGGAGGGCGCGGATCTCGTCATGGTGAAGCCCGCGGGTCCCTACCTCGACATCATTCGTCAGGTGCGCGATCGTGTGAGCGTGCCGGTGGTCGCCTATCAGGTCTCGGGTGAGTTCAGTCTGATCAAGGCGGCGGCTGCACGCGGCTGGATCGACGAGCGCGCCGCGGTGCTCGAGACCCTCACCGGTATTCACCGTGCCGGAGCCGACCTCATCATCAGTTACTTCGCGCCCGAAGTGGCGCAATGGCTGCGCCCATGAGCCCCCCCCGCACACCCGCCGCCAAGGCGGACGCTTCGACATTCCTCGCGGCCTGTCGGCGACAGAAGGTGCCGCACCGGCCGATCTGGATCATGCGTCAGGCGGGCCGCTATCTCCCCGAGTACCGCTCGGTGCGTGCCAAGACGGGCTTCGACGCCTTGCTGCGCAAGCCCGAGCTCGCCGCCGAGGTGACTCTGCAGCCCGTGCGCCGCTTCCCGCTCGACGCTGCGATCCTCTTCAGCGACATCATGACGCCGCTCTCGGGCATGGGCGTTGATATCGCCTTCGAGCCTGCCCCGCTCGTGAAGAAACCGGTGCGCACCGATGCCGAGATCGACGCACTGCCCGCGCTGGTGGCCGACCGCGATGTTCCCTTCGTGCTCGAGACCATCCGCCTCGTGCGCCGCGAGCTGCCCCGTCACGTGCCGCTCATCGGCTTCGCGGGGGCACCGTTCACGCTCTTCTGTTATCTCGTCGCCGGCAAGCCCTCGAAGGACTTCGCACCGGCGCGCACCATGCTTTACGCAAGACCCGAAGCCGCGGAGCGGCTGCTCATGCGGTTAGCGGACGCCATGGGAGAGTATCTGCACGCGCAGGCGCACGCCGGGGCGCAGGCGCTGATGCTCTTTGAGTCATGGGCGGGACTGCTCGCGGTGGCGGAGTTCAGGCGCTTTGCGCTCGCTCCGATGCGCCGCCTGCTCACGAAACTGCGCAAGCTCGGCGTGCCCCTCATTTATTACCTGAACGATGGCGACCCGCTCATGAAGGAGCTCAAGGACCTCGAGGTCGATGTGGTCGGAGTGGACTGGCGCTCGGACTTGAGGGAAGTGCGCGGGATCCTTGGACCCAACAAGGCGATCCAGGGCAATCTCGATCCGGCCGCGCTCTTCGCTCCGCCCGCCGCGCTCAAGTCGCACGTGGACGTCGTCATTCGCCAAGCCGGCCCCGCCCCCGGACACATCTTCAATCTCGGCCACGGCATCTGGCCGGAAACCGATCCCGATGCGGTCGCGCGCCTCGTCGATCTCGTGCATGAGCACGCCTGAGGACCGCGCGGCGCGGGCGGCGGAGTACTTCCGGGATCTGCAGCAGCGGCTGTGTGCCGCGTTCGAGGCCTTCGAACCCGAAAGCCGCTTCATCGCGCGCAGCTGGCACAAGCCCGCCGGTCACCCGCTCGAAGGCGGTGGCGAGGCGCGCCTCATGCGCGGGGAAGTTTTCGAGAAAGTGGGCGTGAACGTGAGTCACGTCTTCGGCCGGCTCGCGCCTGAAGCCCGGGCGCAGGTCGCGGGCGCCGAGGCCTCGGCGGGGCGTTTTGTGGCTACCGGTATCTCGATGGTCGCGCACATGACGAACCCCTACGTCCCGGCCGTGCACATGAACCTGAGGTACCTCGCAACCAGCCGCGATTGGTTTGGCGGTGGGGCGGATCTGACACCCACCTTTCCCATCCCCGACGATACGGAGGATTTTCACGCAGCGCTGCGCGCGGCCTGCGATGCGTATCGCCCCGATGCGTATGCAGAGTTCAAGGCCTGGTGCGACCGCTACTTCTATCTGCCGCATCGGCAGGAGCCCCGCGGGGTGGGCGGGATCTTCTTCGATGACCTCGCAAGCCCCGACCGGGAGGCGGACTTCGCGTTTGTAAAGCGGGTCGGTGAAGCGCTGCTCGGCGTTTATCCGCGGATCGTGGCACGCCGCAAGGCCACCCCCTTCGACGGGGGCGCGCGTGAGCGTTTACTCATCAAGCGCGGGCGCTACGTCGAGTTCAACCTCGTTTACGACCGCGGCACGAAATTCGGTTTCAATACCGATGCGGATCCGGAGGCGTATCTGATGAGCTTGCCGCCGCTGGTGAGGTGGTGAGATCGGGATTGCCGGAGGGGGAAGAGGGGACCGAGCTCCCCAGCCAGTTCACCGGGTCCGGCCAGAAAAGCCGCGCGGGACGCGAGCGTGCTGCAGCGCGCCAATGGGCCCTCAGCCTCGATGCGATCGCCTCGAGCGCCTCCCCGGGAGGCCCCCAGAACCGTCGCAAGCCATTGTACGATCGCATCTTCCTGTGTCCCCGCGCACGAAGCGCGCCTCTTTAATGAGGGAGTCTCCGGAAGTCTCAAGGTTCCGGAAAAAAGTGTTGCCCCATTGCGACGCAGACGTTTAAACGGGGAACGGACCTTGGGCGCTCTAAGGAACAGATGACAACCGCGCAGGCCGAGGACAGCCGGGTCGATTGGGAGGGCGCGCTGCTACAGCGCGCGTGCGCCGGCGACACGCGCGCGTTCGAAAGGATCTATCGCGAGCACTCGGGCCGGGTATATGGGCTGTGCTTGCGCATGTTGCGCGATGTGCAGCTCGCGGAGGATTGTACGCAGGACACTTTCATCAACGCATGGCGGGCGCTGCCGAAATTTGAAACGCGCAGCTCGCTCGCGACCTGGCTGCATCGGATCGCGGTCAACGTAAGCCTCGCCAAGCGCGGACGAGCAGCGCGCTTTGAACCGCTGCCCGAGGCCGAGGAGGGCGAGGTGACGGGCGAATGGGTGCTCGAAACGCCGGTCGAGGTTCAAGAGCTCGAGGAGGCGATCGGCGGCTTGCCCGAGGGCGCGCGCGATGCGCTCGTACTGCACGCGCTCTACGGTTACTCGCACGGCGAGGCGGCCGAGATGCTCGGGATCGCCGAAGGCACCTGCAAGGCGCAGCTGCATCGGGCGCGCAAGCTCCTGCGTGAAAGACTGAAACTGGAGATGAACTGACATGACCGCTGCGGGAGATGATCGCAAGGTGAAGGCACTCGCCGAGCTCGCGCGCTCGATCGAGCCGCCTTCGGACCTCTGGCCGGCGATCGAGGCGCGGCTCGACCCTCGTACGCGCCAGGGCGCCCCGGGCGGCGGGGCACCGCTCGTGCGCCGCATCGCTCCACCGCGCTGGCTCGCTGCCGCCGCCATGGTTGCCGCGGTAGCGGTCGGTGTCTGGATCGGCCGCAGTCTGCTGCCGGGCGCGCTGCCACCCTCCGCTGCGCCGACCGCGGCGGCGCCGACGCGGGTAAACCCCGCGATCGGTGCTCCCACGGCACTCGATACCGCCTACGTGAGCGACCCGCGCTACGAGCGCGACCGTGCGGCACTCATGAAGTCACTCGCGGTGCGGCTCGAGGCGCTGCCGCCGCCCGCGCGCGCGAAGGTCGTGGCGAGTCTTCAGGCCATCACTAAGGCCAAGGAGGATCTCGAGGCCGCGCTCGGCAAGGATCCCGGCAACGCGCTGCTCGAAGAACTGCTCGTCAACACTTACCAGGACGAGATGCGGGTGCTCACCGACCTGCATGAAGCCAGCGACGCTGGCAAGGGGATCTGAAGTATGCGAACCGTCTATTGGGTGTCGGTGTCGTTGCTGCCGCTGCTCTCGGCAGCAGGGGCACGGGCAGACGACAACACCTTCGATCGGCAGCTGCCCGCCGATGCGCGTGGCGTCGTCAGCATTTCGAGCACCGCGGGCACGATCCATGTGACCGGCTGGGACCGCGCCGAAGTGAACGTGCACGCGGATCTCGGTTCCGAGAGCGACAAGGTCGAGGTCACGAGCGAGCATGGCCGCACCAGCATCAGGGTCGCGCAGCGCAGCTCCTCGGGACCTCACGGCGGGGCGGATCTGCAGATCAAAATCCCCAAAGAGAGCGAGCTCGATGTCTCGGCGGTGAGCGCGGACGTCACCTCGCAGGGCGTGCTCGGGGTGCAGCGGCTGAGCGCTGTGAGCGGCAACGTCACGGCGGAGCTCGCGGGCTCGGACCTCGAACTCAAGACGGTGAGCGGGGATGTGAAGCTCAAGGGCCACGGACAGCCGGCGCGGCTGCACGTGACGACGGTCAGCGGCGATCTGCACCTCGACCATGGGGCCGGAGATCTTGAGGCAGGAACCGTGAGCGGTGAGTTGGTGGTGGCGCTCGACAGCGCGCGCTCGGTACGCGCGCGCACGACCTCGGGTGATCTGAGCTTCGAGGGAAAGCTGACGCGCGGGGCGAGCTTCGATGCGGCCACCGTGAGCGGGGAGCTCAAGGTGCGGGCGAGCGCCGATGGCGGTTACGCGTACGAAGTCTCATCCTTCAGCGGCGACATCACGAACTGCTTCGGCGCCGCCTCGTCGGGACAGCACGGTTCGCCCGGGCATTCTCTCGAGGGGACGCGCGGGGAGGGAGCAGGGCGCGTGCACCTGAAGAGCATGTCCGGCGATATAGAGCTCTGCGACCGCCCGTAAGGAAAGCGCACCCGACCCGCGGCGCACGCCGCGCGCGGCGATGGCTAAAATCCGTGCGTGGCACTCTCCCGATCCCCCCTTGCGCCCGCACTCCTCGAGTGGTTCGCTCGCGAAGGGCGCCGTGATCTTCCCTGGCAGCGCGAGCCCACACCGTACCGGGTATGGGTGTCGGAGATCATGCTGCAGCAGACGCAGGTCGCGACCGTTATCCCCTATTACCGGCGATTCCTCCGCGTTTTTCCCGAGGTGCGCTCGCTCGCCCGCGCGCACCTCGATGAGGTGCTGCATCTGTGGTCAGGCCTCGGGTACTACGCGCGGGCGCGCAACCTGCACCGCGCCGCGCAGCGTATCGTCG
>Ga0187766_10002040_pt1 | contig 11939 bp, 8 predicted proteins | sample 0216_QUI02_MP05__4_FD_132971 | JGI IMG/M metagenome (GOLD analysis project Ga0187766, IMG submission 132971) | Tropical peat soil microbial communities from peatlands in Department of Meta, Colombia - 0216_QUI02_MP05_20_MG | ecosystem: Environmental > Terrestrial > Soil > Wetlands > Peat ... | reverse complement strand
TAATTTCGCAGGGTCCGCTATCGCAGGTCCCGGCGCTTCCACGACGAGAATCTCCTCGGCGATCGGCCCAAAATCCGCGCGAAAATGAACCGAGCTTTTGAGCGCCAGGATCTTCATGCGCGAGGGCTCGATCCCGACATGGCGGAGGATCGCTTGATCCGCCGCCTGCATCTTCCGGCTCGCGACGATGACGTGAACGCCGCCAATTTGGAGGCAGGCCATCGGCCCAAGTTGCATCCTCGATCCCTTGTAGAAGGGTCCGGTTGCCGTGAATTTGCCGTCGCCGATTGCACGAATCTTGAACTGGCCTTCGAAAGGCCCGTGTCCGGGCAAGTTGGAGCGGCCGCCGATCTTGAGCTTCACGGAAGCGCCGACGCCGGCGGCATGGGCGGCGGCGGCGGCTGGCGGATCGCACAGAACTGCGAAGGCGGCATCCTCTGCACCGTTACGCACCAATGCTTTGAGGAGACCTATCGTGTCTGCATCGCCTCCCGCACCGGGATTGTCCTGCGTGTCGGCGAGGACGACGGGTCCAGACGCCGTCTTCGCTGTCGCCATCGCATGTTGCACCGCTGCGTCGGGCTCCCAAAGCGCATCTGCGAAGTCCGCCTCGCGCGCAAGGCATTCACCGGTAAGCCGATCCGCGGCACGGTCGGCACCCGCCTGGCTCGTCGCGTAAACGAAGACGGACGGACCGCAATCGCGGATGTCGGCGAGGGGAAATCCCGTCGCGAAATTAGCGCATGCGATCTGACCGCGCTCGAGCGCCGTCGCAAGGGCATAAAGGCTCTTCCCCGGCTCGATCAGCGTGCATTGGAATGTGAGCGGGATGAGATACGGAAGCTTGCGGAATGATTTGTAGAGCGGCCGCCCGTGGCGAAGAATGCCGTCGAGCACCTTTGCCGCCCGCCCGCCCGTCTCGGCCATATCGATGTGCGGATAGGTACGGTAGGCAACAAGGGCGGAGGCTTGCCCGACCATCCGCTCAGTCACATTGGCGTGGAGATCGAGGCTCGCGACGATCGGCACGCCTGGTCCCACGAGTGCCCGCACCCGGGCGAGAAGCTCGCCCTCCCCGTCCTCGAGATGCTCCGCCACCATGGCGCCGTGGAGATCGAGGTAAACCGCATCCACCGGCAACGCCGCCGCGAGATCGCCGATCAACGTCGCTGCAATGCGCTCATAGGCATCGCCCGTCACATGGGCGGAGGGCTCCGTGTTTCCCCAGACCAGCGGGACGAGTTCATGCCCCATTTTTCTTGCGGCGTCGACGAACCCCGCGACGGGGATGTTGATCCCGGCAACCGCCTCGAAAAGAGGCTCCCCACGGGTCAGGCCGGGCCAGCCGCTCGCGCGAACGAAATCCTCGTAGCGCGCCTTGGTCGGCGCGAATGTGTTGGTCTCATGCTGAAAGCCGCCGACCGCGATCCGCGACATCGAATCCTGCCTTTCTAGTGTGGCAACTAATCCGAAATTCGCTCCCGGTCCCGCACCCTAATGTGGCGAATTTCAGATTCGCCACACTAGATATCGGCATAGCAATGCGTCTCTGCATCGCCGCCCGGATGGGTTACCGCACCATATTGGGCGGAGCCGACTGTTTGCGCATATTTCCAAAGCGTGCCTGATTGGAAATCGTGCTTGCGCGGCTTCCACGCCCTGCGGCGTCTCGCAAGCTCCGTCCTTGAAAGTTCGACGTCGAGCGTGCCCCTGGCGGCGTCGAGCTTGATCGTGTCACCGTTCTTGAGGAGTGCGATCGGCCCGCCTATCGCGGCCTCCGGGCCGATATGGCCGACGCAGAAGCCGCGCGTAGCGCCCGAGAACCGGCCATCGGTGATGAGGGCCACGACTTGGCCGAGCCCCTGCCCATAGATGGCACTCGTGGTCGAGAGCATTTCGCGCATTCCGGGCCCGCCCCTCGGACCCTCGTATCGGATCACGACCACGTCGCCCGGCTTGATCTTGCGGGCGAGAACGGCGGCAAGCGCGTCCTCCTCGCATTCGAAGCAACGCGCCTTGCCGGTGAACTGGAGGCTCTTCAGACCCGCAATCTTCACGATGGCGCCGTCGGGCGCGAGATTGCCCTTGAGGCCGACGACGCCACCCGTCTTGGAGAGGGGTGATTTCGTCGAGTGGACGACGTCCTGATTCTTTGGAAAGGAGACCCTCCTTAGGTTTTCGGCGACCGTCTTGCCCGACACGGTTAGGCATTCGCCGTGGAGATAACCGCCATCGAGCAAGGCCTTCATCAGGACCGGCACGCCGCCCACGTCGTAGAGATCCTTTGCGACATATTTTCCGGCCGGCTTCAGATCCGCGATATAAGGCGTGCGGCGGAAGATCCTTGCCACGTCGTCGAGGGTGAATTCGATTCCCGCCTCGTGCGCGATCGCCGGCAAATGCAAGCCTGCATTGGTCGACCCACCCGACGCCGCAACCACAGTCGCCGCATTCTCGAGCGACTTCAGGGTCACGATGTCGCGCGGGCGAAGTTGCATTCTCACGAGCTCCATCACCGCGCGGCCGGCTTCCTCGGCAAAGGCATCGCGACTCTCGAAGGGTGCGGGCGGCATGGCCGAGCCCGGAAGCGCCAGGCCGACTGCTTCGGAGACACAGGCCATCGTGTTGGCGGTGAATTGTCCGCCGCACGAACCGGCCGACGGGCAGGCGGCGCATTCGAGTTCGTGCAACTCCTTGGCTGTCATCTTGCCAGCGGCACGGGCACCCACCCCCTCGAACACGTCGCCGATGGTGACGTCCCTGCCCTTGAATTTGCCGGGAAGGATGGACCCGCCATAGAGAAAGACCGAGGGTACGTTGAGCCGCACCATCGCCATCATGATGCCGGGCAGCGATTTGTCGCAGCCCGCAATGCCGACGAGCCCGTCATAGCAGTGCCCGCGCACGGTCAGCTCGGTCGAATCCGCGATGACTTCCCGGCTGACCAGCGAGGACTTCATGCCGGCGTGGCCCATCGCGATGCCGTCGGTCACGGTAATCGTGGTGAACTCGCGCGGACTACCGCCGCCCGCCTTCACGCCCTGCTTCGCAACCTGCGCTTGGCGGGAAAGCGAAATGTTGCATGGTGCCGCCTCGTTCCATGTCGTCACCACGCCGATGAGCGGGCGCGCAATATCCGCCTCGGTCATTCCCATTGCATAATAAAATGCGCGATGGGGCGCACTCGTGTCGCCGACCGAGACGTGACGGCTCGGAAGTCTCGATTTGCTGAGCGTGGGATTAGGCTTGGCCGACTTCTTGGCCTTGGCGGAGACTCGTTTCTTGTGCGTTCTTCCCAGCGTTCTTTTTTGGATGGCCATGGGCGTTTCCTCATCGACTGCATTGACTTCGATCAACAATAAAGACGCGTAACATCTTGTGCCAGCGCGAAAGAAGCCGTTCGAACATGCGCGAGATGCGCACCTCCCGACGGTTCGGGCTATTGCGGTGGGGACGGATGACCCTCCGTCGCCACTGCGCGCTCGATAGTCGATGCAAGCTGATAGGCGACACAGCGATGCACGAAGTCGTCGTACATGCCTTCCGCGGACTTGGCGGGATCGGTTAAATCGATAGCACCGTTTTCGTCCCAGTACTGCATGATGGCGAAACGGTCGAAGAGGATGACCCCGCGGCTTTGCGCGGCCCAGCGCATATAATCGCGATATGGACCGACGTCGAGTGCCGTGGAGGTATGCGGGCTGTATTGCATGTCCATAAGGATGACATCGATCTCGCGCTGCGTCAGATCTTCAATCCCGGACTCGAGCGTTTCATTGAAATCCGCGAGGTCGACCGCCCGCACGGCGTCCACGGTGCCCGTTTGCCAGATCACGAGGCCCGGATGGCGCGGCTCGATATCGCTCGCGAAGCGCGCGACCATCTCAGCAGCACTCTGACCGCGCCGCGACAAGTTTATCAATTCGAATTTGCCGTTCGGGAATCGTTTACCGAGTTCGACGATGAGGCGCTCCGGATAAGCGTTCGAGGGTGTGCTCGCGCCACTGCCGGCCGAAGAGCTGGAGCCGATCACGACGATCGGTACAGGCTCGCCCGCCTTGATTTTTGCCCCGACATGGGGGAGCGGGAGCTCAGGGCCCAACAGCGAGTCGGGTATGGCGCAATCGCCCGACAAGTCCTCGGCCTTGGCGGCGGTTGAAAAAGCGCTCACCGACCAGACCGTCAACAAGGCAATCAATGTCCGGATCGTCCCCCTCGCCATGGCACTTACTCGCCCCCCGTGATCTGCGTTCTGCCCGGCTGGCGAACGCTCCCCACAGCGTCCATCCGCCGATACCATCGGATCAAATAGGCCAGCCCGATCATGAGCACGATTCCTCCAGCCGAAACAACAATTTGCATGAACACGCCCCCATTCAATTCAATCAGGAGAAAATGGCTGGAAAAGGACAGCAGGATTCCTGCACAAAAGACATAGAGCGACTGCTGGCCGCATGTCACGATCGGCTTGAATATGGGCCAGGAAATGAATCCCGTGTTCGCTTTCACGAGCGTAACGGTGACGTAAGCGAGTGCGAGGAAATGAATGAGCCTCAGCGGGGACAAGTCCGTCTTGCTGATCGGATAGATGATCGCGCCAAGTTGCCGCGGGAAATAGGGCTCGAGTCGCGGGAAATGCCAAGTCAACGTGATCAGAAAAGCAATGACGAGATACGGGATTGCGGACCATAGCAAGATAGGCTTGCGCGGCACCGATGGCTTTGGATTGCCATGCACGCGCCCGAGCAATGCGCCGGTGATGAATAAGAGCTGCCACGCCAAGGGGTTGAAGAACCAAGTCTCGCCCGGCGGAAATCCGGCAAGGTTGATGTGCGTGATCTGTATGAAGACGTAAAACGCGAACGACGCCGTCATGACCCAGTACGGCCTGCGATCGAGCGCCCAAAGTATGATTGGAAAAAAGAGCAAAAGAACGATGTAGAGCGGAAGGATGTCAAGGTTTGCCGGCCGGAACTTGAGGAGTAATGCCTGAACCAGCGTGACGTGCGGTTCGTTCAAGAAGTCGACGATCTGCATCTCCTCGGTGAACATCGGGTTGTTGAATCGGGACGCGACGTAAGCGATTTGTGCGGTGAAGATGACAAAGATGAATATGTGCGCGACGTAAAGCTGCCAGCAGCGCCGCAAAATTCGCGCCGCCGCGAGCACGAAGCCGCGCTTGCGCATGGTGCCGCCATAGGCGATCGCCGCGGAATAGCCGGAAATGAAGATGAAGATCTCGGCCGCATCGCTGAACCCGTAGTTCCGCACCGTGATCCAGTTCACGAGGTTCGCCGGTATGTGATCGAGGTAGATGAAAAAGAGTGCAAGCCCACGGAAGAAATCGAGGCGCAAATCGCGATGCTGCGCCGGGCCAAGCTCGGCGGGATCGACGGAAAAAAGCCTGTGGATCGATGCCCGCATCGGGGCCGCACCCGTACTCTACGCCAACCGCCCACGGCGCCAATCGCCTTGCTGGCCGGCTCGGTAGAAAAAGAATAGCCCCATCGCAGGAATAGCCAAGTCCCGTCAGGTGGCGATCAAGCGTCGGAGTGCTTCGGAAAGGCGGGCGTGTTGGCTTTTCGCTTCGTCGCGACGCTCGCGCTGTTCCTCGACCACGTCCTCGGGAGCGCGCGATATGAAATCGGGATTGCCGAGTTTCTTCTCGAGCTTTTCGACTTCGCTTGCAAGCCGTGCTGCTTCCTTCGAGAGGCGGGCACGCTCCTTTTCGACATCGATCACGTCGGCGAGCGGAAGCACGAACGCTGCTTCGTCGATCACGATCTGCACCGCACCCTTCACCAAGTCGCCCTTCACCGGCGCTATCGTCGCGATGCGCGCCAATGTCCGGATGAGCTCGCCGTAGGTCTTGAGCCGCTCATTCGTCTGCGGACCTGCACCCTGAACCGCGAGTGGGATGCGCACGCCGGGCGGCACGTTCATCTCAGCGCGCACCGAGCGGATCTCGGAGATCAGCCGAATAACCCAATTTGTCTCTTCGCGCGCCGTCTCGTCGATGTAGCTGTCGTCGAAGCTCGGCCACGAAGCAGCAATGAGCCGCTGCCCGTCCCTCTCCGCCGTCTGCGCATAGAGCTCCTCGGTGATGAACGGCATCAACGGATGCAAGAAGTGGATCAGCTGTTCTAGGACCCACCCCGCGGTTGCTTGCGTTTCATGTTTCGCCCGTTCGTCTTGGCCGGTCAGGACCGGCTTGGCGAGTTCGATATACCAATCGCAGAAAAGGTTCCAGGTATAGCGATAGAGTGTTTGTGCGGCCTCGTTGAACTTGTATTCTTCGAGCGCAAGGGCGGCCTTCCGCCCGGACTCCGCAAGTTCGCCGACGATCCATTTATTGATCGTTTCCGTGGCGTGACGCGGATCGAATCCGCGCACGAGCCGGCATCCGTTCATCTCGCAAAATCGGGCCGCATTCCAAAGCTTCGTGCAGAAATTCCGGTTGCCTTCGATCCGGCTTTCGGCGAGCTTGATGTCGCGTCCTTGTGCCGCGAGGGCCGCCAGGGTGAAACGCAGCGCATCGCATCCATAGCTGTCGATGAGATCGACGGGGTCGAGGACGTTGCCTTTCGACTTCGACATCTTCTGTCCGCGCGCGTCCCGCACGAGCGCATGAATGTAGACATCGCGAAAAGGCGTTTCGCCCATGAAGTGGATACCCATCATCAACATGCGGGCCACCCAGAAGAAAAGGATGTCGAAGCCCGTCACCAGCACGTCGCCTGGATAGTAGCGCAGCAGCTCGCCGGTCTTTTCGGGCCACCCGATCGTAGAAAACGGCCAGAGAGCCGACGAAAACCAGGTATCGAGCACGTCCTCGTCGCGCACGAGTTCGACCTCATGCCCGTAGTGGCGAGCCGCGGCCGCTTTCGCCTCGTCTTCCGACATTTCGACGAAGATCATGCCGTCCGGACCGTACCAGGCCGGAATTTGATGACCCCACCAAAGCTGGCGTGAAACGCACCAGGGCTGAATCTTGGTCATCCAGTCGAAATAGACCTTCTCCCATTGCTGCGGGACAATTCGTGTGCGACCGGTCCGCACGGCCTCGATCGCCGGCTGCGCAAGCGTCTTTGCGTCCACGAACCACTGATCCGTCAACCACGGCTCGACCACTACGCCCGAGCGGTCGCCAAAGGGCAGCATGAGTACGTGGTCCTCCACCCGATCGAGGAGGCCCAATTCCGTCATTGCCGCGACGACCTTCTCTCGGCCGGCCTCGCGGCTGAGGCCACGGTAGCCTTCGGGCACATTGTCGTTGAGGCGTGCGTCGCGGTCGAAGATGTTGACCATATTGAGCCCGTGGCGCTTGCCGACTTCGAAGTCGTTGAAGTCGTGGGCAGGCGTGATCTTGACCGCACCACTGCCCTGCTCCGGATCCGCATGAGGATCGGCGACAATGGGAATCCGGCGCCCGACGATCGGGAGCACGGCGAAACGACCGACAAGGTCCTTGTAGCGCGCGTCCTCCGGATGCACGGCCACCGCGGTATCGCCCAACATCGTCTCCGGCCGTGTCGTTGCAACGACGATGAAGTGGTTGGAAGCGTCCGCGATCGGATACTTGAAATGCCAGAGTTTGCCCTTGACCTCGCGGGAGATCACCTCGAGGTCGGAGATCGCCGTGTGAAGTTTCGGGTCCCAATTCACGAGACGTTTGTCACGGTAGACGAGGCCCCGCTTGTGGAGATCGACGAATACCTTGCGCACGGCGAGCGATAGCCCTTCGTCCATCGTGAAACGCTCGCGCGCCCAATCCGCCGATGCGCCGAGCCGGCGCAGCTGGCGAAGAATCGTGCCACCCGATTCCGCCTTCCACGCCCAAACCCGTTCAAGGAACGCCTTGCGCCCCAGTGCCGTACGCGATTCGCCATTCGCTTCGAGCTGACGCTCCACCACCATCTGCGTCGCGATACCGGCGTGGTCCATGCCGGGTTGCCACAGCGCGTCGCGGCCGCGCATCCGGTAGAACCGGATCAGGATGTCTTGCAGCGTAAAGGTAAGGGCGTGGCCCATGTGGAGACTGCCCGTCACATTGGGCGGCGGCATCATGATCGTGTAGGGGCGTTTGTTCGAGTGAACGTCTGCGTGAAACGCTTCGGAGCGTTCCCACGCGTCATAGTGCTTCGCCTCGACGTCCTTCGGGTTATAGGTCTTTTCCAGCATGGCTTGCGCTGTCTTCGATCAATGGGAGCTTGAATTTTCGGGAAGACGGAAGCGGATACCCCGTGACGCGGCCGCTTCGTCCACGCGCCGGTACTGTCGTTCGAACGAGCGAGGCGAGGTTAAGCTTGGCCGGACTTTACTGGCCCTCGGCCCGGCGCACCAGCTTTTCGATTTCCCGGCGCACGATGCGTTCGATAATGCCCGGAAGGTTGCGGTCGAGCCATTCGCGGAGCATTGGGCGCAGGAGTTCCGTGATCAAACCCTCGAGAGTGCGCTCGGACATGCCAAGCGGCATATCCGTATGAGCTATTTCCTGGCGCGCAACAGCACTCGCCAGCTCGGAGAGCGATCCGAACGAGGCCGCCGCAGTCTTTTCGGAAAGAATAGCGCCTTCGCCGCCGGCAGCCGGCGGCGAAGGGTTTTTCGCTGCGACCGGCGGTGGCGGCTCTTTCGAGAGCGTCCTGACCGAGCCGTCAGGCTCCACGACATCGGTCAGTTCGAGCACGTCCGCAGGTGGTGAACTTGGCGCGTTCGAGCGCTTTTCGGCCTCACTCGCGGAAAGTGGTTCCGAGCCTGGCGATCCGCCACCCTCTTCCGAAATAATCCGTCGAATCGAGGCCAGAATCTCCTCCATCGATGGTTCTTGCGCCTTGGGATCGCTCATTGTCCCCACATTTCCCGTGAATGGCAATTTCGCGATAAAGGACCACGCTGCCTTCCCCGATCGCCCGGGATTTCCCCAACAATAACAATTTTTTTAAAGGGTTGCGATATGATATATCGAAGATATGGCCTTATTGCACGGGGCCGCCAACGCCAAACCATTTCTCACGCACTTCTTCGTAGTGCACGGTTGGCTCGTAGAATTCGACGGGCAACTGTCGGTCGCGCGCGGAGAGATGCCCGACCGCTTGCAATAGATCGTAGCCGGCCGTGATCGTGTCGTGATGGGCCTGGGCGAGGCTGACTTGCGACTGCAAGAGGGCCTGCTGCGCGTTGAGAATATCGAGCACGGTTCGCAAACCCGCCTGCGCCTCTTGCTGAACGCCTTCGAGGGCAACGGAGTTGGCCTTGATCTGATCCTCGAAAGAGAGTGCTTGGGCGCGCGCACTTTGCAGGCTCTCCCAAGCCGTCGTGGCAAATTGGATCGATGAGCGCTGCGCCTGCTCGAGTTCCAGTCGACGCTGACCGACGACCTGCTTCGCCGCGCGCACTTGCGATTCGACGAGCCCGCCCGTGTAAATGGGGACCGAGAGGACAGCGAGGATCTGTGCAACGTCGGTGTTGTCGACCGGGCTAGAGACGTTGGCACTCTTCGTCAAGGTGCCTTGAAGCGATAGTTGAGGCAACAGGCCGCCGAACTGGACGTCGACGTTGGCGATGGCCGAGCGCTCGGTATAGACCGCGACGAGCACGTTCGGGTTTTGATTTTGGGCAAGGCTGATCGACTCGTCCCGCGTTTCCGGCAAGCCCTTCGCTTCGCCGGGATCTTTCAGCTCGCCCGGTGTCTCGCCGACCGTGGTGCGATAGGCAGCACGGGTGATTTGAAGCTGGTTCGCCGCCGCTTCGCGCGCGGCCTTGGCGGCCGAGAGTGCCGCCTCGGCCTGGGACACGTCCGTGCGCGTCACCTCGCCCACCGTAAAACGGTCCCGCGTGGCTTCGAGCTGGCGCGCGAGCACCTGTTCGTTATTGATATCGAGCACGAGGACCGCTTGAGCCAGCACGACGTCGTTGTAAGAGGTGGCTGCCGCATGGAGGGTGGCCTGCTCGACGACGTCGAGCTGCGCGCGCTGGGTGAGCACGTTGAAATCGGCGACGCGCGTCTGCGCTTCGGTCCTCCCGCCGGTATAGAGATTCTGGGTGACGGTCAGCGTTGCTTCGCGCGGCCATTGGGTGGACGAGACGAAAGGCCCTCCGGACACGGTCCTTGTGTTGATATACGACCTCCCGGCTTGACTGTTCACGGTGACGGTCGGGCGCCAGCCCGAAAGCGCTTGGTTGACTTGCTCATCCTGGCTGCGGAGCTGGGCGCGTTGGGAAAGGATATTGGGATTATTCTGATAGGCCATCACCATCGCGTCGGTGATGCTTTGCGCACGCGCCGAGCCTGGGCATATGCCATTTGCACCGAAAAGCGCCGCGACGACAGCGCCGGCATATGCGACACGACATAGGGTGCTCGTTGCGGAAAGCGCGTTCGTCATCAGTAGCGCCTCATTTCGGGGTCCACTTCGGTGGCCCACGCATCGATCCCGCCTCGCAAGCTGACCGCGCCATCGAATCCGTTCCTGCGCAGCCAAGCAGCCGCCTGCAGGCTTCGCACGCCGTGATGGCAGATTAGCACGAGTGTGCCGCCCTTGGGCAATTCCTTGAGGCGGGTGGGTAGCTCGCCGAGCGGGATGCCCAGGCTCTCCGGCAGCGCGCAGATTTCGCGCTCCCACGGCTCCCGTATATCGACGATCGGTACGATCTGACCCTTGCCGCGTGTTTCAAGCAAGGTCGAGATATCGATCTCATAGCCTGCCGATTCGGTCAATGTTCTCTCGTCCGTGCGATTAAAATGCAAATTCCTTGGGACGTTCGAAACCTGGTAATGCTTTCGTTGCGGCATCGTTAATGCTGCGCGTTGCAAGCACCCCGTTCGTTTTCGTGATCACCGTGGTCCGCCCGATCGCACCGGGAGCTCGGATCACCGTTACGAGGCGCCCACCTTCCGCGAGCTGACCGGCGACCGCACTCGAGACGACTTCGACCGCACCCCCCAATAAGATCACGTCATAGGGTGCGCGGGGAGCGTAACCGGCCTCAAGCGGTCCCTCGACCACCCAGGCGTTCTTAATCCCAAGCTCGCGCAAGCGCTGCTCGGTCCCGCTCGCCACGGCGTGGTCACATTCGAGCCCGACGACCGCCTGGGCCAAATTCGCAAGGAGTGCTGTGGCATAACCCGTTCCGCAGCCGACGTCGAGCGCCCTATCGGTCTTGCCGACCCTGGCGAGTTGAACGAGGCGCGCAAGGATCAACGGCTCCATGAGCGAGCGCCCGTTGCCGAGGGCTACGTCTTCGTCGACATAGGCGATGCCGCGAAGCCGCTCGGGCAGGAATCGCTCGCGCGGTAGCGACCCCATCGCCGCAAGAAGCGCCTCGTCGTCCACGCCATTGGGACGGAGTTGACTTTCCAGCATATTGCGGCGTGCGAGAGCGAAATCTGACATGGGACTGGCACCGAGACCAACGGCGGTACTGGTGTCGAGCCGAAGCCGACACTACGCACTTTATACGTGGCTGGCCGCGGAAACTCAACGGGTCGCAAGCGGCAAATGTCGGCTTGACCGCACCGGCCCGCGCGGCAAATATGCGCCCTCCGAGCGGTGCCGCCGTTCGCACAGTTAGGCCGGGTGGCAGAGTGGCCATGCAGGGGACTGCAAATCCCCGTACGTCGGTTCGATTCCGGCCCCGGCCTCCAGACTCAAGATGCTGACGCAAACCGCATTATTCGCCACGTCTCGAGCTGCATCATGCGGATTGCTTTGGGATGATGTGTCGTTTCGGCGGAATCGAGTTGTGTGAATCGTTCTTCTACCATTCCGGAAATCCGCGCCCGATCACTGGGATTGCGTTGTCGATGTGATCGCTATGGACATGAGCGTAACGGAGGACCTTCGCGAGCGTCTTGTGTCCGCTTATGCGTTGAATTGTCGGAAGGTCCCTGCCCGCCTTCACGAGTTTCCTGATTGCGGTGTGTCTCATGACATGTGGCG
>Ga0187766_10002039_pt1 | contig 11940 bp, 12 predicted proteins | sample 0216_QUI02_MP05__4_FD_132971 | JGI IMG/M metagenome (GOLD analysis project Ga0187766, IMG submission 132971) | Tropical peat soil microbial communities from peatlands in Department of Meta, Colombia - 0216_QUI02_MP05_20_MG | ecosystem: Environmental > Terrestrial > Soil > Wetlands > Peat ... | reverse complement strand
CTGCGGCGTTGGCGCGCTCGCGCGCTCGCTGCGGCGTACATCCCAGTACGCCTCACTCGGCGCATCGCGCGCCGCCTTGCACCTGGACCCTTTTGAGCAGCCTGCGCGCACAAGGGTCTTTGCCGCAAGCCGTGAAAGCCGACGGCTTATGGCCGCGCGCGCGGCGCGCCAGGGCGGCTTATACTATCGGGCGGGGGCGTCCGTCAAACCGGCGGCGGGTTTCGGTGGACAGGCGCTCCCGGCCGCACTACACTCCCTCCGCAAGCGGACCCTGACCCGAACGGGTTGCTTAAAACCCGTTTTCGCCCAGGCTGCCCAAAAAGGTCCAGATGCAAGGCGGCGCGCGGCTTCCGCATTCCGCAATCCGCATTCCGCAATGGAGAGGTGGGCCTTTTTCAGCAGCCTGTTGAGGAGGCTTCCATGGCGGCAGAGAAGAAGAAGATGACCTTCGGCGTCCTGCTCCCCACCCGGGGGGTGATCCTCCAGGCCCGCGACGTGCCGGACCTGAGCCCCATCTTCGACCTGGCCCAGGCGGCGGAGGACACGGGCTACGATTCCGTCTGGGTGGGAGACAGCATCCTGGCCAAGTCGCGCATGGAGGCGCTCACCACCATGGGCGCCCTGGCGGCGCGCACGCGGCGGGTGAGGATCGGCACGGCCGTGCTGTTGGCCGCCCTGCGCCACCCCGTGGTGCTGGCCCACGCCCTGGCCACCCTGGACGTCCTCTCGGGCGGCCGGATCATCCCGGGGATCGGCGTGGGACGCAGCGAGCCGCTCCTGGAGCACGAGTCCGAAAGCTGCGGCGTTCCGTTCAAGACGCGGGCCACGCGCCTGGAGGAAGGCCTCGAGATCATGAAGCGCCTCTGGACCGAGGAGAGGGTGGATTTCGCGGGGAAGGTCTTCACGCTGAACAACGTGCACCTGCTCCCGCGGCCCGTGCAGAAGCCGCGGCCCCCCCTGTGGCTGGCCAGCAACCTGGTGGACCGCGGCCTCAAGCGCGTGGCCCTGCAGGCGGACGGCTGGATCACCAACGTCCCCAGCCCGGACACCTACCGCCAGTGCTGGGAGAGGATCGAGGGCTACGCCAAGGCCGCGGGCAGGGACCCGGGGGCCCTCAGGAAGGTCCTCTACCTCACGGTGCACGTGGGGGCCGACGGCCGCAAGGCGCGGGAGGAGGGCAGCCAGTTCCTGGCCAACTACTACCACAAGGCGCCGGGCGAGATGGAGAAGCTCCTGGTCACCACCATGGGGAGCCCCGAAGAGTGCCTGAAGACCATCGCCAGCTATGGCGCCCTGGGCGTGACCACCTTCATCGTGCGCTTCGCCGCCAAAGACCAGATGGGGCAGCTCGCGCTCTGGTCCCGGCAGGTCCTCCCCCACGCCTAGCAGGCTGCTGAAAAGGGCCCTCTGCGGCGTTGGCGCGCTCGGGCGCTCGCTGCGGCGTACCCGGAGTACGCCTCACTCGGCCCATCGCGCGCCGCCTTGCACCTGGACCCTTTTGAGCAGCCTGCTCGGCCGGCCGCCCGCCGTCCGCCGATTCCGTGTTCCGCAATCCGCAATGGCGGCCCGCCGCGGCGCGAGGGGAACCGGGACCCCCTACCCTGCCCGGAGCTGCGCCAGCAGATGATCGAGGGCGGCCTCGGCGGCCAGCTCGCCGGGATCGGGCGCGGTGCCGGCCGCCTCCCGCAAGCCGCGGTTGGCGCGCAGGAGCGCGTCCAGCGAGGCGGCCAGGCTGCCGCGCTGCTGGTCCGGCACGCCCCGCGCGAGACGCTTGGCCACCAGGCTGCCGGTCTTCTCCAGGAAGTCCACGTGCTCCCGTTCCTGGCGCATGTGCGACACCCGGTGCCGCAACTCGTCCTCCGGTACGGCCACCTCTGACCCCCATCGTCCGCCGTCCCACGTCCAAGGTCCAACGTCCAACGTGGGTTGACGCGTCGCCGGGTTCGCGCGCAGGGCCCAGGCCCATCCCGTCCAGACGTTGGACGCCGGACGTGGGACGTTGGACGGCCCTCGGATCACCCCGCCGTCCCACGTCCAAGGTCCAACGTCCAACGCGGCTGGACCCGTCGCCGGGTTCGCGCATAAGGCCCGATCTTTCCCCGTCTAGACGTTGGACGTTGGACGTGAGACGTTGGACGACGCCCTGCGATGCTAGCCGCGCAGTTCCTCGAGGGCCGACAGGACGACGTTGGCGAGGGCGATCTTGTCCTCGAGGGTCTGCATCACGGTTTGGGCCGTCCAGGCGCGCGGCCCCACGGCCTCGATGGCGGGGCGGTGGGCGGCGTCCTGCCGATCCAGGATGAACCCGTCCAGGATGTCGGCGTAGAGGCGGCCCACGCCCAGGGCCGAAACGTCGTGGCCCAGGCCGGCCAGCATCTTGTCGGTGGGCCCCTTCAGCGAGGCGCCGGCCACCACGGGGCTCACGGCCAGGGCCGGCGCCCGTGCCGCGCGCACCGCCTCCCGCACGCCCGGCACGCCCAGGATGGGCCCGATGCTGATGATCGGGTTGCTGGGGCACACCACGATGCCGTCGGCGTCGGCGATGGCCTCCAGCACGCCCGGCGCCGGTCGCGCCCCCTCGAGGCCGGCCAGCACGATGCCGCGCACCGCCCCCGCGCCCCGATCCCGCACCAGGTACTCCTGGAAGTGGACCGTCCCGCCGTCGGTGACCACGCGGCTCTCCACGCGGTCGTTGGTGGCGGGCAGGATGCGCGCGGCCACGCCCCAGGCGCGCCGGATCGCCTCCGCCGCCTCGGCCAGGCTGCGCCCGGCCCGCAGCAGCGCCGTGCGGTGCAGGTGCGTGGCCAGGTCCCGGTCGCCCAGGTTGAACCACGTCTCGCGGCCGTAGCGCCCCAGGGCCTGCAGCGTGTGGAAGCTGTCGCCGGCGATCCCCCACCCCTGGCGCTCGTCCACGGCACCGGCCAGGGTGTAGGTGATGATGTCCAGGTCCGGCGAGACGTGCAGGCCGTGCAGCTCGATGTCGTCGCCGGTGTTGGCGATGATGGTCAGCTCGGCGGGGTCCAGGACCTTGGCGAGCCCCAGCAGCAGCTTGGAGGCGCCCACGCCTCCTGCGAGAGCGACCAGCTTCACGGTTTCACAGGCCAAGAGGCGTTCGGCAGTTCGGTGGTTCGGTGGTTCGGTGGTTCCTTTGGCGGCGGGGACCGGAGAACGACCGAACCACCGAACGACCGAACCACCGAACCGTGTTTAGGCGGGGAGGCCGGTGATGCGGATGCCGGCGCCGTGGACCTTGTAGCGGATGTTGATGCCGATGAGCAGGGCCGTCACCTGCTCCAGTATGCGGGAGGTCTCCAGCGGGCCCCCGTCCACGAAGCGGGCGCCGGGCACCGCCTCCACCAGGGGCCGGAAGCGCTGCTTGGCCGCTTTGTCGTCCCCGCACACGAGGACGTCCGAATCCAGCGGGTGCCCCAGGTCCTGGAGGGCATCGGCGGCCACCGTCTGGAAGGCCGCCACCACCGGCACGCCCTTGGGCACCATCTCCGCCGCCTGCGCGGCGGCCGAGCCCTGCCACACGCCCAGCGTGCGCGTGGCCCGCCCGCCCACGGAGGCGGCCAGGGGCACCGTGACGTCCACGAACAGCTTCTCGGGCGTGAGGGCGTCCTTGATGCCCTTCAGGATGTCCACCTGGGCCTCGAAGGGCACCGTGAGCACCACGATGTTCGCGGCCTCCGTGGCGGCCCGGTTCTCCAGCCCCTGCACGCGCGCTCCGCCGCCCAGGGCCTCCCGCGCCTTCTGGGCGGCCGCCTCCGCCCGCTCCTTCGCGCGCGACCCGACGATCACCGGATACCCCGCCCTGGCCCAGCGGGCCGCCAGCCCGAAGCCCTGCCCCCCCGTCCCGCCGATCACGGCAATCGTTTCCACTGTCGCTTCGCTCTCCCGAAAGGCGTTCGACCGTTCGGCGGTTCGGCTGTACCTCCGAACGTTTCTCGAGGATCCCGAACGGCCGAACAGTCGAACTGCCGAACGCCGTTGGGCCCCGTCGCTAGTACCCGGAGCCGGTGTAGGGCGGGGGCGCGACGGCGAAGTTCAGCTTTCGGTCCAGGCACGCCTCCTGCGGGGGCGGCAGGGCCTCGTCCGGAGTGGGCCGCTCGAACACGGTGAACTTCGTGTAGGCCGTGTCGCGCTCGGCCGGCACGCGCCCGATCTGCCGGATCAGCGCGCGGAACTCCTGCGGCTCCACGAATTCGCCGTAGCTGGCCCCGGCCAGGCGCGAGATGCTCTCCTCCATCAGGGTGCCGCTGTAGTCGTTGGCCCCGGCCCGGAGGCACAACTGGGAGACCCGGAAGCCCAGCTTCACCCAGGAGACCTGGATGTTGGGGATGGAGCCGTGGAACACCACGCGGGCCAGGGCGTGCATCTTGATGTCCTCGCTGGTCTTGTGGCCGGCGCGGGCCTTCCCGGACTTGTACAGGCGCGTCTTGTCGTGGATGAACCCGAGCGGCACGAACTCGGTGATCCCCCGCGTGTCCCGCTGGATGTCCCGCAGCAGCAGCATGTGGTCCACCCAGTGGTGCAGTTCCTCCATGTGGCCGTACATGATGGTGGACGTGGTGGGGATGCCCGCGGCGTGGGCCGCGCGGACGATCTCGACCCAGCGGCCCACGCTGAGCTTCCGGGGGCTCAGGACCTGGCGCACCTCGTCGTCCAGGATCTCGGCCGCCGTGCCCGGCATGCTGCCCAGCCCGGCCTCCTTGAGCGTCAGCAGGTACTCGCCCAGGGGCATGTTGGTGAGCCGGACCCCGTAGTCGATCTCCATGGGGGAGAAGGCGTGGATGTGCAGGTGGGGCAGTTCGCGCTTGATCGCCGCCAGGATGTCCCGGTAGTGGTATCCGTCCATCCCGGGCGGCAGGCCGCCCTGGATGCACACCTCGGTGGCACCCCGATCCCAGGCCTCCCGGGCCTTGGTCACGATCTGGTCCAGGCTCAGGTTCCAGGCGTCCGGCGCGCCGGCGCCGCGGCTGAACCCGCAGAAGCTGCAGCCGACCACGCAGATGTTGGTGAAGTTGATGTTCCGGTTCACCACGTACGTGACTCGGTCGCCCACGGCCTGGCGCCGGAGCGCATCCGCCGTGGCCGCCAGCGCGCGCAGCTCCGGCCCGTCCTCGGCGTGGGCCAGGGCCAGGGCCTCGTCCCGCGTCACCTGATGCCCGTCCAGGGCGCGGCCCAGGATGCGCCGCAGCGCCGGCGGCGCCTCGGCGAGCTGGCGCTCCACCGGCGCATCGCTCAACACCACGTCCATCGTTTTTGTGGCCACAACCATTCTCCTTGTTTTTCTTATCCCCCCTTTAGCAAAGGGGGGCCAGGGGGGATTTTGAAGACCAAGTACCGGTCACGACCTCGGTCTTGCAGGGCGTGCTGGCCCCTCAGGGCCTGTGCGCCATCCACGTCGACGACCAGTCTTGCCCGTGGCGCGGAGCAATCCACACTGCAATCGAAATCCCCCCTCCCCCCCCTTTTTCAAAGGGGGGATCTAAATCAAGGCATGTGCCCTGAGGGGGCGTGCGGTTCTTGAAGGCCCTGCAACATGTCAAGGTAATTCCGAAACACAACGTGAGTTCGGCGACGGGGCATTCCAGATCCTCGGGCCGGCCGCCCCCACGCCCGCCGGCGCGAGGGCGTGCACGGCCGCAGGCTCCGTCGATTCGGTGCGCGGGTACCCATCGGCATCCACGGCGGCCCGCACCTTCTCGGCCAGCCCCGCGGCGAGGAAGCCCTCCCGGGCGATGAACTCCGGGTAGAGGGCCAAGCGCTCCCGCAGGCGGAAGCCCTCGCCCTCGGTCACGGCGGCCAGCTCCGTGAGCTTCGGCCAGGGCGCCTCCGGGTTGATGTAGTCGATGGTCAGGGGCGAGACGCCGCCCCAGTCGTTGATCCCGGCGTGCAGGTACACGCGGTACTCCGCCGGGGTGAGGTTGGGGGGGGCCTGGATGTTCATGGCCGGGCCCAGCAGGAGCCGCGCCACGGCGATGGTGCGCGCCATGTCCGCCGCCGTGGGCTCCGGGGCGTCCCGCATGGGGATCCCCGGCTTGGCCCGGAAGTTCTGCACGATGACCTCCTGGACGTGTCCGTATCGTCCGTGAAGCGCCCGGATGGCCGCCAGCGCCTCCACGCGCTCCTCGAGGGTCTCGCCGATGCCGATGAGGATGCCGGTGGTGAAGGGGAGGCGCAGGTGGCCGGCCGCCTCCATCGTCTTCAGGCGCAGGCTCGGCACCTTGTCCGGCGCGCCGTCGTGCGCGCCGCCGGGACGCAGCAGGCGCTCGCTGGCGCTCTCCAGCATGAGCCCCACGCTCACGTTGGACGCCTTGAGCCGCGCCAGATCCGCGCGGCCCATGAGCCCCGGGTTGGCGTGGGGGAAGAGGGGCGTCTCCCGCGCCACCAGGGCGCTGACGGCGGCCAGGTACTTCAGCGTGGTGTGGTAGCCCAGGCGCCGCAACGTGGCCCGCACCTCGGGGAACGCCGCCTCGGGCTTGTCCCCCAGGCTGAAGAGGGCCTCTTTGCAGCCCAGGCGCGCCCCGGCGCGCGCCACGCGCAGCACCTCCTCCGGGGTGAGGAACCACCCCTCGGGGTCGCCGGGGTCCTTGCGGTACGTGCAGTACCTGCAGTAGTCCCGGCAGTAATTGGTGAGGGGGATGAAGACCTTGCGCGAATAGGTGATGGTGCGGCCCCTGCCCCGATCCCGCAGGGCGGCGGCGGCGCCCAGCAGGTCCGGCAGCCCCTCGGCCGGGATGCGGATGAGCCGGGTTGCCTCCTCCGGCGTCACCCCCGCGCCGGACGCAGCGCGCCGCAGGATGGGGCCGAGGCCCGCGCTCACCGCCCCACCTCTGCCGAGGCGTGAGGCGTGAGGCGTGAGGCGTGAGGCGTGACGGCGGTCATAGGCCTAGTCCCCAGGTGGATACCGACTCGGGGCGGATGGCGATCACCAGCGCGTGCTCCGGGAGCAGGCCGCGCCGGTACTGGGCGTACTTGCGGCGCAGGAGCCGCAACCCGTGCGCCCGCGCGGTGCCGCGCCGGAGCAGGCGCGCGCGGCCGCGGACCAGCACGAACCAGAGCCGCCGCCAGTCCTCCTCATAGTGATCCACCAGCAGGGTCACCTGGGGGTTCTCCGCAATGTTGCGCACGCGCCTGAGCGCCGCCGCGGGGCGCCCCTTGGGCTTGGCATCGATGGCGTGGTACACGGCCCGCGCCTCGGCCGCGAAGCAGATGGGCACCACGTGGGGCCGTCCCCGTCTGTCCGCCGTGGCCAAGCGGGCTACCCGCGCGGCGCGCAGGCGCGCCAGCGCCGCACGCGAGAGCGCCGCCATGGCCACCCCCTCTGCAAAATCCCCCCACTCCCCCCTTTCCCAAAGGGGGGGTACGCAGGAATTCGGGTTCTCCCCATTGGGCAAATAGACGATACCCCTGTTGGAGTCCCCCCTTTAGCAAAGGGGGGTCAGGGGGGATTTGCGCCCTCCACGGCTCGAAAGCTCTCCTCTGCCAAGAAAAGCAGCCTGCACGAGGCGTGTGTTCAGCAGCCTGCTATCGGAAGATGTCCCGGTCCGGCGGGCGCTGCAGGTCCGCCGCGGTTCCATCCCCTTCCAGCACCCCGAGGCCGCGCACCAGCACCGCCGGCACCCCGTCCACCTTCCCCATCACCAGCTCGGCGGCGGAGGCCACCTCGTCCGCCACCGCCATCTGCGTGCCCACCAGCAGGAAGCCGTGGGGATCCCGCTGGCCCCGGTAATCGCGCAGGGCGGCCAGGCCGCTCACCCCCACGGCCACGTTCACCAGCCCCTCGCGCCAGGGGCGCCCGAAGGTATCGGCGATGATGACCCCCAGGCGGCAGCCGGCCAACTCCTCCAGCGCCTTGCGCAGGGCCCGCGCGGAACCATCCGGGTCCCGCGGCAGGAGCGCCACCACGCCATCCCCGGGCACATTGGACTGGTCCACGCCCGCGTTGGCGCACACGAGGCCGTGGTGCGTCTCGGCCACCAACACGCCCAGGTCCAGGCGCACGATGCGGCGGGTCTCGCCCAGGATCACCTCCACCAGGCGCGGGTCCTTCTTCAGCTCGGCGGCGGCGCGGCGGGCGAAGGCCGAGGGGACCACCGTGTTCAGGTCCACCAGGCGCCCCTCGGCCTTGGAGACGACCTTGTGCGCCACCACCAGCACATCGCCATCCGCCGGGCGCAGGCCCTGCCGGCGGGCCGCGGCCCAGAGGATCTCCGCCAGGTCGTCCCCCGGGCGCACCTCGGGCACGCCGCGGATCGGGGTGAAGGTCAGCTCAGGAGGGGAGGCGGGCACTCAGCCGCTCCGCCACGCCCAGCCGACGGAGCAGGGCGTGCGTATGGGTGGAAGACTCGGCCGCCGGCCGTGTGGAGGCCTCGGCGGCCAGGACGGCCTCCAGGTGTTCCACCTCGTCCACATCCAGGGCCACGCGGGGCAGGCGCAGCACCCGGCAGGCCAGGCCCCGCTGGGCGGCCTCGCGCTGGTGGCGTTCGAAGCTGCCGTGGCCGAAACGGGAGGGGATGGCGTCCGGCGGGGTGCGCAGGATGGCGTTGCTCCCCAGTTCGTCCGCCGAGGGGACGAGGACCACGCCGGGCCCCTCCCCCGCCGCGGCCAACACCGCCTCCAGGTCTGCGGGCGTGAGGAGCGGAAGGTCCGCCGGCAGGATCAGGACGGAGCGCGCCCCCATCGCCGCGCAGCGCGCCGCCCCCCAGTCCACCGAGGCGCTCTCGGAGCGCTGCTCGCCCTCGATGAGGCCGGTGGCGCCGGCCGCCGCCGCCAAGCGCAACGCCTCGGCGTCCGCGGTGGCCACGCAGACGCGGTCCACGCCGCGCGCCGCCGTGGCCACCGCCAGCACGTCCCGGAACATGGCGACGGCCAGGGCCGTCCGCTCGTCGGGGCTGAGCAGGGGGGCGAGGCGTTGCTTGCTGCGGCCGAAGGTCTTGACAGGGATCAGGGTGACGCGCATGGGTGCGGGCTCGGCGGCGCGCTGCTCGCCGCCGCAGGTGGGTAACCCTAGCACGCCACCATCGCCCCAGGCAACCACAATTCCGCGCAGGAGGGAAAACGGGTTGCGCGGCGCGGTGGGCCCGCCGGAAAAGGCCGACCTACATCAAGGTCGTCTCACCCGAATGCCGACAGCCGCGACCGCCCCGGATTCGGGCACACCGCCCACACAATTGGCGGGGACGCCGACGGCCTAGGCGGCGGGTCACCGAGGGCGGCCGTGGGGCCCCGCATGACTTCGGAGGTGAATTTCGCGTTTTCATATACTTAGGCAGAGCCCGGATATCAGAGGTCCTCGCCGGATGAATGTGGCATGCCCTTCGCATCCCCTCGGCCCCGACTGCTTCGAGATTCACGCGAAACTGAAACGGGACACGAAAAGAAGGAGCGGGCGATGGGAGGCATGAGGCTGGGTGCGGCGATCGCGGTGGGCCTGTTGCTCGGTGGACTGGGGTTGACCCCGCCCGCCTCGGCCCAGGAAGAGCCACCCCAGGCGGCCTCGCAGCAGCCGGGCGAGAAGTTGGGCCACGGCCTCCAGAACGGGATGCTGGGCTGGACCGAGATCGTGGCCCGCCCCCAGGCCGAGGTCCAGGAGAAAGGCGCCTCGGGGCTCGTCACGGGCCTGCTGGAGGGGATCTCCTACGGCACCATCCGCACGGTTACCGGGGCCGCCGAGGTGGCCACCTTCTGGTCCCCCCTCCCGGTCACGTACAAGCCGCCCATCCAGGAACCCGCCCTGTCGCCGCTGGACAGGCGATAGCCCGTGGCGCGCCGCCGGGGGTGACAACGGTGTGCTCGCTCAGCAGGAGGATGGCTGCCATGATCTGGATGCGCCCAACCGTGGTCGCGCTCCTCTCAGCGGCCTTGGCCACCGCCATCTTCATCCTGTCGCAGACGCCGGTCGTCGTGAAGTAGCTTCCGCGGCGCGGGGCGCCCACGGCTCCGGCAGTTCGGCGAACGTGCCGGAACGGTGCTGGTCTTGAAAAACCGTCGGGCCGGTCACACTGACCGGCCCGAAGTGTTTCGGCCGCCGCCGGAGGCTGCGCCTCAGTCGCAGGTCCCCGCGGCGGGCGCCGGCCGGCGCCTGGCGGCCAGCCACCCGATCAGCCCGAGCAGCACCGCCGCCGCCGCCACGGTGCCCACGATCAGGACGGGGCGGGCCCTCGCCAGGAGTCCGGGCGGGGGCACGCGGTATGCGGGGAGCACCGTGAGCCCCGCCGTCAAGGGTTCGCCCGTTCCGGCGTAGGGGCTCCCGGCCACGTCATAGAACCATAGGGTGGTGTAGCCGCCCCGGTAGAAGTACAACCGGCCCGTTCCCTCCACGCCCGTGCCCCGGGGTTGTGCCCCAAGCCGGAAGAGGGCCGCCTGCCGCTCCGGCTCCCATCGCACGAACGTGATGCGGGGGTCGCGCATCAGGTTGCCCAGGCCCAAGCGGTCCAAGGTTGCCGACTTCTCCGCACCCGCCTGCCCCGCGTTCATCTGGCCGAACAGCCGCGCCAGGTCGGCCGTGGTCCACGCCGCGCCCGGGACGGGGACGATCTCCAGCAGGGCATACGGGTAGGCGAAGCGGGGCGCCGTCCCTCGGCCGAAGGCGGCCGCGTAGGCCGGCATCTTCACCCCGGCCCGGCGCAACTCTTCCAGGCGCGCCTCCAGGGCCGCTCGGTCGATCTCCTGGTATCCGTCCGGGAGGGCGATGGTGAAGCGCGCCTCGGGGTCCCGGTACTCTGCCGCCCGCGCGGACGGCGCCCCCCACCCGGCCAGCCAAAAAAGGAGCACGACGGGGAGGAGAGAGGCGGGGAGACGCGGGAACGGGGGGTGGAAGGCGCTGGTTCGACGAGGGGCGATCTCCCTCACGTGGTTTCGTCGCCGCCGAGGGCATCCCGGATCTGCTTCAGCCGCTCCTGGATGGCCCTTTCGGCGTCCTGGTCCCCCACCTGGCGGGCCAGCAGCAGCGCCTCGGTCAGCAGGCTCTGGGCGCTCGGCAGGTCGCCCCGCGCCGCCACCACGGAGCCGAGGTTGAACAGCAGGAGGAGCTGCCGCTCCTTGTCCCCCGCCTCTCGCGAGGCCTTCAGGCCTTCGGTGAAGTGGCGCTCCGCATCTACCCCGTTGCCGCTGTTCAGGGCTGCCATCCCCATCCCGTTCAGCAGCACCCCCTCCCCCTGCCGGTCTCCGAGCTCCCGGACCAGGACCAGGGCCTCGGCGTAATAGCGCTGGGCCGCGGCGAAATCGCGCCGCTCCCCCGCCAGGTCTCCCAGGGCCCGCAGGGCGCCGGCCTCGCCGGCCTTGGACCCGGAGGCCCGGAACACGTCGCGGGCACGCTCGAACCGGGCCGCGGCCCCGTTCAGGTCTCCCTTCCGGAACTGGAGGCCGGCCAAACGGAGCTGGATGCCGCCCTCGATGTACGGGATGCGCCCGGCCACGATCCGCTCGGCGGCGTTCAGCTCCTGCGCGGCGCGATCTTCCTGGCCCAGGGCCTCCAGCGCCTCGGCCAGCTCCAGCCGGTGCCCGGCCAGGCTCGGGTTGAGCCGCACGGCCGCCTCCAGCGGGGGGAGGGCCGAGGCGTCTTCCGGGTTGGCCGCGATCTTCGTCTTGCCCAGGCCCACCAGGGCGTCCACCAGGTCCACGCGCAGGCTGATGGCCCGATCGAAGTTCGGCACGGCCTCGGCGTACTCCTCGGCCACGAACTGCGCCCAGGCCAGGTTGTTCCAGGCCTCCGCGTACCCCGCGTCTGCCTTCACCGCGGCCTCGAAGAGCTTGAGCGACTCGCGTAGCGGCGCCTCGTCGTGCCCCAGCCCGTAGCGGACGTAGGACTCGAAGCCCTGCGCGTTGGCACGCAGGGCGTCCGCCGACCGCGTCTTGGGGATGAGGATGCGCGCGCGCTCGTCCGGGCCCACCGGGACCTTCGCCTCATCGAGCAGCTCCAGGATCTGCCGG
>Ga0187766_10002038_pt1 | contig 11940 bp, 12 predicted proteins | sample 0216_QUI02_MP05__4_FD_132971 | JGI IMG/M metagenome (GOLD analysis project Ga0187766, IMG submission 132971) | Tropical peat soil microbial communities from peatlands in Department of Meta, Colombia - 0216_QUI02_MP05_20_MG | ecosystem: Environmental > Terrestrial > Soil > Wetlands > Peat ... | reverse complement strand
TGTCGCGGAATCCGTGGAGCCGGAAGCTTCGCGCGGCCGACTCGAGAGTCTTCTGGAAGACGTCCTCGGGCACGGTGATGGTGCCGGGGAAGCGCATGTGGCCGGTGGCCGGGGCGACGCTCCCCTCCGGCACGTAGGCCAGCACCGGCGCCACCAGCGCGTCGCCGAGGGCGCGCGCGACCTTCTCCGAGAGCACCTTCACCCGCGCGTTGTGCTTCCCCAGCGCCATGTGCGGACCGTTCTGCTCCGTCCCCCCGATCGGGATGATGACGGTCGTCTTGCCCGAGCGGACGAGGTCGCGGAGCTCGGTCCACGTCAGGTCCTCGATGAACACGGTGTCCGGCGGCTGGGCACCCGCGCCGCCCGTCCAGGCCGCGAGAACACAGACGGCCACCACCGGCCACCTCACGCCGTCACCACGTGTGGACGATGAGCCCGCTCGCGAGCTTCGGCTCGAACCACGTGCTCTTGGGTGGCATCGAGTGCCCCGCGTCCGACACGGCCAGGAGCTGTTCCATGCCGGTCGGGAACATCGAGACGGCCATCGCCGCGTCGCCGGCGTCCACGCGCGCCTCGAGGGCGCGCACGCCCCGGCCACCGCCGACGAAGTCGATGCGCTTGTCCGTCCGCTGGTCGACGATGCCGAGCACCGGGCCGAGCACCCGTTCCTGGAGCAGCGCCACGTCGAGCGAGCGCAGGACGTCCGCCCGGTCGATCGAGGCGGCCTCCAGCTCCAGACGGTACCAGCGCCGGCCGAGGTAGAAGCAGAAGCTCCCGGGGCCGGGCGGCGCCGGGTCGCGGGTCGTCGACAACCGTCCGAGCTGGCCGAGCTGGCCGAGCACCTCGTCCGGCGTCTGGTCCGACAGATCGGTGATGAGGCGATTGTAGGGCAGGATCCGGAGCTGGCTCGCCGGGAACAGCGCGGCGGGAAACCAGTCCCGCTCTCCTCCGCTCCGACCGACGGGCGGGCCCGCGAGAGGGCGACCGGCCGCCCGCCAGGCGCTCGCCGACCGGTGGTGGCCGTCGGCGATGTAGACACACGCCGCGCTCGAGAAGTCGTCGACGCAGGCCGCGGCCGCGGCGTCGGTCAGCGCCCACACGGTGTGGCGCACGCCGTCCTCCGCGGTGAAGTCGTAGAGCGGCGCCGCCTGTGCGCCGGCCGCCGCGAGCCGATCGATTCGCGGCCGGTCCCGGTAGGCGAGCAGCACGGGCTCGGCGTGTGCCCGGAGCGCCTCGATGTGACGCGTGCGGTCGTCCTCCTTGTCCGGTCGCGTGCCCTCGTGCCTCCTGATGAGCCCGTCCCCGTAGTCGTCCACCGAGACGCAGCCGACCACGCCCAGTTGCGCCCGCCCGTCCATCACGAGCCGGTAGAGATAGAGGCGCGGAGAGGAATCCCGGACGAGGGTGCCCTCGCCGAGCATCCGCTCGAAGCTCTCGCGCGCCCGCGCGTAGACGCGCTCGTCGTGCGGCGCGACCTCATCGGGAAGGTCGATGTCCGAGCGGACGACGTGGAGGAAGCTCCAGGGGTTGCCCTCGGCCAGGCGCGCGGCTTCCGCGCGGCTCACGACGTCGTACGGAGGGGAGGCCACGCGAGCCGCCCGCTCGGGAGGGGGGCGCACGGCCTCGAACGGGCGCAGTCGCACCGGATCAGCGCCCGTTGAGCAGGCGGAGGGCCTCGGCGTGGAGCCGGCCATTGGTCGCGATCACCGCCCCCGCGTAGATCGTGGGCCGGCCGGCAAAGTCCGTCAGCCGACCGCCGGCCTCCTCGACGAGGATCTTGACCGGCGCCACGTCCCACGGCTTGAGGTCCACCTCGACGTAGATCTCGGCCTTGCCCGCCGCGACCAGCCCGTAGCCGTAGTAGTCTCCGAAGCCGCGCGTCCGGGACGCCGCGTCGACCAGCCGCACCAGCCCGTCCCAGCAGCCGGCCTCGCGCATCAGCTTGAGCCCGGAATGGAGCATGGTGGCATCCGCCAGGGCGTCGCATCCGGAGACGCGGATCCGCTCGCCGTTCAGGTAGGCGCCTTCGCCCCGCCGGGCGGTGAACAGCTCGTCGGTGGCGGGGTTCAGCACCACGCCGGTCGTGATCTCCCCGCCCTCCTCGAGGGCGATCAGCACCGCCCAGAAGGGAATGCCGCGCACGAAGTTCTTGGTCCCGTCGATGGGATCGATGATCCAGCGCGTCTGGGTCGGCCCCGCCTGGCCGAACTCCTCGCCGAGGAATCCCCACCCGGGAAACGCGTTCCCGAGGATGCGGGTGATGATCTGCTCGGCCTCGCGGTCGGCCTGGGTGACCGGGGTGTTGTCGGGCTTCATCACGACCTCGAAGCCGCCGCGGTAGTACTTCATGGCGATCTCGCCGGCCGCCCGCGCCGCCTCGACGGCGGCCAGCACGGTCGGATGCGAGGGGCCGTCGCTCACGCCTCCCATTCCCCGCGCTCTTCGAGCACCTGCTTGAGCACCTCGAGCGCCTCGACCACTACCGGCATGCCGCCGTAGGTCACCTGCTGGAAGATCACCTCCGCGACCTCCTGGCGGGTCGCCCCCACGTTGAGCGCGGCGTGGATGTGCGCGTGGACCTCCGGTCGGCGGTTGAGCACGGTCAGCGAGGCCACCGCGCACAGCTCGCGCTGCTTCTGGGAGATGACCTCGCGGCTGTAGAGCTTGCCCGTGAAGAACATCGACAGGTCGCGGGCGAGCTCCTTGTCGAACCTCTTCCACGTCTCGAATCCGGTCCCGCCCTTGAGGGTGTGAAAGAGCATCCGGGCGGTCTTCTTCGTGGTCTCTCTCAGCGCCTCGTCCATGTCGGTCGGCCTCCTGTCAGATGCGGTCGAGGATGCGCGCGGCGGCGCGGCGGCCGTGTCCGGGAAGGTCGAGCGCGAGGACGCGATGGCCATCGCGCCGGAGCGGCCGGGCGACCTCGTCCCAGCGCCAGGCGCCGTGGGCAGCGCCGTGAACCAGCACGTACTCCTTCGCGCTCGCCACGGAACACCTCGCTTGGGGGTTGACTGTTGGACTCGCCGTCAATAGCGTAGGACACCTATACTAACCCCAATCCCATCGGAAGGAGCCCCGCATGCCGAACATCGAGCGATACTGCGCCAAGGGAGTGTTCGATCCGCCGAGCTATTCCCAGGCCGTGAAGGTGACCGGCGCCCAGACCGTCCTCTTCCTGGCCGGGCAGGTGGCCTACGACGAGAAGGGCAACCCCGCCCACCGGGGCGACTTCACCGCCCAGGCCCGCGCGGTGTTCCAGGCGGTGAAGGCGCAGGTCGAAGCGGGCGGCGGGACGCTGCAGAACATCGTGAAGATCAATACCTACCTCACCGACGTCCGCCACCGCGCCGAGCTCATTCCCGTGCGAGAGGAATTCTTCGGCAAGAAGACGGCGGCCTCCACCCTGGTGGCCGTCGCCGCCCTCGCCCATCCCGACTGGCTGATCGAGGTGGAGGCCATCGCGGTGGTGTGAGCCCGGCGCCTCCGCGCCGGCCGCCGGGGAGAGGACGCCGATCACGAGCGCGAGCGTGAACCCGTTCATCTTCCGCGCCTACGACGTGCGCGGGAAGGCCGGCATCGACATCACGCCCGAGGTGTTCGAGCTGGTCGGCCGCGCCTTCGGGACCCTGGTGCGCCGGCGCGGAGGGCGGGCGATCGCTCTGGGCATGGACAACCGCACGTCGTCCCACGACCTCAAGGAGGCCTTCGCGACCGGCGTCCTCTCCACCGGGCTCGACGTGGTCGACATCGGCGTCAACCACACCCCGCTGCTCTACTTCGCCGTCGCGCACTGGAACCTCGACGGCGGCGCCACCGTGACCGGCAGCCACAACCCGGTCTCCGACAACGGCGTGAAGATGGTCCACGCGGGCGCGGCGCCCCTGTCGGAGGCGGAGATCCAGGGGCTGCTCGAGACGATCCGCTCGGGGGACTACGAGCGGGGCGCGGGCCGTCGCAGCCGTCGCGACCCGCGCGAGGACTACTTCGCGGCCATCACGCGGCACGTCCGCCTCGCGCGCCCGCTCAAGGTCGCGGTGGACGCGGGTAACGGGATCGCGGGGAGCTTCGCCCCCGAGCTGCTCCGCCGGCTCGGTTGCGAGGTCGTCGAGCTGTACTGCGAGTCCGACGGCCGCTTCCCGAACCATCTCCCCGACCCGGAGATGGAGGAGAACATGCGGGACCTGGTCGCCAAGGTCTCCGAGGTGCGCGCCGACGTCGGCGTGGCCTACGACGGCGACGCCGACCGGGTGGGCATCGTCGACGAGAAGGGCCGCCGCCACGAGGCCGACCTGCTGCTCGCGCTGCTCGCGCGCGACCTGCTCACGCGCCACCCGGGCGCCCAGGTGATCTTCGACGTGAAGTCCTCGCAGGTGCTCGTGGACGACATCCGCCGCCACGGCGGGGTACCGGTCATGTGGAAGACCGGCCACTCCCTGCTGAAGCGAAAGATGCGCGAGGACGGCATCCTGCTGGGCGGCGAGGTCTCCGGCCACATGTTCTTCGGCGAGGACTGGTACGGCGTCGACGACGGCATCCTCGCCTCGTGCCGGTTCCTGCAGCTCGTGGCGGGCGATCGTCGGCCCGCCTCCGCGCACTTCGACACGCTGCCGCATCTGCACTCGACGCCCGAGCTGAAGGCGCCCTGTCCCGACGACCGGAAATTCGGGCTCGTGACCGAGCTGGCGCGGGAGTTCAAGAGTCGTCACCAGACGATCGACATCGACGGGGTGCGGATCATCTTCCCCGAGGGCTGGGGGCTGGTGCGCGCGTCCAACACCAACCCCTATCTCACCCTTCGCTTCGAGGGCCGGACCGCGGCCGCGGTCGCGGAGATGCAGCGCATCGTCTACGACGCCCTGCGCCGCTACCCTTACGTGACCCTCCCCGCCTGAGCGAGGGCCAGGCGCACCGCGTGGCCGAGCCCGGTCGCGGTGCGGCAGGCGCGCGATCCCCAGAGCCCGAGGGGATCGAGGAGGATGGCCTCGAGCCCGGCTCCGCGCGCGCCGAGCACGTCGACCGAGTAGAGGTCGCCCACGTAGACGGCCTCGCCGGCCGAGACCCCGGCCGCGCGCAGCCCCAGCTCGAAGATGCGCGGATCCGGCTTCTCGACGCCCACCAGCGCCGAGTCGATGACGAACTGGAGGTGGTCGGTGAGCCCCAGCGCCTCGAGCATCGAGTGCACCGAGCCGTTGGAGTTGGAGATGACCCCGGCCACCAGCCCCGCCTCCCGCACCGCGCGCAGGGCGGCGAGCGCCTCGGGATCGGCCTGCGTCCAGAGGCCGACCGGCAGGTTGTAGCCGCGGCGCCATCGCGCGATCGCTTCGATCTCTCCTTCGTCGGTGATGGCCAGGTGCTCGAGCAGATAGCGCAGGTAGCGTCCGATCGTGTCGCGGCTCTCCGTGGACGCGGCGCGCCGCACCAGGTGTGGATCGAGCCGCACGCGCGCGCGCAGCTCGGCCTCCTCCACCTGCGCGGGCGTGACGGAGCGGCCGCGGCCGGCGAGGTGCGCCGCGATGGTCGCGTAGTCCATCCGCAGCAGCGTGTTGCCGGCGTCGAAGATCACGGCGCGCACGTTGTGAGGCATCGCCCGCCAGTCATTATAATGACGGCGTCCATGGCATTCTCCCCGCTCGCGCTGGCGTCGGCGGCGTGGGCCGACCACGGCGGGCCGCCGCGCACCGAGGCGCTGAGCCCGCTGACCGCCGGCCTGCTGGCCGGAGTGCTCGCGCTGGCCGCCGGCGTGCTGATCGTGGTGATCGTGATGCTACTGACGCGTCGATGACCGGGCTCGGCATCGCCGCCCGCTGGCTGCACCTCATCGGCGGCCTCGCCCTCGTGGGCCTGGTCGCCGCACTGCTCCTCGCGGGGCGCTCCGACCGGCCGACCGCCCGCGGCTGGCAGGCGCGCATGGTCCGGTGGGGGCGGTGGCTGGTGGTGGCGGTGCTGCTCTCCGGGGTGGCCACGCTCGCCTACCAGGCCGCGGTTGCCACCGGCCGGCCCGGGGCGGCGCTCGAGCCGAGCGCCTGGCTCGCGCTGCTCGGCCAGAGCCGCTTCGGCACCGTGTGGCTGGTTCGCCAGGGCGTGCTCCTGCTCCTGGCCGCGCTGCTGCTGCTGCGCGAGCGCGAGGAGTCGACCGCCGACTGGGTCGCCTTCCGCGGCGAGGCCGCGCTCCTCGCCGCGACCGGCGCGGCGGCCATGGCGTGGGCGGGCCACGCGGCGGCCGTGGAGTCCGGCGGTCTGCCGCTCGCGCTGGTCGACGCGGTGCACCTGCTCGCGGCCGGCGCGTGGTTCGGCTCGCTGCTCCCGCTCGTCGCGCTGCTGCGCGCCGGCGCGGCCGAGGCGGGCGCCGACGCGCGGCCGTACGCGGTGCGCGCGGTCCGCGCCTTCTCACGGATGGCGCTGGCGGTCATGCTGATCGTCGTGGCCACCGGCCTCGGCAACGCGTGGGTCCAGGTGGGCAGCGTCCCCGCGCTGGCCGGTACGACCTATGGACGGCTCCTCCTGCTGAAGGTCGCGCTGCTGATTCCGATCCTGGCCGTGGCCGAGCGCAACCGCCGGCTGCTCCCCGCACTCTCGCGCGACGGCGACACCGTGGGCCGCCCCGCGATGCGGCACCTGGGCCGCTTCGTGGCCGCCGAGGCGGGCCTCGCCACCGCCATCCTGCTGCTGACGAGCGCGCTCTCGATCTCGCCACCGGCCGCGCACGACCCGATCCAGTGGCCGTTCGCCCGCCGTTACTCCTGGGACGTCGCGGCCTCCATCCCGGGTGGGGCCACCCAGGTCCTGATCGGCCTGCAGATCGCCTTCCTCGGACTCCTGGCCCTGGTGGTCGGGATGCTGCTGCGCTCCTGGCGGGTGCTGCTGATGCTCGGCGGTGCCGCCGCGCTCGCGCTCGGGCTGTCGCTCGCGCTGCCGCCGATGACGGTGGACGCCTACCCGACCACCTATCGCCGCTCCTCGGTGGCCTACCAGGCGGTCTCGGTGGCCAGCGGCGCCGCGCTCTTCCGCACGGACTGCGCGATCTGCCACGGCCCGGGCGGCCGCGGCGACGGGCCGGGCGGCGCGGGCCTGCCGCGCCCACCCGCCGACCTGACCGCGCCGCACACCGCGCAGCACACCGCGGGCGACATGTTCTGGTGGCTCACCCACGGCATTCCCACCGGCGGCATGCCGCCCTTCGGCGCCGTGCTCTCGGAGGAGGACCGCTGGGACCTGATCAACTTCATACGCACGCTGGCCGCCGGCGAGCAGGCCCGCCAGATGACCGCGCTGGTCCAGCCCAACCGCGCGTGGCTGGTCGCGCCCGACTTCCCGATCGCGGTGGGCCCGGCGCCGGCGCGCCCGCTCAAGGAGCTGCGCGACCGCTGGATGGTGCTGCTGGTGCTGTTCACGCTGCCCGAGTCCCGGCCCCGCCTCGTGCAGCTCACGGAGGCCTACAACACGATCCAGGCGATGGGCACCGAGATCGTGGCGGTGCCGATGAGCGATCCCGATCAGATCATCCGCCGGCTGGGTGACCATCCGCCGATCCTGTTCCCGGTGATCACCGACGGCGCCGCCGACATCGCCACGACCTACGCCCTGCTCGCGCGGGGCATGACCACGCGCGCGCTCTCGCCGATAGCCGCCGCGCCCATCCACGCGGAGTTTCTGATCGACCGCCAGGGCTACATCCGCGCGCGCTGGCTGCCGGGCTCGCCGGGCGCGGGATGGGACACGCTGCCCACGCTGCTCGAGCAGATCCAGATCATCGACAAGGAGACGCCGGAGGGGCCGGCGCCCGAGGAGCACGTACACTAGAGCGGCCATGCGACTCTGGCGCGTCGTGGTCCTGATGAACCTCGCCCTGGGGCTCGGCCTGCTGCTGGGCTACCTGACCTGGGGCCGCGAGGCGACGCGCCTGGGCGCCGAGCTCGAGCGCGCGCGGCTACAGCCTTTCGCCGGCGGCGTCGAGCGCACCTGGCACTCGCGCGCGGTGGTGCGGGCGGTGCTGCCCGAGCTGAACGTGGTGGTGCTCACCCACGAGGACCTGGCCGGATACATGGGCTCGATGACCATGGGCTTCCGCGTGCACGATCCCCGGCTCTACCAGGGGCTCGACGTCGGCGACGTGGTCAACTTCACGCTGACCGGCGTGCCCCCGAACGTGGAGATCACCGCGCTCGCCAAGGAGACGCGGTGACGCCCGGCCCGGGCGCGATCGCTCGCACGATCGGGGGCTCCCTGGCGCTGGCGACGGCGCTCGCGCTCGCCGCCGCCCCGGCGCCGGCGCGCGCCGCCCACGGCGGGCCGCCCAGCGTGGCCACGACCGAGCCCGACTACCTCAAGTGGCTGCTCGACTCCCGCCAGCCGGTCGTGGTGGTGGATCTGCGCCGCGCGGCCGAGTTCAAGGCCGGCCACCTCCCGGGCGCCATCTCGGTGCCGATCGGGGAGCTGGACCGGCGCTGGGAGGAGATCCCGACCACCCCGATGGTGGTGCTCTACTGCCGGTGCTCGATCGAGGAGGCGGCGACGGCGTACAGCTTCCTCGAGACCCGAGGCTACGCCAATCACGTGGTGCTGCACGAGGGCTGGGACGGCTGGCTCCGGCGCCGCTTCCCGATCGTGAAGTAGCCTCACGCGCTCGCGGGTTGCAAATCGCCGACCGGTACCGTATAGATAGCGGCCAGTGATGCCTCCTCGTCGTCGCTCCCGCGCCCTCGGCCTCCTGCTCGTCTTCGCGGCGCTGCTGTTCGTCCTCACGAGCGCGCACCCGCTCCACGTCCACGGCGCCGACCGGCCCGGACTCTACGACGGGGAGTGCCCGCTCACCGAGGTCGCCGCTCCGCGCGGCGCCGCCGTCACGGCTCCGACGCCCGCCGCGCTGTGGATCGGGCGGCTCTCCGTGGAGCCGCCGACCAAGGCCGACGCCCGCGTCAAGTCCGCTCCCGCGTTCCGCTCCGCTCTCCGCGCTCCTCCTCTCGTCTGAGCTGACCCGGTCGCAGCTGCCGTTCGCATCGAGTCACGGGCGCCACGCGCCTCAGGCGACCAGTCATCCACCGGAGGAGCAGGTCATGCACGTCCTCATCGATCGGGGCCCCGGACGGGCCCTCTTCATCATCGCGCTGCTGATGCTAGCGATCGCCACGAGCCCGCTCCCATCGGCCGCGCAGGTCGGACGGGTGACCGGCACCGTCAAGGACGCGCTCGGCCGCCCTCTGGGCGGCGCGCAGGTCAGGATCGAGAGCGGCGATGGCGCCGTCGTCGACCGGACGACCGCGGACGATCGCGGCGCGTTCGGCTTCGCGAACGTCGCGCCCGGCTCGTACGTGGTGATCGGCGAGAAGGACGGATTCGACACGGCCACGTCCGTGGTGACGGTGACGGAGACCGGCGCGCCGCCGGTCGACCTCGCGCTGGCTTCCAAGCAGGCCCTCGACCTCGCGGTCGCGGCCAAGCGGCTCGAGGAGGCGCGACTCAACATCCAGCCGCGCGTCGGGGCCTCGACGTTCGAGTTCGACCGCAAGGCGATCGAGAGCCTGCCCCAGGGCGACAACGCGCCCCTGAGCCAGGTCATCCTCCAGGCGCCCGGCGTGACGCAGGACTCCAGCCAGTCCGGCTTCCTCCACGTGCGAAACGAGCACGGGAACGTCCAGTACCGGATCAACGGCGTCGCGCTGCCGGACGGCGTCAGCTTCTTCGGGCAGGGCGGCGGCCTGAGCCCGCGCCTGGCCAGCTCGATCGAGCTGATCACCGGAGCGCTGCCCGCCGAGTTCGGCCTCCGCACCGCCGGCATCGTGGACGTGCAGACCAAGAGCGGGGTCTTCGACCAGGGCGGGTACGTCGGCATGTACGGGGGGAGCAACGCGTGGATCCAGCCGAGCGCGGAGTACCGGGGCTCGCTCGGCCGCTTCAACTACTACCTCTCGGGCGACTTCCTCCACAACGACATCGGCATCACCCCGGCGACGAAGGACGACCCGATCCACGACGCGACCAAGCAGGGCCACGGCTTCGGCTACTTCGAGTACCTGATCGACGCGACCAGCAAGGTCACCGCAATCCTGGGCACCTTCGTGGGGCACTTCCAGATCCCGAACAACCCGGATCAGGTACCGAGCTTCACGGTCAACGGCATCGGTACCTTCGACTCGGCCAAGAGCAACGAGACCCAGCTCGAGCAGAACTACTACGGGGTGCTGTCGTACCTCAAGGCCGAGAAGGAGCTCTCCTACCAGATCTCGCTCTTCACCCGCTACAGCCAGATCGACTTCCACCCCGATCCGCTGGCCGATCTGCTGTTCAACGGGATCTCCCAGGACTTCCACCGGAGCAGCGTGGCCACGGGCCTTCAGGCGGAAGGCAGCTACGAGCTCACCCCGGCCCACACCGCACGGGCCGGAATCTACGTGGCCGCGGAGCGCGCCAGCGTGCAGACGACGTCGCTGGTCGAGCCGGCGTCCGGCCCCGACACCCCGTTCAAGATCTTCGACAGCAACGGCATCACCGGGTACACGTACAGCATCTACGGCCAGGACGCCTGGAAGATCCTGCCGACCGTCACGATCAACGGCGGCCTGCGATTCGACTACTACGACGGCTTCCGCACGGAGTGGCAGCCCAGCCCGCGGCTCAACGTGGTCTGGATGGCGACCCCGACCACCACGATCCACGCCGGCTACGCCCGGTACTTCACCCCGCCCCCGCTCGTCTTCACCACCGACGAGAGCCTGAACCGCCTCGTGGGGACGACCGCCGCGGCGGCCACCACGAAGAACACCGTGATCAAGGCCGAGCGCGCCGACTACTTCGACGCCGGCGTGACCCAGGAGATCATCCGGGGGCTCAAGGTCGGCCTCGACGCCTACTTCAAGAAGGCCGACCACCTCCTGGACGACGGTCAGTTCGGCGCCCCCGTCTTCAACCCGCCGTTCAACTACAAGTGGGGCTACAACTACGGCGTCGAGCTGAGCGGCTCCTACGTCAACGGGGGGTTCTCGGCTTACGGGAACCTGGCCGCCGGCCAGCAGTGGGGCAAGCGCATCGAGACCGCCCAGGCCCTGTTCAGCGCCGACGACCTCGCCTACATCTACAACCACTACATCCACACCGACCACTACCAGCTGATCACCGCGTCGGCCGGGGCCGCGTACCTCCTGGCGCTCACGAACACGCGCTTCAGCGTGGACTTCCTGGCCGGCAGCGGCCTCCGCCGGACCGTCGTGCATCCGAACGACTCGTCGGTGCCACCCTACCAGACGGCCAACGTGGGGATCCAGCAGACCTTCACGCTGCCCGCGTTCGGCAAGATGATCGCGCGATTCGATATCATCAACCTGTGGGACGAGCGGTATAAGATCCGGGATGGCAGCGGGCTCGGGGTGTTCGCCCCGCAGTTCGGTCCCCGGCGCGCCTTCTACGGCGGGCTTCAGAAGGAATTCTAGAAAGAACACGAAGGGAGCACCGATGCAAGATCTCCAGGGTTTCGTCGCGGCCCTCCGCGTGGGCGGGGCCATGATCTATCCGCTGCTCTTCCTGGCGGTGGTGGCCACCGTCGTGATCCTGGAGAAGGCGTTCGTCTACGCGACCCGCACCCGGCTGCCCGCTCCGCTGCTCGAGGTGCTCGAGACCTACGGCTTCGCCTGGGACGACCTCCAGCAGCGGGTGGGACGCCTCGATCCGCGCAACTACTTCGGCCGCTTCTTCCGCGTCATCATCGACAACCGGACGCGGCCCGCCTGGTGGGTGGAGTCGCGGGCCGCCGAGGAGGCGACGCTGATCGAGCAATCCCTCGGCCGCTGGCTCTGGATCCTCGAGACCATCGTCACCGCCGCGCCGCTGCTGGGCCTGCTCGGCACCATCACGGGCATGATCCGGGCGTTCCACCTCTTCGGCACCGAGGGGCTCGTCGATCCCCGCGGCGTCACCGGTGGAGTCGCGGAGGCCCTCATCGCCACCGCGGTC
>Ga0187766_10002037_pt1 | contig 11941 bp, 7 predicted proteins | sample 0216_QUI02_MP05__4_FD_132971 | JGI IMG/M metagenome (GOLD analysis project Ga0187766, IMG submission 132971) | Tropical peat soil microbial communities from peatlands in Department of Meta, Colombia - 0216_QUI02_MP05_20_MG | ecosystem: Environmental > Terrestrial > Soil > Wetlands > Peat ... | reverse complement strand
TCACGGAGGTAGGTGTTCTTCGGCCGGGCCGGATCGGGGCGGGTGGCGGTGGTGTAGCCGTGACGGCACCGGTAGGCGGGCTTGCCGTTGGACCAGGCTGATTCCAGCTTGCGCCCGCACCGCCCGCAGGCCAGCAGCCCAGCCAGCAGATACCGGCGGGCGGCCGGGCCGGCCGGGCCGCGCGGCGCGGCGGTGTCCTGGGCGGCGATGAAGTCGGCCTCGCTGACCAGCGCCGGGTGCGCGGGATGCTTGGAGATGACCCAGCCCTCGGGCAGGTTCCACCGCTGCACCTGCCTGTGCCCCAGCCCGGTGTTGGCCGGGTCGACCAGGTCGAAGTCGGTGCGCTGCCGGTTCCACACCTGCCTGCCGGTGTAGCGGGGGTTGGCCAGGATCGCCGCCACCGTGCGCAGCGTCCATCGCGCGCCGGTGCGATGCGGGTTGCGGCGTGGGTCGGCCGCCGACGGGCACGGGATCCCGGCGTCGTTCGTCGTGATGACGAGTCGGCTTAGCCGTGAGGCGCAGAACATACAGCTCTGCGTTCCTCGATCGCGGTGTACCCGGGGTCCGATGGCTGTACCTAACGGCGGACTGGCGTGCGCGAGTTCTGCGTCGGTGATTATGTTCCGTTCCGTGTTGATTATCACTGCGTGGTGTCAGGCGGCTTCTGAGGGAAGGAGGATCCAGCCCTGGTATTCGTGACCGGCGATGTGTGTGGTGACCGGTTGGAGGGAGGCTACATTATAAGTTCCAGCGAAGCTGTTAGGGGAAACTGCCTCCCAGACGTCGGCCGAGATAACCACCGCGAGTGGGCCCAACGCGGCTTTGAGCGCCATCTTGGCGCGGGGGGCGTCAAGCAGCCGGAAAGCGGTATCGAGCGCTTCGCCGAAGCATCCGTTCTCATCATCGTGGATGTTCCCGATGTGGACGACGAGGCGGACCCGGAGGCGGCGATCCCGGTCGCCGGGATGGGAGCAGCCGACGTTGTAGCTGGCCAGGAGCTGGCTGAAAACGGGTATCACGTGGTTGAGGACCAGTTCCTGGTCGGCCGGATCGATGAGGGCGAGCAGGCCGTCGCCCCGGTCGGCGAACTGGTCGCGGCGCTGCGCGCTCACTCCTGACGTGCGCAGGGCCGCATCGAACAGTTCGTAAAGCATGGTCCGCAGCTCAGCCTTCACCGGATCAGGCCGGCTGGTAGAACCCTCTATGTCCAAAGCGACGATGACCCGGCGCCGGGACAGCCGCAGCGGCTGGTTGCGGATCAGCGCCGCGAAGGCCAGCGTCTGCAGCTCCGCACCGATCGTATGCAGCCTGAGCTGCCGGGTGACCGGCACGAAGGTGTCGAGGGATTCCCTGGCCTTACGCATCTGCTTGGCCTGCGGGAGGAACTGCAGGGTCTGCATGTTGTGCAGCCGGTCTGCCGCCTTCACTGCGACGACGCGGGCATCGGCCGACAGTATTGTCGCCATCACCTGGGTAACGTCGCGTTCTTGCTGTCTGTTGAGACGATCGAGCGCCGTGATCTGTGTCACCATCAACGCGATCTCGGTGCCGAAGTCGCGCTTGAGGGCGGCCAGCGTGTACGGGGTGTCCTCGACGGTGTCATGCAAAATCGCCGCACACAGGGTCGGGTCATCGACAACATCGGCATCCTGAAGCCGGGCCAGGATCCTAGCGACCGCTACCGGATGAGTGATGTACGGATCACCGCTGTAGCGTGTCTGGCCGTGATGGCACCAGGCAGCGACAGTGCAGGCTCGTTCGATCAGTTCAGCGTCAGCACGCGGTCGTGCGGTCAGGATGACATCGCACGATTCTGCGACCAGGCCGCCCCGGTGTGCGCCCGTACACGTCTCAGGCTCGTTCACGCTGACCCTCCCGGCTAGCAGCACAGTCAGGCAGCCGCCGCCCATCCAGCCCAGCGCCGCCGCAGCGCAGCCGTACTGCTCTACATTCATCACTCTAAGCAGCGAAGGCGGCACAGGCTATGGCTAAAGCCACTACAGCCACGTACGATCACCCGCTTCCAGACCGCTACGGCAAGGCGCTCGCCGTCGCCGAGGAAACGCGAGACCTACCAGAACCGCGCGTATCGCGCGACGGCAGCAGCCCGCGACGCAGCGTGAGATACGGCCTGGATCGCGAGCGGCGAGATCGCCGAATCGGAACGGCCTTGTCGTACGCTGACGATCAGATTCGAATCAGCGCAGATGGCGGCTACGCGCGCGAGTAACGTCGCGGCGCTGATCACGGAAGGTAGCGCCGGACGGCCCATACAGCCCAGCCGCTGAGCACTCGCAGGGCATTGCTCCAGCAGTGGCGCGGCCGTAGTCAGCGGCGCCAGAGCGAACGGCCCGGCTCCTGCCGCTCCAGCCAGGCATATACCAGGTAGTGGAATAAATAACGAACACTTCACGGAATTGCTTGGCGCGTTAGCGGCGCTCCTGTTACCCTTATTCCATGATTTCCCCGATCCGGGGAAGTTTCACCGGTTTCCGTGTTCAAGTCCTTCGGACACGTCAAATCCCCATAGCCTGCTGTTTCGGGGCATGCTCGATCGTCACCCGGGCGCGGCCTCTGGCCGCATCGGGTGACGATTCCCGTTTTTTGGCCTCGTTTCTGCTGGCCTGGGTCGTAGGTGAGGATGACGCCCGCGGCGCGCAGACTGTCGATCAGGTCCGCAGCCCGCGATGATCCTGGTCATCGTTAAGATTGTCCAGGTCGCGCTCGGCCACTGACGCACGCCGCCCCGGCCATCATGGCCGCCCCAGCCGGGACGGGCAGCCGCCGCGGGCCGTTTTCCGGAAGAAGGTACCGGAATGCAGACGCTGAGCACCCTGGAGTTCTTCACCCGGCTGGCCGTGGGGCTGGGCTGCGGTGCGCTGATCGGCGCCGAGCGGCAGTGGCGGGCCCGCAGGGCGGGGCTGCGGACCAACGCGCTGGTCGCGGCCGGCGCGACGTTGTTCGTCCTGTACTCGGAGATTTCCAGAACCGCCAACACCACCCAGGTCGCCGCGTACGTGGTCTCCGGTGTCGGGTTCCTGGGCGGCGGGGTGATCTTGCGGGACGGGTTCAACGTCCGCGGCCTGAACACCGCCGCCACCTTGTGGTGCTCGGCGGCGGTCGGGGTGCTGGCCGCCTCCGGGCACCTGGCCTTCGCCGTGATCGGCACCATCACGGTGCTGGCCGTGCACATGCTGGGTCGGCCGCTGGGTCGCCTAATCGACCACGACAACCCGGTCGAGGAACATGAGGATCTGGTCCCTTACCAGCTGCATGTCACCTGCAAGCCGAAGAGCGAGCCGCGCATCCGCGCCGTGCTGGTGCAAGACACGGGCCCTAGCGAGGTGATCTTCTTGCGCGGGATAGACACCACGCGCTCCGACGACGGCGCCGAGACCCGGCTGACCGCGTACCTGCTGGTCGGCGGGGACGCCGCCGCGCTGGTGGAGCAGCTGGTTTCCCGCCTGTCGCTGGAGCCGGGTATCTACGGCGTGCACTGGCACAGCGCCGATGAGCCCGACGCCGCGCTTCTGCCGTCCCCGGACAGCGGGTGGCCGTCGTAGGTGACCTGCATGGTCCCGTCCGGCCGGGTGATCGTGCCCAGCAATACCTGGCTGACGCCGCTGCCCGCGTGCGGCGCGCCGGTCACGATGAGGGGCGGCCAGGCCGCGGCGCACGCTCCCGAGCACGCGGACGTGCCGGTCTTGTCGGCTTCGAACAGATACAAGGTGCGCCCGCCGCTGCCCACCAGGACCTTGCCCGGAATCCCGGAGATAGCCCGCAGCGACACCGTGGCAGCACCGGCCGCCTGCGCGGTGCCCGCGGGGCTGCTGGCGCTGGCGCTCGCGGTCGCCTGCGACGCGGCCGGGCTGGAGGCGGCCGGGCTGGAGGCGGCCGGGCCGGAGGCGGCCGGGCCGGAACTGCTTGAGCTGCTGGAGCAGGCGGCCACAGCCGGGCCGATCGCGGCAGCTCCAGCGGCGCTGGTCATCCAATTTCTCATAGCGATGCTCCCTTGAGACACCCCGCCCGGTATGCCCGCGGCCATCTGCGCCGCGTCCGGAGCCCTGACCCGGGATGAGTGTTCTTCCCCTATCACCCACTACGCGGCCCAGCCTGATCTGGTTCGGCAGCACCACGGTCCCGCCCGCCGCGTTCACCGTAGACGATGAGGGCCAACGGCAGCCGTTGGACCCACTCCCCACGTTCCCGGCGAACTCAGCGGGCAGGCGCCTTGCCAGTGCGACGTTCCAGCATGATGCGCAGCGCATTTGAAATCCTGCTTGTACAGAAATCCGGTCCCGGGCCGGCGGGCGCCCGCGGCGGCAGCGCGGCGCGTGCCTGGGGACTCTGTTACACCCTGCCCGGCAGGTGAGCGTGTCGCCGACTTGGCGGATCCGTTCGCCGTCGGTCAGCGGCAGGGCATGTTGTCGCCAGCCCCAGGTCCGCAGCGTGGCGTCCAAGTCGATCAGGCCGTCGGTGACGGGCGCCCGAACAGGGACCGTTCCTAGGTGCCCAGCGATCGGCTCAGCTGCCACGGGCAATAAGGCTTGGGCCACGATCCTGTGCCCGTGGTGCTACCTGGGGACCTGTGATCCACGCGTGCCGGTCGCGGTGACGCCGCAGGTAGGCCAGGAACAGGTGGGCCGCGGCCGCTTGCTCGTCACGCCTCCAGGCCAGGGCAAGGACATACTGGGGGGGCGGCTGGACGGGCACGACGACGATCGTTTCGGCACGGAATGCGCGGGCGGTTGCTTCGGCCATCACCATGATGGCGCTGCCCTCCAGGATGGACCGCCAGCCGGTGTCGAGCGCCACCGTCGAGGCGGCGGGGGATTCCAGGATGTTGGCCTCGAACCCGCCGAATTCGCGGCACATGAGCTTGAGGCCCTCGAAGGCGCCGGGGGCGAGCGCGCGCGGGTTTACCAGGAACGTCTGATTGCTGAGCTCGCTGAGGGTCACCACCGGTCGGCCGGCGAGGGTGCTGTGCGGGCTGACCAGCACGGCCAGGCGGCCGCGCCGCAGCGGCTCGCACATCACCCCTTCCGCCGTGGCCACGGCCGGTACCTGGTGGATGACCGCGGCGTGCAGGCGCCCCTCAGCGAGTTGGTCGAGGAGCCGCTCGCTGACCATCGCCGAGTAGTCCACCACGATGAACGGGTGCTCGGCCTGGAATGCCGCGAACGCCGGCGCGACGGCCGGCTCGGCCAGGTGCGCGACGCCGACCCGGACCAGCCCGGCCTGGCCGCGGCCGGCCATTCGGACCCGGGCTACGGTTCCCTCCAGGTCGGCGAGCAGACGGCGCCCCCAGTGCAGTAGTTCCGCGCCGGATTCGGTGAGCTCGACGCTGCTTCTGGTCCGCGTGAACAATCGCACGTCAAGCAGGCGTTCGAGCCGCGCGATCGCGTGTGACAGGCCGGGCTGGGTGATGTACAGGCGGCTGGCCGCGCGTCCGAAGTGCAGCTCCTCGGCCACCACGGTGAAGTACCGCAGATCGCGGATCTCGATGTCCGCATGCCGGTGACCCAGTTCGGTACGGCGAAGGCTCAGGATGCGCTGCCCGGAGGATCCGGGCTGGCCGGTGGCCAGCAGGCCGACGGTCATCTTGCTCTCCCCCTCCTCCAGGTCATCGGACCTGACGTGCAGTGATGCCTGCGGGGCATCAGCCGCGCACCGACATCTATTGGAGTAACGGGTGCGGCGCGGCTTACGTTCAAAGCCGCGCATGTCCCGCTGGAGACCTTCCTGAAGCGCAAAGGAGACCAAACGATGAGCAGACGAGCCCGATCCGCGCTGGCGGGCCTGATCGCATCGGGCCTGCTGATCGCGCTGGCCCTAACAGCGGCCAGCGCACAGGCCGCCAGCCTGCCGGGGACCCTGGACACCAGCTTCGGCACCGGCGGCAAGGTGCTGACGGACCTGGGCGTGGGAGCGAACGGAGAGCAGATCCAGGCCGTAATCAGCGATGCCGCGCTGCAGTCCAACGGCGACATCGTGGTGGGCGGAAACTTCGGGCTGGTCCGCTACCTGCCGGACGGGCGCCGAGACGCCAGCTTCGGCACCGGCGGCCTGGCCCAGACCGGATTCGGCGCCTCCGCCCTGGCCATCCAGCCGAACGGCGAGCTGGTGGTGGCCGGGCAGAGCGGGAATGATTTCGCGGTCGCCCGGCTGACCACCTCGGGGGCGCTCGATCCGGCCTTCGGCCACGGCGGCCTGGTCACCACGCCGTTCCCTGCGGCCCCCGACGGTGCCGCAGCCGACGCGGTGCTAGTGGAACCGGACGGCGACATCCTGGCCGGCGGCGACGCCCTGCTGCCCGGCACCACCCGCAACCAGCCGGTCGTCGCCCAGGCGGCGCTGGCCCTGTACAGCCCGGCCGGCACGCTGGTCACGGCCTTGGGCAGCGGCGGCATCGTCCAGTCCGCGGCCATCAACACCAACATCACCACCATCGGAACCGACGCCGCCGGGGACATCTTCGCGCTTCCCGCCCACGCCGAGTTCAGCCCGGCCGGCCAGCTCGACTCGAGCGTGACCGCCGAGCCGATCACCGTCAGCTCGCACGGCGGTGACGGCGCGTTCCTGCCCAACGGGCAGTCGCTGATCGCGGGCACCGTGGGCCTGGGCCGGGGCTTCACCGACGTGCAGGTGCAGCGGTTCAACGCCAACGGCAGCACCGACCCGGCCTTCAGCAACCCGCCGTTCGTCTTCGCGACCCCCGGCTTCAAGGAAAGCCCCGCAGCGATCGCCGTCCAGCCCAACGGGCAGATCGTCGTCGTCGGCGCGCACTTCCGCAGCACCTCAGTGTTCGGCGTGGCCCGCCTGGACACCAGCGGGAGCCTGGACAGCGGCTTCGGCCACGGCGGCGTCCTGACCACCAGCTTCCAGGGAGGCGATGCCGCCAGCGCGGTTCTCATTCAGCCCCACGGCGACATCGTGGCCATCGGCTCCTCAGAAGACAACACCACCGGTGTCACCGACATCGCCCTCGCCCGCTACGTCGGGTAGAGCTTGTGCATTCGCCGTCAAAGTCTGGCCGATCGCACAAGGCCGAGCCAGGCACGGAAACCGTGAACAAGTTGGGCTCGTCTTTCGCGAAGGAGATGTGCATGAGTTACCAGTTCGCAGCGAGCCGGCTGCGTCACCTCGCCTTGGCGGCGACCGGCGCGGCGCTGCTGGGCCTGTCGATCACCGGACCGGCCGCGTCCGCGGCCACCGGCGGATCGGGCAGCCTGGACCCGACGTTCGGCACCGGCGGTGTCGTCCAGGTTCCCAGTGTCGTGCCGTCGTTCACGCGCGGCGCGGCACTCCAGCCCAACGGGGACATCCTGATCGCCGTGACACCGCCGGCCGGCTTCCCTGGTGTCGAGCGCCTCAACCCGGACGGGACGCCGGACACCAGCTTCGGGTCGGGCGGGTTCGCCTCAACGGGGCTGCCGAACGGCGGTGCGAGCTCGGTGGCTGTCCAGCCCGACGGCAAGATCGTGTGGGTCGGGGCAGGCCATATCGCCGGAGACCCGAATGCCGCGGACAACTTTGCCGTGGCCCGCTTCACGGCCAGCGGCGCGCTGGACCCCACCTTCGGAGTCGGGGGCGTGGTCAGCATCAGCTTCCCGGCCGAGCCGGTAAGCGATGCAGCCAACACCGTGCTAATGCAGCCGGACGGGAAGCTCCTGGTCGGAGGGCAGGCTGGAGTGTCGGGCCGCGGCATTCGCCTGTTCGCCGCGATGGTGCGACTGAACGCCAACGGCAGCCTGGATCCGGCCTTCGGTACCGGCGGCGAAGTGGTGAACACCGCAATCGGCGTGAGCATCACCGCGCTGGGTGAGGACGCCGCCGGCGATATCTTCACCCTGCCTGTCCCCGCCGAGTATGACTCGGCTGGAAACATCAAGTCGGCGGACGTCCAGACCCCGCTCGTCGCGACTGGCAGCGGCGGTCTGATCGGCAGCGAACCGTCCATGTTCCTGTCTGACGGTCGCGGCCTTGTCGCTGGTCAGGGCGGCGGCAACGGACGATGTGATGCGGACATCCAGGTCCGCCGGTTCCTCGGCGCCACCCAGGACCCTGCCTTCGCGGTTACCGGGATTGACTTCAGCGGAACGGAAGGCTGCGTCAACGATGCCGCTCGCAACATGGCTACCCAGGCCGACGGCAAGATCCTCGTGGTCGGCGATACCTTCCATGGGCCGACCGACTTCCTGCTTGCCCGGCTTACCGCCAACGGCGCGCTGGACACGAGCTTCGGAACCAACGGGGTCGTGAACACGCCCGTCGGCGCCAACGGCAGCGGCACAGCGCAGGCCATCCTGGTCCAGCCAGATGGCAAGATCCTTGTTATCGGCTCCTCTCTCGACGCTGCTGGCGACGGAGTCCTGACGCTGGCCCGTTACCTGCCCTAACCGTCAGCAGTCGTCCGGGCCGGCCCGCTCGGCCCGGACGACTCACGGTCGCGCAGTTACTTAGGGCGCCGGTCTTGATCAGCCCTGAGCCGACAGCCGCGCATTGGGCGGTTACTTGAGCGTGTACGTCGCTCGCTCACCACGCAAGGTAGCCCGGACCGGGTCCGCGGCCCAACTGCCGAGCACCCGCAGGCACTGCCGCCGCTGACGGCGGCAACCGCGCGATGTACTCAACAGTACGGGAGCAGATTCCGCCGCACCTGCCGCCCTAGGCATGCAAAGGCCAGGTGGCGGCACAAAGAGCGAACACGTCGCGGAATATCCGGGTGCGCTGACCCCGCTCCTGTTACCCTTATTGCATGATTTCCCCGATCCGGGAAATTTCACCGGTTTCCGTGTTCAAGTCCCCCTCGGACACGTTAAAACCCCATAACGGCCTGTCTTCGGGCACGCTGAATGGTCACCCGGGCTCGGCCTCCGGCCGCGGCGGGTGCTTGAGTTGCTTTCTCTTCCTCCTTTCCTGGGCTGTTGTTCTGGTGGTGTCAGTGGTTCTGGCCTGCGGTGACCGCCGCGCTGTCGCTAGCGCGGATGGTCCGGGTGTCCGGGTCGTAGGTAAGGGTGATGCCTGCGGTGCGCAACTCGTCGATCAGGCCTGCTGCCTGGCCTGGGGCGGTGATCTGCACGGTGCCGTCAGGCAGCGCCTGATCGTCGCCGCCGAGGAGGATGGCCAGGGCGGCCAGGTGCGGCAGGATCTGGTCCTCACGGATATAGGTGTTCTTCGGCCGGCCTGGTTCCGGACGGGCGGCGCTGGTGTAGCCGTGGCGGCACCAGTAGGCGGGCTTGCCGTTGGACCAGGCTGATTCCAGCCGGCGCCCGCACTGGCCGCAGGCCAGCAGCCCGGCCAGCAGGTACCGCCGGGTGGCCGGGCCTGCCGGGCCGCGCGGAGCGGTGGCGTCCTGGGCGGCGATGAAGTCAGCCTCGCTGACCAGCGCCGGGTGCGCGGGATGGCGGGAGATGACCCAGCCCTCCGGCAGGTTCCACCGCTGCACCTGCCGGTGCCCGAGCCAGGTGCTGCCCGGGTCGACCAGGTCGAAGTCGGTGCGCTGCCGGTTCCACACCTGCCGTCCCGTATACCGCGGGTTGGCCAGGATCGCCGCGACCGTTCTCAGCGTCCAGGCTGTCCCGGCGCGGTGCGGGTTCCGCTGCGGGTCGGCGGCGGACGGGCACGGCACCCCGGCATCGGTCAGGACGCGGATGATCCGGGCCACGCTGTGCCCGGCGAGCCGCTGGGCGAACATGCACCGGACGACCGGCGCGGTAGCAGGGTCTGGCTCGAGGCGGTGCGCCCGTCTACCCCATGCGGCGTGCATCTTGTTGGGGTGCGGCCCGGCGTCCGCCAGCCGGTATCCGCACGGAGGGCGGCCGCCCAGATACCGGCCCTGCTTGCGGGTCTGGGTCGCCATCGCGGTGCGGACCCGGATCCGGGTCCGGGCGATCTCCCGCTTGGACGACAGGCCCAGCGCCAGCATCGTCTGCTCATGGTCTTCGGCGTGAAAGTCGACCCGCCCGCCGACCTCCGGCGTCCACAGCTGGATGCCGTACTGCTCGAACAGCGGCGCCATCGAGGCATACTGGCTGCCGTAGAAGGCCCGCTCGTACTCCCCGATCACGACCGCGTCCCACCCCCGGTCCGAATCGGCCAGCGCAGCGACCAGGGCCGCGGCCTGCGGGCGGCGCGCCCAGGCCAGCGTGCGGCTGTAGCCGGTGTCGAAGAACTCGGCCACGATCCGCCCGTGTCCGGCCGCCAGCGCGGCGGCCTGGTCCCGCTGCCGCGCCCGTGACGTCACCGGATCCTGCCAGTCCTCCGTCGAGACCCGCCCGTAGAACGCGAACCGCAAACCCCAGGTGCCCCGCTTGTCCGCCCGGCGGCCGGTGCGCTCCACCCAGGCCGCCAGCACATCGGCGCCCGCACTCGCACCAGAATCGCCAACCGCACGCAATGCCGTCACCGCAGCGGATCTCCGCTGCAGCCCCGGGACGGCAGTCGCTGTGGTCACGCATCCCAGCTACCACGTGCACCCCAGAGAAAACACCCGTCCGCGTCAAAGCCTGGGCCGTTAACCCATCCGCTGCCCGCTCTTCCACCAAGAAGCGATGCCCGTCAGGTCCGGCTATCAGGGCAGCACGGATGCCCCCGCGCAGGGTCATCAGGTGGTCGTCGGCCACGGGCGTGCCGCGGCGTGCGAGCGCCGCTGTTGTCGCATCCAGCGACGCGACCCGCAGCGCACAGTGTGTCGCGAGGATGTCGTTGCTGGCTGTGCCGGGAGGGATCGGCCGACGTGTGCCGACGTGGTAGCGCAGCAGTTCCATCCGTGGTGCGGGCAGGCCCGGCCCGAGCTGGGTAACGCTGACGTGGACGTCTTCGACGTCGTCGAGATCGGCTTGCTCGGGCCCGCTGTTCTCCGTGCGAGTTCCCGTGCTGAACCCGAAGACCGACCCGAAGAATCTCGTGCTGATGGCCGTGTGGCCGATCGCGATCGCGGTGTGATCGACGCCGAGGAAGGAGCCAGCGCCGTAGGCGTTGCGCCATTCTGCCGGGCCATGTCCGTCCGGGAACGCGAACAGTTCCAGCGGGTGGCCATCATGATCACGGAACTTGAACGCGGTCACGCCGCCGGAGCTGTCCGGCAGCCGCACCGGACCGGTGCGGCTGATGGGCCGGAAACGCCGGTTCGCCATGACCCGCTGGTACGCGTCCGTCATGTCGCTCACGACGATCGCCACGTGCTGGAACCACAGGTCGGTGCTCGTGCTGTCCGGCGGATACGGGCGCCCGGCCAAGTCCGTGAACTCCAGCAGTTCGATCCGCTCGCCGCCCAGCCGCAGCAAGGAGCGCCGTCCGCGCGCCTGCCGGATGCACAGCACGCCGGTCAGCGAACGTTCGATGTCGCCACGCTGTTCGACAGAGCACCCGAAGGTCGCGACGTAGTCCTCTTCGGCCCGGTCAAGGTCGGCCACGATCAACGTGACCCGGTCGATCACCGTTTGCGGTCCCGCAGTCATGCTGACATCGGGTCGTCGCTGCGGGCCGTGCGCCCCATGTGCAGCTGCAGGGCGCTGACAACCAGGGCGAAGTGGCTGAACGCCTGGGGGGTGTTGCCCAGCTGGCGCTGCGCGGCCAGGTCCCATTCCTCGCTCAGCAGCCCGACATCGTTGCGCAGCAGGAGCAGCCGCTCGAACAGGCCGGTCGCGTCCTCCAGCTGCCCGGCCGCGCACAGCGCGTCCACCAGCCAGAACGAGCAGGGAATGAACAGGCCTTCGCTGCCCTTGACGCCGTCATCGGTCTCGGCTGTCGAATAGCGCCGGAGGAGGCCGTCGTCGCTCAGTTCGCGCCGGACCGCGGCGATGGTGCCCAGGACGCGGGGATCTGTGCCGGGCAGGAAGCCCAGGCGGGGGATCAGCAGCAGGCTGGCGTCGAGCGCGGCGGATCCGTAGGCCTGGGTGAAGGTGTTGCGCCCGGCGTCGAACGCGTGTGTGACCAC
>Ga0187766_10002036_pt1 | contig 11943 bp, 10 predicted proteins | sample 0216_QUI02_MP05__4_FD_132971 | JGI IMG/M metagenome (GOLD analysis project Ga0187766, IMG submission 132971) | Tropical peat soil microbial communities from peatlands in Department of Meta, Colombia - 0216_QUI02_MP05_20_MG | ecosystem: Environmental > Terrestrial > Soil > Wetlands > Peat ... | reverse complement strand
GGAGTTGGTATAGACGACTTATCATTCTGCTAACCATTCTTGCAGCTCTGATCTTAGCTGTGTTGGTATTCTCGGGACTAAGCCATATCATCACTTCCATATTGGTTGTTGTTATAGCAGCCCTTATCGCGTATGCCATTGCGCCTGTCGTAGATACTTTTCACAAAGTCATGCCTCGGCCTTTAGCTATATTACTTGCATACTTGATTGTAATCAGCATTTTAGGGGCGGTTTCCTACGTTGTTGTGAGTACCGCTGTTGTTCAAATTGGGGTACTCGCAAATAATATCGCAGTTTGGCTCCAACCAAACGAAAAAGGACAAATAACTCTATTAGCATTACTCCTGAAAGTTGGTTTAACACGAGCTCAAATCTCTGCCTTGGAGCAGCAAATTGAAGGAACATTGACAAACGTTGCAGGCTCTCTTGCTGGGGGAATATTACCCATCCTCGGGGGAGTTGCTGGGGGAATGCTCAATATCTTATTGACAATAGTAATCAGTATATACCTATTAGTAGACGGTGGGCGTGCTGTCGAACTGATAGGTACAGGAATACCCAGATCGCGTCGTAAGCAGTTTAGTGAGACGATCGACATACTTCAACGTGTGGTTGGCGGGTACATCCGTGGACAGATTTTACTTTGTACCATTATCGGCATGATCGTAGGTGTCGGCTTATTTATTCTACAGTTTCCTTTCGCAGTGTTGATGGGCGTTTTAACGTTCATCACAGAGTTTATCCCTGTACTCGGCACAATCTTTGCAGGCAGTGTGGCAGTTTTGTTAGCGCTGACAAAAGGCGGCTGGATCATGGCCCTCATAGTGCTAGCCTTTTTCGTCCTTGTTCACCTTCTAGAAGGCTATATTTTAGCACCGCGGCTTATAGGCAATGCTGTCAAGTTGAATCCTGCTATTATGCTGATTGCCTTAACCATAGGGTCAGAACTTTTCGGAGTTTTTGGCGCTATCTTTGCCGCTCCAACAGCGGGTCTTCTCCAGGCATTTTTCACCGTCTTCTGGATTCGGTACCGTCAAGCTCACCAGGATGAGTTTCTCGACGAGGAAATAGATAAGTCTAGTCCTACAATGCCTAAAACATCTGTCAAGAGCCAGATCATGGTACCGTCAACTGCTCAAAATGCAGTTGACGACAAAACACAAGAGAGTTAGTACACTATCAAGAGCCACAATGGAAAGTATGCTTGACAACAAAGTGAGAGGCGATGGACCTCTACACTTTGTTGTTGTAGAGGTCCATCGCCTCTCACTTTGCAACATAGGTGTTGTCTACTGTCCTGTACGTTGCAAGAACTGCTGCACTGGCGCCTGCTCGTCAGGTCTTAGTGGCCTGAAGCCTCCCTTATCATTAATAAAAACAATGCGTGACAACTGAAAATGAATGATCATATCTGGTAAATGATCCCCATTCACATCAGCGAAACTGAGGGTGACTGGTATTAAATCATCCCCTGTTCCGTATAACTGAGGACCCAGGTAGATGCGGGCCTTAGATCCGTCCCCACCAGGAAACTCAATAATCTCGATACGACCATTTAGATTAATTGCTATAAAATGGCTAGGATTACCGGCTGTCTCATTATGTCCAACATAGGCATCCATCTGAAAGGTACGTGGACGACCATAGTGCAAGTCATCCCATGTCGTACTCCACCAACTAAACACAGACGTGAATATAGTCCACATCGCAAGCATGGTAATCATCCCGACACCTAGGTACAGCAAAGGATGCACCCCTTGTCTGGCTTGGCTCTTTTTCTGTATCCGGTCTATTTTAGGAGCCTGAGGCTTGCGAGGCACCGTTTTTGAACGATGTGAAGTGGTGTCTTTCTGGTCAACTTTTACCTCAAAAGTCTCTCCTCGCTGCCATTCACCTACATCTTCCGTGCTGCCTGTATTTTTTGACTGAGTTCGTGAAGCCCGCTGTGTAACAGGAGTTGTACTTGTTGAGACACCAGATGTCGTTCCACGTGCTCCAGCCTTATCTCCTATCGGTCGATGACGCAAAACGCTACGCGGAGTTATTTCATCAGTCGATTCTAGAACTGGCATGATCAGGTTGCTCCTTTCTTGTTCACGAAAACAAAGAAGAAATACCGACAAATGTCGGAGAAACCTGTAGTCAGAAACTGGTAGATCAGAAGCGAAATAGTAGAGCCAGAGAGTTTAAACTCAGGCCGCATGCGGTTCAAAAGAAGAATTGGAGAATATATTTGACACCAACGACTGATTCAATTCACAAAATTATTATACCTCACGAGTCAGATTTTTGCCAGAGGGCTACAGGAAACTTTTTTGATCAAGTATAGCCTGCAAATCCACGGGAATTGGTGCCTCAAGATAGATGGCTTTTCCTGTAGTCGGATGAATAAACTCAAGCTGGTATGCATGCAGAAATTGGCGCTTAAGCTTGATGCCTCGACCCACATTACCTGACCCATAGACGGGATCACCCACAATTGGGTGCCCTATGGCTTTTAAATGTACACGAATCTGGTGGGTACGACCTGTTTCCAACTCTAATTGCAGTAAAGTATGCCTACTGAATCGTTCAAGGACACGAAAATGCGTCTTAGCTTCTCTACTACTTACTGCGGTAATCGCCATTTGTTGACGATGGCGTGCATCCCGACCAATCGGAGCCTCGATACTGCCCTGATCTAACCCTACAACTCCCTCCACAAGGGCCACGTAGCGCTTAACAATCTCATGCCTTTTCATCTGTTCGGTCAAAGCTGCATGTGTAATTGCATTCCTTGCAACAAGAAGCAAACCAGAAGTATCTTTATCGAGACGATGAACTATTCCAGGACGAAATCCTTCATTCTCTCTCATAATGTCAGGATATCGTGCTACCAAGGCATTAACCAGTGTATCATCATGGTGACCTGGTGATGGATGCACCACCATCCCAGCAGCCTTATTCACAACAAGTAAATCTTTATCCTCATACACGATGTCGAGAGGAAGTAATCGCGGTACGATACCTGTAGCATCACTACCATCATCAAGTACAGATATCTGCACCCGATCACCTAATCGAAGTGAATATCCTGGTTTGCTGACACGCTCATTGACATACACATACCCTTTCTCGATCAATTGCTGAATGTTAGTACGTGATTTTCCAGGTAATTGGGCTGTGAGAAAGCGATCGAGGCGAACTCCTACTTCGTTCTCCTCGATATTCAATATATGATGTTCAGGATTGGCTCTGTGAATCATGTTCTTTCGTAGAGGATAATAACTCATTTTCCGATCTTGCTGCCGAAAATTGTGAAGTTTTTTGTGAAGTTTGTGTATTCTTGGGGGATTCTTCAGCTTTAAACACACTCCCAAACAACAGAGTCAGCAAAAGCAATACAACGCCTACCGATATGGCGGCATCAGCTATGTTAAAGATGGCGAAATGGAAATTCCATTGAGGGATATTGAAGGAAACAAAATCGACTACGTACCCACCATGACGCACTCTATCAATTAAATTGCTCAACGCGCCACCAATGATCAAACCGAAAATAAGCTTGTACCATAAGCCAGCTGTATTAATATTACGCATATATAGATAGGCGATCACACAAATTGCAACTGCTATCAATACAACTAGTAGTATACTGTTCGCAAACAGGCTAAAAGCGGCACCATTGTTCTTGATGTAATATAAAATAAGATAGTCACCTATGAGAGAAATTCGAGGGCCAAAGAAAGATGGCGAAAGATTAGCTACTACCCATGCTTTTGTCCATTGATCAAGAACAACAACTAATACCGCTGTCAGTATCGCAAGAGCATCAAATACTCGTGCTCGCCTACGTTTCACGTACGTATTTTCTCCTTCTCTTTGCTTGGCAATAAGCATCTGTATTGTACCTGATCTTATGTCGGTTGAAAAGGCCGTAAGTCCTTAGGAGGCTAATGCTAGTAGCTTTGCTCCTCGTAGATCTCTTCCTTGCTTAGATTTCTCTGCTCTACTTCCTGTTCGCATTTCACATCTCGAGCTGCCCATGGTATCGCTTCAAGCCGCTTCTCAGGAATGGGATTTCCACAAACTACGCACAAACCATATGTTCCCCCATCGATGCGTTTCAAAGCTTGAATCACTTCAGCCATAAGGGATTGTTCATTGACAAGGAGAGACTGCTCCTTCTGGATCTCTAAAAAATCTACGGCTTGATCCTCAAAATCGTTAGGGCCTTCATTTGCCTCGATAGGGTCGGTTGGAGCAGGATGTGCTTCGGTTAGTCTTGATATGTTAGATTGGAGTTCATCCCGTTTTGCTTCGAGTCGAAGCTTTATGCTTTGTATATCCATAGCTATGCAAATTCTCCTTATAATTCCCAGCAATTCCTTGTGGATATCACGTATTTTAACTCATTTTGGGTACAAAGTCATAACTTTTACACGAGTAGAAGTCGGAATAGGGCAAATTGTGTGCAACTTGTGATATGTATCTCTTATTTGTGGAAGAGCTATTGATAGCTGATCTGATCGGAGCCGCATGAGATGATCAGCTATCATCTAGCCTGTGGAAGGTACACACCGTGGATGAGCATTCCATGTTGCTCCTTCAGAAATTATATACGATGCCGAGTTACAGCGTACTAACTGCAAGAGAGTCCCGACATGACATCGATGATCGGCGGACGAGACTCAGGTAGTGCTTTTACAAGCGATTCAAGTAGATGCTGTGATGAACAGAGATATTCGGGAGTGAAGGGATTCGCTGTGATCGCCAGTATCCGTATAGGATTTAGCACTCGTATTTCCAGACCCCTATCATATAGACGTTTGATAACAGACGAATGACAGAAAACTCTCGTTGCATTTTCAACAGCAAGCTCTGCCCTATGATCGATTGCATCTACCTTATGAAGCTCTGCCAACAGTGTCCGTGCTAGTTCGTCGGTGAGAGCGCCATCTAACACAAAAACAGGTTTTTGAGCAGTCAACATATGCTTTACAATCCACCTGGACTCATCTAGTGGGGTATTATTTCCATAATAACGATAGGTCACGACTTCTTCATCCTCGACAATAGACATGCATAATCTTGACTCTAAGGGTAGAACTCCAAACCTATCGACATAAGATGTTTGTTGCATCGAAAGGCGCCGAACTACATCTGCAGTGCGCCTGGCCACAAGTTCAGGGGTTGCTCCAGCACTAGCCCCTGTACAAACAATGCATGCATTTGTGATAGTAGGTGCAGCTGCACCTACTCGATTAATTGCACCGTCGACTACAATCAGGTTAGCACCCAACCCCCCTAGTTGATCAATCGCATGACGTAGATCATGCAGTAAAGTGGGGCCTGAAACAGTAACTCGCCCCGGACGTAGGACACGAGCAATAGTAACAGGCCCTAGAGCAGTTCTGCATGATAATCGCTTCAACCGTTGAAACTGAGTACCCTCTCCCTCTGCTAGAAGCAAAAGCTCTTCGGCAGTTGCTATCATCAAACCTGGTTGAGGAACATAACGTGGTTTTGGAAGGCCGGTTAAAGCGTCTGTGGCTTCCCCATCCAGACCAAGAGAAGTTAATGCCAGTTCATCGGAACGACAATGTTTCTCACTAATGAGTGTTTCTAACAAATAGTTGGTCGTTGTGGTTTTGCCCACATTTTTCGAGAGGCCAATCAGAGCAAGGCTCCGGATCTTTGCACCAGCTACTATTTTCGCAAGGGACATAGACATATGTATAAACCTGACTAGCTAAAACGTCTGGTGAAAATAGCTCTCAATTTGGGATAATCTCTCAATAACTGTAATGAAATGGCTCCGTCATCTGGCATATAGCCATTACCAATCTGCATTTCGACTTGGTTGGCCATACCCTCTGCGCTTAGAGCTGCCGTTGTGAAACTAGTTGCCATGCTAAAAAAGAGGATACGACCTTGTGGTTTCGTTAATAATATTGTCGCGAACTCGGTGTTTGGTACATTTACTACGTTGATCGCCAGGTCGGCTAAATATTCGCGCCCTCCATAAGCATCACGCACCTTTTGAACGAGTTCTAAAGCCTGGGTCGCATCTCCTTGCACTATCACATCAGCAACATCTAAAGAAGCTATATCAGGCAGAACTTGCTCGTTTTGCTCGACTGCGATAATTTCGCCATGCGATCCGATCTGTTTGCGAATCGCGCATAATGTGAGAAGCCCTGCTGTGCCTCCTGCTCCAAGCACCATTACTCGCTGTCCGCGCTGTACCAGCATAGCTGTACGTGAAGGAGCACCTGCAACATCTAATGCTGCTACAACAATAGTATGAGGGAGATTTGCCGGCATTTTTGCAAGTGGATTACTGCGAAAAAAAATCGCTTTACCCGAAATCTCAACCTCTGAACGGTCCAATCGGATCGCGTGAATCTTCTCAAGATAAAGGGGAAGCCAGCTAAGGGATGTAAGACTAATTACAGTGTCTCCTATAGCCAGATTATGTATTTTAGCAGAGCTTTCATCTAATTCTCGAACAGTACCAATAAGTACGCCACCTGAGCCTGTGACTGGATTATGCATCTTGCCTCGTTGGTTAACGATATCCGTGATGTGCCTTTTCATTTTATCAATATCCCTGTCACAGATCGATGCAATTTGAGTAAAGCTAGCAGAATCAATATGCAATACTTGCACATCGACAAGGGTCTCGGAGTGTCGCGCTACAGGAGTATTGTCCAGCTTCCAGGCAGCTTGAGGGAGTGAACCAATGGGTTCAATCACACGATGCATACCCAGGTTTCGCGGGATATCCTTTTCATGAGCGAAGTCCATACAGCATTATCCTTACTTAGAACAACATCATTATGATACCATGACATAACGTGAAGTAAGCATCAAAATACCTGGTTGGATGAAGCGGGTTCTTTCTCGTATAATACAGAAAAAGAAGCTGGTAACAAAACAATGGAAAAACGTAAATCGAACAAAGCGCAAAAAGTTATATCCACAAACAATACAGACATTCCATCCATTTTCAGCGATGACGATCTTTACCTCTTTGGTCAAGGCAAAGAATACCGTCTATATGAGAAGATGGGAGCACATGTTCGAAATGTGAACGGCGTGGTCGGCACTAATTTTGCGACTTGGGCACCTAATGCTCTGGCCGTTTCAGTAATCGGAGACTTTAACGATTGGCAACGCAGTGCGAATCCAATGCACCTGCGTCACAATGACCTTGGAGTCTGGGAATGCTTTATACCAGGAGTTCAAAATGGTGCGCAGTATAAATTCGCTATTTACTCCCGCCTCCATAACTACACCGTCGATAAAACAGATCCATATGGATTTGCAAGCGAATTGCGACCCAAAACAGCAAGCATCGTAACGGACATTCATCAGTACGATTGGCATGATAGCACATGGATGTCAGAGCGTGGACAGCACCAAAATTTGAACTCCCCAATCTCAATCTACGAGGTGCACTTAGGTTCATGGCGACATGTACCAGAACGACATATCGAAGGAGCTGTTGAAGAGGATCGCTTCATGACATACCGCGAATTGGCAGTTGCCATAGCGGCGTATGTGAAAGCCATGGGATTTACTCACATCGAATTATTGCCGATTGCCGAATATCCATTTGATGGGTCCTGGGGATACCAAACTACAGGCTATTATGCTCCTACAAGCCGTTTTGGGAATCCTGAAGACTTTCAATTTTTTGTTGATTACATGCACCAGCAAGGAATTGGAGTATTCCTGGATTGGGTTCCTTCCCATTTCCCAAGGGATAATCATGCCTTGAGATTTTTCGACGGTACACATCTTTACGAATATCAAGATCCTCGCAAAGGAGAACATAAAGAATGGGGTACACTCGTCTTTGATTATGGGCGCAGTGAGGTTCGCAATTTCTTAATTGCAAATGCGCTATTCTGGTTAAAGGAATATCATATAGACGGGCTTAGAGTTGATGCAGTTGCTTCCATGCTCTACCTTGATTACTTGCGCAAACCCGGCGATTGGGTATCAAACAGCTATGGCGGTAGAGAACATTTGGAAGCAGTTGCATTCCTAAGACAATTCAATGAGGCAGTGTATTCTCAGCAACCTGGAACCTTGACCATTGCTGAGGAATCGACCGCCTGGCCCCTTGTTACAAGGCCAACTTATGTTGGCGGTTTAGGTTTCAGCCTGAAATGGAACATGGGTTGGATGCATGATATGTTAGACTACATGCACATGGATCCCATTCATCGACGTTATCATCACAATAATATCACCTTCTCGCTTATGTACGCCTTTTCTGAGAACTTTGTTCTGCCACTTTCTCACGATGAGGTCGTACATGTTAAGGGATCTCTTATTAATAAAATGCCGGGTGATCTCTGGCAACGTTTTGCGAATCTGAGAGCTTTTTTTGGATACATGTGGGGACATCCCGGTAAAAAGCTGCTATTCATGGGTGGGGAGTTTGGCCAGTGGAAAGAATGGAATTTTCAAGAAAGTCTTGATTGGCATTTATTAGAGCCACCTAGTAACCCGCTACATGCACAATTACAGGGCTTTTTATGTGACCTGAATCAGCTTTATACAAAAGAACCAGCCTTTAGCAAGCTGGATAATGAACCTGAAGGATTCTTATGGATCGATCCACATGATTCAGATCAAAGCGTGGTCTCCTTTATGAGGCGCACTGAAAATAAGCAGGATACTCTGATTTTTATCTGCAACTTTACACCAGTGCCACGGCATGGTTATAGGGTTGGTGTCCCATATCCAGGAGAATATTACGAATTATTGAACAGCGATGCTGCTCGCTATGGAGGTAGTGGATTAGAGAACAGACAACCTATGCCTAGCGGACCCATATATTGGCAGTCTTGCCCACATTCCATACTCTTAACCTTGCCGCCTCTAGCTACCGTTATATTGAAACGAAAAACTGGGATCCTGGAAGAAGAAGGAAATACACCTGATGAATCGGAACAACAATAACGGTTCAAAAAAATCCGCCATTGGATCAAATGGCAATATACGGAAAAACGGTAGAACATATCAGTACCGTTCTCAAAAAAAGAGCCGTTCGATTACTGAAGATGAACGTTTGTTGCACAGACCAACCCGTCAACTCATCAGCCCTACCGAACCAATGCCTGAGGAGCAGGTGGAAGAAGAGGAGCATTCTCTTGACCGTGCTCTACATTTCGACTTTACGCTCACGGATCCCTGGCGAGTGTTCCGCATCATGAGTGAGTTTGTCGAGGGGTTCGATGAACTTTCACATATTCCACCATCAGTTGCCATTTTCGGTTCTGCGCGTACTAAACCAGATGACCCTGCGTATCAAGCAGCGATTGCCACTGCACGTCTTCTGGCAAAAGCAGGATTTGGCATTATCACCGGAGGCGGTCCCGGAATTATGGAAGCTGGCAATAAAGGTGCTCAGGAAGGTGGCAACTGCTCCATTGGCTGCAACATTGAATTGCCGTTTGAGCAAGGCCCTAACCCATACCTCGATATCTCACTTGATTTTCGCTACTTTTTTGTGCGCAGGACGATGTTTGTGAAATATGCCGAGGCATTTATTATCTTTCCAGGCGGCTTTGGAACTATGGACGAATTGTTCGAAGCCCTGACGTTGATCCAAACAAAGAAGATCAGCCATTTCCCCGTCATTCTCTATGACTCAAAATACTGGAAGGGGCTGATCGATTGGATTCGCGATACTATGCTAACTACCGAAAAGATACATCCTGATGATGCCTCATTATTACTTCTATCAGATGATCCTGAGGAGATTTGCAAAATCGTAATCGACGCATATGAAGAGGGCTACCATCAGGAACAAGCAAACCCGGCACGCCATAGAGAACAATCTATTCGTTAAGTTTATTCGCGTAGGGTTGGATTACAGTATTCAATGTCTATAAGAAATTGCTACATGTTTATGAAAGGATATAAGCCCACCTTTTCTGAAGATATAACGGTATAGAAAGCTCCCCCAAATGATTCCATGTCCACACATGGTACTATAGACCTCATTATGCATTGAATAACACACCCAAATCAGCCTCTGGGCTAATAGGTTTTGTAATGAGGCATCCACCTATGTGGACACAAGATGCAGTCTGTGCCTGGGTGGTATAATCTACTGCCATGAGAGCAGAGGCCGTTCTGCCTTCACTTATTGCACAGGAAAAATTATACGACATGAGGAGATAAAACAGTGGGACTAAACTGGGATCAGTATACACCTGCCAAAGAAGCAACCAGCATTACCACAATCGATGCCCATGCAGCCGGCGAACCATTACGGATTATTATCGGCGGCCTCCCACCACTCTCAGGTAGAACGATACTGGAAAAGCGTCGCTTCATGCAGCAACACTATGATCACATTCGCAAAGCCTTGCTGTGGGAGCCGCGAGGCCACCGCGATATGTACGGGGCAGTCTTGACAGAGAATGTCACGTCAGAAGCGGATCTGGGTGTGCTCTTCATGCACAATGAAGGCTACAGTACCATGTGTGGGCATGGCATCATCGCTTTGGTCACCACGTTGCTTGAAACGGGCGCAATCGCTCCGGAAGGCCAGCAAACACCAATCAAACTTGATACCCCGGCAGGCCTGGTCCGGGCAACGGCGCACCTCACGAGAGATGGCCATGTCGAGAAGGTTTCATTTCTCAACGTTCCTTCGTTTTTGTATGCGCGAGATATTGAGCTTGATGTGCCAGCATACGGTAAAGTAACCGTGGACATTGCTTTCGGCGGGGCCTTCTATGCTTTTCTCCCTGTGGCACAGGTGGGACTGAGTATTTCTCCACAACATGCTCACCAACTGGCTGTTGCAGGAGATACGATTACCAAGGCGGTCAACGCCATTCTTCCGGTCACCCATCCGATCGAAGAAGACTTAAGCTTTCTTTACGGCACCATCTTCACTGGTTTGCCCGAAGACCCGGTGCACCATAGCCGCAACGTCTGTATCTTTGCTGATGCAGAAGTGGACCGCTCGCCCACCGGGACAGGCGTCTCCGCCCGTCTGGCGCTGCATCATGCCAAGGGGGAGATTACCGAGGGAAAAGAGATCGTCATTGAAAGTATTTTGGGCAAAGCCAGTGTCTTCAGCGGACGGGTTGTTGGAGCAGCACAGGTTGGGTCCTATCCTGCGATTATTCCCGAAGTCAGCGGTCAAGCACATATCATCGGACGATCAGAGTTCATTATTGACCCCCAAGATACCCTCGGACGCGGGTTCATTCTCTCCTGATCGTTTACCCTGCGCTTCCACCGGTAACAAAGTTTTGCAACCCGTGGGAAATCCCTGGCTCGCCTTGCCAACCCGTGAAAGTGCTATCATTTCCTTGCTCTGCCTCGCTTCTCCACCGATTGTGACTGCAATGTGAGAAAAAAGTGCCTAGCTGTAACCAGTTTGTGATTTCGGGTCTTTATCTTCATGGTAAAAGGTTTTCTTCCTGAGGGAGGTGAAGCACATGGGTCCTATGAACCTGGCAGCATTTTATCGGGCGTGCGATCGGCTAGTTGAGACTGGGTGGACACTTCCACAAATTGAGCAGGTGTGTCATTTTCGGGACAGCTTTCAGCAAACCAGCAAAGATTTACCAGACCTCAATCTTGATATCCGGAGCTTAGAATTTATCCGCTGGTTGGTGCAAACCGGCAAACTTTCGGATTGGTAAACACCCGCTTACCCCATCGCTCTCGTATAGTGGATCAGCACGCATGCCTATCCGAAAACCTCCTGACTATTTGTAAGATAGGAGAGAGCACATGATCAATATGAAAACAAGAGAAACAATGTCCCACGAAGGGTTCACAGCACAATACCGCAGACTTGGAAGAGCGGCCGCGTTGGCCGTGGTTATTCTTACCGTGATATACGCGATTACGACCATTCTTGGATTTCTCTCACTCAAATCACCTCAGGATCAAATCGGGGATCCGTATTTCAGTCTT
>Ga0187766_10002035_pt1 | contig 11947 bp, 9 predicted proteins | sample 0216_QUI02_MP05__4_FD_132971 | JGI IMG/M metagenome (GOLD analysis project Ga0187766, IMG submission 132971) | Tropical peat soil microbial communities from peatlands in Department of Meta, Colombia - 0216_QUI02_MP05_20_MG | ecosystem: Environmental > Terrestrial > Soil > Wetlands > Peat ... | reverse complement strand
GGGTTCACCGCTTCGGAGGCCCTTGGCGTCGGCGGCGGCCAGCAGGTGGGCTCCGGCTCCGGCCCCGCGACGGGCTTCCTGGACCACGCCCTCCTGTGGACGGGCACCGCCGGCAGCGTCGTGGACCTGAACGCCTTTCTCCCGCCCGGATTTACGAGCTCAGATGCTACTGGGATTGACGCGAGCGGTGACATCGTCGGGTACGCTTCCGACACCGCCGGTGAAACCCATGCCTTCCTCTGGCAACCGGTGGCGGAGCCCAGCAGTGTCCTGCTCCTCGTGGTGGGCCTCGGCGCCCTGGCGGGTCTCGCCTGGCGGCGCGGGAGGCGCATCTAACCGGCAGGGATCGAGAGGATCCTACGGGCGTCGGGGCCACCCCCGGCGCCCCTGGTGTCTTGGGGCCACCAAGCAGGTTCGTGATTGGGGTGTTACTCACTGTCCGTGTTCAGTCCGTGAGCCCTTGCGGAGAGCCCCCAACCTAGCCCATAGCGAGCGGGCGCAAGTGGCCCGTTCTCTTGGGGCATGTTGGGGGCTGTTGGGACTGGTGGCGTTCGGTGGTGCCATCATAACCCAAAGGTCGCAGGTTCAAATCCTGCCCCCGCAACCACCGAAAACCCAAGGGGTCAGCCGAACCATCGGCTGACCCCTTTTGCTCTGGCCTTCCGTTCCCCGGGAGCCAACATGCAATACGGCGGGAGCGCATCTCCGGGCTTCGCGGACGTCGAAACTCGATCAAAGGACAGAGTGAGGACTTCAACCTCAGACCAAGCAGCCCACCGTGACTCCGGCTCGGCGGGACGGGGTCCGGGGATCAGTCCAAGTCCATGGCTATCGCGCCAAGCCTTTCCACGACCCCTATGACTGCATCGTCAAGGTCGCCCGCACCAACACCGACCCAGCCGGCCCGGAGGGGGTCACCCCCGCACACGTGGCCGAGGCCATAGGGCATAACCCCACGTTGACTCCCCTTGCGCCCCGTGGTATGGTTTGGGGCCATGGCACCCCGTGCTAAGCGATTTCGTTCTGGTTTCTGGCTCGCCATCTTCACCGTTGCCACGGCCGCGGTCTTTTCGTTCATTTTGTTCGAAGTGCTGGACATCGATGGGTCGGACTTTCCGGTTCAGCCGGCCGCCCAGGTCGCGCCCGCCACCCTCTCCGAAGCCGAGCACGACCTCCGGCGCGCTCATCTGCACGGCTCGATCAAGCTCTGGGTCGATGCCACCCTCGTACTCCCGCACGGGTCGTTAGAAGCGGTTCGGCTGCACCGCCCCCCTGTTCCCAGGGTTCTCCTCATCCGTTCGCCCCAAACACAGGGCTACCGCATCACCCTGCCACGCTCGTCTCTGCCCGATACTTCTCCGTCCGCTCCCCTCTCCGGTTCGTAGTTCCATCACCATCGGTTTGTAGTCTGAGATAGATCTCGGCGCGGATCGCCCCGCGGCCGGAGCGCCCCGCGCGCCGGCTCTCGCGAGGCCACCCCGGCGAGGATAAGTCCCGGCCCCTTTCTGCCGCCATCGCGCGTCGGGAGGGTATCCGGGGCGAAACGGGTCAGCACGATGCTCCGGCGCATTGTCGCATTTGCGCTGAGTCAACAATTCCTCACCTTGGCGCTCGTCCTCCTGCTCGTCGGCGGCGGGACCTTCGCCTTTCGCCGCCTGCCCATCGAGGCATATCCCGATGTGGCCGACGTCGAAGTAGATGTGATCACCCTGTGGCCGGGCCATGCGCCGGAGGAAATCGAGCGCTATATCACGATCCCCTTGGAGAACGAGATCAACGGGATCGCCCGGGTCACCTTCCTGCGCTCCATCTCGATCTTCGGCCTCTCAAACATCCGCGTCCTCTTCTCAGACGGCACGGACAACTACTGGGCGCGCCAGCAGGTGCAGGAGCGCATCGCGCAGGCCGACCTGCCCGGCGACGTCAAACCCGCGCTTGGCCCCCTGGCCAGCGTCATCGGCGAGGTGTACCGCTATACCCTTGAGTCGAAGACCATGTCGCTCGTCGAACTCAAGGCGCTGCAAGACTGGGTCCTGGAGCGGGAGTTCCGGAAGGTGCCGGGGGTGGCGGACGTGGTGTCCTGGGGAGGCGGCATCAAGCAATACCAGGTCACCATCGACCCTGACCGCCTGCGGGCCTACAACCTTACCCTGAAGCAGGTGTTCGACGCCCTCGCCGCGAGCAACGCCAACGCCGGCGGGAGCTACATCCCCCGGGGCGAGTACGCGCTGACCGTCCGCGGCCTCGGCCTCTTTCAATCGACAGACGACATCCAGAACACCGTCATCGCGGCGCAAAAGGGTACGCCCGTTCGCGTCCGCGACATCGCGCAGGTCGGGATCGGCCACCGGGTCCGACTGGGGATGCTGGGCCGGGACCACGAGGACGACCTGGTGCAGGGCATCGTGCTCATGCGCAAGGGCGAGAACCCCGGTCAGGTCATCGCCGGCGTCCGCCGGAAGATCGCGGAGCTGCGGAGGATCCTCCCGGATGGGGTCGAGCTCCGGCCTTATTACAACCGCGAACGCCTTGTCAACACGACCGTCCGGACGGTCATGCGCAACCTCATCGAAGGAGCCCTGCTCGTCGTCGTCGTGCTCTCGTTGTTCCTTTATAACCTTCGCGCCGCCTGCATCGTGGCCGTCACGATCCCGCTGTCACTCCTCTTCGCGTTCATGTTCATGGACCTGCGAGACATCCCGGCCAACCTCCTTTCGCTGGGCGCCATCGACTTCGGGATCATCGTGGACGGCGCGGTGGTAATGACCGAGAACATCGTGCGCCACCTGAGCGAACGGAAACCCGCAGAGCCGCGCGTGCGCCGGGAGGTGCTGCACGCGGCAGGCGAGGTGGCGCGCCCGCTGACGTTCGCCGTCCTGATCATCATGACGGTCTACCTGCCCATCCTCACGTTTCAGCGGATCGAGGGGAAGCTCTTCGAGCCGATGGCGGTCACCATCTCCCTGGCCGTCATCGGCTCGCTCATGCTCACGCTGACCGCGATCCCCGTCCTGGCGAGCCTCCTCTTCCGCCGCCCGCCGTCGGAACGCCCGAGCCCCATCCTGCGCGTTCTCCGAGGCGCATACCTGCCCGCCGTCCGGTGGTGTCTCCGGCGGCCGGTGGTGCCGGTCCTCGGGGCGGCGGGCCTCCTGGCGGTGGCCCTTTTCGTCTTCACGCTGCTGGGCAAGGAGTTCCTGCCGGAACTGGACGAGGGGGACCTGTGGCTGCGCGTCAAGTTCCCGGTTGGCATCTCCCTCGAAGCGGTGCGCCCCTACGTGTACGACATCCGGGAACGCCTGCTGAAGTTCGCGGAGGCCCGTGTGGTGGTATCACAGACTGGGTCCCCGGACGACGGCACCGACCCGAACGGTCCGGAGAACGTGGAGTTCTACATCGGGCTCAAGCCTCAGGAGGAGTGGAAGATCCGGGACAAAGACAGGCTCATCAAGACAATGGCCGATGCCCTGGTCGGCATCCCGGGCATCACGACGAACTTCTCGCAGCCCATCAAGGACAACGTAGACGAGGCCCTGGCCGGGATCAAAGGGGAGCTGGCCATTAAGCTCTACGGGCCCGACCTCTTCGTCCTGGAGGCCAAGGCCAGGGAGATCGCGGAGGTCCTCCGCCCCGTCCGGGGCGTAACGGACCTCGACTACGACCACCTCGTGGGGCAGCCGCAGTTGCAGATCGCCGTGGACCGGGCCGCGGCGGCCCGCTACGGGATCCTCGTCCAAGACGTCCAGGACGCCATCGAGGCCGCCACCAAGGGCCGCGTGGTCACGCAGATCTTTGAAGGTGAGCGCCGCTTCGACCTGGCCGTCCGGCTTGCGCGGGATGGCGATCCCATCGCGCGTCTACGGCAGTTGGCGATCAGCGCGCCGAGCGGCGAGCGCATCCTCCTGACCCAGTTGGCTGAGGTCACCGAGCGCCCTGGGCTGGCGACCATCGTGCGCGAGGGCAATGTGCGGCGGGTCGGCGTCAAGTGGAGCGTGCGCGGGCGGGATATGGGTGGGATGGTTGCCGAGGCCATGCCGAAGGTGCAGGCCGCGGTGCAGCTCCCGCCGGGGTACCGCATGGTCTGGAGCGGACGCTTCGAGGACCAGCAGCGGGCCCTCGCTCGACTGTCCGTCATCGTCCCGTTGGTGCTCTTCATCATCTTCGTCTTGCTGTTCAGCGCCTTCCAGTCGCTTCGCGACGCCCTCCTGATCATGCTGAACCTGCCGTTCGCCATCATCGGCGGGACGTTCGCCCTGTACCTCTGGGGCACCAACTTCAGCATCTCCGCCGCGGTCGGCTACATCGCGGTATTCGGCGTGAGCGTCCTGGATGGCGTGGTGTTGGTCTCGTTCATTCGGCAGGAGGTGGCCCAGGAGCTGCCCCTCCGCGAGGCCATCGTGCGGGCCTGCGAGATCCGGTTCCGGCCGATCATCGTCACCGCCATCGTCGCCATTTTCGGGTTCCTCCCCGCCGCGCTCTCGCACGGGATCGGGGCGGAGATCCAACGCCCGCTGGCCCGGGTGGTGATCGGAGGGCTCGTCTCGGCCACCGCTATGACGCTGCTCGTGCTCCCGGCGGTGTACGAGTTGTTCGCACGCTGGTCCGAGCGGCGGCAGCAGGGGGCCAACGAGGCGGCGCGGATGTGATGGAATCGACCAGGGCGGCTGCCGTGTGTGGAGAACTTGTGCAGACTCATTCAGCGAGCCGCCGGCTGCTCGTCGCGTGCTGGCTGGCAGTGAGTGTGAGGGCCCTCCTGGTCTTGGGGGTGCTCGCGCTCCCGCTGGCCTGGGTTCGCGCGGACGCGTGGGAGTACCTGTACGTCGCGCTCCTCACGGTCTTCGTGCCGATCTGGGGGATGTACCTGGCCCTGGCCGTGACCCTTCGCTGCCCGGCGTGTGGGCGCCGCCTCCTCGTCGAATCGCGCGAGCCGAAGCATCCGTCGGCCCGGAGGGCGCGATATTGCGACTCTTGGGGGACCGTGGTGCGCGATGTCCTGCGGAGCCGCCAGTGCGTGTGCATGTATTGTGGAGCGCACTGCCGGATCACACATTCGGAACGGTGTGTCCGACGGACCCCGGTATGACATATCCCCGCGTGCCAATTCGATGTCATGAGGGCGGCGCGCGCCCCGGGACGTTCCCTGGTGAGCGCGATGTGCGACGCCGATGACTGTCGTCGGGTGTCGGGGATCCACCTTGCGGCACGAGGTCGGGGCCACGATCGCGCGCCCGCTGAACCGCGCGACCGCAGGCCGCCCTCGTGTCGCTAGACGGCTCTGGTGGTGCCGCCGCCGAGAGGAGTATCGGATGTCGAGGCGTCGCATATCGGGGGGAAGGCCGTGGCGCGCCATGCGCCGCGATCCTTACCGGAGGGCACGCCTGTGGATTCTTTTCGGGGCGGTCCTCCTCCTGCTGGTCGCACTGTTCTTCGTGGCGGCCCTGGATACTCCCTCGGGCGGAATCGAGCGGACCGGAACAGTGACGGGGTGGACTCGCGTCCGGCCTGACGGCCCGACCCGGCCGAAAAACACGGTGCTCCTGGACAATGGTGTGACGGTCGAGGTGGCCGGCCCCAATTTGATGGTCCTCCCCACAGGGAGCCGGGTCGTGATTCTCGAGCAGACGACGAGGCTTCTGGGGAGAAAGACGTATCAGTTCGTGGGGTGGACAGGCGTCAACGAGCCGCCGCGGGGGAGATGAGGAGGGGCGCCGCCGGCGGCCCGGCCACCCCAAGCGGGGAGAGCTCGTGCAGGGAGCTGACACGGGCGAAGGCGTTGCCGGTGAGGGGGTCAAATCGCACTTCGGCGAGGAGTTCTTACTCCTTGTCACCTTCCTGACCCGATGGTCATCGCGCAAGGGTATGAGGTGGGCGCAAAGAGGGAAGAGTCCCACACCGTGACGGAGGAGCGGGTCTTGAGGTCAACTTTGGGCAGGGCGGCACGTCGCCGAACACCATGCCCGGCCGACATCGCGACGGACTCCGTCGCTCTCGTGGGAAAGGGTCTCCCCATCGGTCCCTCCCGGGCCTCCCGGTGGCTGACGCACCCGAGCCGGGCCGAAGCCGTGGAATAGGAGAAGACGCCGCCAATGGCCCTGTCCCTCATCAAGCGGCCGGTGCTCAATATTCTCCTGCTCGTCGCATCGATCCTGCTGCCGTTGCTGGTGGCCGAGCTGGTCCTCCGCGTGGTGGTTGGGCGACAGGAGCGCGCACGTGAGCTCCGCAGCATGTTGGAGGCATCTCGTGTTGCCACGCCGGCGCCGGGCGTGGAGAATGTGAGCCTGCGGGGGCTGATCCAGCCCAGCAAGAACGACCGAATCGTCTACGAGATGAAACCCGGCCTGGAGGCCACGTTTATAGGAGTGCCCGTTGCCATCAACCGGGCGGGCTTTCGGGAGCGCAACGTGCCGATGGCCAAGCCGCCCGGCACCTTTCGAATCGCAGGCATTGGGGACTCCGTGATGTTCGGGTGGGGCGTGCCCGTGGAGGCCACATACCTGCGGGTCCTGGAGCGTCTCCTGCAGGCCCGGGGCGACCCTGTGCGCTATGAGACCCTCAATTTTGGCGTGCCGGGCTACAACGCCGTGATGGAAGTGGAAACCTTTCGCGCGGTCGTTCCCAGCTACCACCCGGACTTGCTTTTGGTGGGATACCTCGCGAACGACGATCAACTCCCGCGCTTCATGAAACGATCGGCCCTCCGATGGCCGTCGAACCTCTACCTCTACAACCTGGTCTTTCATGGCTGGTCTGGCATGCAGGACATGGCCTGGGAGCTCATGCCGGCCCGCTACCAGCATGGCCAAGGCTGGGGCCACCTCTCGGCCGTAGGAGATGTTCCGGAGGTGTACCGCGACATGGTGGGGCCCGAAGCGGTGCGGCGGGCCTATTATGAGTTGGCGGCGATGACGCGTGGGATGGGAATCCCGGTCGTTGTCATGGGCGACTACCGGGGCAATCTGGACCCTGCGCAGGTTGCGGATCTTGAATCCCACTATCGTTTTGCGTTCGTGGACATGGCAGACCTGTATATGGCTTATGCACGCCAGCACGAGATCGAGTTGACCACGTGGGATATCAGGTTAGGCCCCCAGGATCCCCACCCGAACGCCCTGGGCCACCGGATCCTCGGCGCGGGCACATACCAGGCCATGGTCAACCGCGGCCTCATCCCACCCGTGCCCCCCGCGGGGGCCCGAGGCCGTAGTTGACTCCTTCGCTCAGGGCCGGGTTCCAAACCCTGCGTATCGAATGGAGCACTACATCGCAGATTTTGCAGCGATGGCACCACGCGGCAACCGCATCTCCTTCGCGTGATGGCCAGAGGGTGAGGGATCATCCTCAGAATTGAAAGGCACCGAGAGTGAATGCCGCCCCGCGCCCTGCAGGGCAGGTGGGCGGGAAGTCGCCGCGCTACTGAGTTGCCTCATATCCATCCTTCGGTGCCGCCCGAAGGTTCGCCTCGGAGACCCCCGCGCTCCGCCCGCCAGCGGCCGAGCGGCCACCTGGCGACCCCGGGGCACCCTCCCCGCATCCTCTCTCCCAAGTGGTTGACCGGCTCAAAGGGGCGGGTCACTCTTGCGACGCAATCCTCACGTGGGCGACTGAGAGGGTGGCGTGGCAGGGAGGGTAAACCCGTGGGTGACGAGCGCCTGCACGAACTTGCAGAGGGGAGCGCACCGTCCTGCGCGTTGCGGGTCGGGGAAGCGCCAGCTATAGTAGACGAGGTCTAGCGGGGCCAGGGCGGGGGGTATTTGATGAACAGACAGTATGCCTTCCCGGAAATGTGCTCGCCCAGACTGGCGGAGGTGGTGCCCGGCCTACTCAAGTGATCTGGGTCGCGATGAACGGTGCCGTGGCCCGCCTGGTGGAGGCTCAATCCACTCTCCACCTGGTGCCGCGCGTCCACGACTCGCTGCTGATGGGCTTCACGCCCGGAGCCCCCAACAAGCCCTGGGCAGACCTCTTCGCCGGGATTTGCAGCTATCTCGGGATCCCCTAAGGGTCGCCCGCGGGGGCCGGCCTTTCGGCGCCCGGCGCCCGCTGCCGAAGCCGACTGGGCGCCTGGAGCGCGCGCCTGGCGTGTTCGCCCGGGAGATCATCCCGGCGGGGGCTGGCTTCTCAAAGGTCCCGGCCACACTTCATGGCCTGGCGCACGGCAGGGGCGGGCGGTAGAGTAGACCATACCAAGGAGGCTGTCATGCTCGACACCGAGAGCCGAGCGGGGTCCGGGGGAGGGAAACGCATCCACTACGCCTGGGTCGTGCTCGGCGTCACCTTCGTTTGTTTGCTCACGGCGGCCGCCGTGCGCTCCGTGCCGGGGATCATCGTGCGGCCCCTGGAGGCGGAGTTCGGCTGGAACCGCGCCGCCATCGCCCTGGCGGTCTCCATCAACCTGATCCTGTACGGGTTGGCGGGCCCCTTGCTCGGGCGCTTGATGGACCGGATCGGCCCCCGGGCCGTGGCCACCGGGGCGTTCGCGCTCCTGGGGGTGGGGGCAGCCGGGACGCTGTTCATGACGAAGGTCTGGCAGTTGCAATTGCTGTGGGGGTTCGTGGTGGGGGCCGGGTCCGGCGGTGCCTCCATGGTGATGGGGGCCACGGTGGCCAACCGCTGGTTCCACCAGCGGCGCGGCCTGGCCCTGGGCATTCTGGGGGCCGCCATCTCGGCCGGGCAACTGATCTTCACCCCCACCATCATGCAGTTGACGGTCCGCTACGGCTGGCGGGCCGGCACGCTGTTCGTCAGCGCGGTGATCGGCCTCCTGCTCCTGCCGGTGGCGGTCCTGCTGAGGAACCAGCCGGCCGACATGGGCCTGAGGCCCTACGGCATGTCCGAGGCCCTGCCCGCCGCGCCGCCCGGCCGGGCGGACCCGCACCCCATGCGGCTGGCCATGCGCAGCCCGGACTTCTGGCTGCTGGCCGGCAGCTTCGGGGTCTGCGGCCTCACCACCTCGGGGCTCTTCCAGACGCATCTGATCCCGCACGGGATCGAGCACGGGTTCTCGGAGATGACCATGGCGTTGGCCCTGGGGCTGATGGGCGCGACCGACGTCGTGGGGACCATCGCCTCGGGCTGGATCTGCGACAGGTTCGGCAAGCGCCGTCCCCTGGCGTGGTACTACATGTTCCGGGGCATCTCGCTCTTGGTGCTGCCCCAGGTGCACACCGAGGGGGCCCTCATGGGCTTCGCGGTGCTCTACGGGCTGAACTGGCTCTCCACGGTGCCGGCGACCTCGGCGCTGGCGGCGGACCTCTTCGGCAAGCAGAACGTGGGGACGGTGTTCGGCTGGATCTTCTTCTCCCACCAAATGGGTGCCGCCATCGCCTCGTACGGGGCGGGCCTGCTGCGGGTGTGGCTGGGGGACTACACCTTGTCCTTCCTGCTGGCGGGCGGGCTCGCGATGATCGGCGCCGTGATGGCCCTCCGCATCCGGGAGGAACGGCCGGCGCTCGCAGCGGTGCCCGCCCCCTCCTGAACCGCGCTCCGGGCGGGGGCTGGCCGAGGGAGGAGAGGCGCGCTGCGAGGCGCAAGCCCAGCGCCGCAGCATCGCCAACGAGGGACATCGCCGGGCCTTTTCGGCAGCCTGCCAGGCCGATCGCCACAAGGTATCGGTTGACGGCGTCCCGTCCAAGGTGGAAGAAGAGCAAGAGATCGCTTGGGTCCATCACGTCACCGTTCGCCCCCCGTGAAATTCTCCGTCCTTGACGTTATCTCGCGGTTTTGCTACACAGACTGCGCGAGTGCCCCGGGAGGGCCTGCCCAGGTGGAAGCGGCGTGGAAGATTCGGGGAGGGCCGTCCGCACCTCTCGAGGCGCCGGGTGTCTGCTCACGCAGCCCCGGCGCGTTTTCCTTGCGCGGGCCCGGCACCGGACCTCCGCGGCAGAGCACCGTGTGTTGACCGAGCGCGAGCGGGTGCCCATTCCGGCCTTGGGTGGACGGGGCAGAGAGTGCTGAGAGGCGGTGGGGTCCCGGCCGTCGCTTGCGGCAACGCCCGAAGCGGGCGGGCGTCGCGGTCGCGGGAGTTGCCCGAACCCAGAGGGTCTGCCATCGGCCCATCCCGCTCCGGCCCAGCACGTCCCACATGAGAAGACCGCACTCAGCATGGCGGCGGCGGGTTGCCCGGACGTGTGGCGCGCGTGCCGTTGGTGAAAGGAGCACCCATGCATCACGTCGGCCGATTGGATCCGTCGTCCATGTCCGCGCCGGAGCCCTACCGCGGTCGGAGCGCCGGCTACCGCCGGCAGCCGCTCATCGACGGGCGGGCGGGCTCCGTGCACATGGGTTTCGGTGCGTGCGAGCTGGCGCCTGAGGGGCACATCCCGGGACACGTCCACTCGTACGAGGAGGCGGTCTACGTCCTCGAGGGTCATCCGAGGCTCACCATGGGCGGTGAGACGGTCGAATTGGGGCCGCACCAGTGCGGGCTGATCCCGGTCGGCGCGCCGCACGCCTGGCGGAACGGCGGCACGCAGGCGTGCCGCTGGCTCGACATGCTCGCGCCCCGTCCGCGTGACCCGGGCCGGGAGCCCCCCGACACGTTCTTCACCCCCGAGCCGGAACCCGGCAACGTCTCTCGGGTGCTGGACGTCCGCGACCCCCGCTGCCGGCACTTCTTCCGCCTCGACGACGGGCAGATGGACGTGGACCGGTTGAAGCGGGGGAGCGCCATCAACGAGCCGACCGTGTCCGCCAGCATGGCCACGGCCCTCCTGGCCTACAGCGGCATCGCCGTCAAGATGCTGGTGGACCAGCGCCTGGGGTCCCAGCTGCTCACCATGTTCATGGTCGAGTATCAGGCGGGCGGTGTGGCGCACCTGCACGACCACCCCTTCGAGGAGGCGTACTTCATGCTGGAGGGCGAGGTGGAGGCGGTGGCGGACGGCAAAACATACCTCCTCAAACCCGGGGATATGTTCTGGACGGGCGTCGGCTCCATCCACGCCTTCTACAACAAGACGGACGGGAAGGTCCGCTGGCTCGAGACCTCGGCCCCGCAACCGCCGCGGCACCACTCGTATCGGTTCAATCGCGACTGGGAGTATCTGGAGCGGGTGCTGCGGCCGCGCTGATGCCGCACCGGTCGGGCCAGCCGGCACCGGAGGCATTGGCGTAAACAAGCTCTCTCGGGAGGACGCATGGACGCGGCGGGAAGTGTTGTCGTCGTCGGAGGGACTGCGGGGCTCGGCAAAGAGGTGGCGCGCTGCTACGCGAAGCGTGGCCGCGATGTGGTGATCTCCGGGCGGGAGAGGGCGCGCGCCGCGGCCGTGGCGGGGGAGATCGGGGGCCGGACGCGCGGGATCGGGCTGGACCTGGCGCGCCCGCAGGAGATCGCCGGCAACCTGGCGGATGTGGGGAAGGTCGAGTACCTGGTGATCTCCGCCATCGAGCGGGATCAGAACACGGTCCGCGAGTACGACGTCGCCCGCGCGATCCGCTTGGCCACGCTCAAGCTCGTGGGGTACACGGAAGTCGTCCACGCGCTGCTGCCGCGTCTGGGCGAAACGAGCTGCGTGCTGCTCTTCGGCGGCCTGGCGAAGGAGCGACCCTACCCGGGGTCCACGACCGTCACCACGGTAAACGGCGGGATCACGGCCATGGTCAGGACGCTGGCCATCGAGCTGGCCCCCATCCGGGTCAACGCCGTGCACCCGGGGGTGGTGGGGGACAGCCCCTACTGGGTCGACAAGCACGAGATGCTGGAACGGGTCAAGGCGCGCACGCCGACGGGACGGCTGGTGACCATGCAGAACATCGTCGACGCGTGCGTCGCCCTGTTGGAGAACCCCGCCATCAACGGCGTGGACCTGTACGTGGACGGGGGCTGGGTGCTGCTCTGACAGGCCGCTGAAAAAGGCCCATCTGCGGCGTTGGCGCGCTCGCGCGCTCGCTGCGGCGTACCCGGAGTACGCCTCACTCGGCCCATCGCGCGCCGCCTTGCACCTGGACCTTT
>Ga0187766_10002034_pt1 | contig 11955 bp, 14 predicted proteins | sample 0216_QUI02_MP05__4_FD_132971 | JGI IMG/M metagenome (GOLD analysis project Ga0187766, IMG submission 132971) | Tropical peat soil microbial communities from peatlands in Department of Meta, Colombia - 0216_QUI02_MP05_20_MG | ecosystem: Environmental > Terrestrial > Soil > Wetlands > Peat ... | reverse complement strand
TATCATTTGCCCGAGACATGGATGAATATGTCAACGTGAAACGCGGCAAACTGTACGTGCGGACTTCAAAACTCGCCATAGAAGAGTTTCATCGCAATAAAATTTCTCGGTCATTGGTAGTTGAAGCGGGAGTACCTCAAGAGATAGCTGACGAGATCGCAGCAGAAGCCGAAGATAGACTCGTGCGGTTGAAGACGGTATATCTTACAGCTCCCCTAATCCGCGAGTTCGTAAATTCGATCCTTATCGAGAAGAAACTAGAAGAGTATCGGCATAAACTGACACGATTGGGATTGCCAGTCTACGACGTCGCCCAATTAATCCGCGAAACTGGAGAAAGACAGCTGAGCGCTGATTATGTCTCGCGCTATTCCGCTAACTCCGTTCTATCCGAGTATGCTATACTTAATTGTATACCACACAAAATAGCTGACGCGCATCTCACAGGCTCAATACACATTGCAAACCTAGAAAGCTGGATCCTTAAACCAAATGAGGTGATCCATGATCTGCGTTACTTTCTGGGGAATACCTTTCGCGGCATGTATCCACCGGAGACGTTGAGTGGAGCTCTAGCGTTGCTTGGAAATGTTCTTGAAAGCACTTCCAGAGAAGTCTCAGGTGAGCAGACGGTAGAGTACTTCAACACGTTTCTTGCGCCTTACGTAAGAGACCGTGCACTTGACGACATAACAAACCATCTACTATACATGTTCAGTTCCATGCGCCGCGAGCTCGTTTCTGGTAATCCGCAGCAGGGATTCTCAATCGTAATTGACCTTGACCTGCCAGAATTCCTAGCGAAAGAAAGTGCGGTTGGTCCTAGAGGCGGATTCTACTCAGATTATGCTCACGAAGCATCTCAACTTGCTGAGGCTACAATTGATGCGTTTACAATCGCATCACACTCTGTCCACGCCCTACTACCTCATCTTATAGTAAGAATAAACAAGAAGACTTTCAACGATGAACGAAATAAGCGGATCATCGAAAAAGCACATGAATTAGCCGCGACAAGAAGCATCCCCTACTTTGAGCTCTCTGCGAATGACAAGACTGTTTACTCAGCAACGGGACTTAGATTAACAGACGATTGGACTGGAGAATGGGAGGCAGATTGTGTTCGTACAGGCAGCATGGATACGATTTACCTTAACTTTCCAAGAATCGCATACGAGGCCAAGAAAAACGATGAAAAGTTCCTCATGCTAATGAGGGAAACAGCGAATCTCATTATCGACGGATTTAAGGCAAAGCGAAAGTTTGTCGCTGAGAGGCTAAGACAACCGCTCCTCCCACTGCTCGCGGGCAATAACAGCTCCGTTACCTACTTCTATGACAAGAATACGGCATACAACCTGAGTTTCGTCGGAATCGCTGAGGCCACCGAATTCCACATTGGCAAGCGACTGGAACAGGATAAGAGTGCGATGGACTTCGCGGTCAAAATCCTACGTGAATTGATAAGACTTACAGATACCGCCTCGGAAGAAACCGATATGCGCATAACGGTCTCACAAAGGCCTGGCGATGAAGCCGCAGGCAGACTTGCAGAACTCGACATAGAGGAGTACGGAAGAGCCATCGTGATAGCTGATGGAAGTCGAGGTCCACCTCATTACTCAGACATGCCGACCATCCCTCTTTCGGCGAAACTCACCTGCGAGAACAGGATTCTCTCCGAGGCGCAGCTTCAGTCCGTAATGCCGGGTGGCCATTTGAATGTGCTCTGCACCGCTCCAAGTTGCTCCCCGACGGATCTAATCGGTTTCACTCGTAGTGGACTAACGGCAGGTTCTCAGTTCCAGACATACAGCGGCAATTACTCTTCATGTAACGCATGTAACAATACCGAGGTTAGTGTAGTTTCTCGCTGCAGCAAATGTGGATCCGATAAGCTGACATACCTAGGGAGATCGTCTTATGGCCTGCTGCCATTTAATCTATGGCCGGAAGGAAAGCGAAGAAATGTTGAGAAGAGAACGACATATTCTTCGCTAAACTGAGGGAAACGAGTCTTCAGGTGGATTCTCGCTTTTCTTCTTCTAACAGGTGCCTAACTTTCTCAACAAATGCAAGATACTCGCATAGAATGTTCTTACCCATCGGAGTCAAATCATACAAGTCGTCCGACAATTCGCTTATCAACTTATGAGTCCTGAGCAAAGGCACATTCTCATAGATTAGCTTCGGATTGATTTCCTCTCTGAAATGCTTCTTGCCTTGCGGTTGTTCAAGAAGTGGCAGAAGCATCTTCACGCGTGTTTCATTCGTTAACACTTCCATGAGCTCCAAAACATCTCGAAACGCCCGTTCCAATCCTCTGTCGCGCCAGTTCAGGTGCTCGATGACTAATTTCCCCGTATTGACGGCGCTATGGAACTTGGAGTCAATAGCGTCCGAATTCACTTTGAACGGATAAACGACAACTGCTTTCGAATTCTCCGATTCATCGACGACTTCTAGATCTCTCATCAATGACTCACCAGGGGGCTTAGTTTCGCAAAATACAGCGATTATTCCTCTCTCACCAATACCCACTAAATCGGCAGTGAATTTTCGAATATGTCTTTCAGCATCATACAGAACTGCATCTACGAAGGTATCAATCCCACCGTTTCGCGAAAGAGTTCTTGCGGCATGAAACTTCTCAAGCAAATGAAGCTCTGATTCGCCTGCTTGCGACTGGAAATCCTCTTTGAACGCCTCGTAATCCAACACATGAAGAGGCAACACTCTACGTTTCTTCGCAGAGGGATGAATTTCCAGATTCATTTCTAGCATCGTAGTTAACCGTATATAGGATATAAGCGTTACCTAAGGTAACACTTATTTCAGAGCCCCAAGGACGAGTCCAATGAGGCACATCCGAACCAAGAGACCATACCATACTTGTTTGAAATATCTCGAATGAGGCGTACTATCAACGTCAAACGCTATCTCGTCAACTCGAGGAAGCGGATGCATGACGACCATTCCTGCCTTTGCCCGCACAAGGTCATTAGCAGTGATACGATATGACCCACTTACTTTTTCATATTCATCCAACGATCCAAATCTCTCTTTCTGAATTCTTGTCATGTAAAGGACATCTAATTCTGGCATCACTTCCGAAAGTTCTTCCAACTCCTCAACTCTAACCCGCTGCTTCACTTCATCTAAGACCTCCTTCCTCATTCTCAGAAGTGAAGGAGAGACAAGGTACAGCTTGACGTTGTACAACGACAATGCATACGCTAACGAATGCACGGTTCGACCATACCGCAGGTCCCCTGCAAGGGCGATGTTTAGACCATCAATCCTACCCATCTCCTTTCTCATCGTATAGAGATCAAGCATTGCCTGCGTTGGGTGCTCCTCGGCGCCAGTGCCCGCATTAATTACAGGTACAGACGCAAATTCTGCAGCCAATCTTGCCGCGCCCTCAAGCGGGTGGCGAATTACCAGAACATCCGCATAATTTTCCACTGTCCGAACTGTATCTGCCAAGTTTTCGCCTTTCTGAACAGATGCCACTTTTGGCTCAGCGAATCCAATACAATTACCTCCGCACCGACACATTGCGGATTCAAAACTAAGTCTAGTCCGAGTGCTAGGTTCGAAAAAGAGTGTGGCGAGAATTTTTCCATTCAGCATATGCGTACCGCTTCTAGCCAATGGCTCAACAATATCTGTCATTTCAAGAACATAGTTGATCTCCTCCCTAGCGAAGTCTCTGATCGAGACTATGTCCCTCCCGGCGAATTCCAACTAGTTTCCCTGGAGACTGCTAGTTTTTAGGATTAATAAGCACCATTCAGTGCTATGCTCGCTTACCAAATTGGCAACGGCACGACGCCTCGTTAGATTCCACTAAATTCCCCGAAGACGACGATGTTTGTCAGACTATTACTCAGCTCAGCTAGAATTAGGTTAACTAGCCGAGTCTAGCCACCCTGCGTCGGAATAATCGACACAACGGACCCTTCTCTAAGCGTGACAGCAGTAGTCTCTCCTGCAGTGTAGGCTTTCCCGTTTACCAGATACAGATGAATCGGCCGAGGAGTGAGACTGTTCAGTTCAAAGAGGTAGGCTGCTAAGTTGCTACCATACTTGACAGTCAAGATCTTGAGCAGACCCAGAAGAGCAATGGAGCTTGGCACTTCGACAGTCTCCTCTCGTTTTCCAACGATCTCTCGAACTACACCGAAGTACGCTACGCGTACAATCAATCGGATTCCCGACCAATGAATATTGCAAGGTCACCTATTTCCTGATGCCTGACTAACAGTTAGAAATGCGGAAGCGTTAAAGCAGGAGTCGTCAGAGTTGGATGTTCACTAGAGTTGAATGAAGCTTATGCACTCTGACGGAGACGACGTAATTGAAATGCTCCAGAAGACACCGATATGGTCGGGTCTGGCCAAGCAGGATTTGAAACTCATAGCCAAATTATCGAAAGAACGTAAGTTCGAAAGTGGTCATGCCATCGTCAGTAAGGGAGAAGCAGGGGTTGGATTCTATCTTATCCTCGAAGGTTCGGTCGAAGTTAGAGCGAACGGAAAGACACTATCAAAGCTTGGTCCTGGACAATTCTTCGGCGAGATGTCAATATTAGACAATAAGCCACGATCTGCCGACGTTGTTACAGTCGAACCGTCTCGAGTACTCTTCCTCTCAGCCTGGTCATTTAAGGCTATGATTTCCGATAACCCTAGAATTGCATTGAAAATGCTGCAAGAATTTGTGCGACGATTACGCGACACAGACAAATCACTGAGCGATTAACAGAACAGTTGGGGAAGTTGAATATGGAAGACAGAGTCAAGACAGGAATCAAAGGATTAGATGAACTAATTGAAGGCGGCCTACCGCGCGGCTTCAGTTATCTCCTACTAGGTGGACCCGGTACAGGAAAAACAACTTTCGGAGTCCAATACCTATACAAAGGCGCTACAGAGTTCGGCGAAAGTGGGATGTATGTCACGTTTGACGAACCACCCTATAGTATTGTGGGGAATAGTGAACGGTATGGATGGAATCTTGACGAGATTGAGAAACAGCGTAAGTTTGGCTTCGTAGATGCATCACCCATAAAACGGGAGGTCACAGGCACCTTCGTGCCAATGGCACTCCAACAAGGATTCTTGGGGTCAGCCAAATTCAACATCGATGACGTCGTGAAAGCGATCTCTGAAGTTAAGCAGAAGGTCAACGCTAAACGATGTGTAATCGACTCGGTCTCAGCCCTCATGCTTCAATACAGAGACGATTTTGAGATCCGCCAGCAAACGCTGCGATTGATAAAAGTCCTAACTGAAATGGATCTAACGACGATCATGCTCGCTGAAAATGCCGAGGACAGGCAGGACGTAACTAAGTTCGGCGCAGAAGCTTTCCTAGCGCAAGGCGTTATTGTACTCCACATGTATCGCGTTGAAGAGTCGAACGTGAAAGCACTGGAAATTCGTAAGATGCGCGGAGCAAAACATGCGGATCGACTGTGTCCTTTCAGGATCACTCCTGAAGGCATTGAGGTTTATCCTGAAGAAACCGTATTCCGACCAACCTAACTAGCGGCCGCGACATAACACAAGAACGTCGCAAACCTTTGGCGCTGTACAACTCAAGAATTCGGGCTAGTTAGGCCCCGATTCGGACAACCAGCTGGTTCTCCATCGCATCGACCTCGATCTCCTTACTCGCTCCGCGGAAGAGCCCTCTCAGAAGATGTTCATAGTACATTGACCATTTTCGCCCCAGACCGTGTTTTATTACGATTACATGCTTACGATCCACTACGTCATGCAGATATTCGCAATCGTATCCTTTTGCATATTTCGGGAATAGCACCTTCAGGGCATCTATCACATTCTCTGTGGAGATCTTCTTGAACCAGAAAAAGATGAATTCTCTCCAAATATTGCTTCCAGCCCATAATCCGAGTCTTTCCACATCTGCGTCGCTAATGGACGCCATCATCTCGACCACAAGTGCCGATGGCCAAGTGAAGAAACCGAATTTCTCAGCGTAATCATCCCATTCGACAAGTTTCCTCAAAGCCCGATTAGCTAACATGTTAGCACTCACTCCCATACCTTCTGAGAGTTGTTGGAGTCTTCTATCCACGTCCTCGTCGATCCGGAAGGTTCTGGTTGATGTTTTGCCCTGCTTCTGTGATTTGAGAGGTGGAGAAATCAGAGTCATAGTCTCCGGCAGTATGTATGATTGCGAAGATTCTTAAGCTTATTGCAAATGCACTATTTTGTATTGCATGTGACTGGTAATCGATCATAAGCGTACGTGGCTGTTAATTACCGAGAATCGCATGTATACAGAACATAGTTCGTGAGGGAGGTGTATTCGAATGGCAGAATTCAAATGTAGCTCCTGTGGGGCCAGTTTCCCAAGCGAGGAAGCACTACGATCACACGCTAAGATGAAAGTCACCGAGGAAAGCTCTCACTTCGCTAAGATGAGCGCTAAGGGTCAAGGAACACTCGTATTCCCCGGGACACCAGAATCCGAGAGCCCACGCTAAGGAAACTTAGCGAGGCACCTCCTCAATTCCTTTTTCTATTTCCTTTTTCTCTATGTTTCACGGGTCAATACCGAAATGCTCGAGATGTTCCCAGGCCGCATTGGTCAAGCGATTCTTCTGATTCTTGTACTCTGTGCGGTCGCAATCGGATCGAGGCTCGCTTTAAGACGGAAGTGGAAAGCTCGAGCAATCAGCGGTATCGACAAGTTAGATAGCTGGATCAAACATGCCAGCCAACTCAATCGAAGCGTCTTCTTCTCGCCAGGAACTGCAGGAGTAGGCTCTACCGACACTTTAGCTGCACTCGCACTCCTTCGATACGTGGCAAAACTGTGTGTTCAAAACGATGTGAAATTAATTATCGCAAACGCTGACCTAAACGTCCAGCAAGTAACTGAAGAAATACTCAAGAACGCATACGACGAAGCAGGAAAATCGGACAAGTACAATGTCGACTGCGTGCGATATTTATCCGGGAGCATATTTGCTTACGCAGCCGGAGTTATGGGGCTTCTGAGACGGGAACGACCAGCCCTGAACATTTTTCTCGGCGCATTTTCAGCCGAATCCCTCGAAGTCGCCGAGGCGGGTAGGAGTGCTGCGCTCTATCAGTTTGGAGGTACCTCAAGCATTGACCAACTCCCATTTTTCCTCGCCACCTGTGACCTAACACTATTGGCCGGAGAATTGTACGCAGCACAAAGCTACCTTACTAATGACCCATGGGATATTTCACGGACGGTCGGTGAAGACGTGGGAAAAGTCATCGCGATCTTACTCATTCTCGCAGGAACAATCCTGATTTCTCTAGGGAACGAGTTCATCCTGAATCTACTGAACCTGTAGGGCGAAATAATGACCGCAAAACAGAAGATGACTCCGTATGAACTTCTGTTGCAAATAGTGATTTTCGCAACAGGGTTCTTCTACGCCTTCACCTACTACGTCAAAGTTTCAACACCAGTCGATCTCCAAGCAATTGCGGACAACTCACTCGCGTATCTTACCGCAATGATCATAACCGCATTCGCAATCGGTATCATCAACCTGACGCGAATACATTACCGTAACATTAAGCTCAAACGGCCCGATTGGAAGTTCAGCATTGCCCTTCTGGGAAGCCTTTACGGCATGGCCATCTTCAGTATGATCTCCTCTCCCTTCCAATTGGATCCGCAGGCCATGGTTATTCCAGTTTGGCTGATCAACTTCATCCAACCTATCTGGAGTTTCATGTACTATAACGTCATGATCTCTATTAACACCAGCATCTTCTCACTGCTGGCCTTCTTCATAGCCTCAGCCGCCTTCAGAGCATTCAAGGTCCGAACTTTGGAGTCAACAATTCTGCTAGTTGCAGGCCTACTTGTCATAATCGGCGAGGCCCCGATTGCTGACCTAATATGGCCCGGATTCAGTGCTATTCAAAATTGGATAATGCTCGTCCCAAACACTGCGGGCCAACGTGGAATATTGATCGGGGCAGCGCTAAGCATAATCGCATTCAGCGCTCGTCGAATGATAAGATACTCATAGTGAAATTAAGATGACCAAACTAAACTTGGAAACCGATCCCCGACCCCTCTATCTCCTGCTGATCATTGTGATAACCGTGCCAGTTCTAAGCCACACGATACTGCCCGTACCAGTAAGCGACACAACTAGAGCGGTCTATAATTTCATTCAGAATCTTGCTAAGACGAAACCTAACAGTCTTGTGGTCCTCAGCTTCGACTACTCGACAAGCCTTGTTCCGGAGCTGCATCCCCAAGCAATCGTAGTAACAGAACAACTCTTCTCACTACCTTTGAAGGTGATCTTCGTCGCTCAATGGGTTGACGGACCAGCGCTCACGGATGCCGTTCTAGACACGATAGATAAAGGTTCCAAGAAATATGGAATCGACTATGCGACACTCGGATACATACCGAACATTGCCACCTTAATAGGAATGACAACAAACATCCAACAATTCTTCCCAGTGGATACTCGCGGCAACCCGACCTCCAGCCTCCCCATAATTCAAGAATTTCCTGCTGGAAAGCAGGCCTCCCTTCTCGTGACGTTCACTGGCGGAGAACCGGGAGTAGACAACTATCTTCAGTATTGGCAGACTCCGTTCGGCATTCCTATCGCTGCAGGAGCTCCAGCAATAAGCGCTCCAGGATACATGCCGTTTTACAATTCAGGGCAGCTCGTTGGCATACTGATTAGTATGCGAGCTGCAGCTGAATATGAATTTCTAATTCACGAAGTTGACATAAGCGGAGCCGTCTCAGCAATGGTGGCACAATCAGCGTCCCTCTTACTCGTTGCAATCCTTGTAATTCTCAGCAACCTAGCATTTGTGCTCCAAAGATCAAAACGCAAAGGGAGACCATAAGTTGTTCAACATAGCTCAAGAGATCGGAATATGGGTTGCGGTCTTCCTCACACTCATGGTTCTCAGTTTCCTCTACAAGGAAAACCCATTCTTTCGCCTTGCCGAATATTTGACCGTTGGCCTAAGCGCGGGATATGCGTTTGCAGCAGCGCTGAGACTCTTCATCAATCAAACTATTACTCCGATAATTGTGAGCAATAGCTACGGGTTCATAATCCCATTAACACTCGGAGCAATGTTCTATCTCCAGTTCAGCAAGAGATACTCATACCTATATCGACTTCCACTTAGCTTAGCAATTGGTTACGGATTAGGCGTCACATTATGGAGCTGGATGCAAACTTACTTTGTCGAACAGATCAAAGCAACAATCCTGCCGATCGATGTTAGCAACCCGATTACGACCATTAACAACCTAGTACTCATTCTGGGAACTGTCCTGTCCCTCTCCTATTTTCTCCTCTCACGTGAACAGAAAGGAACTTGGGGAGGAATCACAAGAGTGGGCAAGTATCTAATTCTGCTAGCCTTAGGTGCCGTCTTCGGGAGCACTGTTCTAGGTAGAATGGCGCTGCTCATTCAACGAATCCAATTCCTAGTAGGCGCTCCAGCTTTCCCATGGACTGCACTTAACCTGGGAACCGCTGAAGAAGGTAAATGGGCGCCGATAGGCATGCTCATCTTCATGCCTGTCTTCGCATACTACCTATATCGGTCCCGAAAAGAAACAGATGATAAGATCAAGACTCCTTCGCAATAGCCTCCACGCGATCGATAATTCTTCCCACGTTCCCACGCTTCATGAAAATCGCCGTATACTTCGAACCCTCTAAATCGAAGAACCATAGAAGCGGCCCCAACGCTACAACACCAAGTTGACTCATCAGAAATGCAATGGGCCGAACTGTTTCTAAGAGCATCACGGCTGGCGCCTCTAACCCACGGTCCACGATCGCTCTAGCAAGATTGTCAATCAGTCGGCTCTCTTCCTCGCTGCTCAAATCAAATTCCGACAAGCGCAACAGTTCAGGTTGTTGACGGAGCATAGTATAAATCTCATGCTCCCTCTAAACCGAATGGGTTAACTTGGCAGATTCTTCACTGCTCATGTTTACATCACTCATTGCCGTCCTAACCAATTGCGTAACTGCTTATCTGCTGATTCGAACACTGCGAGCTGATCACAAGCCCCCTGACGAAATCAAAGTGGCAGAACCACCTGCGGTTACGCCCCGTGAAGAACCTGCGGAGGAAGTCTACGAGGAGCCGACTAAGGAGCAGATTCTAGGCAGGCGCGCTCAGATCTTACGTGAGATTGAGCAGGAAAGGGGAACGAAAGTGATAACACTCATTCACCGAAAGGACCCTTGGGGCGAGGAAGGCCCCGTAATTGAGGAATCCGAACGAATCCTGACACAGCTTCGTGAGACCCCTCCCGATAAACCAATTGACCTGATACTCCACACTACTGGAGCTTCAAAATTCGCGGCCCACATGATAGCGATGGCGCTTAAGTTCCGGAAATCAAGAGTGACCATCATAGTACCATACTATGCACTCGCAAATGGTACACTCCTAGCTCTTGCAGGCGAAGAGATCCTAATGGAGAAGTATAGCATTCTAGGAACCGTCGAACCCCAATTTGGTGATATGCCCGCGGCATCAGTAATGTCAGTAAAGTCACGCATCCCCGCAGAGATGGTCTCAGATTTTATGATCCTACTGGCTGATCGAGCTCGAATGGAAACTGAGAACGCCAAGGGATTCATTAAATGGTTACTAAACGATAAAATGAGCGCAGACCAATTGGATCGTGTAGCATCCTTTCTTGTAGGAGGAGGAGTCACCACCAGCACGCCAATAACCCTAGACGTAGTCAGGGCCATGGGTCTGAAAGTGAACCAGGTCCCCGAGAAGGTGTACGAGCTGTTCGGAACAATGGCATTTGGAGGAGAAGTACACCATGGAAAATTCAACTGAGGCAACTGATTGATGGCGATTCTCGAGACAATTTTAAGCGCTGTGCTCATAATCGCTTCCGCATTCAACCTCCTATTGATAATTCGCCTCACCGGACGATTCGATCATCCTGAAGAGGAACCCGCCGTTAGTCAATCAGTTGAGACTCATGAACCCCCTCCAACCCACAATCCTACTCCGGAAGTAGCCACTCAGCACACGCCTACGACCAAATCAGAGATCTTAGCGTGGCGCCGAAGGATAATCAGCGAGATCGAACAGGCGAGAGGATCCAGAGTCATCACCATGATCCACAAGCGGGAACTCTGGACGGGACCTGGAGAGGACCCCGAGATTGTACTAGAGGATGCTGAGACGGTTCTCCAACAGATACGAAGCACACCACCCGATTGCCCCATCGATTTGATCTTGCACACGCCGGGCGGGGTCGCACTAGCGGCAGAAATGATGTCAATGGCAATAAAGTTCCATCCCGAAAAGGTGACAGTTATAGTGCCGTTTTACGCGATGTCTGGAGGTTCCTTAATGAGCCTAGCCGCCGACAAAATCATCATGGAAAGATACAGCATGCTTGGTCCAGTGGACCCCCAAATTCCAACACCGGACGGAAACACATGGCCAGCGGGTTCGCTGGAATCTCTTGTCACATTGAAACCTCTCCAAAAAGTCTCCGATCGAATGATCGTAATGGCTGACGTAGCGAAGCTGGAGATAGAGAATGCCATTGCATTTGTAATGTGGCTCCTCGAAGACAGAATGAGCAATGAGAATGCGAGAAAGGTCGCGGAGTTCTTCGCCCACGGATACATGTCACATTCTACACCAATCACGCTGGACGTAGTGAAGGCTGTTGGATTAGACGCCGAGGAAGGAGTACCTGAGAAAGTTTACGAACTCTTCCGGACATTCGGGTTCGTTCCGGCCTCATAAGAATCTACATTCGCCAACACTCAATGCAGAAAAGAATGGGGATGAAGATTTCTGGCCGTAATACGCAAGTCATTTCTAGTTCGAGCGCCTGCGTCGCGAGTCTTTGACGTACTAGTCGATCACACCCGGTACACTCGATGGT
>Ga0187766_10002032_pt1 | contig 11963 bp, 7 predicted proteins | sample 0216_QUI02_MP05__4_FD_132971 | JGI IMG/M metagenome (GOLD analysis project Ga0187766, IMG submission 132971) | Tropical peat soil microbial communities from peatlands in Department of Meta, Colombia - 0216_QUI02_MP05_20_MG | ecosystem: Environmental > Terrestrial > Soil > Wetlands > Peat ... | reverse complement strand
GGCGCCGTGGGGCCGTGGTTCTCCTTCGCCAGCGTCTTCGTGTTTGCCGGCACCAGCCTGACATTGGGCGCCCGCGCGGTCCGTACCTGGCGCGGGCCAGCGCGTGCGGCCTACCTCCTCGCCAACCTGGAGGTCCTCGCGACGCTCGCCCTCCTGCTGGGCCCGATCCGGGCCCAGGCCACGGGTCGGCTCGTCGACTTCTGGCTCAGCCGGGGGGCCTTCCCCGACACACAAAGCTTGTGGTCCCTCGGCCATTGGCTGCTCCGCTCCGGTTCAGGCGTGGCCGCCTACTTCTGGCGGCAGCCGGGCCCGGCGTTGCTCGCCTTGATCCTGCTGGGAGGCGTCCGCTGGTGGCGGACCGGTCGTCGGCCGGAATTGTGCCTCGTCCTGCTCCCCGCGCTCATGGCCTTGTTTGCGTCCGCCCTCCATCGCTGGCCCTTCGGCGGCAACCAGCACATGGTCCTTGCCGCCCCCGCGGCGGTTCTGCTCATGGCCGAAGGGATGGACGGGCTCGGCATTTGGCTGGCTCGGTGGCAGCGGTGGGCGCGGTGGGCCCTGGTGGCCCTCTTCCTTTTGCCGGGAGTCATCAATGCCGCCTACCGGGTCGCCATTCCCAGGCAAAGGCATGAACTCCGCCCGGTGATCCTGTTCGTCCAGCGGAATCTGGAGCCTGGCGACCATGTCTTGGTGTTCGACCCCGTCACGTTCATGTTCTATGCCGGACGCGACCTGCAAGACGCGCCGACTGCACCGGATATCCTGAGCAGGGTTTGGTTCATCTCCATCCGCGACGGTTACAAACGATCCACCTTCACAGGCCAGGACGTACTCGATGGCCTCGAGGCTCGGCGGCCGCGCATGCTGGCGATTGAACGCTACGGGGCGGCCGCCTATCTGTTCGGTCCGGAGCACCCGCCGAGGGGGCCGGCCCCGCCCGGCGGCGCCAGCGGGGGCGACGCTCCTCCTCGGGGGCCATCGGGATGACCCGACCCATGGAGAGTTCGCGCCGAGACGGTGGAGGGGCGGAACGGACGTGTCGGGCCGTGGAGGAGCCCGGGGGAAGGTGAGAGCGGTTCGCCGCCAAGGTGCGCGCTGTCGTCGAAAGGTGTTCATGCCGGAGGCGGCGATCCTGGTATGGCGGCTGCGTCTGGAGCGCGGCGGCAGGGGGCCGTTCCAGGCCGGCGCCTAGCAGCCTGCGGCAAATGGCCCATCTGCGGCGCTGCGACGTACGGGCCAAGTACGCCTCCGACCCACCTTCGGTGGGTACCCCGCGCTGCGCGCGCCGCCTTGCACCTGGACCTTTTTGAGCAGCCTGCGCAAAAGCGAGCTTTTCAACGATGTGCTAGTGTCCTGAGTCCGAAAAACGCATCACTATTCGTACCCGTTCCCGTTCCCGACAGGTCCGCCGAAATCGGAGCGCAACGGGTTGGAGCGAAAGACAACTCTTGGGTCAGACCCCGGGTACGGGAACGGGAACGATTTGTCCAGGGACTTCTGACTCGGGAGACTAGGCCGCCGGTGTCAGGCGATGGGAACGAGTCTTTGGCTAGCAGATAGGCGGCCGGCGACCCTTGCCCACGCCGGGGCGGAGGGCCCACGCGGGGCATCCTCCCGGCGGGCGGGCCCACCCCCCGACGCCTCCGGCCCTTGGCCCGCCTGGCTTTGGCGGGGGACGCTGGTGTTGATCCTCGTGGGGGTCGCCTGGCGCTCCCTCCGCTATCTCTTACAGTTTCCCATCTGGGGCGACGAGGCTTTCGTCGCCTTGAACCTCCTGGATCGGAATTATCTGGGGTTGACCCGGCCCCTCCGGTACGTCCAGGTGGCCCCGGTCCTCTTCTTGTGGGTCGAACTCACGGCGTACCGCCTCCTGGGGGGCAGCGAGCTGGCCCTGCGCCTGTTCCCCTTCCTGGCCGGGCTGGGGGCGCTGGCCCTCTTCTGGCGGTTCGTCCGCTCATCGCTGAGTCCACTGGCCGGAGGGTTGGCCCTGGGCATCCTGGCGGTGAGCTACTACCCCGTTCGGCATAGTTGCGAGATCAAGCCGTACGCCTTGGATCTGCTGGCGTCCCTGGCGCTCCTGGTCACGGCGGCGAATTGGCTGCGCGAGCCGAACCGCCGGGCCTGGCCGCTCCTCCTCACGGTGCTTGGTCCCCTGGCGGTGGCTAGCTCCTACCCATCGATTTTCATCGCGGGCTCCATCGGCCTCGTGCTCCTGCCGGCGGTCGCGCGGCAGCCGGGATGGAAGCCCTGGGCTCTCTACGCCGCCTACAACGTCACCACGGCGGCGGCCTTCTTGGCGGCCTACAGCGTGGTCGGGTCCCGGCAATATGCCTCGGCCGGGGGGACAGGGAACCCATTCTGGGACGCCTGGTTCCCTCCCGCAGAGCCGGTCGCTCTCCTCAAGTGGCTGGCCGCGGCCCACACAGGCAATCTGTTCGCCTACCCGGTGGGGGGGCGAGGCGGCGGCAGCGTGGCGACGTTCCTCCTGTGCACGGTGGGAGTCTGGCACCTCGCGCGAACGCGCCAGGGGCGGCTCCTGGCCCTGTGCGCCCTGCCGTTCGGGTTCACCCTTTCCGCGGCGGCGCTCCGCCTCTACCCCTACGGCGGGAGCGCCCGCGTGGCGCAGCACCTGGCGCCGGCCATCTGCGCCCTGGCCGGCATCGGCGCCGCCGCGCTCATCGCCCGGCTGGCCCCCTCCTTGCTCTCTCAACGCCGCGCCGTGCTGGTGGCCTTCGGCGGGCTGGCCCTCATCGGGATCGGGGGCATGGGCAGGGACGTGATCAAACCGTCCAAGACCGAGAGCGATGCCCGCGTGCGGGAAATCGCGGCCCAAATCTTCGCCCAGGCAGGTCCCGACGATCAGATCGTCGTCCTGAACCCCACGCCGGCCTCGATGCCGCCAGCCCTCGAGTGGTACCTCCGGCAGGGGCGGCACCGGATCTCTTGGGGGGGCGGGATCGATCGGGAACGCCTCGACACGACCACGAAGCACCTCTGGGTCTTTGCCTTCCCCGGGAATACCATCACGCGCGACGACCTGGAGGCGCGCCTGGCGGCCGCCAAGCGGCGGCCGCTGTTGGCGGACCACGCCACGTATGCGTTCCATTTTGGCTGGCCTGAAGGAGAGGTCCACCGCTGCGAGATCTTCCATTGGGTCTACGAGCCGGACCATGGGGCCCGCCCGCCCGCAGACCTCGCTCACGCCGTCGCCTCGACGGGGGGCATCCTTGTCCCGAAGGCATTCGCCGAGAGGTGGCAGGGGCGACACCCGTCCTGGTTCGCTTGAGGGCTATATCTCGCGCATGCCATCGGGACCCGGATCGGGGGGATATGGTCCAGTGTGGCGCGGCGCGCGCCGCCGTCGAAAGGTTTCCATGTCCCGAACCAACGGCCAGGCCCCGGAGTGGATCTTGTTGCGGGCGCGGAAAGGCGACCGGCAAGGACCGATGATATGCTCACAGAGGTTCACCATCTCGCGGCGGCGGTGGGCTCGGCGATCTCGTGCCGTCTCATCGGCAGAGGTTGCGCCGAATGCGGTGAGACCGCCCAAGATTCATGATGAGGGCGGGGGGCCGGTTCCACGGTACGATGGGGGATCAACGTCTTGCGAGACAGGATGCGGCACGGGCGAGCGCGGAGAGATCCCGGTGTTGCCGAAGCGCCGTAGAGCCGGTTCGCCCCAACGCTCGCGCAGGGACTCGGGATGGGGAACCATGAGCGTTCTGCCATGCCCTCCGTAGGGGTCCCGGATCGCGGCCTCGCGGGGAAAAGGCGGGGGCCCTGGTGGGTGTTGTTTTGGGCGTTGATCCTTTCGAGCCTCTACCTCCCCAGCCTGGCGACACGCTTTGATTTCATCGATGACGGCAATTTGGTGTACCCATCGCCCCCTTTGCCTCTGGGTCAGCGGGTGCAGTTGGCGTGGGACAAGGTCGTGGGCAACTACCACGATCTGGGGCCGTTTCGGCCGGTTCTTTGGGCCCACTGGGAAATCCAGGCGGAACTGCTGGGCGCGGTGGCGTTCCGATGGCGCGTCGCTCGCCTGCTGTGGCTCACGGTGGCCGCGGCCACTCTGCTGTGGCTGTTTCTGGAGTTGGGTATTCGGCCCGGGGCTGCGGTGGTGACCGCGGCCCTGGCGATGTGGACCCCCTACCGCAATGAGATCTGGACCAGCCTGACGCTCTCCGAAGGGGTGGCGATGCCCTACGCCATCCTGGGGTTGGTGTGCGCGATCCGGGCCGCCCGGAGCTCCCGGCCGGGGCCCTGGGACATCGCCGGCGCTCTCTGCGCGCTCGCCGCCCTGGGATGCAAGAACACGTTCGCAGCACTGGTTCCGGCTCAATGCTTCCTCCGCCTTGCCGCGGACGGACAGCCCCTGCAAGATGCGTGGCGGCGCCACGGCCGCCGCGCCTGCCTCCTGGCGCTCACGGTGCTTGTCCCCAGCGTTCACTACATCATCTTCAAGCTCCAGTGGCACCCCGGGCAATATGAAACCGGCGGACCCTCCTGGGTGCAGCTCGGTCGAATGCTCAGGGCGATGAAGAGGGCCAGCGGCGCCGACTTCGTCGGGCCGGGCTTGGCGCTGGCCGCGCTCGCCTTGCTGGTGAACGGTTTCGCGCTCGTCGGGCCCCCGCCTGCTCCGGGTAGCCATCGAACCATCCCGCTCCCGCTGGCGGCACGGGCGGGATTTCGCCCGCTGTGGGGACGGTATCGCACCGCGCTCCTGACGGGCTTGCTGCTGCTCGTGTGCGGGATCGGCATCTACCTGCCCCTGCACGCGGTTTCCGGCCGCTACTCGATGCCGGCGGTCTGGGGGGCAGATCTCTGGATTGCCGCCCTGCTCAGCATGTTGCCCGAGGTGCCGTCCGGCTTCTGGAGGCGGGCCGCCTGCCTCGTCCTGGCGGGCGGGCTTCTCGGAGTCGCTGTAGCGAACCTGGGAAAACAGAGCAAATTCGCGGCGCGCGCAGCGATGCTGTGGCAGACCCTGGAGTTCGTCGAGGCTCGGGCACCACATGGGGCCTGCCTCGGTTGGCTTGCCGGTCCCGACCTGAACGTCGAAGAGGGAATTCACTTCCTCTGGCATCTGCACGCCCGGGGCCGTCGTGACGTCACCATCAGCCTGCTCGATGCGCAAGGCCGCCCCCTGTCGCGACGGGAGGTCCCTCCTACGGACAGGTCGCCTGTCCTCGCGCTCAACGGCTCCGCCTCGCCTCCTCCCGGTGGCAGTTGGCGACTGATGCGTGAATTTACCGCCGCCTACTGGGCGGGGCATCGCCGGTATCACTGCTCTCTCTGGGCCAATCCCTTGGAGGCCCAAGACGGATCATGAGACGGGCGCGCCGTGGAGGCCACGCAGACGATGACCGGGGTTGGCGAGTGACCGAGGAGCCAAGGCTTCTGCGGCGTGTCCAGCGGTGCTAACAGGCTGTTGAAAAACTTGCCTCTGCCCAGGCTGCTCAAGAAGGTCCAGATGCAAGGCGGCGCCCACCATTGCGGAATGCGGAATGGGCTTCGGGTACGTCGCAGCCCACCCGCTGGCGCCAGGGCGGCGGGGAAAGATGTCCGAGCGCGCCAACGCCCCCCCCCGCTGCCACCGAGGCAGCGGGGAGAGATGCCGGGCCTTTTTCAGCAGCCTGCTAAGCCTCGCCCGCTTCGGGGGGTCTGCCGCCAGGGGGCGGTGCTCGATGCGCCCTTTGCCGGGCGCGGCCTGTAAGACGCGCCGGCGGAACCGGATGTCTAAAGCAGGGAGTCGTTCATCTCCATCCACGACGGCGACAAACGATCTACGTTCGCAGGCCAGGAGGCCCTCCATCGCCTCGAGGCCCGGCGGCCACGCATGCTGGCCGTCGGAGGCTACGGGACGGCCGCCGATCTGTGCGGCCTGGAATCCCGCGCCCTTCGTCTCTTTCCGCTTCTAGCCGGCCGGTAAGGTGAGCGCCCATCGCCGCCTCCGGTCCATGCTTCTCGCCCTGTTGGCTTTCGTCGCGATCGTTGCGGCCCTGAACTGGATCGCAAATCCCTACAGGGCCTGGCGTCTCTCGGTTCACGACGGAATGTACGGGGTCGCCCGGGACGGGTTCGAGCCGCGGGTCCTCACCCCTTACCGGGTGCGGACCCAAGAACCGACGACCTTGTTGGTGGGCAATTCCCGGGTCCAGTGGGGCATGTCCATCGACCGAGGGTACCGTGACGGTATCCTGAACGCCGCCCTCCCGAATGCGTCTCTCGCCGAAATTGCGGCCATCCTTCGGCTGGCCGTGGCAAACCCCCGCCTGGAACGTGTCATCTGGGGGGTGGACTTTTTTTCCTTCGATGAAAAATACCTGGGCTCGGGAGACCCCGACACGCTGATGCGACTGGAACCACGTCCCTTGAGCATGCGGACGCTGGTGAGCATCCAGGAAACGCTGTTCAGCGCGCAGGCCCTTGACGAGAGCGGCAAAATCCTCCTGAGGGCCATGGCGGCCTTGACATCGCTCCAGCCGATCCCTCCCGCCCCCCCGGCCGCCTGGCCGGAGCGGCTCATCCGGGAAAAGCTCGATGAGTCCTCGCAAGAGGGGTTGGGGGTGCTCGACGAACCCGGCCTCAAGACCGGCCTGGCCCCTTGGGTGGCCCATTATCAGGGCTATCGGCCCTCCGCCGCCCAGCTCGCCGTGTTTCGGGGAACGGTGGCCCGGACCAAGGCAGCCAGGCGGGAGCTCATCCTCTTCATCCCCCCGATCAGTACCTGCGAGCTGGAGGCCATCGATCAGACCGGCCACTGGGGGGCTTTCCAACATTGGAAGCGCGAACTGGTCGATGTGGCACCGTACTGGGACTTCGCCAACTACGGCCAACTCGAACGGTCGGAATACCTCTTCCAGGACATCTTCCATATGAAGCAGGCTGTCGGACACGTCATCCTTCGCCAGCTGCTCGCCCTGGAATGCAAGGCGTGCGGCCCTGTTGCGGACATGATCCGCCAGACCGGCGTATGGGTGGACGGCGCAACGGTGGATCGGCATCTTGCCGCACAGGAGGCCCTCCGCATGACGCAGACGTCACAGGCTTCCCGCTGCGGCAGGGCGGTGCAGGATCTGCTCCGCGGGCAGGCCGTCGGCGCCGCGAACGGGGACACGGCGGCGGCCGCGCCGGCAGACAGAACCAATCCCGGCAGGCCCTAGTCTCCTGAGTCAGAAGTGGCTGGACGGATCGTTCACGTTCCCGTGCCCGTTCCCGTGGCCCGGGCCTGACCCAGAAAACGTCCGTTGCTACGGCCGGTTGGGCTGGGTGTTGGGCGTCCAATCGGGAACGGGTACGGGCACGAATAGTGAGGCGAATTTCGGACTCGGGAGACTAGCAGATCCCTGAAAAAGGCCCAGCATCTCTCCCCGCTGCCGACGAAACGGCAGCGGCTGAGAAGTCCTCGCCCCGGCCGGGCCGATCCCCAGACCCCACAACGAGAGGCAGCGCCGCGCCCTTTGCCGCCCCTCAGCGCGACCCCGCCCTCTCCAGCAGGCGGCGGATCGATGCGAGGTTCTCGAAGTTTCCCGGGACGACCTCCCGGTCCGGAAGCCTCACCCGGTATTCGTTCTCCAGAAACAGGACGAGGTCGAGGATGGCGAAGGAATCGAGCCAGCCGCTCTGCACGAGGGAGGTGGATTCGTCGATGGAGGCCGTCCCCCGGGGGGCGAACCGCTGCAGGATCAGGGCGGACAGCTTGGAAAGGTCCGACATGGGGCGCCTCAGCCGAGGCCTGCCGCGTACGAGCGCCAGCCATCCCGCTCCCCATCGGTCTCCAGGGGCGTGATGCGATCGGCGGTGGTGATGGCGATGAGGCGCTCATCGGAGGCGCGGCTGATTCGGAGCGTGAACCACATCTGCCCGTAGGGGAGCGACCGGCTCTCGGCGTGAACGGGTTCCGGCAGGATCGCGCACGCGACGTGCATCCGGAGCCGATCGTCGCTGCGGGCGTTCCCGAACCACCCGACGCGGCGGCGCAGGGTCCCCCGGCGATCCGCGAAGGGTCTCGGCAGCCCGCCGTTCGGGAGGGCGGTCAGCGCGGCGCGCTCGGCGACGTCGAAGAAGGCGGGAAAATTACCAAAGTACACCAGGCCGACTCCGTTCACGTCCCGGTCCGGGTCGATGGGATGCTCGAGCTGCAGCGGGACGGGCGGGGCAGGGCGCGTCCCCGGGGGCGGATCGAAGAACCTGCCCGTTTCCCGCGCCTGGCGATTGCGCTCGTACCCGCCGGGAGGCTCGGCCATCCCGCGGAGCTTCGAGAAGTCGGCGTTGGCCGGCTGGCCGATCTTCAGCTTTTCCGGCCCCGTCTCCTGCCCGATGAAGATGTTGGAGAGCCTGAAGAGGGGGATGCCCGCCTGGAGGAATCGGTCCCGCGAGGCATCGTCCGGGACGCCCCACGTTTCCGCCCGGGCATCATCGGCTCGGTACAGCGCGAAGTGCCCGTCCAGAATGTTTCGCCCGTAGGCGGCCAAGTCGCCCACCAGGATGATCCGATCATTCTCGCAAAAGGTATGCGGCGGGGCCGCCAGCGGAAACTCGATGTCCCCATGATAGAAGGTCGCGTACAGGCGCCGCCCCTCGCCGTCGGCCACCAGGTGGGTCGGCACGCCGGCGAGCCGTTGGAACGCTTGCCATCGCAGGTGCCCAAGATGCTTGAGCATCTGCGATTCGCTCAGTGCGTGCGGCCCCAGGTGCGGCATGCCGAGGACGAATTCGTCCCGCACCACGACGTCGGACGCCGGAGGCCTCGGAGGCGGGTCGTGCGTGGCCGTATGCATTGGCGGAATCCGGTACCTCTGTCGGTTCCGGCGCGCGGAAAGGGCCCTGCGGCGTGGCCCCGCGGGAGACAGCCCATGGAGGCTGCGCCCGGGGCGGGCGAGCCGGCGGGACCCCGCCAACCCGCCGCCCGAGGGGTGATGATACCGGATCGCCCGCCGTCCCGCAACGACGCGGCCGCCCGGGTCCGTCATCCGGGGGCGCGCGCCGCCGCAGAATCTGCCGCCGCGCCGGGAGGGTCGGGCGTGCCCCGCCCGGCGCGCGCGGCGGCACGGGACACACCGCCGGCGCCGCGCCTCGTTCCGCCTTGACTGCCCGCGGCGCTCTTGGTACCTTTCGCCAATCCCGAGCGTCTGTGCCGGCGAGGGCGGAGCGTGCTCTTCAATTCCTTTCAATTCATCCTCGTCTTCCTGCCGTTGGTCCTCCTGATCTTCGCGGGGCTCGCCCGATGGCAGGGGCGGCGGGCCGTGCTGGCCTTTCTGACCCTGGCCTCCCTGGTGTACTACGGTTGGTGGAACTGGAAGTACCTGTGCCTGATTGCCTTCTCGATCCTGTTCAATTTCTTCTGGGGCCGCCTGCTCCAGAGCAAGGGGCCCGATGGCCGGCCGATGGGAAGCGGTTGGGGCCGATCGATCCTGGCGGCGGGTATCGCGGTGAACGTGGGATTGCTGGGATACTTCAAGTATGCCGGGTTCCTGGTCGGCACCCTGGATGGCGCGCTCGGATTGGGGTGGCGGATCCCATCCATCGTGCTGCCGCTCGGCATCTCGTTCTTCACCTTCGAACAGATCGCCTATCTGGTGGATGCCTATCGCGCGGAGTCTCCCGGGCACGAGTTCCTCGGCTACGGCCTGTTCGTGACGTTCTTTCCCCACCTCATCGCCGGGCCTATCGTCCGTCCCAGAGAATTGCTCCCCCAGTTTTCCGAACCGCGCACCTTCGTGCCGTCCGCGGCGAACCTATCCACCGGACTCTTCGTCTTTGCCATAGGCCTCTTCAAGAAAGTCATCCTGGCAGATACGTTCGGGGGGTGGGTGGGACCCATCTTCGACCAGGCGCCCGTCGCCTCCTTCAGCGATGCCTGGGGGGCGGCCCTGGCATTCGGCCTTCAAGTCTATTTCGATTTCTCCGGGTATTCCGACATGGCCATCGGTCTCGCCGGCATGCTCAATATCCGCTTGCCGGAGAACTTCGACTCCCCCTACAAGGCCACCAGCATCATCGAGTTCTGGCGGCGCTGGCACATGACCCTGTCCGGATTCCTGCGCGACTATGTCTTCTACCCGCTCACCGGCATCCGCGGGGGCCCGGTCCGCCGGTACGCGGCGCTCGTCTTCACCATGCTCCTGTGCGGGCTCTGGCACGGCGCCAACTGGACCTTCGTGGTCTTCGGCGGATTGCACGGCGCGTACCTTACCGTCAATCATCTGTGGCGCCGTCTGAAGATCCCGCTGCCGCTGGTGTTCTGCTGGCTTCTCACCTTCGTTGCCGTGCTCGTCTCCTTCGTGTTCTTTCGGGCCCCCTCCTTCGCCCGGGCGGGGGTGATCCTCAAGGGGATGATGGGGTTAGGCGGTTTTGCGTGGAATCCTACCGCCAATTCGCTCGGGAAACATGCCTTCAAGCGCCTCGCGGCGGGACTGATCATGGTGACGTGCTGTCCGAATCGCCAAGAGATCATGCAGTGGCGGTGGGAGAGTGATTTCGTCTACGCCGTCGCCTTCGCGCTGGTGGCGGGAATCAGCATCTTGCAGCTCAGCAATCCCGCGCCCTTTGTCTACTTTCAGTTCTAGCCCGTCCGTGAGATGAGCCCTCGTCGTCGCCTCCGGCTCATGCTGCTGGCCGTCCTTGTTTTCGCCGGGACAGTGGCGGCGCTCAACTGGCTGGCGAATCCCTACAAGGCCTGGCGCACCGCGGTGCACGGCGGCAAGTACTGGGGGGGGCGATTCGATTGGGATGACCTCGATGTACGGGTGATCACCCCCTATCGGCTGCGGACCGAAGAGCCGACGACCTTGCTGGTGGGCAGTTCCCGGGTCCTCTATGGCATGACCATCCTCGGAGGATACAGGGACGGCATCCTGAATGCCAGCCTCCCGGGCGCGTCTCTCGCCGAAATTGCGGCCGTCCTGAAACTGGCCGCGCCGAACCCACACCTGAGACGGGTCGTCTGGGGCGTGGACTTCTATACTTTCAACGAGAAATATAGCGACTTTCCAGACCCCGACACGCGGGCGCGGCTGGAACGCGCACCATCCCCCTGGGGGCTGGAGACGCTTGTGAAGATCAGGGAGACACTGTTGAGCGCGGATGCCCTCTACAAGAGTCGCAAGATCCTCTCTCGAGCCATCGGGGTGTGGATATTCCAGCGGCCTCTTCCGGCCACAGCCGCGGCCCCCTGGCCGGAGCCCCTGATCCGGGAGAAGATCGGCGATCCTTCGGAAAGGGGGTTGGCGGCCTTCGACGAGCGCGCCCTCAAGACCGCCCTGGGCCCTTGGGTGACCATGTATCAGGGCTACCGGCTTTCCCCCGCACAGCTCTCGCTCTTTCGCGAGACGGTTGCCGCGATGAAGCGCGCCGGATTGCAGGCCCTGCTCTTCCTCCCCCCCATGGCCACCTGCGAACTGGAGGCCATCAACCGAGCCGGCCAGTGGGAGAGCTTCCAACGGTGGAAGCGAGACCTGGTCGATGTGGCACCCTACTGGGACTTCTCCGGGTACAGCGAACTCAACCGATCCGACTACCTTTTTGGAGACCTGGTCCACATGAAACCCACCGTGGGCCACGTCATCCTCCGCCAGATCCTCGGGCAGGACTGCATCGCCTGCGGCCCCATCGCGGAGATGGTCCGCAAGTCGGGCGTTTGGGTGGACCGCGCTTCGGTGGATCGGCACCTCGCGGCGCAGGAGGCCCTTCGTGTGGCCCCGGATCAACGGGCCTCCCGGTGCGCCAGGGTGGTGGAAGACCTGGTCGGCGCGCAGCCCGTTCACGCCGCCAACTAGTATCGCATCGGCCAAATACCTTTACTGCCCGCCCTCCCCCATCACGCCCTCTTCCCGATGGGCGCGAGGGAAGTGAGAGATGGCGTCTGCCTCACTGAGGGAGGGGGTACGACCGCGGGGGATCGTTCCTGCCGCGCTCTCGGCAGCCCTGCGGCATGAGCGCGACACGTCCCAATCGGGCCCTGGGGCGGG
>Ga0187766_10002030_pt1 | contig 11965 bp, 11 predicted proteins | sample 0216_QUI02_MP05__4_FD_132971 | JGI IMG/M metagenome (GOLD analysis project Ga0187766, IMG submission 132971) | Tropical peat soil microbial communities from peatlands in Department of Meta, Colombia - 0216_QUI02_MP05_20_MG | ecosystem: Environmental > Terrestrial > Soil > Wetlands > Peat ... | reverse complement strand
GGGCGCTGCGCGACGTCGCCGAGCACGCCGTGGACTTCTGGCTGTCCACCGAGGACCTGCCCCAGCCGGACAACCGGGTCACCCTCGGCCCGGACGGCAGCGTGCACCTGGCCTACACGCCGAGCAACCCCACCGCCGCCAAGCGGCTGTACGGCCAGCTGCACTCGATGCTCGGCTCGCTCGGCATGCACCCCGGCCACCTGGCGCACCGGTTCGCGTACCTGAAGACCGACATCCCGATCGCCGGCTGCGCGCACCAGGCCGGCACCGTCCGGTTTGGCGCCGACCCGGCCACCTCCGTGCTCAATGCCGACTGCCGGGCCCACGAACTGGACAACCTGTACGTGGTCGACACCAGCTGCTTCCCCAGCATCAGCGCGGTCAACCCGGCGCTGACAGCGATGGCCAACGCCATCCGCGTCGGCGACCATCTGCTCGACCGGATGAGGTGAACTCATTTCGGACAGCGTGCCATCCCCATTCACCCTGGCCGGATGAGTTAGGTCCCTCCAGAACCAGCCAGTGTGATAAGACTGCAGGGCAGCACGAAACGAAGAGCTATCAGCGACATGACCATCGTGGCGGCGCCATCCGCGCTGTCCACCGGACTCGGCGGAGGTGACCGTGTCTGCCGTCGAAGGTGAGCCGGGACCGTCCGCCGAGAACTCTGAGCTCAGCCAGGACAAGAAGCCTGACCTCAGCCAGGACGAGCGGGCCGCGGCCGGCCGGGACGAGCACTCTGAGCTCAGCCACGACGAGCGCGATGAGCTGGAACGTCTTCGCGCCGAGACCGCCGAGCATCACCAACAGGGGAATGGTCAGGCAGGCGATGGTAAGGCCCGGCGGCGCCACAGCTGGCGAACCCCCGTGTCCATCGTGCTCATCGTCCTCGGCTGCATAATCGCCCCGGTTGCCGTGATCGGCAGCTGGGCCGCTCTCGAGGTCTCCGACACCGGCCGGTACGTGGCGACCGTGGAGCCCCTGATCCACGACCCCGCCATTCAGAACTACCTGACCGATCAGATCACGAATCAGATAACCAACCAGCTCAACATAACCGGACTTGTCAATCAGTCCGCCGCCCAGCTCAACAGCAAGGGGCTGACCAGGATCAGCTCTCTGCTGACGCAATTCGGCCCGCAGATCGCGAGCTCGGTAACCGGCTTCATACACAGCACCGTGCACTCGGTCATAGGCAGCCAGGCCATGGCCACCGCCTGGGTGCAGGCCAATACGCTTGCGCACCAGTCGCTGGTCAAGGTGCTGTCCGGGCAAGGTGGCGGTGCGATCAGCACGAAGAACGGCCAGATCGTTCTCAATCTGGGCCCCCTCATCGTCGTGGCCAAGCAGGACCTGGTCGCAAAAGGGTTCAAGCTGGCCAACAGCATCCCGCCCGTCAGCCCGACCCTGGCGCTGTTCCAGGCGAAGGACCTGGGGAAGGCTCAGACGTACTACCGGCTGACTAAGGCGGCCAGGATCGTGCTGATCGTCCTGGCGCTGGTTCTGCTTGCCGCCGGGGTGTGGGTAGCGCGCGGCCGACGGCGCGCCCTGATCGGGGCCGGGCTCGGCCTGGCCGCGTCCATGCTGATCCTTGGCATCGGCCTGGATATCGGCCGTGGTATCTACCTCAGCAGCATTCCCAACACGTTCCCCACCGATGCCGCCGCCGCCGCGTACGACGCGCTTGTTCACTTCCTCAGGCTGACCCTTCGTGTCGTGCTGGTGGTCGGTCTGGTCGTCGCCATCGGGGCGTTCTTCACCGGACCGTCTCGCGCCGCGATCCAGACCCGTTCGGGGATCAAATCGGGGATCGACTGGGTCCGGCACTACGGCGAGCGCCGGGGGGTGTCCACCGGCCCAGTCGGCGAGTGGACGTACCTGCACCGCAGGGGCCTGCGCATTGGAGCGGTGGCCCTCTTCGCCCTGATCTTCGTCTTCGTGGGCGAGCCCAGTGTGGTGCTTGTCATCGTGCTCGTCATTCTCCTGCTGCTCGTCCTCGCGTTGATCGAGCTGATCGGCAGGCCTCCCGCCGCTCCTGAGTCCGTGAGTCAGGCGCCTGAGTCCGCGAGTCAGGCATCCGAGTCCGCCACCAAGACCTGACGGGCCGAAGATGGGTCCGAGAACACCCGAATCCAGATCCGCATCATCCGCGGCGTATGATCTTGCCGCGTTCGGGTGAAACAGTGTGGTGCCGGTCGGCAGACTGGACGCGCTGGCCGGATCCCGGCCCGCACCGAAGTGCTAGCTATGGTCTGTCGTGAGCCGGGTCCACCACCTATATCCATCAGCAGCGGGTGACCCGGTACACGCCGGGCAAACGCCATCGTTGACCCAGCGGTACGGCTTCCTACTCGCGCTGGGACGGAAAGGATCCTGAAATGACTGTGCCATCCAACGTAGATGTCGCTGAAGCCACCAGGGGAGCACTGGCCTCTCTGGCGATGGGCGACGCGGACAGCCTGGCCGCAGGACTGGAACTCCGGGCAGACTGGCAGGCCCGGAGCGGCCTCGACGCACGCAGCTTTGCCCTCGTTAAGATCGCCGCCCTGATCGCGCTCGACGCCCCGCCGGCCTCGTACCTGTGGCAGGTGGCCAACGCGCTGGATGCCGGGGCTACTGCGGAGGACATTTTCGGCGTCCTGATCGCCATCGCACCCCAGGTCGGCGGGCCCAGGCTGGTGGCGGCCGCGCCCGAGCTCATGGTCGCCCTCGGCCTGAGCCTTCCTCCCGGCTTCGAAGGGGAGTAGCGGCAGGCCCGGCACAGCGAGAACAAGGAGGCAGTGATGTTCCGACGACGCCCGTTGATGCGCGCGGCCGTGGTAGGCGGCGGCGCGTACATGGCGGGGAAGCATGTGGCCAACCGTCAGGCGGAAGAGGCACAGTACGCGGCGGACCAGGACGCGCGCATCAGTGCTCTCGAGCAGCAGCAGGCGGGGGGACAATACGACCAGCCGCCCCAGTACCAGCAGCCGCCGCCCCAGTACCAGCAGCCGCCGCAGTACCAGCAGCCGCCCGCGCCGGCCCAGGACGCGTCGTCGTCCATGGTTGACCAGCTGAATAAGCTCGCAGAGCTGCATCAGCAGGGCGTTCTGACCGACGACGAATTCGCCGCCGCCAAGGCCAAGCTGTTCGGGACCTGAGCCCCGGGAACCGGGCTTCTCCGGCTTCGGCACGTCAGCCCGTGCCGTCGAGGGGATCCTCGTCGGCCGCTTCGGTGAAACGCACGGTGACTTCTTGCTCCGGACGGCGTACCTCCATCTGCGCCAGCCGCCGGAACACCGCGCGGTCGGCTTGGGTCAGCGGCGGCTGGGTGACCGAACGGGGCCACAGGCGGTAGCGGAGCACCACGTTGATCTCAGCTGCCCACAGAAACAGCTGCGAGCCGAGGTACATCCAGGACAGCAGGGTGATGACCACGGCGAAAACGCCGTAGGTGGGACTGGCGTGCGCCAATCCACGGGTGATGTACCGGGTCCCGATCAGCTGCAGGGCTTCCCAGAACACCGTGGCGATGATCGCCCCGACGGCGACCTCCCTCGCCCGCAGCGGCTCCGCGGTGAGCACCATGAAGCCGAGAAAGAAGAGCCCGAGGTTCACCAGGATAGAGGCGGCCACCAGCAGCAGCGTGGGTGTATGGCCATGGGCGACCGCGGTGGCGAACACGGCCAGCACGGTCGAGGAGACCGCGGCCAGCCCGAGCAGGCCGATCACCCCGAGGGTGCGCGCGTACCGCGTCCAGATGCTGGGCCAGTGGACGAACGGGATGTTCCAGACGGTGTTCATCGCGTTCTGCGCGGCGAACCCGAGGCCCAGGGCGCCGTACAAGGTTCCGATGATGCCGATCACCAGCGCCACCGAGCTTCCCTCGAGCGGATGTACCTTCGAGCGGAGCTGGTCCCCGATGACCGGGATGTTCCCGAGCGCCCCGCTGATCAGCTGCTCGCGGAGCGCGGGGTCGCCGGACAGCGCGAAGCCGAGGATGGTGGCCAGCAGCAGGAGCAGGGGGAAGAGGGCGAACAGGCCGTAGTAGGCCATCAGCGCGGCTTTGCCGCCCGCCTGGTCGTTGCCGAACTTCTGCACTACCGCCCACGGGAAGGCGAGCACCGCGTGCCGCTGCTGGAACCGGTCGGCCCGGCGGACCTGCCGCTCGATCCAGCTGACCTGCCGCAACTCGCCGCCCGGAAGATCACCGGTGTCTGCGGGCGGGCAGGATGGCTCCGACCAGCCACAAGACCGGGAATATGAAGCCGATCAGGCCAAGAACCCAGTGCCCCTTGCGGAAGCTGAGGACGGCAAGGGTGCAGAGCAGCACCAGGTAGAGGACGGCCATGCTGACGGCCCAGAAGGTTCCCGACATGTTCGTTTCTCCTTAGCAGCGCTATCCGTCCGATGGTGCGACGGGTCCTGGCCCGTCCGAAAGTACCGGAATGGACAGCCGCCCACGAGCACTAGCCTCGGCGAGCCGATGGCCGCGCACCTCATCCCCGGCGGATGAAGAAGGAGTCTCCCAGGCCGGGCCCGGCAAATCCCCAAGCCAGGCTAGGGATATTGTCCGCCAGGAGCCCCGGGGGCGCGAAGCGTGCGGAGCGACGCCTCGAAGGCGGACAAGCGGCCGCGGACGACTTCGGCCTGCATCGGGCTCGCGCCGCCCGGAGCCCGCTCGGCATCCATGGCCGACCGGACAGCCTGCAGCGACGTGAGCGTGTCCCCGAGCCTGGCCCGGGTAGCATCGTCCGGCGCCGACTCGCGCAGTGAGTAGAGAGTCTGCGCGAGATCATCGGCACGTCGCTGGATGTCAGCCCACCGGGCACCCGCGTCAGCGGCCGCGAACGCGCCAGGCCCCTCCGCGACACTCATCGCGTCGTGCAGAGCCGAGCCTTTCGCGTAGGCGTCGACCAGCCTCGATTGCCATCCGGCAGCGGTCGCCGAGCGGCGGCGGGTGGCCGAGACTATCCAGGCGATCAGGCCCGCGAGCACCACGGCTCCCAGCAGTATCCACAGCCAGAGGAGGCTGCTGCCAGACGAAGCGGTCGGTGTCGCCGTGGCGCTTGACGGCGTGGGCGGCGCCGACGTGGTGACGGTCACCGTCGTCGCCGGAGCGGTGGTCGTCACCGTTACCGTCGGGCTGGCGGGGGCGGTCGTGGTCGGGCCGGCCGGGGTGGTGGTGGTCGGGCTGGCCGGGGCGGTCGTAGTCGGGCTGTCGGGGACCCTGGTCGGGTTGACGGGGACGCTCGCGGTCGCGGTCCGGCTCCCGATCGCGCTCGAGATGCTCGAGACGGTGCTCGAGCATCCGGCCGCCAGGCACGCAACCAGCAGGATGGCCACGGCAAGGAAGGGGCTCTTCGTGAAACGGCGCATGCTACTCCCTTCCGCCGGCCGGTAGATCCTGGCACCGCGGCCATATTCCCGCGGACCGGCCGCCAGCGGCCTCATCCGTCAGGGACGACCTCGCCGGACCGCCTGCGGATCTTCTGTCGTGGTTTACTCCGAGGTTTCCTACTTGCCCAGCTTGGCCACTTCGCCGGGCGGCTCCTGGGTGTCGGCCAGCTGGCGCCCGCCGACGAGCTTGGCACTCATCTTGATCGTCTTGACCGCGCCCGTCGCGCCTGCCTGCAAGGTTATTCCGACCGCGAAGAGGATGATGCCAAGAACGAAGAATGTGCTCGATCCGAGCATCAGCAGCCCGACGCGGCCCAGGGCGTAAGGAGGCGTGCAGATCATCGCTCCGACAGCCCCGCCCACCGCGCTGGCGGTCAGCTTGTCCCGCTTGGACTGGACGGGTTTGATGCCGATGAGCCGGGAGGGCACGGCCACGTAGCAGATCATCATGATGCCGATGACGATGCTGAGGGAAAACGCGAACCAGTACAGTCCCCCCCAGTGGGGGACCACTATGGCGGACAGGCCGAGGAGTACACCCACGATCGCGCCTGACCCCAGGACGACGAGCAAATGAGACCGGGCCTTGGTGAACGCGGGCCGGATCGTCGGCCGGCCGGGCTCGGTGATCGCGAACGCGAACACGGCGTTCAGGTAGAAGCTCGCAGCGGTGATCACCGTAATGCCGGCGACGAGCGTGATCGCCATCGTCGGCCCGGTCAGGTCAAGAAACTCATTGCCGCGCAACACCTTACCCTTCAGGTCGTACATGGCGGCCCAGATCCACATGGCAGGCAGCACCTGGACTAGCGTCAGCCGCCAGTTGGTGAACAGCAGTTTTACTCCGTCGAACAGCATCGCGAAGGCACCGATGGCCAGGGCTAGGGGAGCAAGCCACGGCCGGGCGCGGCTTAGCCGCAGGATCATGTCATCCACGGCCGCCTGGTCGCTGTCCCTGACCGCCCGGATGAACTGCTCCACCTGCGCCCGGGTGATGCGCCGCCGCCGTGGCGAGGGCGGCGTTTCGTCGGCTACGGGCGGCGCGGCCGGACCCGAAGCCTCATCAGCAGACGATGCCGTCGGCAGATCGGGTACATTCCCTTCGATTGCCACTGTGGGATGCCCTCCGCGAGCAGTCGTGCACCGAGCGGATCGGGAATCCCCCCGGCGCAAACCAGGCACCATCTAGCGTAAACGCGCTTCCGCGTTGCTCCGAGCATAACCATGACCAGGTGAGAGGGCACCTCATTCAGCCGCGTGAAGCGCCAGCCAGCCTACCGCCGCATCGTCGAGTACCCAACATCTCACGGCCGCCTGCTGTTTACCGCGGCGACATGTCGGTAATGCTTGGCTGCAGGTTGCCGCGTAGTGCACCGGCCAGTCGGCCAGGAAGGAGCCGATCATGACGGCAGGGGTAGCTGAGGCTTCGCCGCGGCTCGTGGCGCGGTACCAGCTCGATACCGGGGTGAGCGGGCTGACCACCGCGGAGCGCGTGGCCAGGGGCAAGACGGCCCGGGCTCAGGTACCACGGGCCAGCCACGCGGTGTTCGATCCGCCATCAGACCGGCCCGACCCGATCACCCTGCTGGAAGAGCAGGCGAAGTCACGGGTTCCCGAGCTGGTACCGATCCGGTGGGGCCGGATGCTGGTCTCTCCGTTCACCTTCTACCGAGGTGCCGCCCTGCCGATGGCCAGCGACCTGGCCACCACGCCGGTGTCCGGGCTGGCCGTGCAGGCCTGCGGCGACGCGCACCTGTCCAACTTCGGCCTGTTCGGCTCGGCCGAACGCCGCCTGGTGTTCGACGTCAACGACTTCGACGAGACGCTGCCCGGCCCGTGGGAGTGGGACGTCAAGCGGCTGGCGGCCAGCCTGGAAGTCGCGGCCCGCGGCAACGGCTTCTCCGACAAGCAGCGCCGTGACATCGTCATGGCCGCGGTTGGCCGGTACCGCCAGGCGATGCGCGGTTTCGCCGGCATGACGAACCTGGACGTCTGGTATGCGCACATGGACATGGCCGAGCTTCGTGCGCAGTTCGACTCCCAACTCCAGGCTCAGCAGCGCAAGGCGATGGACAAGGGACTGGCCAAGGCGCGGACCCGGGACAGCATGCAGGAAGTGGCCAAGCTCACCCGCATGGTGGACGGGCGGCCACGGATCATCTCCGACCCGCCGCTGCTGGTGCCGATCGACGAGCTGATGACCACCGACGTCGACCGGGCCACCCTCGAGTCGCTTATGGTCGGACTGATCTCCAAATACCGGCGCACGCTGGAGACCGATCGCCGGTACCTGCTCGAGCAGTACCAGTTCGTCGACACGGCCAGGAAAGTGGTCGGCGTCGGCAGCGTGGGAACGCGCTGCTGGATCGTCCTGATGCTCGGACGCGATGATGCCGATCCGCTGTTCCTGCAGGTGAAGGAGGCGGAGGCGTCGGTGCTCAGCCGCTTCGTCGGCGCCAGTAAGTACGCGAACCAAGGCCAGAGGGTGGTTGCCGGCCAGCGGCTGATGCAGGCGAGCAGCGACATCTTCCTGGGCTGGCAGCACATCGAGGCGGGGCTGGACAACCAGCCCAGGGACTTCTACCTCCGGCAACTGCGCGACTGGAAATTCTCCCTCGACATCGAAACCCTGGTCCCGGGCGGCATGCGGATGTACGGCGAGGTGTGCGGGTGGACGCTGGCCCGCGCGCACGCCCGCTCCGGGGACCGCATCGCCATCGCGGCCTACCTGGGCGGCTCGGACGCGTTCGACCGGGCCATCACCGAGTTCGCCGCGGCCTACGCCGACCAGAACGAACGTGACCACGATGCCCTCGTCGAGGCCGTGGCGTCAGGACGGGTGACCGCCGAGCGCGGATTGTGACCGTGGACTGACCCGGACGGGGGCCTCATCCGCCCGACCGCGGCGGCCGGCGGGTCGGCCGTTCAGCGGAGCGGCTGGCAGGCCCTCTGGCGTCCGCCTGCGACGTTCCGCGGCGGACCGTCCTGGGACCGTATCGGATACTGCGAGGAGGCCGGCGGCTGGCCGGGCCGGCCTGCCGCGCCGGGGTCCGGTACGCGGAGACCAGGCGGGCCACGAGTGTGGCCAGGAACACCTGGCCGGCCAGCGCTTCGATGACCGCGAGGGCGCGGCCGCCGCTCCCGGCCGCGGTGAAGTCCCCGTACCCGAGGGTGGTCAGCGTGACGAAACTGAAGTACTGGAACGTCTGGGTGGTGCCGGGCTGGTTGTCAGCGAAAAACGGCGAATGGATCAGGTGGTCAATGGCCGCGTAAAAGGCCGCGAACATCAGCCCGGTGATCAGGTACGCGCTCAGGGCACCGTAAATGCTCTGAATATCGACCGTCGGCCTGGCCAGGACCCGGCGCACGACCAGGACCGCAGTCGTCAGCAGCATGACGCCCTTCCACAGCTCCGCCGCCCCCTCGCCCGCCTGGGTTCCGGTCAGCGACGCCGCAAGCGCCCCGGCGGAGCCTGCCAACGCGAAGGCGGCGATCAGCCTCGGCCACGGACCGGGCAGGGGCGAGGTGCGCAGCGCAAGCAGCAGGACCACGACGAACAGGCCGATCTGCAGCTGGACGGCCAGCTTCGTGCCGTTGAACGCGGAGAGCAGGTAGGTCGCGACGAGGACCAGCAGCAATGCGCCGTACCGGCCGCGAGAGCCTGGCGGTCTGGTACGACTGCGCCTTACCCGCCTACTCAGTCGCCGAGCCGGGGATGCCTGGGTCATGAACCCTCCATAGGCCCCCGGCGGCCCCGGTCGGCCGGAGGCGCTGCGGTCTAGCTGGCGCTTGCGCCGTGCAGGGCCTCCTGGAGTTCCTGCTCGCCTTGCGCTCTGCGCACTAGGTCATCCGTAGTCCAGCACCCGAGCCGCCCTCGTACGCCACCCGCGACGGGTGATACACCAGGCCCGTAACGGACATCTGTGGGGCCCAGAGTGTCGGCCGGGTCAGATCAGCTCGAGCTCCCGGGGCGCAGCGGACCGCTCGTTCGCAGTCCCGGCCGCTGTGTCCGCTCCGCGACCCGGAATCACCCGTCATGAGTGGGGCGGGACGAGCGCCGAGGCAGGACCGTAGGAGTCAGGACATCTATTCCGACGTGCTAGGGGCAGCGGTGCCATCGTCCTACTACGAGATCCGGGTAGCCGGTGTTCTCCCGCCTGAAGCGTTGCTTGACTTCGACCGACTCACCGCCTCGGTGGAGCCGGTCGAGACCGTCGTGCACGGCCCGCTGCGGGATCAGGCGGCCCTGCACGGCCTGCTCGCCAGGCTTGAGGCGTTCGGCGTCCAGGTCCTGGAAATCCGTCGCCTTTACGAGCGCGATCCGCCCGCCGACGAAACGTCCCGTGAGTGAGGCCTGCCGTCATTTGCGGACGGCCGGCCGGTCAGGTGACGTGCGGCGAACGCGGACACGTTCGGCCCGGGCAAACCGTACCAGCGCGACCGCGCGGTGAGCGGCACGAGATCCGGACCCGGTCGGCCATGGCCGGGCGCCGGAGATCAGGATTATGTCGGAGATCAGGCCGCGTTAACGAGGAGGTCAGGAATCACCGGGCGGCTCTGCTCCGGGCGGCTCTGCTCCAGGTCCGTCCTGCCAGGCGGCCGCGCCGGCGGCGACCGCGGCCTTGGCCTGGTTCCACCTGATCCTGGCCTGCTCGCTCGGCGGCACTTCCATCTCGGCGATCCATTGACGGATAGCCGACAGCAGGTGCCCGCCGCCTACGGCCAGTCCGGCCAGGACGATCAAGGTCCCGGCCCCCACCATTGACGCGCTGGTAATCAGGGGCCCAGCCCTGAAGTGCGGCCCGCTCCTGCCGTTCTCGCCGTCGCTCATGGCACCATCCTTATCCGCGCCGTTGTCGCTACTGTGATCCGCCGGTTGACGTCAGGAATCCCCCGTACCGGGTGATCGGCGGTATGGTGGCGGGCCTGCAAACCGGCGGGTCCGCCGGGGTCACTCGCGCGGGGTGATGCGCTGCGCCGTTCTTGCCCTGGAAAGTAAGCGTAGGGCCGAGCGGCATGCATCCGGGCCCGAGCAGGACCCTTTGTGGCCCGGGTCAGCACGTCAGCCCGCCATGCGCCCAGCCAGAAGGAGGAAGGTCGTGGCCCGGTATCCGAACATCAGCGATCATGGGCTGGTCGGTGATCTGCAGACGGCGGCGTTGGTGAGCACGGACGGCGTCGTCGACTGGTTCTGCTGTCCCCGGTTCGACTCGCCGAGCGTGTTCGCGTCCTTGCTGGATGCCGAGCGCGGTGGTTTCTACCGGATCGCGCCGGATCGGGACGACTACGTGAGCAGGCAGCTGTACCTGCCGGACACCGCGATCTTGGTCACGCGGTTCCTGACCCCGGACGGGGTCGGCGAGGTCCACGACTTCATGCCGATCGCCGGCGACACGGCGACCGACCGGCACCGGCTCGTCCGGGAGATCCGCGTGGTCCGCGGTGTGATGCGGTTCGCGATCGAGATCCAGCCGCGGTTCGACTACGCCCGCAAGCCACACAAGATGGACATCACCGAGCATGGCGTGGTATTCGCCTCCGATGGCCTGCAGCTGACCGTGCATGGCATCGCCCGCCCGGGAGCCTCCATCAAGGACTCCGGGATTACGCCGGAGCGCGTCGGCGACGGGCTGCGCTGGACCCGCACGTTGCGGGAAGGCGAGATCGGCGGCGTGGTGGTGGAGTCTATGGGAGGCACGCCCCGGCTTTTCTCGCCCGAGGAGGCACAGCAGCTCGCGGACGACACCGCGCGGTTCTGGCGCGACTGGCTCAACCGATCCACCTACCGCGGCCGGTGGCGGGAAATGGTCGACCGGTCCGCCATCACGCTGAAGCTGCTGACGTACGCGCCGACCGGCGCTCCGGTCGCGGCGCCGACGACCGCGCTGCCCGAGCAGGTCGGCGGGGAGCGGAACTGGGATTACCGCTATACCTGGATCCGCGACGGCTCTTTCTCCATCTACGCGCTGCTCGGCCTGGGCTATGTCGAAGAAGCCGCCGCGTTCGGCCGCTGGCTCAAGGACCGGGTGCAGGAGCAGGTCGGCAGTGCCTCCGGGCCGTTGAAGATCATGTACCGGGTCGACGGCACCTCGGACCTGGTCGAGGAGACCCTGGAGCACTTCGAAGGCTGGCGCGGCTCCCGGCCGGTGCGCATTGGCAACGGCGCCGCCGACCAGCTGCAGCTGGACATCTACGGCGAAGCCGGCGACGCGATCTTCCTGGCCGACGCCCGTGGCATCGAGGCGGCCGTCCAGGGCTGGAAGGCCCTGACGGACATCATCGACTGGCTGTGCGATCACTGGGACCAGCCGGACGAGGGCATCTGGGAGACCCGCGGCGGTCGTCAGAACTTCACCTACGGTCGGCTCCAGGCCTGGATCGCAATGGATCGCGCGATCCGGATGGCCCAGCGCCGTGGCCGCCCGGCGGATATCGCCCGGTGGATGACCGCACGCGATGCGATCTACCGGCAGATCCTGGACCGCGGCTGGAACGCCAAGGTCGGCGCGTTCACCCAGCACTACAACACCGAGGTGCTGGACTCCTCGCTCCTGCTGATGCCGCTGCAGGGCTTCATCGGCCCCCG
>Ga0187766_10002028_pt1 | contig 11975 bp, 12 predicted proteins | sample 0216_QUI02_MP05__4_FD_132971 | JGI IMG/M metagenome (GOLD analysis project Ga0187766, IMG submission 132971) | Tropical peat soil microbial communities from peatlands in Department of Meta, Colombia - 0216_QUI02_MP05_20_MG | ecosystem: Environmental > Terrestrial > Soil > Wetlands > Peat ... | reverse complement strand
GCTTCCGGATTGCGCCGGTTGAGCAGCTGCTCCTCGCCAAGCCCAACGGCCTCGATCCGCGCCGGTGAAATTCCGAAGGGATTGATCAGCGCGGCACGAATGGCGTCGGCGCGCTGTTGGCTGAGCTTGAGATTGTACTCACGGCTCCCCTTCGCGTCCGTGTGACCGACAATCAGGAAGCGATATCCCTGCAGATAAGGATGATACAGCGCGTCGGCCATGAGTCCGACGGCCCTGAACGAATCCGGACGGATCCGCGCGGAGTTGAAATCGAACTGTATCGCGATGGTGATTTGAGCAAGGCTATCGAGCTGCTCATAGAGTGGCGGGCGATCGACGCGATTGGTACGGCTCGGATCAGTGAGCGACTGGTTGACCAATTGGCGCAATTGCGAGGCGCTGATGGTGTTGGCAGCGGCTTCTACACCCTGGAGACTGCTGACCAGATCGCCGGAGCTCAGATTGATCGATCCTGACCGCGAAGACGGGCCAAGCGCCACCTCATACCCGGCATCCGCAACGGCCTGCTGGCAGGCCGGGCTGATGTTCTCCTTGGTCTTGTAGAAACATTCCATCAGGTTTCCATCACCGGGCTGGACACCTGAGCAGCGTCTTTTGATGTCCACGTCGCATACGCGCATCACCGAGGCCCGGGCGGCCGCCCGTTTCTGGAGAAGCGCACCGAGCGAATTGACCGATCCGATGCAGCGCGCCGAAACTGTTGACTGATTGCGCAGGAGGCAGTCGCGCACACGGCCACCGCCTAGGTTTTCGTTCTTGCAGTATTTGGCAATATCGGCGCCGCAGGCCGCTGCGAGCTGATCGAGCGCGTCGGCATAACCGATTGTCTGGGCAAACGCGGGCACGGCCGCAAATCCCAGAAAAGCAAACGCGGCGATAACGCAGGCACTCTTGAACATGGAACTCCCCCTTACGCGGTTTCGGATCTAGCCCTTTACCCTCATCATTACGTTCACCGCCTTTTCCTGAGGCGTATCGATGCAACGGTCAATGAATTCATCGGTTTGTTTCGCCAGGGTTTCGACCTTAAAGGTGGAACTCCCGGATTTCCCAAGCAGGAAACCATGCAGGAAGGCCACGGCGACGTCGCGATTCGTCCCGTGTTCGCGCAGGATATCCTTGCAGGTGTACTGCTCGACCGTGCGCGTGCCGTCGTCCTGAGCGAACGCCGGCAGCATCCCGAGCGCTGAGAAAAAAACGCCTGCGCCGAGCAGGATTTTCATACACATCGGATTCATTGGACGCTCCTGATTGGGGGCTGCGGCAATTAACCTCCGGTACAATTCAACCTCCTGGTCAAAAGGGCGACCATGAATGGATATTGCCCAAGCGGTTTGCGCTAGATCAAGTCAGGGAAAATGCGACCTGCCCTGTGGCATCGGAAATCGATTTCGGCGAGGAAGGTCCGCTGACCTGCGGGGTTAATATACGACCCGCTGGCCAGGAGAACCAGTGGTAGAAACCGGACACGACTTCGCGCGTGTCCGTTAGGACTAACGCTTAGCTTCATATCCAAGATTGCCCGCAATGTCCGGCGAGAGCTGGTATTGGCCTCCCTCCAGAACCGATGCACAAAACGCCATCTCAAATTGCCCGCGCACTTCGCGCATTTCGCAACGCACACCGGCTAGGCCTGCTGCGCGCTGTCCGCATTTCGCCGGGACCCGGCGCCTGCAAAGCAGCGCAATCGCAATCCGCTACCGAGTATCTCGGGAATGCCGTGCCGCGTTTGCCGCTCGCCCAATGCGATCGCGATTCCTGTCAATGCAAGTATGCGCCTGTCGGTACGGAGCGGTTGCGCCAGCTGCGTGCCGACCGGAAGTTGCCGCGCGGGCTGTCATCCTGAGATGTGCCGATAAAGGCTCGCGGTCACTCGCTGCTTGAAAAAGTGTATAGTTACAGACGAACCGGCCAATCTTGGGGGCCATTCATGCGCGCAGCACTGATCGTATTGAGTGTCCTCTTCGCCTTCACGAGCTCCGGCTATGCCCAGGATAGCAAGGACAAGAAGCCGAAAGAGAAACCCATGCAGCTGCCCAGCGTCGACGTTTTAAAGGGCTATACGGGAACTTTCAGTGCCGACGAATCCCATGTCTGGCAGACACAGGATCCTTCCAATCAATTTCGAACCCAGCAAAGTGCGAGCCAGCCTTATTTCGGCCTGCACTTCACGCGACCCCTGCAATAGCGGCTTGTCTGCGCCGGGCACGAAGCTCAATAGCGCGGATCGTACATTTGAGACTTGACGTCGCCGAGCATATCGCCTGGCGCTTTCCCGGTTGCCAGACCGCGCTTGTAGGCAACCTCCGCCACCGCCGCGGCGATGTGGGACGAAACCTCCCGGATGCGCGGCAGTGCCGGATAAAGGCTGCCCTGCTTGATGTCTTCGTTGCTGACGAGTTGCGCAAGCGTACGCGCTGCAGCCATGAACATCTCATCCGTGACCAGCCGCGTACCACTCAGGATCGCACCCAGCCCGACACCGGGGAAAATGTAGGAATTGTTGCCCTGGCGCGGCACGAATGTCTGGCCTCCGAGCTTTACCGGATCAAATGGGCTGCCGCACGCAAACAGGGCGTGTCCTTCGGTGTGGAGATAGGCATCTTCAGCGGAACACTCCGACTTCGAGGTCGGGTTGGACAGAGCAAAGATAATCGGCCGTTTGTTGAGCTTCGCCATCGTTTGGAGAACTTCGGGCGTGAATGTGCCGCCGACGGCTGCAACGCCGATGATCGCGGTCGGCTTGAGCATCTGGATCGCAGTCAGGAAATCAGCTACGGGCGCGTGCTCGTGCGCATAACGGAGCTTGTGTTCGGTAAGGCCGGCCCGATTCTTTACAACCAGCCCTCGCGAATCCACCAGCCAGACCCGCAAGCGCGCCTCGGCCTCCTTTAAGCCTTCGGCCACCATGGCGGAAACCACCAGGTCGGCGATGCCGGTCGCAGCCTCGCCGGCGCCGAGGAATAGCAGTTTCTGGTCGGAGAGCTTGCCGCCGGTGACGCGCAACGCCGAGAACAAGCCGGCGAGTGCCACGGCAGCCGTTCCCTGGATGTCATCGTTGAAGGTCGGAATTTTATCGCGATACTTATTCAACAGATGAAACGCCGAGTGATTGGCAAAATCCTCGAACTGGATCAGCACGCCGGGGAAAGCGGCGCGTGTAGCGGTGATGAACTCGTCAACGAACTCGTCGTAAGCCGCACCACTGAGCCGTTTCTGGCGCAGGCCGACATAATAAGGATCGTTCAGCAGACTGTCGTTGTTGGTGCCGACATCCAGCATGACCGGCAGGCAGAACGTCGGATGAATTCCGGCGCAGGCGGTATAGAGCGAGAGCTTGCCGACCGGGATGCCCATACCGTTGGCGCCGAGATCCCCGAGGCCGAGGATTCGCTCGCCGTCGGTCACCACAATGAGCTTTGCCGGGTACGGCCAGTTGGCCAAAAGCTTCGAGATGCGTCCGCGATCATTGGCGCCGATAAACAACCCGCGCGGCCGCTGGAAGATGTGGCCGAACCGCTGGCAGGCGAGCCCGACGGTCGGCGTATATATAAGCGGCTGAATCTCATCGATATTGTCGCAAACGACGCGAAAGAACAGCGCCTCATTCCGGTCGTGCAGGCCATTGAGCGCCACGTATTTTTCGAGATCGTTCGGCAGCTGCCGCAGATTGGTCATGACACGCTGCGCCTGCGCCTCCATCGTGAGCACATGGGCTGGTAACAGGCCGCGCAAGCCCAGCGCGTCGCGTTCCTGCTCTGTGAAAGCCGTGCCTTTGTTCAGCATCGGGTCGCGCAAGAGCGCCACGCCGTGCGGTGAATCTGTTTCTTCTGAGCGGATTTTCGCCTGTTGACGCACGGTCATACCGATCACTCGACGGTTAAAATTTCCGGTTTCGGGGCCCCTGGGGTGCCATTGAATGGCGGCTCAATCGCACGCATGTCATCGCGTGGCCTTGCGCTAGATCAACTAGCTTCGAGAAATCGCGGTCTCCGGTCAAGGCGACTGTATTTCCGCTATGCAGCGCCTGATGGCGGCAATGAGAGCCTTGCTGTTGGGAAGGTGCGGTTCCTCGGCATCCAGAATGCGTGTGAATGCGCGCTTTTTCAGTGCGAGCACATCGAAGCCCTCGCGTTTCAGCTCGATTCTGGCTGTATCGCAGACGATATCCATGAGCCGTTCCAGCGCATGCAGGCGGCCGAGCAGATAATCGTTCTCGCGGTAGGCGCGGGAAAAGAACCCGGCGAAGTGGCCGAAACCAATACCCTTCAGGCTTTGCGCGCCGTCGAAGCCCTTGAGCGCATTCACGTCCTGCGGGCTGATGCGGTCGACGAGAATTTCATGCAGTTCTCCGCTGTCGCGCGCCGTGGTCACGGAAAATGTGAGCACGTCCCAGAACGGAAAGCCGAGATAGTTGACCAGGACTTCGCGGCGCGCTTCCGGATGCCACTCGGCGGAATCAAGCGATGCCAGCAGTTCATCGAGGTCGCGCGTGCTGGCGTTGAGATCGATTTCCTTGTCCAGCAGATCGATCAGCCGGTCGAGATCCTTCGCATAATCTTTGACGAAAATTCGCGCATAGAAAGGAGGGTCTCGCGCCTCCTCGACCGAAGGTTCTTTCGAGAACAGTTTTCTCACCAGCGCGTGAACGTCCGTACTGAAGAACACGGCTTCTTCGCGCTGACGCAGCACTTCGAGCCGCAGGTAGAACTCGCGCTTGAGCCGGTCCACCACCGCCGGGTCAAGCCCGGGGAAGCGGTCCTGGTCGAGCAATCGATAAAGCCGGTTCTGGCCCTCAATCATGAACTGGAGCCGGCGCTTGCGGTAATCGACATCGAAGGCAAGGAAAAACTTGACCCAGGACGGCAGTTGCGCCGCGGCGGTCTCGCGATTGAGCGCATCACCTTCCGCCCGCTTGTACACGATGCCACGATGAGCGGCCCAGCCGTGGACGATCTGCTCGATCGCAAGCGCGCGGGGCGACCGTGGCGGCGCGCCGCCGATGGTCATGATCAGACGGGTGACAAAATCGCACACCGATGCGAGCTTGAGCCGCGCGTAGCCTTCGTAGGCAAAGCCGGATTCGCGGGCGACGCGTTCGTTGACCTCCTCGCGCCAGCCGCGGATCGCGTCCAGCGTCATCCGGCGGTCCGGCGGCACGTTGACGATGTCGCCAACGAGCGCGCTGACGTGCGGTCGCGCGCCATCGATGATTGATTTGGAGCGGCGGACCTGCGCATTGAAGTCGATCACCCAGGCAAGCTCGTTCGCAACCGGCTGCGCTGCCGGAAGGTCCGACAGCGCGCCCTTGATCGTCGAGAAGAACCCCGGAATGTCACCCTGACTGCTTGATGCCACCGAGGCCGGATTGGCATCGATATAGATCAGCCGCCGGTCGACATCGCGATAGGCCGAACGGCCGTGGATCGCCGAAATCGCCTCGCGAAATGGACGGTTGTTGAGCACCGCGCCATCGATGAAGGGAGCGCGCGCCGGGTCGACATTGGCCCGCAGATGGCGCTCGAAATTGCGCAGAATGAATTCCGCGCGCCGTGGCCACCGCCCGCCACGTTTTTCCACCAGCTTATCCATTTCGATGATCTGCGCTGGCGGGAAAATCCCGGGAAAAGACGAGGTCGCGCGCGCCGCGAAGGCAAGCGCCGGCGCGTTGTCGAAGTCGAAATCGCTGTCCACCTCGCCGGTGGCGCGCCGGTGATATTTGAAATGCAGCACGTGGCGATGTTCGGTTTCATAGATGAGCGGCGGATCATGGATCTGCACCAGCTCGTTGTAACCGTGGTAATCGGTCAGCGTCACGAACAGATCGAGATCCTGCCCGGACGGCAACAGCGACGCCGTCGGCGATTTCGGTCTGCCCATGGCGATGGTCGCGTCGTACATCAACCCGGCCATGCCGGGCCCATCGAGCGGCGGCTTGAACCAGCGCGACCGCACGAACAGCGACAACTTGTCAAGCACTTCAGGGTCCTTGATCGCCGTGAACATGCCGGTCCTCGCCGCGGCCCAGATGAACGGCACCAGGAACCACTTGCTCCATTTGCCGGCGCGAGCATCGGGCGCGAGCAGCACGGCGACATCGGCATTGTCGAGCCAGAGATTGCGCAGCGACAGGTTCGGTAGATCATGGCTGAGCGCGCGCGCAAGCATTGTAGCGTTGATGCCGCCGGCCGAAGCGCCGGCAACGATGTCGACAATGACCCGCACCTCCACTTTGCGGCCGATTTCGCGCAGCAGCTCGAAATAGTCGGCCTCGGTGTCGTATTCGGGATCGTTCGGATCAACAGTGTCGAAGAAAGAGGCCTTGGCGCGCTGCGAACGGTCGGTGATGCGATGCAGGGCACTCGAGGCGCGCTGGAGCTTCAGGATCTCCTTGCTGACGCCATGCATGTAAATGGCGAGCGAAACGCCGCCGAAACAGACGAGCGCAATGCGAAGTTCTTTCTCGCGCAAGAATGACCTTCGGAGCGTAAGTGCGCCGCTCCCGGGCGCATTCGAAATGCTCGAATCGGCGGGATTTGACTAGATATCGATTGGTTGCGCAATGCGTGACGGCAGCGCTTGACTTGCCATCGCATACCTTTTCCACTCTTGCGGTTTGCTACCGAGGCAACGGCAGGAGCAGAAGCAGGCAAAATCTCGAACGACGACACGTTCCATGGAGGAAGGCATGCCTCAATCCGTCTACAAAATCATCGAGTTGGTCGGAACCAGTCCGGAATCGTGGGAAAAGGCCGCAAAATCCGCAGTCGACAGAGCCAGCAAGACATTGCGGGACCTTCGGGTCGCAGAGGTCGTGGAGCTCGACATTCAGCTCAAGGATGGAAAGTTCGAGGCTTATCGCGCAAAATTGAAAGTCTCGTTCAAGTTCGAAGGCGGCGCCTAGGTCCTTCGCACGAAGCTGATCGGCTAGTATCCGGGGGCGATGGACGCATCCGGCAACAGCGGCGATTTTTACGAATACCTGCCGGTTTTTCGCGACTTCACCCATATCGCGGATGAAGCGTGCTTCCGGCCGTTGCCCGGCGATTGGGTGGTTGGCGTCGCTGACGTAATGGGGTCGACCAAGGCGATCCGCGAAAACCGCTACAAGGCGGTGAACATGGCGGGCGCGGCGGTGATTGCTTCAGTCGCCAATGCGCTGAAGAACCGCGACTTCCCCTTCGTCTTTCGCGGCGACGGCGCAAGCTTCGCGGTGCCCGCCGCCGACGCTGCCCTCGCCCGTCAGGCGCTCGCCGAGACGGCCACCTGGGTCAGGGAAGACCTCGACCTTACCCTGCGGATCGGCATGGTATCGGTCGGCGATATCCGCGCGCATGGCCGCGATGTGCGCGTCGCCCGTTACGTGCCATCGAGCAACATCAGCATCGCGATGTTTTCCGGCGGCGGTCTTGCCTGGGCCGATGCCGCGATGAAGCGCGGCGAAATCGCCGTGCCGCCAGCGCCGCCCGGGTCGCATCCCGATCTCAGCGGTCTCTCCTGCCGCTATGAGCTGATCCCGTCGCAGCGCGGGCAGGTGCTTTCGCTGGTGGTGGCCCCAGCCGCCGGCGCACGCCTGGAGGATTTCCGTGCCGTGGTCGAAACCATCACCCGGATCGTCGAGAAGACGCCGGATGCCTCGCGTCCCCTGTCCGGCGACAGGCTGCGGCTCAAATGGCCGCCACAAGGCTACGACCTTGAAGCGCGCGCGTCGCGCCGCGCCGGCGAGTCGGTCCGCGTGCGCAAGGCCAAGGTGCTGGCCTGGACGTTTCTCTACTTCATCATCATGCGGACCGGCTTGCGTGTCGGCCGCTTCGTTCCGGCAAAGTATACCCAGCAGGTCATCGAGAACTCGGATTTCCGCAAATTTGATGATTCATTGCGCATGGTGCTGGACTGCACGCCGGAGCTTGCCGCCGAGATCGAAGATTATTTGAAGGACGCAACCGCCCGGGGCATCGCCCGCTACGGTGCGCACCGTCAGGATGCTGCGATGATGACGTGCTTCACGCCATCACCGACGAATCCAAACCACGTGCATTTCATCGACGGGGCGCAGGGCGGTTACGCGCTGGCAGCGAGCGCACTCAAGGAAAGCAGCGCGCGTGACTGACGCGCGCTACCGTTGGTTTAAATCCTGACGGGCTGCCTTGCCGCGTTGCCGGGGGTACGCAAGTTCATCGGCAACAGCATTTCCAGTCTTTCGCAGTCCTGGGCCGACGCTGTTGCGCCGCAGGTGATGATCCCATGCAGATGAGATCCGTTGCCTTGGCTGGGAGCCGTGCCGGTGACTTTGCCGTGCGAGGCAGATGCGTGCTCACCCGATGTCGTCGGCGTGTGCACTGTGCGGGCGACCGCCAGCGTGGTGACCAGGGCCACCGCGGCAGCCGCCACTGAGAAAGCTCTGATTTTGCGCGATATCATTTTCATAACCTCAGTTCGATTCCGTCGCTCATGCGGTGGAATTATCAAGTTTTTTGCCCTGCACAAGGCGTGCCGGCCTCACATTAAATTGTACTGGTTATCTAATCAGTTAAGGGAATAATGCGCTGCACTAATTTTGATCGATTTGCCGCCTTTCCAGGCTTTTCCGGCATGGCTTTCGCCGCGTTAAGCCTATCCTTCAAACGGAGGATGTGACTTTGGCCGGCGCTTAACAGCCATTCGTTAGGGTCGGGGCTCGATTGCGCGCTGGATCTGCTCATGACTGTCGCCAAAGCCATCATCGGCCTTTGTATCGGCCTCGCGCTTTTCTCCGTGTTGCAGACCGCCGGAATTCACGCGCTTCAGGACTCCATCCGGTCCAATACCAATGCCGGCCTGCCAAACTTCAATGCGCCAGTCGTGACGGGCTTTGATGCCGACGCACTCAGGAATGGCATTCTGCCGAAGTATGGCCCGATCGACACCAGCGAGGGGCAACGTCTCGCCGTCGAGGGCGTAGCGCGGCGGATCGATCTGGAAACCCGTAACGCCCTGTCCCACGTGCCGCTACCGCGAAGGCAGCCTTACGCCTCATCCTGAGGAGCATCGCGAAGCGATGCGTCTCGAAGGATGAGGCGGCCACCACATCTCGGGTCTACCCGAGATGTGGAACTAATCAGGGGCAATAAGTCGGATATATCCGACTTATGCGGTTCGAGACGCGCTGCTTCGCAGCGCTTCTCACCATGAGTCTCACTCCCTCAATCTCTCCGCGAACAGCACCATGGTCTTGCGATAGACCTCGGACCTGTTCCACTCGCGCATCACCTGGAAATTCTCCGTGCCTTCGCCGAACGGCGCGCCGGCGCGCCAGCCGTTGGTCTTGAGAAGATTCGCGGTTGATGCAAGCACATCCGGCACGCTGTGGCGGAGATCGACATGGCCGTTGCCGTCATAGTCGACGCCATACTTGATATAGGACGACGGCAGGAACTGCGTCTGCCCGATCTCTCCGGCATAGGCGCCGATTAGGTCGCGCAGCGGCAAGTCGCCGCGCTGGAGGATCTTGAGCGCGGCGATGAGCTCGGTCTGGAACAGCTCGCTGCGCCGGCAATCATGCGCGAGCGTGGCGATGGTGCGGATCACCGGCAGCTTGCCCATGTCGCCGGTGCCGTTGTCGCTTTCCAGCGTCCAGATCGCCATCAGCAATTCCTTCGGCACGCCGAATTGCCGCTCGATACGGGCGAGCAAGGCCGCATTTGTCTGCATCAGCCGCCGTGCACGGTTGATCCGGGCCGGAATGACGCGCGTGCTGGCATATTCCTCGAAACTCTTGCGGAAGGTGCCGCGCTGGCGGCGGTCGAAACTGAGCACGGCCTGGTCGATGCTGACGCCGGCGAAGGCCTGGTCGATCACGCCGCGCGAGATGCCGGCGGCCTGCGCATCCCGCGCCATGGCCGAGAGGAACGTGTTGAAATCGCCGCCGCATTGCGCGGCGACTGTGGGGGCGGCGAGAAGAAACGCAACAGGCAATACTGCGAGGACACGCAAGATCATGACCCACCCCACCACGTCCGCTCGTTCCCGCGCAAGCGGGAATCCGGCTCCTCCTGGCCTCGTCCCGAGGAGGGCGCGTAGCACCCGTCTCGAAGGATTCGAGACGCGCACTTCGTGCGCCCCTCAGCATGAGGCGCATGGCTTCCGCACACATGCACGCGCAGGCTAGGATCAGCTCACATCAACGGGAGGGGACGAATGCCCAAAGCCTACTGGATCACCGCCTATCGTCAGGTCAAAGACCCGTCGAAGCTCGCTGCCTATGCGAAGCTTGCGCCCGTCGCGCTGGCGCCTTTTGGCGTGCGCTATCTCTGCCGCGGCAATCCGAATGCGACCTTCGAGGCTGGGCTGAAGGAGCGCTTGGTGGTGTCGGAATTTCCCAGCCTCGAAAAGGCCATTTCGGGACACAACAGCCCCGGTTATCAGGAAGCGCTGCGCGCGCTCGGCGACGGCGCTGTGCGCGACATCCGCATTATCGAGGGGCTGGAGTAGCCTCAAACGCCCTCATGGTGAGGGGGCGCGAAGCGCCGTCTCGAACCATGAGGCCGCCCATTCTTCGAGACGCGACCTTCGGCCGCTCCTCAGGATGAGGCGGCGCGAGACGGCGGCGTTTGATGCAGCCTAGCCCGCAAGCTTGTCGAACTCTTCGATCGTGACCGCAGGTGCGGTGGTGAAGGCGATGCCGGTTGCTTTCGCCAGCGCCGTCGACGCGGCTATTGCGCGCGAATTGTCCGGCAGGTCGGCAATCATCACGAGATCGACACCGCCGAGGGTCGCATAGGCTGCCTTGAGCTCGCCGCCATGCTTCTTGATCAGCGCCCTCGCCTCATCGGAGCGTTTGGCGCTGATGCCTTTGAGAGCGTCAGCCGAATATTTCCCGAACAACAGGTAGGTGGCCATGACAAATCTCCGGTTTCTGGAGGACTATGGCGGGCGAATTATAGGCCATAGCCGGCTGTCGCGTCATGACCGGCGTGTCCCCGTCATGCCCGGCCTTGTGCCGGGTATCCACGTCTTAGGGTCTGCCGCAAGCAAGACGTGGATGGCCGGGACGAGCCCGGCCACGACGGTGAAACCGCAAACACATCCTTCTCACGCCAACGTGTAACATTGTGTGATGCCCACAGCCGCCTTCGCTCGTATATCAGGGCAAAACCAGTCACCGGGATGCTCGCCATGATGCACCGCACCGTCTTCCTGATCGCCGCCGCGCTTGCCATCGCGCCCCTCACGGCGCAGGCCGAGTCCGCGGTCACAATCCCGCCGGCACCGGCGGAAGCACCGGCGCCAGGCGTGGGCCTCGAAACCGCCGTGCTCGCCGGCGGATGTTTCTGGGGTATCCAGGCCGTCTACCAGCACGTCAAAGGAGTCACCAATGCCGTGTCCGGCTACGCCGGCGGCGCGCAGAAAGACGCGGACTATGAGACCGTCAGCTCAGGCCGCACCAGCCATGCCGAAAGCGTGCGGGTGACGTTTAACCCGCGCGAAATTTCCTACGGCAAGATTCTGCAGATCTATTTCTCGGTCGCGCACGACCCGACGCAGCTCAACCGTCAGGGCCCGGACTCCGGCACGCAATATCGCTCCGAGATTTTCCCGCAGAGCGAGGAGCAGGCGAAGATCGCGAAAGACTATATCGCGCAGCTCGATACGGCCAATGTGTTCAAGCGCCCGATCGTGACCAAGACGCACACCATGAAGGCGCCTTTCTTCACGGCCGAGGCCTATCACCAGGACTACGCGTTCAAGCATCCCTACCAGCCCTACATTGCCTTTAACGACGCACCGAAAGTCGAGAACCTGAAGAAGACGTTCCCGGATCTATGGCGTGACCAGCCGATCCTGGTGTCGCAGGCTGAGAAGGGGAATTGAGCGGTCACCAAACAAACTAAAAACGGCGGGTTTCGGCCCCGCCGTTGATGACCGGAAAGGTCAGTTATCCAAGAAGCTCCGCAGCTTCCGGCTCCTGCTCGGAT
>Ga0187766_10002025_pt1 | contig 11981 bp, 8 predicted proteins | sample 0216_QUI02_MP05__4_FD_132971 | JGI IMG/M metagenome (GOLD analysis project Ga0187766, IMG submission 132971) | Tropical peat soil microbial communities from peatlands in Department of Meta, Colombia - 0216_QUI02_MP05_20_MG | ecosystem: Environmental > Terrestrial > Soil > Wetlands > Peat ... | reverse complement strand
TGGGCGCGTTCGGCGCGGCGGGCGTGGTGGTCGGCCTCGGCTACCCCTACGTCACCTACACCCTGCACGGCGGCAGCGCCGGCTGGGGCCTGGTGTTCGCCGCCATCTTCGTCGGCATGGCGCTGGGCATGACGCTTGGCACCAGGCTGCTCGGCGGCTTCAGCCTGCGCAGGCTGTTCGGCGTCTCGATCACCGCCGCCGCGGTGCCGCTGGCGCTCATCGGCCTGGTGCCCAACCTCATCATGGTCACGGTGTTCGTCATCGTGCTCGGCGCGCTGGCCGGGATCGCGTACGCGACCGGCTTCACCATCGTCGGGCTCGAGGTGGACGACGATACCCGCGGCCGGGTCTTCGCCTTCTTCCTGTCATCCATCCAGGTCATCCTGCTCACGGTCATCGCCGCCGTGACGTTCCTTTCGCCCGCCCTGACCAAGCTGATCGCCGGGATCACCGGATCCGGCGACGTGAGGTTCGCCCACGTGGTGTACGCCTCGGTCGGGCAGAACGTGGTCATCCTGCTGGCCGCGGTGGTCGCGGCCCTGCTCGGCGTGCGGTCCTACCGGCTGATGGACGACCGCAAGGGGGTACCGCTGCGCGAGGACCTGCTGGCGGCGATCAGGGGCGAGCCGTTCGCGCCCGTGCCGGGAACGGCGCACCCGAACGGGGACGCAGCGCCGCCCCCGCTGCCCCCCGGGCTGCTGATCGCCTTCGAGGGCGGGGAGGGCTCGGGCAAGACCACGCAGGCCAGGCTGATCGCGATCTGGCTGCGCGAGCTCGGCTACGACGTGGAGACCACGCACGAGCCCGGCGCGACCAAGATCGGGATGCGGCTGCGCGCGCTGCTGCTCGACACCGCTCACGCCGGCCTGTCGCCGCGCGCGGAGGCGCTCATGTACGCCGCGGACCGTGCCGAGCACGTCGCCTCGGTCATCGCGCCCGCGCTGGAGCGGGGCGCGATCGTCATCACCGACCGGTACGTCGACTCCTCGCTCGCCTACCAGGGCGCCGGACGGAACCTGCCGGTCAAGGAGATCGCCGGCTTCAACTCGTGGGCGACCGGAGGGCGCGTCCCCGACCTGACCATCCTGCTGGACATGGACCCCATCGCCGGCCTGCAGCGGCGTGCGCGGTCGGCAGACCGGCTGGAGGCCGAGCCCGCCGAGTTCCACCAGCGGGTCCGGGCCGGGTTCCTCGCGCTGGCGCGCGCGGAGCCCTCGCGTTACCTGGTGCTCGACGCGGACCAGCCGCAAGACGAGATCACCCGGGAGATCCAGGACCGGATCCGCGAGATGCTGCCCGACCCGGTTCCCCCGGTCGCCGAGGCGAACACCGGCGACTTTCCCGCCGTGAAAGAGGAGGTCCTGACCGCTTCCCCGCAGCGCCAGCCCGCCTCCGGCCGGCCCGCGGGCGAAGGCTCATGAGCGAGCCGAACGGGGCCAGTGAGGTGGGAACGGGGAGGTGGGCGGGGCCCCTGAGGCGGCCGGAAGACACAATATTCGGCGAGCTCACGGGGCAGGACGCGGCGGTCGCACAGCTTCAGCGGGCGGCCGCGGCGGCCTCCGCGCTACTCGCGGGCGAGCATCCGGAGCCCGGCGCGATGACCCACGCGTGGCTCTTCGCCGGGCCCCCGGGGTCGGGACGTTCGGTGGCCGCGCGGGCGTTCGCGGCCGCGCTGCTGTGCCCGTCGGGCGGCTGCGGTCAGTGCGCGTCCTGCCGCCAGGTGCAGGCCGGGACGCACGCGGACCTCATGCTGATCCGGCCCGAGGGCCTGTCCTACGGCGTGAAGCAGACCAGGGACCTGGTGCTCCGCGCGGCGGGCGCGCCCGCCGGGGGACGGTGGCAGGTCGTGCTGTTCGAGGACGCCGACCGGTGCACCGAGCAGGCGGCGAACGCACTGCTGAAGGCGATCGAGGAACCCGCACCGCGGACCGTCTGGCTGCTGTGCGCGCCGTCGGCCGAGGACCTGGCGCCCACGATCAGGTCACGGTGCCGGGTTGTCACGCTTGTCGTGCCGGCCTCGTCCGCGGTGGCTAAGGTACTCATGACGCGGGACGGTATCGAGCCCGCTGCCGCGCTGGCCGCGGCCCGCGCGGCGCAGGGACACGTGGGCCGCGCCCGGCGCCTGGCCGTGGATGCCTCGGCCGCCGCGCGCCGGGCCGACGTACTGCGCGTGCCGTTGCAGGCCACCTCCCTCGGTCCGGCCCTGTCCGCCGCGGCCGCCCTGGTCCGCACCGCCGAGGACGAGGCGAAGGCGGTCACCGAGGAACTGGACGAGCCGGAACGGGAGGCGCTGCGGCGGGCGTTCGGCGAGGGGTCGACCGGCAAGGGCGTGGCCAAGGCCATGCGCGGCATGGCCGGAGCCATGAAGGACCTCGAGGACCGCCAGAAGTCGCGTGCCACGCGGGTCAAGCGGGACACCCTCGACCAGGCGCTGCTGGACCTGGCGGTGTTCTACCGCGACGTGCTGATGATCCAGCTCGGTGCCGACGTCGAGCTGGCCAACGGCGACCTGGAGGCTGACCTGCGGCGGGTCGCCTCGGCGTCCCCGCCCGAGGCCACCCTGCGCCGGCTGCGGGCCATCATGCACTGCCGCGAGCGCCTCACCCTGAACGTGGCCCCGCTGCTGGCGGCGGAGGAGATGACCCTCTCCCTGGTCCGAGGCTGAGGCTGCAGTTGCCCGTGGCTGATCACGGAGAGCTGCTGGTCCAGCAGCTCACCCAGACCGTCCACCTGTGCTGTTCGCGGCACGGACCGGATGATGACACTAGGGTCTGACCATCCGGCCCGATATACCCCAGGCGGCAGGCACCGTAGTCTGGGCCCTGTGGGCATGATGATGGCGGTCAGCTTCGAGCGGTACGGGCGGCTGTACTATCTCGATCCGGGTAAGCACTCGCCCGCCATCGGCGACAAGGTGCTCGTGCCCACCGACTCCGGGCCCGAGGTGGCCGAGTGCGTGTGGGCGCCGCAGTGGGTACCCGAGGACATCGGCGGGCTGCCGGTGTGCGCGGGCCTGGCGGCAGAGGAGGACCTGGCCCGGGACGAGGAGAACCGTCGCCGCCGGGCCGAGGGACGGCTGGCCGCCCGCAGGCTGATCCGGGAGCACGGGCTGCCGATGAAGATCACCGCGGTGGACTACCTCTGGTCGGACAACGTGTTCATCGTCTACTTCAGCGCGCCGCACCGGGTGGACTTCCGGGCGCTGGTGCGCGACCTGGGCGGCCGGCTGCGAACGCGGGTGGAGCTGCGGCAGATCGGCCCGCGGGACGAGGCACGGCTGCAGGGCGGGATCGGGCCCTGCGGGCGCGACCTGTGCTGCGCCACGTTCCTCAAGGACTTCGAGCCGGTCTCGGTCCGGATGGCCAAGGACCAGGAACTGCCGGTGAACCCGCTGCGGATCGCGGGGGCGTGCGGACGGCTGATGTGCTGCCTGAAGTACGAGCACCCGTTGTACCAGGACTTCCGCAAGGAAGCGCCGCCGGTCGGAGCGTCGGTGACGTCACCCGCCGGGCCGGGGACGGTTATCGGGCATAACGTTCCTTCCGACACGGTAGTGGTCAAGCTCTCTGCGGACGGGCAGGCCTGCGCCTGCCCGAAGGCCAGCGTGTGCGGATCGCGGCAGGCGTACGAGGCGATGCACGGCAGGTCGAAATCCGGCGGCCGAGGCAGGACGGCCCGGGAAGACAGGTAAGAGCGGGCCGCCGGGGAGATTGTCTTCTCCGGGCGCCGCCCGGGTCCTGCCGCTCCAGCATGTTCGGCCGTTTGGCCGGATCTGGCGGTCGTCCACGCTGGCCTGGCGCTACGCGCAGCGGCTGGACTGGCAGCCGCGCGGCGGCCGGGGTGCGCTGTACCTGGGCGGCTGCCCGCACCGCCCCGAGTGCCTGGCGCAGATACGCGAAACCATCAGCCTCACCGGGCGCCCGGCGCCCGGACGCCCGACTCCGCAGATGCGGGACGAGTTCGAGGTGTACCGCCGGCGGAAGTCCGTGCCGCGGTGAGGCGGCCGCGGCCGAGCATGGCCGCGCCGAGGACAGCGGCGACGGGGATCAGGCTCAGCTGCGGAAGCTGATAGCGCCAGTCGAAGGTGGCGAACATGGCCGGGGGATGAGCACGAGTACGGCGCTGAGGTGAACATCAGGCAGGCGTCGCGGGTGGCTTTCGGCTGGCTGCGGCGGCGGGTGCCGACGGCGAGGCCGGCGGCGGCCAGGACGAGCCCGGCGGCGAAGACGGGCCCGGGCACGTAGAACCAGCGTCCGTAGCCGGCCAGGAACGCGGCGGGGCCCGGCCGCACGGCGGGGGCCTGGTATCCGAGGGCGGCGAGCGAGGCGTCGGCCTGCGGATCAGGCAGGATGTACGCGTGGAACTGCAGGTACGGCCGCGGATAGTGTTCCGGGCCGGCGCCGCGTACCGGCGAGAAGCCGTAGCCGAGGTCCCGGCCGACGGCCTCGGCGTACGCGAGGGGCTGATGGCGCAGGATCCGCAGGCTGAAGTCGCGCACCACGGCGTCCCTGGACATGCCGGCCGGCGAGCGGAACGTCCACTGCGGTGACTGCGGGGCCCAGGTGTAGAAGTCCGCGCTGCGCAAGGCCGGCGGCTGGGTGGGGCACAGGGGCTTCTCGTAGCTCGGCAGGTTCAGCCCTTGGCAGGAGGCGAAGTCGGCGACGCGGCCGTACAGGAAGGCGCCGCTGAAGGTAGTGAAGCCCGGCTCGCCGTGGGAGACCCCGAACCAGCCGAGATAACCAGCCACCGGGATCAGGAAGCAGCCGGCGAGCGCAGCCATCCGTCTGGCCAGCCGCCTGACGGGCCGTACGGTGACGGCCACGTAGACCACGGCCGGAACGATCATGATCAGCTCCTCGTCCCGGAACGTCATGGCCAGCCCGAGCAGCAGACCGCACCAGGCCGCCCGGCGCCAGGTAAGGCCTGCCCCGGCTCGGCTGTCCTCGCCTCGCCGGCCTGGCGCGTCCCAGACCAGGATGACCAGGGCGGCCACGATCAGGAAGACTGTCCAGATGTCGGTGAGAGCGTACTGCTCGAGGACGAGCTGGAGCGGATCGAACAGTACCGGCACGCTGGCCAGCGCCGCGATCCATGCCCTGATGCCGAAGTGAACCAGTACCGCGTAGACCAGCACGGCCGTCGCCAGTCCCGCCAGGTGCTGGACCAGCGGGATGACCCACAGGGCGTGCAGGAGCATGACCGGGATGATCAGCACGGAATAGCCGCTCTGCCGCAGCCCGTCGACGCTCCAGTGCCCGGTGGCGAAGCTGTGCGCGTACTGGATGTACCGGACGCTGTCCGGGAAGATCAAGGCCGGATGATAGGTGACGAACACCACGGCCCTGAGCACGGCCGCCAAGACCAGCAGCGCCGCGAAGACCCAGTGCCGGCGGAGGTGCCTGAGTGCCCCATCGAGCAGGGTCAGGCGGTCGGCCCGGCGGCCCAGCCCGACCACCGCTCGACGGTCACCGCCAGCACCGGACCCGTCGGCGGAGCCTGGCGGTACGGCCGGTAGCGGTCCGCCAGCGGACCAGCGGCGCCGCCATCCGCCGCTGGTCCGCCAGTATCGCCGCCTTGCCGTCGGCGCGAACCCACCACAGGGTGTCCCAATCCTCGGAGTAGTGGTCGGCGAGCATGGTGACCCACGGCTTCTCGCCGACGTTCCGCAGCCGCTTCAGGTTGGCGCCGGACTTCGGCTTCTGGTCAACGGCCGTGTAGCTGGCGTCACCTTCCACCGCGAAGGTGACCACCACCACATGCGGCCGCCCTGAGCGTCAGCGGTTCCCAGGCGGGCAACGGGCACCGTGACAAACCGGGCCCGCGCCTCGCCTTCGGGAATCCTCACGCTGAGGATATTACGGTCCTCGGCGCTGCTGCTGGGCCGGAGGTCACCGCCGACGTCCGGTAGACTCGTCGGGTCGCCCGGCCGGGCGGCCTGCCGCCTTAGCTCAGTCGGTCAGAGCGACGCACTCGTAATGCGTAGGTCATCGGTTCGATTCCGATAGGCGGCTCAGGAAGCGTTGCAGGTCAGAGGCTCATTGCCGACTGTAGCGATGATCATGGATCTCAGTCCGTGGACCGAGTGACTCGGTCCATGAAAGCGACAAACGCGGCATATCGCCCGCCTGATGGCGGTTACACCGAGTGATCTTTTCGGAGCAGCTAGCGCGCACGGTGCACGATTCCATACTCCTCGTGAACGATAGGGTCATGTCATCGGCCGCCATCCAGAGGGGCAACAACAGGCTGGGCTATCGCTTCTCGCGGTCGCGAAGCGTGACAAGCGGGCATATGGCAGTCGGTTCGAACAATTTCAGATCGCCGAATCTGCACTGTCTCAGAGCGACAGGTCGGTCGCTGTGAGTTCGCGCAGAATAACCGTTCTGCCTGGCCTCACTACCAAAGTACGCAGGGGATTGGGGGAAGGCAGTCATCGGGCAGGTCAGGGTGCCAGACGGCACCACCGAGGTCACCCAGGTCAGGGAACTGCTGGCCGGCGTGCAGCTGGCAGGCTCGATCGTCACCGTCGATGCCGTCCATGCCTGCACCGCCACGGCGGAGTACATCGCCGGCCCGGCCGCGGGCGGGGGCCGGGACGCGGACTGCCTCCTGGCCGTCAAGGGCAACCAGGCGGCGCTCCAGCGCGTCGTCTTCGACGCGATCCAGGCCAGCGGCCCCCGCCAGCCCGACCACCAGGAACTCGACGACAGCCACGGCCGCATCATGCGCCGCTCGACCTGGGTCACTAGCGCCCCGGCCAGCCTGGGCTTCCCGCACGCCGCCCAGGTCGCCCGCATCCGCCGCGACCGCCTTGACCGTGACGGCCAGCTCCTCAGGCAAGGAAGTCGTCCACGCGATCACCAGCCTCGACGCCACCGAAGCCACCCCCGCCCAGCTGGCGGCCCTCGCCCGCCGGCACTGGCACATCGAGTCCTGCCACTGGCTGCGTCACCGCCTACCGCGAGGACGCCAGCACCGGCTACACCGGAGAAGGCCCCCAGGTCATGGCCACACTCCGCAGCACCGCCATGAGCCTGCTCCACCTCGCCGGGATCACCCAGGTCACCCGCACCATCCAGGGTATAAAGCCGCAACCCGGCCCGCGCTCTCGAACTCATGCCGCTATAGACAAGCACCTATCCGACTTCGCCGATCCCGTGACCAGAGACCCGGCGGCATCGCCGCGATCACACTGTTCCCACCGGATTCTTGGCGGGGTGCGGTGACGATGCCGTGTCCGGAGCAGGACGATCCGCGGCTCCGTTCGAGTGCTGCGGGTCAGGGCTGGCCGCCCACGAGAGCGATTGCGCGCGTCTCGGGAACTCCCAGCATCAGCAGGCTCGTGATCGTCGCTGCCCGGGCGCCGGGAGTCCCGTTCGACAGGTCGCTGTCCGCGATGGCGAACACGGCGCCGTAGGCAACCTGGCTCAGGATGCCTGCCGGCAGGTGCCGTGCGAACACGTCGCTGTCCTGGCCCCGTTTCACGAGGTCGGCGAGGAGCTCATCGACTGGCCCGAGCAGGCCGTGGATCGCCTCGCCGTACTCACCGCGGCGCAGCGCCAACAGCACCCGGTACCGGTGCGCCACCGGCCAGAGGCGGGCGATGAATTCGGCCCACGTCGCGTCCGCTTCTGCGCCGGAGGCGCTGACTTCGGTGAGCACGGCTGTCATCTCGGTGACGGCCCGTTCGGTGAGTGCCCGGACCAGGTCGAGGCGCGAGGGGAAATGGCCATAGACGGTGCGACGGACGACGCCGGCCGCGGAGGCGATGTCGCCCATTGCGGCGTCGGGGTTCTCTCCCAGCACATCGAGGGCGACGTCGAGGATGCGATCGCGTGTCTCGTTCATCGAGCGCACACGGGAGGACTCGGCGGACACGACCCCATTGTTGCACACCAGTGTGCAACAAATCACGCTGCACACCAGTGTGCAATGAAGTAGACTGCACACCAGTGTGCAACGGAGAGTTGCGCTGTGCTTCGAAGCTCAGGAGGAGAAGGCAATGACCGCACCGACGCCGCCGGCCTCGGCCCTGGTCCGCCCGTTCACCGTCTCGATCCCGGATTCGGAGATCGACGACCTGAAGCAGCGGCTGGCCAGAACCCGGTGGCCGGATCCGGAGACGGTGGGCGACTGGTCGCAAGGGGTTCGCGTACAGAACGCCAGATCTCTGGCCGGCTACTGGGAGCGCGGCTATGACTGGCGGCGGCTGGAGTCCGGGCTCAACCGGTTCCCCCAGTTCCTGACCGAGATTGATGGGCTGGACATCCACTTCATTCACGTCAGGTCCAAGAATCCCGGCGCGATGCCGCTGATCCTCACGCACGGATGGCCGGGCTCGATCGTGGAGTTCCTGAAGCTGATCGGCCCGCTGACCGATCCGGTTTCGTCCGGAGCAGACGCCGCCGATTCCTTCGACGTCGTCGTCCCGTCGCTGCCCGGGTTCGGGTTCTCCGGCAAGCCCGCGCAGACCGGGTGGACGGTCTCGCGCATCGCCCGCGCGTGGGTGGAGCTGATGCAGCGTCTGGGCTACCCCAGATGGGCCGCGCACGGCGGCGATTGGGGGGCCGTCGTCACCACCGCCCTGGGGGCCATGCAACCGGAGGGGCTTGCCGGGATTCACCTGAACACACCGTACGCCTTTCCCGCACAGATACCCGGCACCTTGTCGCCCGAACAGCGCGACGCCGTGCAGACCCTCGCCCTGTACACCGGCGATCTGGGCGGGGCGAACCACCTTCAGGGCACCAAGCCGGAGACTGCCGGGTTCGCCCTGGCGGACTCTCCCGCCGGTCAGGCAGCCTGGATCTACGACAAGTTCCAGTCCAAGACCGACAACCACGGGCTCGCCGAGGACGCCCTCAGCATCGACGACATGCTCGACGTCATATCCCTGTACTGGTTCACCAACAGCGCCGCGTCCTCCGCCCGCATCTACTGGGAGAACAAATCGGCCACGTTCGCCGGCCCCAAGCTCACGCTCCCGGTCGCGGTGACCGTCTTCCCCAAGGACATCCCGCGCCTGCCGCGAAGCTGGATCGAGGACACCTACAGCGACCTGATCCACTACGGCCAGGCCGGCCAGGGCGGGCACTTCGCGGCCTTGGAAGAGCCCGAGATCCTGGTCAGCGAAATCCGCGCCGGCCTGCGCACCCTTCGTTCCTGACGCCAACGCGCGAGCTCAGGAGCCCACGCGTATCACCCGGGCTTCACTGAACCGACCAAAGGCGCTGGGGGTCCGGGGCTGCCGATGCTCCCATCGCTGCCGCGGCCGGGGCCGCAACACCATGGACCGGACCGAGCCGCGCCCCCTGGCCCAGCGATCACCCGTACCAGCAAATCGACATCGCATAACTAGTCACATAACTAGGAGCAATCATGGCCCGACTGCCTTACCCCGGCAGGAAGACCTTCCCGCAGCAGCTGCAGGACTTCCTCGCCCAGGTGCCCGATCTTCTCAACTTCGACATGATGTCCTACTCCCAAGCCACCATCGAGCACTTCATCCTTCAAGGCCAGGATCAGTACACCGGGCTCCGGCCGCGGCCGGCCTGTCCCGATGGGGCCTGATCGGGGCGCCCGGTGAGCCCGGAACGGCCGGATCAGGCGGTGATCCGGACGCCGGACCGGCGGCTGCGGGTGTTCGTCAGCTCGACGCTGGGTGAACTGGCCGACGAGCGGCGGGCGGTCTCGCGCGCGATCTCGGCGCTACGGCTGACCCCGGTGATGTTCGAGGCCGGGGCCAGGCCGTATCCGCCGGCCGAGGTGTACCGGGCGTACCTGACGCAGGCCGATGTGTTCATCGGCGTGTACTGGCAGCGGTACGGGCAGCCGGTACCCGGCACGCGTATCTCGGGGCTGGAGGAGGAGTTCGACCTGTCCGGCGGGCTGCCGCGGCTGTTGTACGTCAAAGGACCGGCGCCGGACCGCGATCCGCGGCTGGCCGAGCTGCTGGACCGGATCAAGGCCGAGGCGTCGGCGTCCTACCGGTATTTCCGCACTCCCGCCGAGCTGGGCCGGCTGGTGCGCGACGATCTGGCGGTGCTGCTGAGCGAGCGGTTCGCTGCTGTCAGGCCGGGCGCGGCCGCGGCGCCGGCAGCGGGTGGCCGCGGGCCGCGGCCGCTGCCGGTGAGCACGACGCCGCTGCTGGGCCGGGACCGGGCGGTCGATGAGGTGGCCGGGCTGCTCGAGCAGCCGGGGGTGCGGCTGGTGACGCTGACCGGGCCGGGCGGGGTCGGCAAGACCCGGCTGGCGGTGGCGGCGGGCGAACGGCTGGCCGGCCGGTTCGGCGCGGGCACCGTGTTCGTGCCGCTGGAGGCGGTCACCGACCCCGCGCGGGTGCTGGCCGCCATCGGCCGGGCGGCGGGCGCCGACCTGGCCGGGACGGGCGTGCCGGCGGAGGCCCTGTCCGAGACGTTCGGCGACGGCGCCTGGCTGCTGATCCTGGACAACCTGGAACAGGTGATCCAGGCCACCCCCGGCCTGGGCGAGCTGCTGGCCCGCTGCCCGCAGGTGGCCATGTTGGTGACCAGCCGGACGGTGCTCGGGCTGCGAGGCGAGCGCGAGTACCCGGTGCCGCCGCTGCCGCTGCCCGCCGACCCCGCTGCGGTACCGCTGAAGGAACTGGAGTCCTGGCCGGCGGTGGCGCTGTTCGTGGACCGGGCCCGCGCGGTGCGGCCCGGCTTCGCCCTCACCGAGGGCAACGCGGCAGCGGTGGCGGAGATCTGCCGACGCCTGGAGGGCCTGCCGCTGGCTATCGAGCTGGCCGCCGCCCGCACCCGGCTGCTGGACCCGCCCGCGCTGCTGGACCGGCTGGCCGCCTCCCTGGACGTGCTCGGCACCGGCCCGGCGGACCTGCCCGACCGGCAGCGCACCCTGCGCGCCACCGTGGAATGGAGCATCGGCCTGCTGGACGACGCCGAGCGGTCCCTGCTGGAGGTCACCGCAGTGTTCACCGACGGCTGGACCACCCAGGCCGCCACCCAGGTGGCCGGCCTGGAGGAGGACCAGGCTCTGGAGCTGGGCGAGGCGCTGGCCCGGCACAGCCTGGTCTATGTCGACAGCACCGAGCTGGGGCCCCGGTCGCGGATGCTGGAAACCATCCGCGCGTTCGTCGCCGAGCGGCTGGCGGCCCGGCCCGACGCCGACCAGATCGGCCACCGCCACGCCAGCTACTACCGGGCGCTGGCCGAGCAGGCCGACCGGCCGCTGCGTACCGCCCCGAACGAGTGGCTGGAGGTCCTGGAGGCCGAGACGGGCAACCTGGCCGCCGCGGTGCGGTGGTACCTGGCCCACGACCCTGGGCCGCTGCCCCACCTGTTCCGCGTCCTGTGGCCGTTCTGGTTCCTGCGGGACCACATGCGCGAGGGCCGGTCCTGGGTCATGCAACTGCCGCCCGCCGCAGACCCGCCGGCCGCCCAGGCCCGAGCCGAGCTGGCATGGACGGCGCTGGTGGCCGCGCTCGACGTAGGCGACGACGCCGCAGCCCTGGCGGCCAGCCGGCGCCTGGGACCGCTGCTGCCGGGAATCGAGAACCCCTTCCTGCGCGCGGTATCCCAGCTAGCCATGGCGTGGTACGCGCCGCTCGCCGGCGATTACGACGCCGCCTTGCGGGCTGCGGCGAACAGCCTTGAGCAACTCCGCGGGCTCGACGAGCCGTTCTGGACGGCGATGGCCGTCGGCTCGCTCGGCACCGTAGAGAAGGTCCTGGGCCGTTACGACGACGCCCAAGGTCACCTGCGCGAGGCGCGCGACCTGGGCGACCGGTTCGGCAGCACCTGGCTGTCCGCCTGGTCACGGGTGCAGCTGGGCAGTATGTGCATCCTGCGAGGCGATCTGCGTCAGGCCCGGGCGGTCCTGCAAGAGGCACTGGAGCTGAGCGTGGCGGCCCGCAGCACGGGCGGCGTGACCTTGTGCCTGGCCGCGTGTGCCCAGCTGGCGTTCGCGGAGGGCGACCGCGGGCGGGCGGCGTTGCTGGCGGG
>Ga0187766_10002022_pt1 | contig 11997 bp, 7 predicted proteins | sample 0216_QUI02_MP05__4_FD_132971 | JGI IMG/M metagenome (GOLD analysis project Ga0187766, IMG submission 132971) | Tropical peat soil microbial communities from peatlands in Department of Meta, Colombia - 0216_QUI02_MP05_20_MG | ecosystem: Environmental > Terrestrial > Soil > Wetlands > Peat ... | reverse complement strand
CCCAGGATAACCCCGACCCTATGACGATGCGTCTTCGACTGCCGCCGCCTTGGCGCCGACCGCTGACCGCAGCAGAACGCCCACCTTGCAGCGCCCATTTGCGCGGGCAGGTCGCGACCCAATCCGCACGCGGCCCGACGTTTGCATTGATCCGACCGCATCGACAGGCCCCCTGGAGGCGGGTACGCGCCATGGTGGCAAACCTCACATCGGACCTGTCCCCGCCGGGCGCGGCAGGAGCGGCTTGTGAGACCGCTCGATGGAGGGGCAGCCGCCGCAGCCGCCACAATCGGTGGGATGACAAAATATCGCATGCGGCCGAGCCGCCGCATTGGCCCAAAGCACCGATTGAAGGCAACCAAGCCGGCTTCACTGAACGATCCCTAGCATTTGATCGAGGCGGCCCCGGCATTTTGACGGCCAGACCCCATGTAACGGTTAGCGATCGGATGGGATCGCGGGCTGCCTTTTCCATGGGAGGACTCCATGGCACGAAAGCTCATAGGCGCCCTGGTGGTTTGTGCACTCGCGGCCTCGGGGTTGGTGTTCGCGGCGGGTGCAACGCGTACGAACCTCACAGCCGCCCTGGTACCGGCCGCAGAGTTGCGTCCGGTTGACCATGTTACGATCGAGCGCGAGAGCTGGACGCGAGCCGGTGGTTTGCTGATTGCCACGGTCACGTTTGGCAATGCCAATCGGTTTGCGCTCGCCCCGATAATCATTGCCTGCGACATTCTCAAGCAGGGTGTACCACAGGGAAGCCGCGGCACCCTGGTCCCGCGGATTATCCCGCCCGGCAAGACGACGGTCGAGGGCATCGAATTCACGGCGCTGGAACGCGGCCTCGAGGGCGGCCGTTGCAAGGTTTTGTCTGCCGAGCGCCTCTGGGCCGTCGAACAGATTGACCGAACGGGTGCGACGGGCTCCGGACTTTAAGCCGGGCGTTCCGAGCGCCGGCCTGAAGCCCCTCCCATCAGCGCGCCTCCCCGCAAACCGAGCGGCGCCCCAAGGGAAGCCTTCCGCGCTCGTCGGTCGGGTCCCTGTAGGGTGTGCCAGCCAGCCCTTTATTCGCGCGTGCGCGGCGCCTATATTGGGCGGGCTGGCGCAAGCCGGCTATGGCGATAAATGGCCGTCGCAATAAACCTTTCGGACCCGGGGGCAGTACGCGGCGCCTCCACCTGAGCCCGGCTTCTAGGTCGGGTTGAGGTGGGGGCGAAATAGGATCGACGAGGGCGTAAAGGGCGCGCTTTTGCTCGGTATGGTTCCGCCGATATCGGGCCACAGCAATAGTTGCCAACGACAACTATGCTCCGGTTGCTCAGGCCGCGTAATGCGGTTTGAAGACCGACTTGAAGTCCTGACGTCTTAGCAGCGTCAGGCGGGGTTCGGGGGCACCTGGCAACAGAAGCCCCCACTGCGGTCCGCGGTTGAGGGAGATAGCGTTCTGCGCTCGAGACGCTAGGATGCGTGGGGCGAATCCTTCAACCCGCGGTCACAACGCCTGGTTTTTCCGATGCCTGTCGACCTGATCCGTTTCGACCTCTTGGTCCAGGAGGCGCTGCGCGGCGTGGTGCGGCGCGTCGTGGCCGATGCGGCCAAGAACGGGCTGCCTGGCGATCATCACTTTTTCATCACCTTCGATACCACCACGCCCGGCGTCAAGATGTCGCCCCGGCTGCACGCTCAGCATCCGGAGGAGTTGACGATCGTGCTCCAGCATCAGTTCTGGGATCTCGCGGTGAGCGACGAGGCCTTCGAGGTGGGGTTGTCGTTCAAGGGCATCCCGGAACGCCTGATCGTGCCGTTCGCTGCCATCAAGGGATTCTTCGACCCGTCGGTTAAGTTCGGCGTGCAATTTGACAATGCGGATGCGGCAGCCGAGGAGGCGTCCGGCAAGACGAGCGGGAGGACGGCGTTGGCCACGCCCGGTTCGGCGCTGCCGAGCGGACCGGCCAGTGCCGACCCCTCTCACCCGCCAGAGGACGTCGCGGATGAAGAGCCGGAACCGCCGCCGTCGGGCGGAGACGTGGTCCGGCTCGATCGCTTCCGAAAAAAATAAAAATGAAGCAGCAGTGTCTTGGGGTGGGCGGCGTCCCAGGGCGGAGGGGCCTCGAACCCCTTCCGATAGACGGCCATTATGGACCATAGCAGCTCGGACACTGCCGGGCCGTACGGTTCAATTCAAGTAACCGTGTCTTGCGTTCCGGTGGTATCCTTCGCCATCCTGACGTAGTTTTTTCTCAAGTATTGCCAGGCCAATTCGCCGATTGGGCGTCGACAGGGGGAGCCCGGCTGCACCTCCTCATCCGAGCGAGCGGTTAAGAGCACCTGAGTGAGACCATGGGCGAACTCGTCAATCTTCGGACCGCGCGCAAACGGGTGGCGCGGCGCCAAGCCGCACAACGGGCCGCGCAAAATCGCTTAGCCTTCGGGCGCACGAAGAGCGAACGGGCACTTGAGACCGCCCGCGCCGAAAAGGCGCGTCGCGCGCTCGATGCGTCGCGGATCGAACCAGGAGATCGGGAATGAAGTCGCCGGTCGTCAAACGATCGATCGTCATCGCCGGACACAAGACAAGCGTCAGTCTGGAAGATGCGTTTTGGAAGGGATTGAAGGAGATTGCGGGTGCCCGGAATATGACCTTGTCCGATCTGGTGGCGACGATCGACGGCGGCCGGCATCACGGCAACCTCTCCTCGGCCATTCGTTTGTTTGTGCTCGAGCACTACCGGGCGCGCGCCGGCGGCGAGCACCCCGAGATCAATAACGGGGGCAATACGCCGGAGGCGACCGCCTCATCGCTGCGTTCCGAATAACTGGTCCAAGAGCGAACGGTGGGGTGGCGGTCGTTGGCTCCGGGAGGGCGGCGGGTCCTGCCCATGCGGGGCGCTGCCGGGGTGGCGCGCATGGGGTTGGCCGCTTTCCATCGTTGACAGCGGACGATTCTCGGAAAACGGCAGCGCGGAATGCGCGGTGGATTCGTGCAGTTCCAGAGGTGTTGGCAGCTGAGCGGGGGCGGCTACTTCGCCCCCCCGCGCTGCGCTCTCGGTCGTTCCGGCGGCCGGTTCAGCAGATTCCGCGCGGCTTGCTTCGCGATCGAGCGAGCGCAGCAGCAGCCAATTGGCGAAGGCTGATACGTCGAGGGTGCGCCTTACGTCGACGAGCGGACCGTGAAGCGCGACGAAAATGTCGGGCCGCGGCGTGGCGCCTGTTGTCGGCCCGGTGAGCGTGAGCTGAGCGTCAACGGTCCAGTCCGAAAGATCGAGATGGCCGGTAATGCCGACATCGGCGCCTTCGCCGTGCGCCACCACGTTGATGAGCCGCGCCTGCCCCGACGCAATCGTCAGCGCCGCGTTCAGGTGCGGCACGCTGAGCACACCAGCCTCGAGCGCGGGTGCGACGACCTCGCTCACCTTCTTGGGTTCGATCGCGAGACCTTGGTCAACCGCCCGCACGGTGGCGTCGAACGATTGCGGATTGAGCCGCACGAATTGACCTTGCTCGAGCGTGACCGTGCCGACGCCCGACAGCGACCCGACGAGCGTCACTGGGCTGCGCCCGGCGCCCTGGATGTCGGCATCAAGCGACAGCCGCCCCCGGATCGCCGGCCGGTCGCTGGCGGGAAGAAACGCCGACGCCTGGACGCCGACGAGCGCCAGCCGGCCCTTGGCGTTGAGACCGTCCGGGGTCTGGCGGAATGTCAAATCGCCGTCGATCCGGCCACCCGCCAGGTTTCCGGCCAAGCTCTCGAGCGCAAATTGGCGATCGTTGATCTGCAGCACCCCGTGGGCGTTGCGAGCGACCAGCGCGGGGCTCAAGATCGCCCGCGCCGCATTAAAGGCGACGCGACCATTGAGCTTGCCGAACAGTCCCGGCGTGAACGGCTCGACCGAGCCGAACCCGGGCACCTGCTGGGGGAAGCCGATCGCGAGACCCACGAGCATGAAAACGTCGAAATCATCGACGTCGAGCTGACCGTTGATCTGCAGGCTCGGCCGCCAGGTGACGCCAAGCCGGCCGGTGAGCGATCGGCCGCCGATGCTGGCGGTGAGGTCGTCAAGCTGCACTCCGGCCGGATTGGCAACGGCGCGGGCGGTCAGCGTGACCGGGGATTTCGCGGGCGCCGGCAGGCCCGCGGTTCGCAGGGCGGGCCCGACATCGGCGGCCGAGGCGGCGACTTTCAGGCGCGCGCTCATGCCACCGGCCCCCAGAAGCCGGGTCGTTCCCGTCATGCGCGCGGACAATCCGCCCCCCGAGAGCCACGCGTTGGTCTCAAGCTCGCCTTCGATCGGCCCATGGGCCGCAACGGTCAGGGTTGCCGCGGTCTTGGCTGCGTTTGCGAATCGATTGAGGCCGAGGAGCGCATCAAGGTCGGTGCCATCATCGGCGGCGAGCTGGCCATTGAGCGTCACATCGAGCGCCGCCGTGTTCCAGAGATCGCCCGCGGTCGAGGCGGCGAGTTGAAGCCGCACGGGTCCGGCAACGCCGGAGAGGTCGAACTTGCTCAAGGTCGCCGCCGCCGAGGCGTCGGCTCCGCTCACGGCCAAGACCGCGTGGGCCTTGATGGGCGCAAGGCGAGGGGCGACCGGGTGGATGCGATCGGCAGTGCCGGGCGCGAACCTGGAGAGCAGTGCGAGCGTGCTATCGAGGGTCCGCGCGTCGATCTCGAGCGACAGCGCCCCCCGCGGGGCGCTCCACGGCGCGCCGATCCGCCCGCTCGCTTCGAGGGCCGCACCGCCGAGATCGGCGATCGACAGGCGGTCGAGCACCAGCCCCTTGGCGTCGAGGGCGAGCTTGAGATGCGCGTTCTTGGCATTGACCCCGGCGATCACAGCTTCGCCGACGTCGGCCGTCAACGCCACCTCGGCCGGCAGGTCGGAATTGGTGCTGGCGAGGGCCGCGCCCGCCAGGGCGGCGAGCTGGTCGACATCGATGGTGGCCGCCTGGAGCTCGGCCATCAGCCGCGCCGGATGCTGATCGACCGCAAGCGTATAGTCGAGCCGGCCCTCGACGGTGCGCTGATCGAATTCGGCCCTGAGGTGCTCGATTGCAATGTGATCCGGCGCGAGCGTAACGTCGCCGCTCGCTCCGAACGAACTCAGCGCCCCGAGCGCGCTCTCGGGCTGGGCTTCGAGCCAGGCGACCATGGCCCTGGGATTGACGGCCTCGATGGTGGCGGACCCCTTGAACGCGACATTGTCGCCTGAGCCCAAACGGCCGCTGGCACGCACCCGGGTCATGCCGGGCGCGTGAAACTCCAATGTCTGGAGGTCCCAGCCGGAGGCCCCGGATGACAGGTCGCCGCGCAGCTCCTCGATCGAGCTCCCCGTCAGGGTGAGGGCATCGATTGCGATCCCGACTTGTCCGGGAATTGCGAGCTTGATCGGCGCGATCAGGTGCTGGACCAGGGCACCGAGCGCGACCGCCGGCAGCCGGCGCACCGGCTCCGGCAAGTCGATGACACCGTCGAGATTGAGCCGGCCCCCGGAAACGACCGCGTCGAACCGTGGGGTCTTGCCGAAAGCGACGTTGGCGGTGGCGCTGAGCTTGAGCGCCTGCTCGTCCGCGCCGTATTGAAATTCGCCCTGTTGGATCAGGGCGCTGACGGGGTTCGCCTTGATTTGGCCCGTCGCCCGCCAGGGCACGAAGGCCACCCCGCGGCCGCTGGCATCGACCGCGCCGGCCGGCCGCGCGAGGTTCAAGGTGCCGATGAATTCGGGTGCGTCGCCGGAAAAGTTCAGCGTGCCGTCGGTCTCGATCGTCAGCGGTCGATTGAGAGGATCGACCGACACATGCAGTTTGGCGGCAGCGTTGTCGTCGACCCGCCCGGCCGAGAGCTCGAACTGATAGGGCGCCTCGTCAAAGGCGAAGCTGCCGGCACCCTTGATGGGTCCGATTAGCGAGCGCACCTCGCCGTCGAAGCGCAGGTTCTCGATTGTCAGTGAGCCGCCATTGGCCGCGCTCTGGAGCACGGCGCGGCCATCCTCGATGGTCAGCCGCCGGATCGACACCTGTCCGGGATCGAAGCCTTCGGGATCAAGCGGCCAGTCGACATGCCCGGTCGCGTCGAACCCCACCTGCAGCTCAAGCCCGGCAAGGCGCGCCTCCGCGACTTGCCACTGGCCGCGCAACACCGGGCCCAATGCGAGCTCGACAGAGAGTTCGCGCGCGCGCAGCTGCGCGCGCCCCTCGCCGGCCGTGACCTGGCGCACCACGAGCGACGGCGTGGGCAGGATGCGCACGTCGATCGGGCCTTCGACCCGCACCGGGGCCCCGACGAGGCGGCTGGCCTGAGCTTCGAAGACGGCCCGATAGGCGCTCCAGTCGACGAAATACGGCCCGACCAGCGCCGCCAGCAGCGCCAGGATGATCGCGATGCTCACTCCGAGCAATGTCGCCTGCACAACGCACTCCACGCCTACGCCAGCGCTGCTCCAGTGTCGTTACCCCGAGGCGGGATTTCAATTGCCTCGGCGCCGCAGCGCACCATTAGACCAGGCTTTTTTTGATCCGCCCGCGATCGCCAGCGCCGCGCACCCGGAGGCGCCGCTCGGCGCAAAGGGCGGGACGCGGGCCCGCGGGCTTGTCGATGATGTCAGTCCAGGGCGACGATTTTCCCGGGGTTCATGATGTTGTGCGGGTCGAGCGCGCGCTTGATCGCGGCCATCGCGGCGAGCGCGCCGGCGCCGTGCTCGGTCTGCAGGTACGTCATCTTGCCCTGGCCCACGCCGTGCTCCCCGGTCGATGTGCCTTCCATGGCGAGCGCTCGGGCGACGAGACGGGACATAAAGGCCTCAGCGGCCTCGACTTCTTCGGGGCTCTTCATGTCGATCATGGGCTGACAATGGAAATTGCCGTCACCGACGTGCCCGACAATCGGACAGATCAGCCCACTCGCGGCGATATCACGCTGGGTCGCGACGACGCATTCGGCGAGCCGGGAGATCGGCACGCACACATCGGTGGCAATGGCCTGGGCATTCGTCCGCAATCCCCGCGCCGCCCAATAGGCGTCATGGCGCGCCTGCCACAGCCGGTTGCGATCCTCGGGCTGGGTGGCCCACTCGAATGGCCCGCCGTCGCACTCGCGCGCGATCTCGCCGAATCGCTCGGACTGCTCGCGCACGCTCGCGGGCGTGCCGTGGAACTCCAGGAACAGCATCGGCACTTCCGGCAGCGTGAGCCGCGAATAGGCATTGCACGCCCTGACCTGCAGGGCGTCCAGGAGCTCGATGCGCGCCAGCGGCAGGCCCGATTGGATCGCCGCGATGGTCGCGTTGCACGCGCCCTCGACGGTCTGGAACGGGCAGACGCCGGCCGCGATCGCCTCAGGAATGCCGTAAAGTCGCAGCGTCAGCTCGGTGATGATGCCAAGCGTACCCTCCGACCCCACCAACAGCCGCGTCAAATCGTATCCGGCCGCGGACTTCTTGGCCCGGGTCCCGGTGCGCACGAGCGCGCCGTCGGCGAGCACCACCTGGAGCGCAAGCACATTATCGCGCATGGTGCCGTATCGCACCGCATTGGTGCCCGACGCGCGGGTCGCCGCCATGCCGCCGAGCGAGGCGTCCGCCCCCGGATCGATCGGGAAGAACACCCCCTGGTCGCGCAAATAGTCGTTGAGCTGCTTGCGGGTCACGCCGGGCTCGACGACGCAGTCGAGGTCCTCGGGATGCACCGCGACCACGCGGTTCATGCCGGAGAGATCGATGCTGACGCCGCCGCGTGGCGCGTTCACGTGGCCTTCGAGCGACGTTCCCGTGCCGTAAGGGATCACCGGGACGCGGTGACGGGCGCACACCGTGACGATCGATACGACTTCGTCGGCGGTGTGCGCGAACACCACGGCGTCGGGCGGTTGGTTCTCGACCCAGGTCGCGGTGTTCGCGTGCTGCTGTCGAACCGCAGGCGACGTGGCCAGACGATTGCCGAACTGCGCCGACAAGGCGGACAGCACTGCGGCGATGGCGGATCGGTCCGGCCGGCCGTGGGGCGGGGCAACGCCGTGGTCTCGTGGGGGCATGGCGATCTCTCTGGAACGCTCGTAAGGCCTCGACCCGCGTTCACTGGCAGGCGCCGCCGAGCACAATGGCAGGCCGTTGTAACAATTCGGCGCGACATTTGCTCGCAATTCCGTCAAACTCGGCCAAGACCCTTGCGGAAGCCTCGGCCATTGCATGCTTGACCGCGCCGATATCGAACCCGTCTTCTTCGCCCCCTTCGTGTCCTCGGTCATGCGGATCGAGCCCTCCTGGATCGACTATAACCGACATCTCAATATGGCCTACTACCACGTCCTGTTCGACAGGGCGGTGGACGAGGCGTTTGCGTTGGTCGGCATCGGGCCCGCCTATGTGGAACGCCGCCGGCATTCGTTCTTTACTGCCGAAGTCCATGCGCGCTACCTGCGCGAGCTTCGGGCCGCCGACCCGGTGCGTGTGACCTTGCAGCTTCTCGACTGCGACGCCAAGCGGTTGCATTTCTTCGAGCAATTGTTCCATGCCACCGACGGGTGGGTGTCGGCGACCTGCGAACAATTGGCGCTCCATGTCGACATCGAGGCCAAGAAGGTCGCCCCGTTCCCCGAGGACGTCGCCGGCGCGCTTGCGGCCATGAAGGCGTCCCATGCCGCACTGCCGCGCCCGGCGGCCGCAGGGCGCCGGATCGCGATGCGGACCTCGGCCCCGGCGGGTTCCGACGAGCGGCCGGATTCGCGGCTTTCTCGGGACGCCTGACCCTCCGCGGCCGGATTTTCGCCACTCTTGTGGACTTTTTCGGGCGCGAGCCCGCTGGCAGCCAAGGCCCTCCCCAGAACGCACGCGCGATGCCATCTTGGAGAGGGCGATTCGCTCCAAGCACGGATGGCCTCAACCCGGCCGCGTTGGCGGCCGATCCGGAAGCACAATGGCAGATCAAGGTGCCTCTCAAGGCAAGCCCGTCGCCGCCGCTCAAAGCCCGGCGGTTCACGGGATTGCGGCCCGTGCTTTGGCCGGGGTCGGTGCGCCCTATCTGGCGGCGCTTAATCCCGAACAGCGCGCCGCCGTCGAGACGCTCGAGGGCCCGGTCCTCGTGCTCGCCGGCGCGGGCACCGGCAAGACCCGGGTGTTGATCAGTCGCGTCGCGCACATCCTCAGGATGGGCCGCGCCCGGCCCTCCGAGATCCTTGCGGTCACCTTTACCAACAAGGCCGCGCACGAAATGAAGGAGCGGATCGGCGCGATCCTGGGCGAGGCGGTCGAGGGCATGCCTTGGCTCGGCACGTTCCACGCGATCGGCGTCAAGATCCTGCGGCGGCATGCCGAGCTCCTCGGGCTCAAGTCCGATTTCACCATTCTCAACACAGACGACCAGGTGCGTCTCCTCAAGCAGCTCATCGAGGCCGCCGACATCGACGAGAAGCGCTGGCCGGCACGGGTGCTTGCGGCCATGATCGACGGCTGGAAGAACCGCGGGCTGTTTCCCGCGCAGGTCCCCGCCGGGGAAGCGGCAAGCTTTGCCGACGGCGACGCCGGGCGCCTCTATGCGGCCTACCAGGCGCGCCTGAAAGTGCTCAACGCCGCGGATTTTGGCGATCTTCTGCTCGAAGGCATTCGGCTGTTTTGCGAGCATCCCGCGGTGCTGCGCCGCTATCAGGAGAGCTTCAAGTACGTGCTGGTGGACGAATATCAGGACACCAACGTGGCCCAGTACCTGTGGTTGCGGCTGCTGGGCCAGGGTTCCAAGAACATTTGCTGCGTCGGGGACGACGATCAATCGATCTATGGCTGGCGCGGCGCCGAGGTCGACAACATCCTGCGATTTGAGAAAGATTTTCCCGGCGCGCGCATCATCCGCCTGGAACGCAATTATCGCTCGACGGGACACATTCTGGCGGCGGCCTCGCATTTGGTCGCTCGCAATACCGACCGGCTCGGCAAAACCTTGCGCACCGAGGGCGAGTGCGGCGACCTGGTCCGCGTCACCGGGGCCTGGGACGCCGAAGAGGAGGCGCGCGCCATTGGCGCGGCGATCGAGGCGTTGCAGCGCGGCGGCCACCGGCTTGCCGAGATCGCCATCCTGGTACGGGCCTCGTTTCAGATGCGCGAATTCGAAGACCGTTTCGTCACGCTTGGCCTGCCTTATCGGGTCATCGGCGGACCGCGATTCTACGAGCGCGCCGAGATCCGCGACGCGCTCTCCTATCTGCGCTGCGTGGTCTCGCCGCGCGATGATCTCGCCTTCGAACGCATCATCAATGTGCCCAAGCGCGGTTTGGGCGAGGCGACCGTGCAACTCATTCACGCGCACGCTCGCGCGCAGGGCATTGCGCTCATGGAGGCGGCGCGGATCATCGCGGAAACCGAGGAGCTCAAGCAAAAGCCGCGCGCGAGCCTGCGAGATCTGTTGGCGGCGTTTGAGCGCTGGCGCGGACAGCGTGACGCGCTGCCGCACGCGGAGCTCGCCGAGATCGTGCTTGACGAGTCCGGCTATACCGAGATGTGGCAGAAAGACCGCTCGCCCGACGCTGAGGGTCGTCTCGAGAACCTCAAGGAACTGGTGCGCTCGCTCGACGAGTTCGAGACCCTGCAGGGCTTTCTCGAGCATGTCTCTTTGGTCACCGAGGGCGAGGGCAACGCCCACACGGATGCGGTGTTGATCATGACGCTGCACTCCGCCAAGGGGCTCGAATTTGACACCGTGTTCCTGCCGGGCTGGGAAGAGGGTTTGTTTCCGCACCAGCGCGCGCTTGACGAGCACGGCCGGGCCGGCCTCGAGGAGGAGCGGCGGCTCGCGCATGTCGGCATCACCCGCGCCCGCCGTCGCGTGAGCATTTATTTTGCCACCAATCGGCGTATCCATGGCTTGTGGCAGTCGACCATGCCCTCGCGTTTTCTCGACGAACTGCCGGCGGATCACGTCGAGGTCACGGTGTCGACGGACAACTTTGCGGCGTCGCGGTTCGATACGCTCGACCCGTTCGAATCGAATTACACGACGCCTGGTTGGCAGCGCGCCCGCAATCGCAGATCGAGCGACACGGTGTTTGCTGAGCGACAGTCCGCGTCCCTCCGACGCGGACCGCTGACCATCGAAGGCGAGCTCGTGGCCAGGTCGACCGCCGCGCCGTCGGCCTACGCGGTCGGCGACCGGATCTTTCATCTCAAGTTCGGCTATGGGGCTGTTGTCAGCATCGACGGCAACAAGCTCACCGTCGCGTTCGACAAAGCCGGCGAAAAGCGGGTCATTGACAGTTATGTCGAGCGCGTGTGAGCGCCCGACTCTGGTGGCGCGGCTTTGCGTTGATCAATCGGCCGCTCGGCGGCTGGTGGCGGGCGCGGCCGAGGGGCTCGAGGAAGCCGGAACGGCGATTGCGGCGCATGACGCCGGCGACGGATGCTGGGTGGTTGAGGTCCTGTCGAACGCGGTGCCTGCGCGCGTCAGGCTGTGCGCGTGGGCGGCACGCGCCGGCATTGCCGAAGCCGCGATCGATTTTCTGTCAGAGCCGATCGCGGAACGCGATTGGGTCGCGTTGAGCCTTTCCGGTCTGCGGCCGGTCGCGGCAGGCCGGTTCCTGGTCCATGGCCGCCACGACCGCTCGCGCACGCCGGCGGGTCGGCTCGGCGTCGAAGTCGAGGCTGCCGCCGCCTTTGGCAGCGGCCACCATGGCACCACGCGCGGCTGTCTGCTCGCGCTGCATCACCTCCTCAAGGCCCGCCGGCCGGCGCGCGTCCTCGACCTGGGCACGGGCTCGGGCGTGCTGGCAATCGCCGTCGCCAAGGCGCTGCGGGTTGCGGTCACGGCAAGCGACAGCGATCCGGTCGCCGTGAGGATTGCGCGGGCGAACGCCGCACGCAACGGCGTGCGGCCATGGATCGACGTGGTTCGCGGCCCGGGCGTGCGGGCCCCCCGCCTTCAGGGTCCCTTCGACCTCGTCTTCGCCAACATTCTGCTTGAGCCGCTGCTGACGCTGTCCGCGCCGCTGGCGGCCCGGGTGGCGAGCGGGGGGCGGGTGGTGGT
>Ga0187766_10002021_pt1 | contig 11999 bp, 11 predicted proteins | sample 0216_QUI02_MP05__4_FD_132971 | JGI IMG/M metagenome (GOLD analysis project Ga0187766, IMG submission 132971) | Tropical peat soil microbial communities from peatlands in Department of Meta, Colombia - 0216_QUI02_MP05_20_MG | ecosystem: Environmental > Terrestrial > Soil > Wetlands > Peat ... | reverse complement strand
TGGTTCCGCTGGCGGATCGATTCTTCACCTTTCTCGTGCGTGGCGAGGACAAGGAGATGGCCGATGAAGGCACGGCGCATCCGGTTGCGGCCTGAGATCGCGGGGGTCGCGCTGCTGGCGATGGTCGGGACGGCGTGGGCCCAGGACTTCAACATCACCGGGTTTCGCACCGACTCGGTGACGCTCTACAAGGACTGCAAGCTCGAGCAGGCCACCACCGTCACCAAGCAGCAGTTCCAGGGGCCGTGGCCGGCCAAGAAGGACCCGACCTCGTCGCTCTACTTCAACGTGATGCGCGACGGAGCGCGCTACTGCGTGAAGGCCTTCTCGGTGTGGACCGACCAGGCGGTCAAGGTCGACAAGGACAGCGAGTGCGGGGCCAAGGTCGCCGGGCGCCCGCCCAAGACCGGCGCGGTGCGCGGCGTGGGCGAGGGCTGCCAGTGACCCGATCCGTGCGCGCGGTGGCCGCCCTCGCGCTCCTGGCCCTGACCGGGTGCGCGGAAACCGGCTCGGGCGGGCCGGGCGGCGGGACCGGCACGACCGCCGCGGTGCCCACCTGGCTCGGTGGCAAGGGCATGAACGCCACGATGTTCTCGACCCTCAAGCCGGGGGTCTACGAGCCGTCGACGCTGGCGGTGGGCCAGGAGAAGGACATCACGCTCCATCGCGCGGAGGGATTCGGGTTCGTGCGCTCGGCGGCGCTCGAGCAATACCTGAACGAGACGCGCGCGCGGCTCGTCGCCGTCTCCGGAAAGACCAACGTGCCGGGCCGGGTGATCATCCTCGCCGATCAGACGTACGGCGCCGTCACCACTCCCGACGGCAACACGTACGTGACCCTGGGCTTCATCGAGGCCCTCGAGTCCGACGACGAGGTGGCGGCCCTGCTCGCCCACGAGACCTCGCACGAGCTGCTCAAGCACCACAACTCGGACATCCTCGGCGACATGCAGAAGAAGGGGCAGTCGCTCCTCGAACTGGGCATGGGAGCGAAGGCCGCCCTCGCCGGACACGGCGCCATGGGCAAGAGCGACACCAGGACGGTGCAGGAGGCTCAGCTCGCCGGCATGGCCACCGACAAGCTGGTGCTCCCGGCCTGGAGCCGTGGCCAGGAGCGCGAGGCGGACTTCCTCGGGCTCGACCTGCTGGTCGAGAGCCAGCAATCCGCGCCCGCGATGATGGGCGTGCTCGAGAAGCTGCAGGCGTGGGAGAAGGCCAGCGCGGAGAGCGAGCAGGCCTTCACCGGGCGGCTGACCCAGGCCTCGCAGCACAATCTCAACGAGGCCGCCGACGTGGTCTACCAGAAGCTTCTCAGCGGCGCCTCGGTGAACCACCCCAAGACCGAGGAGCGGATCAGCGACACCGCGCAGTACCTCGAGAAGTTCTACGGGAGCCGCGAGCTGGCCGAGCCCAAGACCGCCGCCTGGAAGGCGGTGCGGGCCAGGCCCGAGGTCGCCCAGGTGCTGCGCAACTACAAGGCCGCCTTCGCGGCGCGCCGGCTCTACGAGCAGGGCAAGGCGCAGGAGTCCTACGCGATGGCGAAGACGGCGCTCAACGGTCGACAGCTGACCGACGCCTACCCGAACTGGGTCTTCTCCGACGCGGCCTTTGCTCTCGGGCGGTCGGGGGAGGGATTCGCGGCCCTGCGGCGCGCGATCGCCTCGCCCGAGCCAGTGGCCGTCATCTACGAGGACCTGATCACCCGCAACGAGCAGACGAACAGCCTACGGACCGCGTTGGAGGTGTGCGATACCGCCTCGCGGGTCTTCGGGGGCGCGCCGCGCTTCATCCCGCCCAAGATCCGCGTCCTGCGCAAGATGGGCCGTACCGCCGAGGCCGAGTCGCTCACCGTGAGCTGCTCGCTGAACACTCCGGACTTCAAGCGTCTCTGTCAGCAGGCCAACCAGACGCCCGCCGGGAACGTCCAGCGCTAGGGCGGGGACGCGGGGGCGGCGGCGTCAGCTCCCCGGGTGTCAGGCGCCCAGGTCCAGCACCATCGCCGCGTGGTCGCTGATCGTGCGCCGGGTGACGCGCGCCCGCCGGCCCCAGTCGTAGCGGAACGCGCGGAGCTGGCCGTGCAGCGCGCCGTTCAGGAAGGCCTGGTCGATCCGGAAGCCGTTGCCGCCGTTCGGGGAATACCACGTGTAGGTGCGCGTGGTCGGTCGCAGGTGGCGGTAGGCGTCGATCCATCCCGCCTCGTGGAGCCCGCGCATCCAGCCGTCCTCGATCCGGTTGAACCCCGGGACCTGCTCGTCGAGCCCGATGCGGCCCGAGTTGGTGTCGCCGAGGAAGAGGGCCGGCCCCGGCCAGGTGCGCCGGGCCGCGCGGAGGACGGCGTCGAGGTAGGGGTACTTGCGGCCACCCGCGCGATTCGGCACATGCATGACGCCGACGGCCAGCGGCGCGGGCGCCTCGACCCGGGCCAGCAGCCAGCGGGCGGGCTCGCGCGGCGGCCCGGCCGAGCGCAGGCGGCGCACCGGCCAGCGCGAGGCCAGCAGCAGGCCGTTCCGCGTGGGGCGGGCGCGATCCGCCGTGTGTACCTGGTGGACGAGCCCGTGCTCGGCCAGGGCCTGGGCGAGCTGGCAGCTGGGCGCCGAGCCGCGGAACTCGCCGAGCGCGACCGCGTCCGCTTCCCAGGCCGCGATCTGTCGGGCGATGGCGGCGATGCGCAGTCCGCCGCCGTGGCGGATGTTCCAGAAGACGATGCGCATGGCCGCGCCCTCACCCTCTACGCCCCTCACCCTCTACGCCCCTCACCCTCTAAGCCCCTCACCCTGCCCTCTCCCCAGGGGGAGAGGGGGATGAGGAGGGGCGGCCCTTCTAGCGGAGGGACGGCCCTTCTAGACGGTGACGGGGCGATAGACCGGCATGCGCCACTCGGGGAAGCGCCGGTCGACGCCCCGCACCACGTTCATGTACGCGGTGAGCAGCCGCTGGGTGATCGGCCCCACGCCGCCGTCGCCGAGCGGGAAGCGATCCACCGAGAGGATCGGAGTGACCTCGTAGCCGCTGCCGCAGAAGAACGCCTCGTCCGCCACGTAGAGCTCGGTGCGTGCGATGTCGCGCTCGACGACTTCCATGCCCAGCGCGGGCGCAACGCCCTCGATCAGGGTGGTGCGGGTGATCGACTCCAGGATGTCGCTGGTGATGGGCGGGGTCACGAGCTTGCCTCGGCGCACCATGAAGAAGGTCGCCCCGGAGCCCTCCGCCACCGTGCCCTGCTGGTTCAGGAAGATCGGCGCGTCGTAGCCGTCCGCCTTCGCCTGGAGCGTGGCGAGACGGCCGTTCTGGTAGTTGGCGCCGCACTTCAACCGAATCGGGATCGCGTTGTCGTGCGTGCGCTGCCAGGAGGTCACGCAGCAGCGGAGGCCCTGGCCCTCGGAGATCCGGCCGCGGCGCCGAGGGTTGATGTAGAGCCCACTCGGCGAGGTCGCGTCGAGGCCCGCACCGGCCACGTAGCCCACCAGGTGCATGTGCACGTCCTCGCGGATCTCGTTCCCGCGCAGCACCTCCCGCACCGCCTCGTAGACGTCCATGTCGGTGTAGGGGATCGAGAACCGCATCATCTTCATCGACTCCCGGAAGCGGGCGAAGTGCTCGGCGAGCCGGAAGCAGTAGAGCTCCCCGTCGGCCTCGTTCCAGTAGGCGCGCAGGCCCTCGAAGACGTTCGAGGCGTAGAAGACGGCCGCGCTGTTGACGGGCAGGACGGCTTCGGCCTGGGAGACGAGCCGGCCGTTCATCCAGATCTTGAGCTCTTTCATTGCGATCCCTTCCTCCGTGACCGGCGCCCTCGCGGTGCGGCACCCGGGCCAGCAGAGGATATCACCGTTGGGCGTCCAGGTGGGAGCGGAGCACCCGCGTCGCGTCCTCCGGCGCCTCGTCGGTGACGAAGTGACCGATCCCGGGCAGGATCTCGAGCCGGTAGGGCGCGGTGACGAACTCGGCGGTGTAGCGGACCGCGGACGGACCGACGGTGGCGTCCGCGTCGCCCCAGACGTAGAGCGTGGGCACCGCGATCGGCCCCACCGGGACGGCGGTGAGCGATCCGGCCGCGCGGTACCAGGCGAGCGCCGCCTCCAGCGCGTCCGGCTCGCCGAGCACGGAGAGATATTCCGCGATCGCGGCGTCACCGACGCCATGCTCGGCGAGACCGCTCCGCAGCCGGCGGGCGCCGTCCTCGAGGAGCTTCGGGCCGGTCGTGGGCTCGTGGAAGAGCCGGTGATGGCGCGAGCGGTGCTGCTGGTCGTCGGCGTTCTCGCGGAACGCGCGCCGGAAGGCGGCCGGGTGCGGGCGCGAGAGAACCGTGAGCGACCGCAGCCGATCCGGGTGGCGATGCGCGGTGACCCAGGCGACCTGCCCGCCCCAGTCGTGGCCGACGAGATGGAACGGCCGGCCCGCTCCCCCCGCGGCGTCCGCGATGTCGAGCACGTCCTGGACGAGCCGCTCGATCGCGTAGGCGCCCAGGCCGGCGATCGGATCGGGCCGCACGCCGGGGGAGTAGCCGCGCTGATCGGGCGCGACCGCGTGATAGCCGGCCGATCCCAGCGCCGGCACCTGCGCGCGCCAGGAGTGGCGCGTCTGCGGGTAGCCGTGGAGGAGGAGCACCAGCGGCCCGTCCGCGGGGCCGGCGGTGGCGACGGTGAAGCGTCCCTCCGACGTGGCGACCGTCGTCTCGTTCACGCGGTCGTCGCCCGCTCGGCGGACGTGGGATCGCACGGCTCGGTCCACACCGTGAAGCCGGTGAGCGTGGTCGCGCCGAACGAGGTGGTCAACGCCACGTCGACCGCGTCGCGGCCACGGGCCATCAGCACGCGGCCGATGCGGGGGCGATTGTGGCGGGCGTCCAGCGTGCGCCAGCCGTCGCCCAGGTAGACCTCGAGCCACGCCGAGAAGTCCATCGGGCTCGGATCCCGCGGCACGCCGATGTCTCCCAGATAGCCGGTCGCGTAGCGGGCCGGCACGTTCAGCGCGCGCAGGAACGTGATGGCCAGGTGCTGGAAGTCACGACAGACGCCCTGGCGCTCGGTGAAGACGTCGAACGCGGTCTTGGTCGGCCGCGAGTACTGGTAGCCGAACGTGACGTGGTCGTGCACCCAGTCCACGACCGCCTGCACCCGCTCCCAGGTGGCGGGCGTCGCGCCGAAGAGATCCCACGCGATCGCGGTCATGCGGTCCACCTCGCAGTAGCGGCTGGCCAGGAGGTAGCGCAGGCAGCCCGGTGGCAGCTCCTCGACCGCGCGGAGCCGCAGACCCTCGATGGTCGGTTCGGGCCGGCCGCTGTCGCGCACCACGTTGTCGTACCGCAGGCGGAGCGCGCCGGCCGCCGCCACCACCCGGCCCGCGCGATTGCCGAACCAGTCCGTGATGACGTCGACCGGCCCCGCCGGGTCGATCTCGACCCGCTCCGGCGCCTCGAGCGCGGGCGCCGCGTCGGGATGGAGGTACAGCATGAGCAGCATCGCGGTCGGCCGGGGGACCTCGAAGACCAGCTCGTGGCCGAGGCGGATGCGCATGCGGCCACGGTAATCCGGGCGGGCGGGTCGGTCAATCGGAGCCCGCGCGCATCTGGTACCATACCGGCGATGCTCACGACGGGGGCACCCGAGACCCCATGACCTACTGCGTCGGGATCTGGACCACCCACGGCCTCGTCATGGCGTCGGACTCGCGCACCAACGCGGGCCACGATCAGGTCAACGTCGCTCGAAAGATGCACACGTTCGTGCAGCCGGGCGAGCGCGTGTTCATCCTGCTGAGCAGCGGCAGCCTCTCGTGCACCCAGTCGATCATCACGCTGCTCCGGCGCGATTTCGACCAGGGCCGGGGGCTGGCCAAGGTGTCCTCGCTCTACGACGCGGCCCGCGAGATCGGCGCCCAGGTGCGCCGGGTCTCCGACATGGACCGCGAGGCCCTCGAGCGGGACGAGTTCAAGTTCAACGTGAACCTGGTACTGGGCGGGCAGGTGCGCGGCGAGGCGCCCGGTCTCTTCGTCATCTATCCCCAGGGCAACCCGCTGCAGGCCAGCGAGGACTCGCCGTATCTACAGATCGGCGAGACCAAGTACGGCCGGCCCATCCTCGATCGCGGGATCCGCTTCCACAAGACCACGCTCGAGGAGGCGGCGAAGTACGCGCTGCTCTCGCTGGACTCCACCATGCGCTCGAACGTGACGGTGGGGCCTCCCGTTGACCTGCTGGCCTACGGCGTGGACGAGTTCGAGATCACCCGGCTCCGCCGGTTCCCCGCGGGCGATCCGGATCTGGTGAAGATCGGGATGCGCTGGGAGCAGGCGCTGCGCCAGGCGGTCGCCCGCTTGCCCCAGATCCGCTTCCGCGCCTCCCGGCGTCCGCTCGAGCCCTCACAGCTGCCCCCGGAAGAGACCATCGAGCTAGTGGAGCCGGGCCCGGTGGAGACCGCCGCCGCGGAGCTCCAGCCGCAGGCCCGACCGCCGTCCTCGTGACCGACCACACGACAAGGAGCGACCGATGCGCCACTACTACGACATCCGACTGAGCGACCGGACGATCACCAAGCGCGAGCTCGAGGGCGAGGCGATCGTCAAGGCCGGCCGCTACCTGATCGCGAAGACGCTGCTCGAGGCCGGTGCGGCGACGGTCGACCCGCTCTCTCCGGCCAATCCGCTCATCTTCTCCGCGGGCCCATTCGCGGGCACGAGCTTCTCCAACGCGAACCGGACCAGCGTCGGGTGCAAGAGCCCGCTCACCGGCGGGATCAAGGAGGCCAACGGCGGCGGCAGCTTCAGCTATGGGCTGGGCCAGCAGAAGATCGCCGGGTTCACGCTGCACGGCGCCTCGCCCGACTGGGTGGTGATCCACTTCAAGAAGGACAGCACCATCGAGTTCGACGACGCGGCCCCGTACCTGGGCAAGGGCAACTTCCAGGCGCAGGACATGCTGCACGCGCGCTACGGCAAGAAGGTCACGATCGCGCTCTGCGGGCCGGTGGGCGAGTACCAGGGGCTCATCGCGGGCATCGCCTTCAGCGACAAGGACGGCCGCCCGGCCCGTCTCTCCGCGCGCGGCGGGGTGGGGGCGGTGATGGGCTCGAAGAAGGTGAAGGCCATCGTGGTGGACCTCGACAAGATCCCGCCCTTCTCGGATCCCAAGAAGGTCAACGCCGCGATCAAGAACTACGCGAAGCTGCTGCAGGCCGATTCGATGGTGGCCAACTTCTACGCCAAGATCGGCACGATGGGCATGGCCGACCTGCAGAACACGCTGGGCGGCCTGCCGGTCCGGAACTTCAGCGCGGGCCAGCAAGTGGACGTCTCCAAGGGCGAGAAGTTCAAGATGGGCGGCGAGTACATCAGCCAGCTCAACGTCTCGCGCGGCGGCGAGCACACCCACGCCTGCATGCCGGGCTGCGTCATCCAGTGCAGCAACATCTACGCGGACAAGGACGGCAAGGAGGTCGTGTCCCCGGTCGAGTACGAGACGCTCGGGCTGCTGGGCACCAACTGCGGCCTGTCGGATCCCGATGACCTCGCCCAAATGAACTACATCGCCAACGACCTGGGCGTCGACACCATCGAGACCGGAGCCATGATCGCGGTGCTGATGGAGGCCGGGCTGGGCTCCTTCGGCGACGTGCGTTTCATGGCGGACGTGCTGGCCGAGATCGGGCGGGGGAGCGAGAAGGGGCGCGTCTGGTCCCAGGGCACCGCCCGGGTGGGCGAGCACTACAACGTCAAGCGCGTGCCGGTGATCAAGAAGCAGGCGATCAGCGCCTACGATCCGCGCGTGGTCGAGGCCACCGGCATCACGATGATGGCCACCGCCCAGGGCGCGGACCACACCGCGGGCAACCTGCCGCGGCTCAAGACCCGCGAGATGGAGGCGCCGGCCATCGTGGAGCAGAGCGTGGCGCACCAGGCGCGGGTGGCGGCGAACGACTCGCTCGGTCTCTGCATCTTCGGCATGAGCGTGACCAACCCCAACACCGAGTGGCTCACCGAGACCCTCAACGCCGCGCACGGCACCACGCTCACCAAGGAGTTCTTCGAGGCCCTCGGCCGCCAGACGCTCAAGATGGAGCACGAGTTCAACCGGCGAGCCGGCTTCACGGCCAAGGACGACGAGCTGCCGGAGTTCTTCTACGCGGAGGCGCTGCCGCCCACCAACCACGTGGCGCGGTTCCACGCCGCCGACGTGCAGGACATGTACGAGCGCCTGCCCGCCTGAGCGGGCGGGCGCTCGGCGCCCGCGCTCCGGGCCTTGACAAGGACGGCGCGGCAGTCTTTAATGCCGCGCACGTCGCGGTACACCCCGTTTCCGACCAACGCAGATTGGGAGGACGTCCATGTCGATACGTAGATCGGCCGTGTGGTCCCTGCTCGCCGGCGGGCTGGTCGCCGCGCTCGTCCTGGCGGGCGCCTCTCCCGTTCCGGAGGCCACCGCCCAGGCCAAGAAGATCAAGATCGGGGTGGTGTTCGACTACACGGGCCCGCTCGCGGGTGGCGGCTCCGACCTGCACGCGCTCGGCGCGAAGATCATGATCGACTACTTCGCCAAGAAGGGCGGGGTGGAGGGCTACCAGATCGAGGCGGTCTACGCCGACGCACAGTCGAAGCCCGAGGTCGCGATCAACGAGGCGGTGCGGCTGATCGAGCAGGAGAAGGTCGACATGCTGCTCGGCTTCTACTCCTCGGCGCAGTGCGTGCCGGTGGCCGCCCGCGTCGAGCAGCTCCACAAGTTCATGTGGATCACCACCTGCATCTCGTCCGCGGTGCTCGAAAACCGGAATCTGAAGTACGTGTTCCGGCCGCAGCCGAGCGGCCGGCAGTTCGGGCTCATGTCGATGGACTTCATCGCCCAGAACGCCAAGGCCAAGCTCGGCAAGGATCCCAAGGACCTCCGCGTCGCGATCATCCACGAGGACGGCGCCTACGGCGTCGACGTCTCGCGCGGCAACGAGGAGGGCGCCAAGAAGGCGGGCTTCAACATCGTGCTGAAGGAGGGCTACTCCGCCACCGCGCCCGATCTGGCCCCGCTCGTCACCAAGCTCAAGCGCGCCCGCCCGGACGTGATCTTCCACACCGGCTACAACCCGGACATCTCGCTGTTCTTGCGGCAATCCCGCGAGCTGGGCCTGCGCTTCAGCGCGCTGGTCGGGCACGGGGCCGGCTACAGCGTCTACGACAAGCTGAAGGAGGCGGCCGGGAAGGACGTCAACTACATCTTCGACGTCGACCCGATCTCGATCTGGCTCACCAACCAGAAGGTGCTCCGGCCCGAGCTGGTGCCCCTCATCAAGATGGTCGGGGACGAGTACGACAAGGCCCGGCCGGGCACCGCGGTCAGGTCGCCGCACGTCGGCATGGCGGCCAGCAACACCTATCTGCTGATGACCGAGGTGCTGCCGCGCGCGATCAAGAAGTACGGCGGCATCGACGCCGACGCGCTCCGCAAGGCCGCGCTCGACGTCGACCTGCCCGACGGCGGAACCATGCTCGGCTTCGGGGTGAAGTTCGAGGGTGACGGCCAGCCGATGTCCGGGCAGAACGATCGGGCCTTCCCGGTCATCGTCCAGTACGTCGACGACCACGCCTTCGTGGTGTGGCCCAAGAGCCTGCAGCTCCGCGACCCGGTGCTCCCGCTGCCGTCGTCGTCCTCCTACGCGGCGAACTGACCGCCGGGGACGCGTGCATGGCGTGACCGGCCGGTGCTGACCGTCGAGGGGCTGTCCAAGCGCTTCGGCGGCTTCACCGCCGTCAGCCAGGTCTCGTTCACGGTCGCGAAGGGCGAGCTGGTCGGCCTCATCGGGCCGAACGGCTCCGGCAAGAGCACGATCTTCAACCTCCTGTCCGGGACCCTGTCGCCCAACGCCGGCTCGATCCGCTTCCAGGGGCGCGAGATCGCCGGGGAGGCGCCGCACCGCATCATCAACCTGGGCGTCGGCCGCACCTTCCAGATCCCGCGGCCGTTCCGCCGCCTCTCGCTGCTGGACAACGTGGTGCTCGCGGGCTTCTTCGGCCGGGGCCGGCCGTCGCGCCGCCAGGCCTTCGAGGCGGCCGAGCGCGCGCTGACGCTCGTGGGCCTGCCGACGGACCACGGGGCCACCGTCGACGGGCTGGGCGCCGCCGCGCTCAAGAAGCTCGAGCTGGCCAAGGCCCTCGCCACCGATCCCAAGCTGCTGCTCGCCGACGAGAGCCTGAGCGGGCTCGACGAGAGCGAGATGGACCAGGCCGCCGACCTGCTGCGCCGCATCTGCAAGGAGCTGGGCGTCACCATCATCTGGGTCGAGCACATCATGGGCGTGCTGATGCGGGTGGTGGATCGCGTGATGGTCCTCGACCACGGCGAGAAGATCGCCGAGGGGCTGCCCGCCCAGGTCGCGGCCGATCCGCGGGTCATCGAGGTCTACCTCGGCACGCAGGCCGGCGCGGCCCGCGCGGTGGCGGCCGCCCGCTCCTGAGCCGTGCTCGAGCTTCGATCGGTCCGCGCGGGGTACGGCTCCTACCAGGCGCTGTTCGACGTCTCGCTGGAGGTCCGCCAGGGCGAGGCGGTCGGGGTCATCGGCCCCAACGGGGCGGGCAAGACCACGCTGATGCGCGTGATCTCGGGCCTGATCCGGCCCACCGCCGGCTCGATCGCGATGGAGGGCGTCGACCTCGCCGCCACTCCCGGGCACCGGATCGTGGGCCTGGGGATCGCGCACGTGCCCGAGAGCCGGCGCCTCTTTCCGCGCATGAGCGTCGAGGACAACCTCAAGATGGGCGGCTTCCTGCGCGCGGCCCGCCCCCGGTACCGCGAGCGCCTCGACTTCGTCTACGAGCTCTTCCCGCGCCTGCGCGAGCGCCGCCGTCAGCTCGCCGGCACCATGTCGGGCGGCGAGCAGCAGATGTGCGCGATTGGGCGCGCGCTCATGTCGGAGCCAAAGCTGCTCCTCCTCGACGAGCCCTCGGCCGGCCTGGCCCCGGTCATCGTCGAGCAGGTCTTCGACCTGGTGAAGCGCATCCGGTCCGGCGGCCTCAACGTGCTGATCGTGGAACAGAACGTGCAGCAAGTGCTGCGGGTCGTGGACCGCGCGTACCTGCTCAAGGCGGGCAGCATCCGCGCCGCCGGCTCGGCGGCGAGCCTGCTCGCGAGCGAGGCGCTGCGCGAGGCGTACCTGGGCGTCTGACGTGGGGATCTTCGACGTCTACCTGCTCGAGGCGATGATCAACGGCGTGCTGCTCGGCGGCGTGCTGGCGCTGCTCTCGCTCGGGCTCAACCTGATCTTCGGCGTGATCGACGTGGTCTGGATCTGCTACGCGGAGCTGGTGATGTTCGGGATGTACGGGATGTACTTCCTGTACGCCGCGTTCCACTGGCCGATCCTGGCCGCCGCGGCGGCCTGCATCGCGGGCGTCGCGGTCATGGGCGTGCTCCTGCACCTCCTCGTCATCGCCCCGCTGCTGGGCGCGGCCCCGATCAACCAGCTCCTCGCCACCGGGGGCGTGCTCTTCTTCCTGCAGTCGGCCGCCACCGTGATGTTCGGCATCGAGTTCCGGAACCTGGGCCTCCGCATGCCGGTGCTGAAGGCGGCGGGCATGTTCATCAGCTACTCGCGGCTGCTCGCCTTCGCGGTGGCCCTCGTCGGGATGGTCGCCGTCTACCTGTTCCTCCAGCGCACCTACACCGGCACCGCGATCCGCGCGATCGCGCAGGACCGCCAGATCATGGCGCTGATGGGCGTCGACACGCGGCGCATCTACCTGGTCACCTCCGCGCTGGGCGGCGCACTCGCCGGCCTCGCCGCGTGCCTGCTCGCCCTGCTCTACGATGTCCACCCCTTCGTCGGGCTGACGTTCGGGCCGCTGACCTTCCTGATCTGTGTGCTCGGCGGGCTCGGCAACTTCGTGGGCGGCTTCGTCGCCGCCTTCGTCTTCGCGGAGATCATCTCGCTGGGCGGCCTCTACCTCGACCTGGAGTGGGGCTACGTCTTCGCCTTCGCGTTCTTCATCGCGATGATGTTCGTGCGCCCCGAGGGGCTGATGG
>Ga0187766_10002019_pt1 | contig 12003 bp, 11 predicted proteins | sample 0216_QUI02_MP05__4_FD_132971 | JGI IMG/M metagenome (GOLD analysis project Ga0187766, IMG submission 132971) | Tropical peat soil microbial communities from peatlands in Department of Meta, Colombia - 0216_QUI02_MP05_20_MG | ecosystem: Environmental > Terrestrial > Soil > Wetlands > Peat ... | reverse complement strand
TTGAGCATAGGAGACTATGATAGAAGCCTCCATTGCGTCACCCAAGGTGCTTACAAAATGTTCAGTGTGGCTCACCAGGTTCTCTTGGGTTTTGTTGAGATATTTCGAGGCGTAAACTCGTTCATCTTTAAGCGCTGACATATTGCGGGCGCTTACGGCGGCGTCTATAGTGGGTGTTGGTATGCCTAAGTCGAACGCATTCTGGGAAGTCCATTTTCCTGTCCCCTTTTGTTGCGCGCGGTCAAGTATTATTGAGACTAGGGGAAGGTTTGTGTTGGGGTCTTCTGCGGATAGGACTTCGGTTGCGATTTCCATTAGAAATGAGTTCATCTCACCGGTACTCCAGTTCTTGAAAATGTCGCGAGTCTGTTTGGTAGTAAGCCGTGCTCCACGTGTTAGAAGATCGTAGGCTTCGGCGATGATTTGTATTATGGCGTATTCGATTCCGTTATGTATCATTTTCACGTAATGTCCTGCTCCACCTGAACCGAGAAATTGGCAGCAGGCACCATCTGCTTTAGCCGCGATAGCGTTTAGCATCTCTTGAACCGCATCGTACCCTCGTCTAGATCCGCCTGCCATGATACAAGGGCCTCTGAGCGCTCCTTCTTCTCCGCCGCTTACTCCGATTCCTAGGAAGTGAATTCCTTCTTTCTTGAGTTGATTGAAGCGACGCTCCGTATCTTGAAAGTGTGAGTTTCCGCCATCCATCAAAATGTCTTCACGCGATAATGAGCCGGTTAGGTTCGCTATGGTTGTGTCAACGGCCGGTCCAGCAGTCATCATCAGGAGAATTTTGCGAGGTTTTGATAAGGAATTCACAAAGTCGTTGAGTTTATATTTTCCGTAAATTTCGGGGTGGTTTTGTGTGAGCTCTCGAGTTTTCTGTTCGGTCCTGTTGTAGACTGCAAGTGAGTAACCATGATTTTGGAAGTTGAGGGCGATACTGTGTCCCATTACGCCGAGTCCGATTATTCCAAGATCCAGTTCGACCAACATTGTCACCAACTAGGTTGAAGCTACATCTCAATGCATGAACGGATTCAGTTACGTTGAACGGTTCTGTCAGTTGTTATACCATAGAGTATCAGTAGAGCACTGAGTAATATTAACGGAACAGCAAAAAGCACGTTCGGGTACAAGACAACTTCTCGAGTTGGGTTACTGAGGGGGATAGAAAGAGGCATCGGAGATAACGCCAGCGCTATAGTGAGGAGTAGAATCCCTAGAACAACTCCGAGCTTATTCATCAGCAATCGACTACTAGAATGTATTCACCACGCGAACTCGTATAAACCAACCAATTTTTCGATTAGGGCATCTGAAACTACGGCCTTTAGAGTGCAAAATTCTCCTGTGTATGCGTCTCTAATTGTGATTCGTGATAGGACGACGTTTGATGAACCGTATGTGTGAGATTCCATCAGATCCTGAAGCCTATCTAAGTGTGCGGTTTGGGTCGGGTAGAGTAATCCCAGCTCACAATCGTAACCAGTCAGTTCTTTCTTGTAGAGAGGGCGACTGAACTCCCCGGAACCCCCTATACTATACCGAACCAGAAAAAGCCGGTTCGGCATATACGCTCGATCCACTATAAGGAGAGGTTCTGTTTCATTCTCGACGTGTACCAGTGAAGCTAGTTTAGTCGAGACCTCTAAAACCTCTTGGGCCGTCCTAATCACAACCGATGGCAGATACGCTTGGTTAGCCGTCCGCCATATGAAATTAGCCTCTGACAAAGTATTTGTGTAGGCAGACACGCCTACAGCATAGGATGCTAGGCATTGATGTCACGATTTGAGAAAGAAGGTCAACGGCTGATATGCGAAAAGTGTGGGTTCGAGACGAACAGCCAAGAGATCTTTGCGTTACATAAGAAGAATTGTCCAAGAATCTGACCCGGTACGAATTTGCCGTTATGCAAACGGCAAAATTGTGAGACAATTTTACCTTAGATGCGCGTACACATCTAATTCATTCTGATGAAAATGTCAACTATTGACGGTTTTGTGTTCAACGATTTTTGCGAGCGGTGCCAAAAGCGCATCTTAACTCAAATTAAGTAGGTCTACTACCCAGATACAGATCTGTGGATTACACGATTAAAGATCGGAAACCTCGAGGACAATGTCACTGGACAACTTTTGAGCAATGAAAGAACGACATGTTCATGATTAGCGTTGCATTCGATGCGTTTCCGTCAACGCACTTCTCCATTGCGATTTTGTAACTCCGATCATTCATTCGCACCAACGCAAGAATTCTTCCGAAAGTCTAGATGTTATTGGGGTTCGGAGTAACAATTTGGGAATGCATGGTACGGATAACCAAAATTAGTGATCTATCGGAAAATTCTGGTGAAGAAAATTTTTTTGAATTAATCAAAAATTTTTCTCGCGAAAAAAAATTAATGGAGAAACACTTAAATCCAAATTAGGTGGCCATTAAGTGAAATCGGAAATTTTTACGGAGGATCTCGAGTACAAAACTTGTCCCCTAGACCATACGCTTACAAGCATATCGTAGCAACCCTTCATGGATGTCGCTCAGATTTACTTGACGACAAATTAGTACTTGATACTACTTTGAGAGCAATCCAGAAAGCAAACATGCAACTTGCAAGGACTCGGACACAAAATCCACTCGTCTACAAGGTGAGCGATGACATCATGGGCGGTGGAGTAAGCGTGAACGCACTCATAACGACGAGTCATCTGACGATTCATACTTCCAAACTTCATGGTACAGTTGAGTTTGATTGTGCCACGTGTGGTTGCAACAGCAATCCGTGGGCTGCGCTGGAAATATTCAAACGCGCTCTGAGGGCAACGCATGTAACCATGCAGTATGAACATGACGAACTTCAGAAAGCAGTTCCGGTCCCAGTAATTACTCGATCTCGGATCTCCAAAATCGCGTTAAATTCATAGCCAGAATCTGGTCTTGCCATAATTGGCTATTCTAGCCGTATGAGTTTTCTAAACATACGTTTATCCAGCTCATATCGATGAAAAGGTTAATTCTTTAGATTTTGTAGCTCTGATCCTAGGTGTACGAGTGTTGCTTGATTCCGTGAAAGTGCGGCGTGAAATACTGCGTATGTATGATAAGGACCCGCAGGATTGGAAGGTTCTAGTAGGGAGAGACCGCACGGGCTTTTACGATTTATTGTTCACCCATAAATCCGACGCTTGGCAGGTCAAGGAATACCAAGTTAACCCTTACAAGTTCGTTGGGCTCGGCGCTAGAATTAGAGATGCTTCTGCAGATAGGCTTGCGGTCGGCGAATTTGCCTTTGGACTTAGACCTATTGATCTAGATCAGATGAAGGAGCTTGCGAGCGTGATGGATGATCCACAACAGATGAATGACATCGCTTCGAGGCTGCTTCTAGAAAAACCGATCACTACGCAACAAGCGGTACAGAATCCAGCGATTTTGCATGGTCCAATCTTCCAGTCGACTAGTCCGCTCGAGACGCTTTCCGCCGCGCATACCAAACTCGACGAGAAGTTGAGAAAGCAATTGCAACAGATTATTCGCCGTGACTATCGACATACGATCACGCCGTACATTTAGGCCTCCCCTAAGCAGTTCGATAGGGAGCTCCTCTAAGGCTGATGACAAAATCGTTGGGGAGTGCTGGTGAAGTAAATGGATCGGAAGAAAGCATGAAGAAACAATCATACTTGAAGGATGAAGAGGCTGAAGATTAGAGACATAGAAATCTACCAACTCGGCGAAAAAACCGATGGTGGTAGCGCGACTTGGGCTGCAAATTCAATTTTACTCAAACTGACGACGTCTGATGGACTCATCGGTTGGGGCGAAGCCGTTCCCACACTGAGAGTTCAACCAGTGATCGAATCACTCAATGAAGTCGCACGAGTCTACAGGGGTAGTGATCCGTTCAACGTTGAACGTAACTGGCATGAGTGGCATAAACATGACTTCTACTTACCATTCTCTTTCGAATCTACAACCGCGGTCAGCGCTTTCGACATTGCTTGCTGGGATATTATTGGCAAGCACTTCGGTGCACCTCTGCATGAACTTCTTGGAGGAATCATGAGAACGAATATACGACTTTACTCAAATGGGTGGTACAATGATTGCGTGACCCCAGAACAGTTCGGTGAACGAGCGAAAGAGTACAAAAGGATGGGTTACACGGCTCTCAAATTTGATCCGTTCGGAAACTACTACGATTACATCGATGAAAAGGGATTACAACTAGCCTACGACAGAGTGAAATCGGTATCGGAACACACTGATCGTAACGTTGAACTTCTCATCGAACATCATGGACGATTCAATCCGAATTCCGCAATAATGATTGCCAGAAAACTTGGGGAGTTCGATCCATTATTCATGGAAGAACCAATACATCCGGAGAACCTGGACGGATTGAAGAAGTATCGAGCAGCAACTGATGTCCGAGTAGCAGTTGGCGAACGAATTCTAACAAAAGAACAGGCCGCGTACCTGCTCGCGAATAATTTAGCAGACTTCGTTCAACCCGATATAACAAACGTAGGAGGCGTGACTCAAGGAAGAAAAATCGTTGCCATAGCAGAAGCATTTGGAGTTGAAGTGGCTTTCCACAACGCATTCGGACCAATCCAGAACGCGGTAACTTTACAGATTGATGCCGCCATTCCAAACTTTCTCATCCAAGAATCATTCTATGATTGCTTTCCAGCATGGAAGAAGAATTTAGTTAGGGATCAATGTAAGATTGAGAACGGCCATGCCGCGGTCTCGACTAAACCTGGGCTGGGCGTCGAAATTGATGAGAGGGTACTTGAAGAACACAGGGCCGAAGGACAGGAGTATTTTAATTCTGACGAACCAGTTTGGGTAGTCAAGAATACGTGGAAATCAGCCTGACAGATTTGTCACACGTCGTTCCTTAGCGACACTAATTAGGAACGATTTCCCCCTGCTCCCAAAATATGTCGATACGCCATGAATCCTGTTGAAGTGAAAGAATTATCAAAAGCCTTCCAGACCAGAGAGGGTCCGTTACTTCGCAAGACTTCGAAGACTGTTGTGGCGGTTGATAAAATCAGTTTTGACGTTTCTGAAGGCGAAATCTTCGGGCTGCTTGGCCCAAACGGAGCCGGCAAGACGACGACTGTGAAAATGCTTTGCACGCTGATCACTCCAACATCAGGGGATGCGCTCATCAACGGATATAGTATTGTCAAAGATCAGCAGAAAGTTCGTGAAAATCTAGGAGTGATGCTCACCGGTGAGCGGACTCTTTACTGGAAATTAACTGGGCGTGAAAATCTTGAATATTTTGCTGCCTTGTATCATCTAGATTCTTCCCATTCGAAGAAACGAATAGACGAATTATTGGAGAAGGTAGGACTCGCTGAACGAGTAGAAACACTGGTAGAAAATTATTCAACGGGTATGCGAATACGCCTGTCCTTTGCTAAAGCACTTCTCAATGATGCTCCAGTCATATTGTTTGATGAACCCACTGCGAGTCTCGATCCCCAATCTGCTAGACTCATACGTGAATACATTCGCGAATTGAAGCGTGAAAAGCATGCGATCATTTTGACCACCCATAATATGGAGGAAGCTGATGCGTTAAGCGACCGAGTAGCCATCATCGACCATGGAAAAATTGTAAGATCAGGCACACCCGCTGAATTGAAGGAAAGGGTGAAGAGTAACGATGTGATCGAAATTCAGGCACGAAAGTTCTCCGAACAAGTTCTGATCGGTCTCCAATCGTTCAGTGAAGTTTCTAAAGTCGCCGTGTCTACAAATGATTCTACGGACGAGGCGGACCTGCGGATTCATGCGGAGAAAGGAAAAGAGGTCTTGCCGAGAATACTAGAATTTTTGGTTCGTAAGCAGGTCGCAGTAACCAGAGTGAGTTTCATTGAACCAACATTAGAAGATGTTTTCATTGCAGAAACTGGACGGAGCCTTCGCGATTGAAGGAAGTCAGGGGTCTCCGCGCGACAACACAGGCTTTGGGAGCTATTTTTTGGAAGAGCATAAAGCACTACATGCGACTCCCGGGCAGTTTCGCTCTATACATTGCCCTCCCTTTCCTGTTTACCTTACTCATCTTCGGTATGGGCCGATTTGTAGGAGGCGGAAGTGCTCCCACTTATTTCGCTGCCCGTACGGGAACGACTAACATTTTGGTATACGAGATGCTTGGTAGCGCGGTTTGGATGACGAGCTGGGTGGTAGTTGAAGACGTAGGCGTGAGTCTACGTAATGAACAAGTGAACGGAACTCTTGAACAAAATTTTCTAGCCCCAATTGATCGGGCTACCTTGCTCGTCGGTATGAGTTTAGCGGACATCGTTATTACGACGGCAATCTTTCTAGTTGCCGTTGGCGCGACGATCGCGTTCACGATGCCGACCGATATTGTGGCATTAACTCAAGCTTATCTTACGCTTCTGATTGGCCTAATTCCATTGTTTGGCATAAGCTTTCTTTTTGCAGGGATCATCATTAGATTCAAAGAACCGTACGTATTTGTTCAAATCGTGAACGTTCTCTTCGCAGTTCTAACGGGCACTTACTATCCAGTTGCCTTTCTACCCTACTGGATTCGACTCATTTCCGGATTACTACCCCAAACCTACGTTATTGAAGATATGCGACAAATTATTTTGGCGAACCAGAATATGGTAAGCCTCTATGGGAACGTTTTCGTACTGTTCGCATTGGCGTTGGCCTATCCAACAATCGGATATGCAATCTTCAAACGTATCGAAAGGAAGGCGAGTGTGACAGGTGAATTCTCGAAATACTAGTTCAGTTTCAAGAATAGGTAGCGAATTCAAAGCCGCATTCTTGAAAGATCTTAGATCATATGTTCGGTATCCTGCTTGGTTGCTAGGAGAATTTATCAGTACACCTTTGTGGTTCTTCTTCTTTGCTCTGGGTGTTACGTTATTCAGTCCGACAGGCCCGAACACATCTTCGATGAGCGGTTTTAATTTCTTCTATTTTGGATTCATCTTCATAATCCTCTTCAGCACCGCGGTTTGGGGTATCGGGCAGAGTGTAAGGAACGAACAACAAGCCGGGACTCTAGAACAGTTCTTCCTTGCACCAGTGAATCGTGTTACATTGATAGTTGGTAGATGGGCTCGCGTTTTTCTCACAGATATTTTGATCGTCGGTTACACTACAGTAATAGTATATGCGCTTGGAAACGAACAGCCAGTGTTGCACAATCCAGCTTTGTTCTTCTTGTCCTTGGGTCTTTATGAAGTTGGCCTGATAGGCTTCGGACTGTTTTTTGCAGGATTAACGATGCGAATCAAATCCTACAATACTTTATCCAACATGGTGTTCTTCGGATACATGATTCTTACAGGAGCTCTATTTCCGATCAGCGTTATCCCTGTACCGTTTCGTTACATTTCGATGGCCATACCCTTCACCTATTTCATCGACCTAATGCGAAACGCAGCATTATCAACGTCGACAATACTGCCTGAATCCTTCGAGTATCTAGCTGCGACGATCCTTGCAGTCTCGATGCTTCTGATAGGATTCGCGGCCTTCAACAAGATAGAAGAAGATGCGCGTGTCAGAGGAACAATTTCAGCTATCTGATCTGTCGGCATCTGAGTTTTAAGCTAGAAGTTGACATCTTAAGGTTCTCCGAAAGTGACATGGGATTGGCCACTCTCCGGCTAGGATATTGGGCAGCACAAGAACAGTATGACCCTCAAAGGCTGCTAAAATACGCGATCCATGCCGAAGTGGTAGGCTTCGACATAATTGTAACAAGCGATCACTTTCATCCTTGGAGCGACACGGGTGGACAAGCTGGGTTTCCATGGATCTGGCTTGCCTCTGCGGCTGAAAAAACAAGGAAAGTGGAAGTTGGTACTGCCGTAACTACGCCTATGTTTCGTTATCATCCTGCTCTAGTGGCGCAGGCCTTCGCGACACTGGACAATTTGTTCCCCGGAAGAATTTTCGTGACTTTAGGAACTGGACACGCGATGAACGAGACACCGTTAGGATTCAAATGGCCGGGATTTGAGGAGAAAATTGCTAGACTCGAAGAAGCTCTCGACATAATTAGCAAGCTTTGGACTGGAGACTTCGTAACATATGAAGGCAAGTACTACCAACTCAATAAAGCAAAGCTGTACACTAAACCAAAAATGAAAATCCCAGTCTACTTGGCCACGTCGAATGAGCGCGTAGCTCGGATAGCGGGCCAGCTATGTGACGGTATTCTAACGAATCCTAGAGGACTGGATAGGTTCAGGAAGATCGTTGGCGCTATGGAGAGAGCAGCGGTTAAAGTTGGACGAGATCCGACGAAACTTGGCAAGAGCATGGAATTCAAAGTAGCTTACGACATCGACTATAACCGGGCATTGAAGTCCGCAATGTTTTGGGCCACGACAGCGATTCCCCGTGAAAAAAGAGAGCACATTTGGGACCCCCGTGAACTGGAAGCGCTAGTAGGTCCAGAGGAAGAGAAAAAAATCAAAGAGTCATGGCTCATCACAACTGATTCAGATGATATTATCAAACGTCTCGGAGAATTCCTTAAGATGGGATTTGATAGAGTTTACATTCACAGCGCTAGCCCGATCGAAGAAAGATTCTTGAACCTGCTCGGACGCGATATTCTGCCTTGGATGAGAGAATATTACGAGAGTCTATTTCGTCCAGTACAGACTATATCCGTAGAGTAAAGCCTGCTAGTAAATCATGATGTGACTGAATGATGCCATCTTAGAATGTATTCAGGTAATCTAAGACCGCGCTCCGCAACTTTCTCTACAAGGTAAATTGGAAGTGGGCTTAGGGCGAACGCTGTTTTAACATAGAAGCTGTCTGGTTTGCCTTCTATTCGTTCTCCCTTTATCGTGAACGAAGTGTCGGAGGCGGCAGCGATGGTGCTGTCAGGATTTCCCACCACTGAGGCTACCAATGCTCCCATTCGTTTGAAATTCTTGCACCATCCAGCAACAATCTCTGTTTCTCCACTGTGTGAGATTACGATGAGAACGTCACCCGCACGTGGTCCTGGTGTATTTGATTCCCCCGCCACATAGATCTGGTCACCCATAGCACGCTTGACATGTCCGATTCTCACAGCGGTCATGCGTGCTACTTCCCTGCCGCTTCCCAATCCGACTAAGAAACATGAATGTCGCTGTTCGAGCGCGTCAACAAGGGTTTTGAAAAACTGTGAAGCCACCATTTCATCGACCACGGAACCTATTTCGCTGAACAAATCCTTCGAACGTGCTATGACTCGATCTGAGGATGCTTCTTCATTCATAGCCTCAGCCATAGAGTGAAAGAGAACTCCGGTACCCAGAATGAATAGGTCCTCGAGTATTCCTGTCGTTCTGAATTCTTTGGACTCTGAAGGAATCTCATCTGGTTCTCTTCCCTTCAGGATGAGTACGTTTCCATATCTAGTCCCAAGTTTACCGATGGGTGAGTCACGTTCCGAAGTCACTACATCAATTCGGAAGTCTCGTGGATTACCTTGGTTAGCGATGTACATGGCTAATTGTTGTGCGTCTAGCAATGGCATCAGTGACTTCCCGCTACCTGAATTTATGAGCAGACAGACCTGTCCGAATCGTTGCTTTAGAATCGGTGCAGCTTGGTAGAGAGTACGTCCGGGAAACCCTATGTCCCCTCTATCAAGGACAAGTTTCCCGCCTCGCATCTTTGCCATTTCGCTACACGCTATGCTCAGGGCACCCTTTGATCTTCCTTCGCCGGAAGGCAGGATGACCCCTGAACTCGCTAGGTCGTGGTATATTGATTCAATTTCATTGCGATTCGCTTCCGAGAGATTCTGGAATATGCGGTTTACAAAAGTCACGTTACTGATTTCTGGCATTCTCTTCACGGGGCACAATGAGTGGTTATGTCTCACCTGATGAATAGCTAGGATAAGTGGTTTCGCCTACGCCCTTCTTGAGCCGCGCTGGAATTGATGGATTATCTCTCGCTTGACTCCATCACTTGTCTAATAATAGATTCAGAATTCTGAGGGTTAGTCCCCAGATTATGTGACCATGATAAATGTAGGATACGACACTAAGGCGTTTTCCATCCGCTCTCACCTCAGACTCTGTCGGAGTAATTTTGATGAATTGGCTTAGAAACGCCCAGAATGCTTGAGCCACCTCATCATTCGGATTCAATCGAATTTCTCTAGTCAATTGGAATACGAAAGGTGTCACTTCCATCCGACGCGTATGAGTTGGTACAGTCGGAAGCATGCCTAGGAATTGATGTTGCCGCAAATCAATTCCCACTTCCTCATGACTCTCTCTAATAGCAGTATCAAGTAACGTGCGATCAGCATTCGATCTGTGTCCCCCTGGAAAAGCGATTTGCCCCGACCATGGATCTCCTTCACGTTCAACTCTCTTAATCAGCAGTACCGATGCCGACTGAACGTCGATAATGATCGCTACAGCGGCGTCTGAGGAGCTAGGCGGAGACGACGAGATGAGACGTGGTCTTAGCGAGGCCGGGTCGAAAGCGATAGACACATCAATCCACTTTGATTTAACGATCGGATTGTGAGTTAAGTAGAAACTTATTTTGGCCAAGTTTTATCTTTATGCCAGTGTTCGAGGTAGCGTGACCGTCGTGTCAAAATTAGATGCTGCTCTTGAATCGGTCGACACCTTTCGAAATGAAATGACCGCATTCATGGTAGAATTATTGAAGATTAAAGCCGTGAACCCAGATGGTGGCGGTAAAGGAGAATATGAAAGGGCTATCCTCGTGAAGAAAAAATTGGAGAGTTGCGGAATTAAAGTCGCTGTGCATGATGTTCCTGACGCACGTGTACCTGAGGGTGTTCGCATCAATCTTACATCAATGATTCATGGTGAAGATGATCGAAGGACTCTGTGGTTAGCCGCTCATCTAGATACTGTGCCTGAAGGAGCACGAGAGTTATGGACGTCTGATCCTTTTAAACCTCTAATCAAAGACGACAAGATTTTTGCACGAGGAGCTGAAGATAACGGCCAGGCAATCGTATCCAGCCTCTTCACGCTGAAGGCTTTGAGGTCAGCGAACGTAAAACCTCCCATCAACATAGGTGTCGCCTACGTGTCTGACGAAGAGTCAGGAAGCAAATATGGGATCATTCCACTACTCGAGAAAGAAGGCATCTTTAGATCGAATGATATTGCTATAGTTCCTGACACTGGAGCACCGGATGGATCACAAATCGAGGTTGCTGAAAAAAGCATTCTCTGGCTAAAAATTACGACAAAAGGTAAACAGGTGCATGCCAGCATCCCGGACATGGGTCTGAACGCTCACAGAGTCGCGTTAAAATTCGCCCTAGAATTAGATTCACATCTGCACTCAAAATACTCAACTACCGACAGCCTATTCGAACCTCCAACTTCAACGTTCGAACCGACCAAACATGAATTAAACGTAGACAACGTAAACACGGTGCCGGGTATTGATGTACAATATTTCGACTGCAGAATTCTACCGTGTTACCAGATCACGGATGTTATGGACGAGATCGATTCGATTAGGCATAGAATTGAGAAAGAGACAGGAGCAAAGATCGAAATTAAACCGATCCAGGAGGAGCAGAACACAGTGCCAACATCTACCCATAGCGAGATCGTAACTAAGTTAACAACGGCGCTTAAGGAACTGCGTGACATCAATGCAAAGTATGTTGGAATCGGTGGCGGTACTGTCGCATTGTATTTTAGACGAAAGGGCATCGCAACGGCGGTATGGTCAACTATAGACGAGATGGCTCATCAACCGAACGAGTACTGCAAGATTCAAAATATGATTAATGATGCGAAAGTTTTCGTTCACGTCGCGGCGTCATAGATGTCGCGGCTAAGCGTTTTTAGTAAGAACGTCTGCCAAGATTTTTCTCGAAATGTTTCCGCCGCTTATAACGACGACTATGTTTTCGTTGTTCTTTCGCGGTTTAAATTTAATCAACGCTGCAACAGCAGCAGC
>Ga0187766_10002017_pt1 | contig 12012 bp, 6 predicted proteins | sample 0216_QUI02_MP05__4_FD_132971 | JGI IMG/M metagenome (GOLD analysis project Ga0187766, IMG submission 132971) | Tropical peat soil microbial communities from peatlands in Department of Meta, Colombia - 0216_QUI02_MP05_20_MG | ecosystem: Environmental > Terrestrial > Soil > Wetlands > Peat ... | reverse complement strand
GTGGAAAACCAAACATCTTGGTCATTTGGGGTGACGACATCGGGATCTCGAACCTGAGTTGTTACAGCCGCGGCTTGATGGGTTACCGCACGCCCAACATCGATCGCATCGCCGATGAAGGAATGCTGTTCACCGACTCCTACGGCGAGCAAAGCTGCACAGCGGGGCGCTCGTCGTTTATCACCGCGCAAAGTGTGTATCGCACCGGGCTCAGCAAGGTTGGTGTGCCCGGTGCTGATGTCGGGCTCTCCGCTGACGACCCCACTATCGCCGAACTGCTCAAACCGCTGGGCTATGCGACTGGCCAGTTCGGCAAGAACCACCTCGGCGACCTGAACAAGTATCTGCCGACGGTGCACGGGTTTGACGAGTTCTTCGGCAACCTGTATCACCTCAACGCCGAGGAAGAACCCGAAAACCCCGACTACCCGACGGAGCAGGAGGCACCCCTGCTACGCAAAGCCATGGTGCCGCGAGGGGTGATCCATTCCTGGGCGACCAACACCGACAGCAGCGAGGTCGGTGAGAGATTCGGGCCGGTCGGAAGGCAGCGCATCGAGGACACCGGCCCGCTTACGGCCAAGCGGATGGAGACCATCGACAACGAGACCATCGGGGCGTGCATCGACTTCATCAAACGCCAGCAGGAGTCGCAGACGCCGTTTTTTGTCTGGATGAACACCACCCACATGCATCTGTTCACCCACACCAAACCAGAAAGCATCGGACAGGCCGGGCGCTGGCAATCGCCGTACCACGACACGATGATCGACCACGACAGGCACGTCGGGCAGCTCCTCGACACGCTCGACGAGCTCGGGATCGCCGAGGACACCATTGTCATCTACAGCACCGACAACGGACCACATGGCAACTCGTGGCCCGACGGGGCGACCACCCCGTTCCGGAGCGAGAAGAACACCAACTGGGAAGGGGCCTTCCGAGTGCCGGAGATGATCCGTTGGCCGGGTAAGATCCCTGCCGGTGTCGTATCCAATGAGATTGTGCAGCACCATGATTGGCTGCCCACGTTCTTGGCCGCCGCGGGTGAGCCCGACATCGTCGACAAGCTCAAGAAGGCGCACACCATCGGAGACAAGACCTACAAGGTCCACATCGATGGCTACAACCTGCTGCCCTATCTGACCGGGGATGCCGACAAGAGCCCACGGCGGGGCATGATCTATTTCTCCGATGACGGCGATGTGCTGGCAATCCGGGCCGAGAACTGGAAGCTGGTCTTCATGGAGCAGCGCTGCCCGGGCACCCTCCAGGTATGGGCAGAACCCTTCACCCGGCTGCGGGTGCCGAAGATGTACAACCTGCGCACCGACCCCTTCGAACGTGCCGACATCACCTCCAACACATACTGGGACTGGTTCATCAAGCGAACATTTCTCGTCTTCATGGGGGCAGCGCTCGTTCAGCGGTTCCTGGAGTCCTTCAAGGAGTTCCCGCCCCGCCAGCGCGCGGCGTCATTCACGATCGACCAGGCCGTTGAACAGCTGAACGCCTTCCTCGCCGCCAGAGGCGGCTAATCGGTAGACCCGCACCACGACCCCGCTGGCCGGGCCTCATGCTCGGGGTTCAATGGGCTTGAGCACCAGAGTCGGCCTCATGGTTGCAATGACAAAACCCCCGACCGATCAACAGCATCATGCCGCGGGGGCGGGAACTTTTGCTGCCGGTGGTCAGGCTAGTCGATTTTCCTTGCGGGTCAACGATTTCCGCTGGACTCCGCGCCGGCATGGTGACTAATGGTAGGTGCTCACCGGTTTTGGCGGCGCCATCCTTGTTTCGGCCGAGTACCCCGCTGTACCAAACCAAGCGCCCGGACGACCATTCAGCACCGTTCTACAAAGTGGGAACTTCGGCTTAACACGTTCGTAATTCGCTTCCCCGTACCGTAGCTGAGTGCGACGCGAGGTACCTTAGCTTGGTCGGACGCGAGCCGCCGCGAACCATGGGTGTCGAAGAGGAATTTCACCTCGTCGATCTGACGACGAGGCGGCTGACCGCCCGCGCACCCGAGTTGCTCCGTGAACTGTCCGACGACTTCGCCGCCGAGCTGCAATCCTGCGTCGTCGAGATGACCAGTGGGGTGGTCGAGACCCTCGACGGGCTGCGCGATGACCTGCTGCGCCACCGCCGCGTGCTGGTGGACACCGCCACTGAACTCGGCATCGGAGTGGTCGCGGCAGGGGCGGTGCCGCTGTCGGTGCCGGCCGAAATGCAAGTCACGCAGACCGCCCGCTTCCGGCAGATGCTGGCCGACTACCAGCTGCTGGCCCGCGAACAGCTGATCTGCGGCACCCAGGTGCATGTCGGCGTCGATGACCGCGACGTCGCCGTCGAGGTGGCCAACCGAGTGTCGCCGCACCTGCCCACGCTACTGGCCCTTTCGGTCAGCTCACCGTTTTGGGCCGACGGCACCGACACCGGCTACTCCAGCGTGCGCACCCTGGTGTGGCAACGTTGGCCCACCACCGGACCGGCGGCGCCGGTGCGGTCCGCTGCCGAATACGACGAGCTGGTGTCCGATCTGGTCGCCACCGGGGTGATCACCGACCGCGGCATGGTCTACTTCGATGTCCGCCCGTCAAACTCGGCGCCGACACTGGAGCTGCGGGTATGCGACAGCTGCCCGTCGGTGGACACGATCGTGTTGATCGCCGGGCTTTTCCGCGCCCTGGTGCAGCGTGAGATCCAGGGGCTGCGGGCCGGCACGCCGCCGAGGGTGATCGCACCGACGGTGGGCCGGGCGGCGCTGTGGCGTGCCGCGCGCTCCGGGTTGGAAGGTGCGCTCGTCGATGTCAGCCAGGCGCGTGCCCGCCCCGCGGGCGAGGTCGTCAATGAGCTGGTCTGCTCGTTGCGTCCACAACTCGAGGCAAGCGGTGACTGGGAGATCGTCAGCGAGCTTGCGCGGCAGGTGCTCATCGCCGGCACATCGTCGGCGCGCCAACGTCGGGCGCTGCGCCGCCGCGGCCGTCTCACCGACGTCGTCGACCAGCTGATCGCCGAGACGGCGGGCCGCTGGCCGAGCGCCGCTGTGGCGGTCGCCGAAGATCCCACCCTGCTATTCGGCTACCAGCCCACCACTCGGCCAGCCGAGCGAGCCGGCGTCGCCGACGTATTCGCCAGCTACGACGAAGCCGTCGGCGGCGGGCTTCCCCGGCGCCGCTACAAGAAGGTGCTCGAGACCATGGCGAGTCTCGGTGCGGCCGCGTTGCGATCCCGCGAGGGCGGCATCGAACAGGAACAGCTCGCCGAAAACATCACTTTCCGCGTCACCGGCCAGAGCCGCGCCCAGGTGTTCCCGCTCGACCTGGTGCCACGCGTGGTCGGCGCCGATGAATGGGCCCGGTTGACAACCGGACTCGGACAGCGCGCCCGCGCGCTGGACGCATTCCTGCGTGACATCTACTCCAACCAGGAGATTCTCGCCGACGGCATCATCGGCGTGCAGGCCCTCGACCGGGCGCCCGGCTTCCGCTCGACGGGCCGCCTCGCCGGGGACACGGTACACGTGCATATCAGCGGAACCGATCTGGTGTGTGACGCCGACGGCCACTGGCTCGTGCTGGAAGATAACCTGCGGGTGCCTTCGGGCATCGCATACGCGATCGTCAACCGCCGGCTGCTGAGCAAGTACCTGCCTGAGCTACGGCCACCAGGGGGGATCGCTGACGTCGACCGCGCTCCCCAGATGCTGCTGGATACCCTGAGCGCGGCGGCTCCGCCGCACACAACCGACGAACCGGCCGTCGTGCTGCTCTCCGCGGGCTGGGAGGATTCCGCCTGGTTCGAGCACAGGTTCCTGGCGGATGAGATGGGTGTGCCGTTGGTGCAGCCATCCGACCTGTCGGTGCGGGACGGCCGGCTGGTACGTCACATCGGCACGAGCACCCAACCCGTCGACGTTGTGTATGCCCGGATGGACGAAGACATGTTGTTGTCCTCGACCGGTCACGACGGCGCCCCGCTGCGGCCCGGGCTGCTCGACGCGATCGCCGACGGCAATCTGACCATCGCGAACGCGCTGGGCAACGGGGTCGCCGACGACAAGGCGGTCTACACGTACGTGCCCGCGATGATCGAGTACTACCTCGGCGAGAAGCCGTTGCTGCTCCAGGTGCCGACCTGGGTCTGTGCCGAGCGCGCCCAGCGCGACTACGTGCTGGCCCACCTATCCGAGCTGGTGGTCAAGCCGATCGATGGCCTCGGCGGCAGTGGCGTGCTGATCGGTCCGGAGGCGACCGACGCCGCGCTGGAGGCGCGCCGCCGCGAACTGGTGCTCCAGCCGGAGCGCTTCATAGCGCAGGAGATGATCGCGCTGTCGACCCACCCGACTTTCGACGGCGAAGGCATGTACCCACATCATGTCGACCTGCGCGCGTTCGTGCATCTGCGCTCCGGGCCCGGCGGCTCGGTATCGGCGCACGTGGCGCCGGCCGCATTGACGCGGGTGGCGAGCAGGGGATCACGCATCGTCAACTCGTCGGCCGGAGGCGGCAGCAAGGACACGTGGATTCTGACCCAACGGGTGAACGGCGCGCACGAAGAGCGCGACCGGCAGACGGCAGTACCGGCCTGAGGGAACATGCAACATGTGTGGTATCTGCGGCGAAATCCGGTTCGACGGGCGATCGGCGGATGTCGCCGCGGTGACCCGGATGACCGCGGCCATGGCGTCACGCGGCCCAGACTCCGACGGTGTCGTGGCGCACGGGCCGGTCGCGCTGGGACACCGCAGGCTGTCGATCATCGACCTGTCCGCGCACGGCGCCCAGCCGATGGTGGACAGCGACCTCGGACTGACACTGGTCTTCAACGGCTGCATCTACAACTACAAGGATCTCCGCAAGGAACTGGAAGCGTTTGGTTACCAATTCTTTTCGACTGCCGACAGCGAAGTGGTGATCAAAGCATTCAACCGCTGGGGTACCCGCTGTGTTGAGCGCTTCAAGGGGATGTTCGCATTCGCGATCGCCGACCGCGACTCCGGCGTGGTGACACTGGCCCGCGACCGCCTGGGCATCAAGCCCCTGTACCTGGCCGGAACGCCCGGCAGGTTACGGTTCGCCTCCACGGTGCGCGCGCTGCTCGACGGCGGCGAGGTGGACACCGAACTCGACCGCTATGCGCTGCACCACTACATGAGCTTTCACTCCGTGGTGCCGGCGCCGCGGACGATCTACCGCGGGGTGCGCAAATTGCCGCCGGCGACGGTGCGGGTGATCCAGCCCGACGGCACACACGCCGACACGGTCTACTGGATCCCCGCCTTCGAGCGCGATCCCGACCGCGCGTCCTGGTCGGTGCGTGACTGGCAGGCCGCCCTGATGGACGCGCTGCGCGCCGCTGTCGAGCTGCGCATGGTCGCCGACGTGCCGGTCGGGGTGCTACTTTCCGGCGGCATCGACTCGTCAATCGTGGTGGCGCTGCTGGCCGAGCAGGGACAGCACGGCCTGGCGACGTTTTCGATCGGTTTCGACTCCGCAGGCGGCGAATCCGGTGACGAGTACTTCTACTCGGATCTGGTCGCCAAGACCTTCGACACCGACCACCACAAGATCCACATCGACAGCTCCCGGCTGCTGCCAGCGGTGCCGAAAACCATTGCGGCCATGAGCGAACCGATGGTCAGCCACGACTGCGTGGCCTTTTACCTGCTGTCGGAGGAAGTGAGCAAATCGGTCAAGGTGGTGCAGTCCGGTCAGGGCGCCGACGAGATCTTGGCCGGATACGACTGGTACCCGCCGCTGGCCAACGTCGCGCGCGGGCAGACCACCGAAGCCTACGCCAAGGTGTTCTTCGACCGCGGCCACGCCGACGTGCTGAAAATCTTTGCACCCGAATACGGGATCGACGTCGACGCCAGCCGCGCGTTCGCGACCGCACACCACTGTGCGCCCGGTGCCCAGACCGCCGTGGACGCCGCGCTGAGGCTCGACACCCAGGTCATGCTGGTCGAGGACCCGGTCAAGCGCGTCGACACGATGACGATGGCGTGGGGGCTGGAGGCACGGGTGCCGTTTCTTGACCACGACTTTGTCGAGCTGGCCGCCACTTGCCCTCCCGAATTGAAGTTGGCGTCGGACGGCAAGGGTGTGCTCAAAGACGCATCGCGGGCGCTGCTGCCGTCCGAGGTGATCGACCGCACCAAGGGCTATTTCCCGGTGCCGGGCATTCGGCACCTCCACGGACCGGTGCTGGACATGGTCCGCGATGCATTGACCAACGACGCTGCCCGGGCGCGCGGCCTGTACCGCGCCGAGATCGTCGGTGCGCTGCTGGCCGAACCCAACAAGACCCGGACCACGCTGGGCGCCAATGCGCTCTGGCAGCTCGCGGTGCTGGAGATGTGGCTGCAGAGCATGGGGGGCTGACGTGGCCAGACATCAGGTACGCGCGAACTACGGCGCGTCACTGGCCCCGGACGCGACGGTATTCGCGCACATTGTCGACGACGGCGGCTATCCGCGGGCGGTACAGCGCTTCCTGCGCGGCTGGCGGGCCAGCTCGTCGCGCGATGTTGTGCTGCCGGTCAACGGTCCGGTCACCCGGATGATTCACTCCCCCGACGGGCACTGGCTGGCCTGCCAGGTCGCGCCCGACGGCGGCACCCGCACCCAGATCTGGGTGGTTACAACCGATCCCGACGACCCGTCGGCGTGGCGAATCGACCGACAGGAGACAGGTACTGCCGAGCTGGTCGGTTGGGACGGCACCCGCGTGGCGGCGATCCTGACAGCGGAAAACGGTATCGGCTCGTCATGCCTGATCGATCCATCCGACGCGAATTGCGTTGTGCTGGACAAGCGTTCGGGTGGCCGACTGGTCGACGCATGGGCCGGCGCGTCGCTGGTGCGGGTGGGTCCCCGTGGCTACCGCGAGCTGATCCTGCTGCACGGACTGACCGAAACAGTGCTGCTGCCGTCGGATCCCGGCTCCAGCACCGATGCCGGCATCATCCTTGACGACCATCATCCACGCCGAATCCGATACGGCCCGACGGGCGAGCAGACCAGGCGTTACTACCCGCACAAGTTCTACGACGTGAACAGCCTGCTCGGCTACGTGCGCACACTGATCCGCAGCGACAACGGCTGCGACCATGCACGCCTGTTGGAGGTCACCGCCACCGAGGACGGTGTCGTCTATCAGGTGGTGGCCGAACGCCCTGACTGCGATCTCGACGAGTTCGCCGTCAGCGACGACCTCAGCACGGTTGCTCTGTTGTGGAACCTGCATGGACGCAGTGAATTACAGATAATGACACTCGCCGACTGCGCCTTGCTAGATCCGATTCCACTGCCGGGGCCGTTGGCCGGCGAACTGTCCATCAGCGCGTCCGGCTCGATGGTCGCGGTCACCGTCGAGGGCCCGTCGATGCCGCGGACGGTCGAACTGGTGGATCCGCGATCCCGCGAGTGGGTGCGCATCGACCGCGAACCCAGCCGTGGCCCGGTGGTGGCCGGACACGCCAGCGGGCCCACGCTGGAGAGCGTCACCGCACACGACGGACTGACGTTAAGCGGTTGGCTGCACCGGCCGCCGGCCGAGGTGACGCACGCCGGGGCGCTGGTGTATCTGCACGGCGGCCCGGAGGGACAGGCCAGGCCCGGCTACGACGAACTCTTCCCGGATCTGCTCAACGCCGGCGTCACGGTGTTCACCCCGAATGTTCGCGGCTCCGGCGGATTCGGAAGGTCGTTCATGCACGCCGACGACAAGGAGAAACGCTTCGCCGCGATCGACGACGTCGCCGATTGCGTGCGTTTCCTGGTCGACAAAGGCCTCGCGGACGAGAGCCGGATCGCCTGCGCGGGCTGGTCCTACGGCGGTTTCCTGACGTTGGCTGCGCTGACGTTTCATCCGGACCTTTTCGCGGCGGGGATCAGCATCTGCGGGATGAGCGACCTGGGCACGTTCTACCGCAACACCGAACCGTGGATCGCACAGGCTGCTTATTCGAAGTACGGCCACCCGGTCAACGACCGTGCATTGTTCGAGCAACTCTCACCGCTGCGCCGTGTCGACGCGATGACGGCGCCGCTGTTGGTGGTGCACGGAGCGCACGACACCAACGTGCCGCCCACCGAGTCGGAACAGATCGTCGAGGCGCTGCGCCAGCGGGGCCGCAAGGTGCGCTACTTGCTGTTCAAAGATGACGGACACGCGATCGCCAAACGGGAAAACCGCGAGGCATTGGCGACCGCCATTGGCGACTGGCTCACCGCCGCTTTGCAATAGCCCAGGCCGCCTGGTAGCGGAAACAACGTGCCGCCGCTCTTGACCGAACGGTGAGCCGTCGACGTCCAGAACTACATTCACACCCGGTGCGCAGGGCCCTGCTCGTTGATGCGTCGACGTTTTGCTGCCTGTGGTCAGGCGGGTCTTTCTTTGCGGGCCTGTGCGAAGCCAGCCTTGCTTGACAAGCCCAACGAAGCCAGTAACTTTGCTAATCAACACGTAAGTTTGTAGCCAAAGTTGAAGTGAAGGGGTAACGCATGGTCAGCGACGATCTGCGGCAGCGCCGCCTCGAGCTCATCAAGGAGCACATGGATACCGAAGTGACACAGGAGTTCGAACGCACTCTGAGCACATTCAACGGGCACCCGCGCTACGAGATCATGGCCACCGGCCAGATCTTCGACGGCGACGACGAGGTGATGGACTACTACCGGACCACCCGAACCGCGTTTCCGGATCAGCGTCACGACAACCTCCGCTACCACGTCGCCGATGACGCGGTGATCGTCGAGTTCGACCTGTTGGGTACCAATCTTGGTGAGTTCTATGGCCTTCCGCCGACGGGTAAGGCATTTCGGGTCCCGGCTATCGCGGTGTTTTTATTTGACGGCGACCGCATCGTCAATGAGCGCATTTACTCCGATTCGGCCAGCCTGGTGACTCAAATCGGACGTGGCGAGCTGCTCGCCCAGCCTCGGGCCTGATTGCCTGGCTCCTCCTCACCCCGCTCCGCGAGCTGCTCGCCCAGGCCGTAGCGCGTGGATAGTGACCACGGGTCGCGGCATCCGCACCACCGCCGCAAACGAAGACGCAATACTGGTCGGATGCCAAGCACCGATTTTCACCCCGACCTTCGCAGAGTTGCCCACGTCGCTCCACGAGCATTGGTCGGCCCGCGGACGCTGCCGCTGATGCGGGTGCTGACGCGGCTGCAAGGCCTTCGCAGCACCGGCGATGTCGAGGCGCTCACCCTGGGTTCCGGTGCCGCCGTTCGGCTGCACCAGCCCGCCGACATCACCCAACCCGCGCCCGCGCTGTTGTGGATCCATGGCGGCGGGTACGTGCTCGGTACCGCGAAACAGGATGACGGGCTGTGCCGCCGCTACACCCGCGCGCTGGGTATCACCGTGGCGTCGGTGGAATACCGGCTGGCGCCCGAACATCCGTATCCCGCGGCCCTGGAGGATTGCTACTCGGCGTTGACCTGGCTGACCGGACTGCCTGCGGTGAACCCGGCTCGGGTGGCGATCGGCGGGGCCAGTGCCGGCGGCGGGTTGGCGGCGGCGCTGGCACTGCTGGCCCGTGACCGTGGCCAGGTCAAACCGGTACTGCAGCTGCTGGCGTACCCGATGCTCGACGACCGCAGCGCGGCGAGTCCCAAGAATCGACACTACCGGCTGTGGAGCCCGAACAGTAATCGGTTCGGCTGGGCGGCGTATCTCGGCGACGCGGACCCGCAGGTCGCGGTTCCGGCGCGACGCGACGATCTCAGCGGACTGCCGCCGGCGTGGATCGGCGTCGGCACCCACGACCTGTTCCACGACGAGGACCGGGCCTATGCCGAGCGCCTCAACCGCGCCGGGGTGCCGTGCCATGTCGAGGTGGTCCCGGGCGCCTTCCACGGTTTCGACCTGCTGGTGCCGAAAGCCCAAGTGTCGCAGTCGTTCTTCGCCAGCCAGTGCGCCAGCTTGCGCAGGGCGTTTACCCCGAGGGGTCAAACGGCGGCGTAGATGACCTCGCCGCCGATGACGGTGGCGGCCACCATGTCGGAGGCCAACTCGGCCAGGGCGTCGGCCGGTGGAACCGTTAGCACGCACAAATCACCCGGCTGTCCAACCTCGACGGTGCGTGGCTGCGCTGGACGGTCGGGATAACCGAGGAACAGGTTCAATGCCTGCCGCGGCGCAATACGCTCGTCGGGCCCGAGCACCTCGCCGGTGCCGGTCGTGCGGTTGACCGCGGCGCGCATCGCGGCCCAGGGGTCGACGGCACCGAACGGTGCGTCGGTGCCGCCGGCCACCGGTATGCCGGCACCAATCAGCGACGCGACCCGCCACAGGTGCGCCTGCTCGTCGGCGGGCACGTCCTGCAGGTATTGCGATCCGCGTTCGGCGACGAGGTTGGGTTGCGTGACAACGGTGACGCCGAGTTCTTTGAGGTCGGCCAGATTGCCGTCAGGAACAATCGCGGCGTGCTCGATGCGGTCACGCTGCTCGGTGCCGGCAGCCCGCAGCGCTGCGATGGTCACCACCAGTTGGGCCGCGGTCACGCAGTGCACGGCGACCGGCCGGCCCGCGAGGTGATGGTCGACGATCCAGTCCGTCAGGGCGTCCAGATCGAGGCGGTCGTCGTGCAGGATCATCTTGGCGGGCGCCAGGGACCGCACCCCGGGACGGAATTCGCCGCGGCGGTGCGCCACCACCAGCGAGACGATGTCGTCGGCGGTGAGGTCAGGTGTGGCGTCGGTAACGCCGGTGACGCCGAAGGCGCTGAGCCGGCGGCTCAGCTCGGCGAGGTCGGTGTCGCGGCGCGCCAACGCGTCGGACCAGCCGTGGTCCGCGCTGTGCAGCCGCCCGTCGGAGTGGTCGGGCAGGCCGACCCGGGCCAGGCCGGCGGAGTTGAGGATCCACAACGCGCCGCTGCGATGCTGGATGCGCACCGGAGTGTGCGGAACCAACGCGTCGAGCGCGGCCCGGTCCAGCTCGCCGGCAACCGACTCGTGGTAGCCGACCGCGCGAATCCATCCGTCCGAGCCTGGCGGGGTGTTGGTCAAGACTTGGGCCAGTTGGTCTTTGGTGCGCACGGTGGGCGGCCCGACCGACAGCGAGTCGAGGGCAGCCGCCGCGGCCCGCAGATGAAGGTGGTGGTCGTGCAGTCCGGGCAGCACCGTTCCCAGACCCGCGTCCAGCACGTCTTCGCCTGGCTGCGCAGTCAGCGTCGCGGCGACATCGAGCACCCGCTCGCCCACCCGAACGTCGACAACTCGTCCGTCGAGAAGTGTGCCGCCACGGATCAACATAAGACGCGGCGATCGGCGATCAGCCGGCGAACCGCCGCGTTGTCGGCGCCGAGTTCGCGGGCGGCTCGAGGCGGCAGGGTGGGCAGCCGTGAGGGTGAACTGGCGTGACCGGTCGCGGGCAGCGCCGCATACGTTGCGGCCACGGCCGCCATCGACACATCGACGACGGCGCCGCCGCCGGCGGCCAGGGAATCCAGGACGGCCCGGGTGGCTTCCAGTCCGCTGAGCGGATCGGCGATCGCGTCGCCGCAGAACACCGGCCCCGGCCCGACGAGTCCGCCGGCCACGGCGGCGTCGTCGCCGAAGGCTACCCGGTCGGGATGGTCGGGCCCGTAGCCGGTGATACGCAACCAAACCCGGCCCGGCCGGGCTGGGAGCTGATGTGCGCCCAACCCGCGGCGGGCCAGCCCGGCCGGCCGTGATCCCTCGATGACCACGTCGGCGGCTGTCAGCAACTCTGCCAGCTCGGGTGAATCGAAATCGAGTGCGTACGAGAGCTTTTCGCTGTTCATCCAGTCGAAGAAGCCGCGATGGCCGGCGCGGGTCCCGTCCGGGCGTTCCGGGCTTTCCACCTTGACGACGGTGGCGCCCGCAGCGGCCAGCAACCGCCCGCACAGCGGCCCGGCCCACATCGACGACAGGTCCACCACCAGCAGGTCCTTCATGGTCGCGCTCGCAGTGTCGTTGTGCGCCACGACCGTCGGGTCAGCGGGTGGGCATTCGCCGAGCAGCGCAGC
>Ga0187766_10002014_pt1 | contig 12014 bp, 11 predicted proteins | sample 0216_QUI02_MP05__4_FD_132971 | JGI IMG/M metagenome (GOLD analysis project Ga0187766, IMG submission 132971) | Tropical peat soil microbial communities from peatlands in Department of Meta, Colombia - 0216_QUI02_MP05_20_MG | ecosystem: Environmental > Terrestrial > Soil > Wetlands > Peat ... | reverse complement strand
GGTTTGGAACCTATGCGCCCATCTGGGGCCAGGAGGCTTGCCAGGTCGGAAGCGGTTATGTTCTGCAAAAAGGGGATTGGGTTTTCCCTGCCTTCAGAGAGATCGGGATTACCCTGATGATGGGGATTGCCCTTAAGAATTTCATGCTGTACTGGATGGGGAATGAGATGGGAAGCCATGCGCCGGGGGGAATCAACATGATGCCGGTTTCCATTCCTGTTGGTACCCATATCCCCCAAGCAGTGGGGACGGCTTGGGCAGCCAAACTGAAGGGTGACAAGATCGTTACTGTGGCCTACTTCGGCGACGGAGCGACGTCCAAAGGCGATTTTCATGAGGCGTTGAATTTTGCAGGAGTGTTTAAGACGCCGACGATCTTCTTCTGCCAGAACAACCAGTTTGCCATCTCCGTTCCAAGGTCAAGGCAGACCGCCTCGGCGACGATTGCGCAAAAGGCGATTGCCTATGGATTCGACGGCATCCAGGTGGATGGAAATGATCTTTTTGCAGTGATCACGGCAACGAAGGAGGCTGTAGATAAGGCACGCTCCGGAGGAGGACCGACACTGATCGAAGGCGTTACGTTCCGATTCGGACCTCACACCACGGCCGATGATCCGACCAAATATCGGACGGAGGAAGAGATTGAACGTTGGAAACCGTTGGATCCGCTGGCCAGGTTGAGATTCTATTTGAAAGGCAAAGGACTCTGGAGTGAAGAGGTTGAGAAACGAATGACGGAGGACGCCCAGAAGGAGGTTGACCAGGCGGTCAAGGATGCAGAATCTGTTCCCGCGCCAAGACCAGAAGAAATCTTTGAGTATGTATTTGCGGAGATGACGCCACAGTTGAAGGAGCAGTTGGCGTATTTGAAAACGACATTATAGTTCGATTTACCTCGCCTGCCTCCCATCAGAGGCTGTGTTGCAATCTCGGCTTTGACGGAAGAGACGGTCGGGTTCCAAAGTCTTAGGATGCGGTCTTTTAGGAATGGCTAATGGGCGCCTGTGGAAAATGGGATTATCTCAAAGGCATGGAGCGTCTGAATCTCATATATAAAAGGTTACCGCCCTAAGACTTTTCCCCCCGACCGTCTCTTCCGTCTTGTCCAGAACAAGTTTTTGTTATTGCGGCACAGTTTCTCCGGGAAGAGATCAAGGCGAGGAGAGATTGTATTACTTGGATATTTGGTGATTGGAAATGAGTTAGAGTTTGGGGTTTGGTTACAGGAAAGGAACGGGCGATGGCTAAACTTAATATGGTGGAAGGACTGAATTTAGCACTTCGAGAGGAGATGGAGAGAGACGGCAGGGTTGTTCTCTTTGGCGAGGACGTGGGGAAAGAGGGAGGCGTCTTCCGTGTGACCGACGGACTCCAAGAAAAGTTCGGACCCGACAGGGTGATCGACACACCGCTGGCGGAGCTGGGGATTGCCGCCATGGCCCTTGGAATGGCCGTATACGGTCTTCGGCCTATTGCAGAAATTCAGTTCGAGGGCTTCCTGTATCCCTGTCTCGATCAGATCAACAATCACATCGGTCGGATGCGTAATCGTTCGCGAGGAAGATTCACGTGTCCCCTGGTCATCCGGGTTCCCTATGGAGGAGGCATCCATGCGCCGGAACATCATTCCGACAGCCCGGAAGCGATCTTAGCTCATATTCCCGGGATAAAAGTCGTCATCCCCTCGACCCCTTACGAAGCCAAGGGCCTTTTACTTTCCTCGATCCGAGACCCGGATCCCGTCATCTTCATGGAGCCTAAACGCATCTACCGGGCCATCAGGGAAGAAGTTCCGGAAGGTGATTATGCGATCCCTCTCGGAAAAGCAAGACTCGTTCAGGAAGGAAAAGATGTAACGGTGATTGCGTACGGAGCCATGTTAAGAGAGGTGTTAAACGCAGCGGAGCAGTTAAAAGGGGATAAGATTAATCCCGAGATCATCGATCTCAGAACCATCTCCCCCATGGATGTGGAAGCGATTGTTACCTCCATCAAAAAGACGGGCAGGGGCGTCATCGTCCACGAGGCCCCAAAGACCTGCGGTTTGGGTGCGGAGATCATCGCTCTGATCAATGAAAAGGCGCTCCTTTCTCTTCAGGCACCCATTGAGAGGGTGACGGGGTTTGACATCCCTGTCCCCCTGATGAAGAGTGAGCACTATTATCTTCCCGATCCTAAACGGATCGTGATGGCAGTAAAAAAGGTAATGAGTTTCTAAATAAATGATCGTTCAAATCTCCCCCAGCCCCTCTTTACTAAAGAGGGGAACTTCCTCCTTAGAAAAAGGGGGATTAAGGGGATTTGGGAGGACTTATGGCATTCGAATTTAAATTTCCCGACATCGGAGAAGGATTGACAGAGGGCGAGATTGTCCGTTGGTTGGTGAAAGAGGGGGACGAGATCAAGGAGGGGCAGTCCCTTGTGGAGGTAGAGACCGACAAGGCGCTTGCAGAGATCCCTTCGCCAAGAACAGGGACCATCTTGAAAATACTGGCCAAGGAGAAGGAGATCGTGAAGGTGGGCCAGGTGATCGTTGTCATAGGAGAGAAAGACGAAGCATTGGCCGCCCCACCTCCCAGACCCTCTGCCCCGGCTCCAAAGCCCAAATCAGTGGGTGTGGTGGGTGAACTGGAAGAAGACCCCGAAGAAGCCCCGACCGTAGCCCCTGCTGCAAGGATGAAGGTTGAACCGGCCAAGCCGGTCCTCGTGAGCGAACATGCACTGGCAGCGCCTTCCGTTCGAGCTCTGGCAAGGGAATTAGGCGTTGACATCAATCAGGTGCAAGGGACAGGGCCCGAAGGCCGGGTCCTGGAGAAGGATGTGAAACAGTTTGCCGAGGGCAAAGCGAAACCCGCCGAAGAAGTGAAGGAAGTAAAGAAGGTCAGAAAGTATGACCTATATGGATATGTGGAACGTATTCCTTTGCGAGGGGTCAGGCGGTCCATTGCCAAAGCCATGGTAAAATCAAAATATACAGCCCCCCATGTCACGGCCATGGACGACGCGGACGTCAGCGAACTTTGGAAGATCCGGGAGAAGGAGAAGAAGGTGGCAGAGGGGAAAGGAATTAAACTGACGATCCTACCGTTTATTATCAAGGCTGTTATCGCAGGCCTAATCGAACATCCTTATCTCAATGCCACCTTGGACGAGGAGACTGAAGAGATCCTCTTAAAAAAATATTTTAATATCGGTCTGGCGACCGATACCCCTGAGGGGTTGATGGTTCCGGTGGTCAAGAACGCCAAGGAAAAGTCCATCTTCGAACTGGCGCAGGAATCTGCTCAGCTGGCTGAAAAGGCAAGGAACCGAACCATCGACTTGGCCGACCTGAAAGGAGGAACCTTCACCATCACCAACTATGGCGCGGTGCGCGGGACCTATGGGACCCCGATCATCAATTATCCTGAAGTGGCCATCCTGGGTATCGGAAGAATTCAAGAGATGCCCATAGCGAAGAATGGGAAAGTGGTTGTCCGAAAAATCCTTCCCCTGTCCCTCTCCTTCGATCACCGGGTCGTCGACGGCGCTGAGGCCGCTCGGTTTCTTAACACACTCATTTCCCGCATCGAAGACCCCGATCTGATTCTCCTGGAGACGTAAGGTTTCTGTTTTTCAACGGAAGGACGCGTAGGGCGAGGGATGGAGGCTAGCGTGAAGAGAGTATCACGGAAATCAAAGAAAAGATAAACCAGGCCCTGGCACTCTTTTTCTTTGGCGGAGCCTGCTGCAACTGGAGGGTTTCCGGAGGGATCAGGCTTCTCAGATAACTTTCATACTGAAGGATAATATCCTTTGGATTGAGCATAAGATATCTGGCATAAACGCTGAGGAAGCCTTTGACGTATGGAGTCGCAGGAAGGAGATCATATCTGTCTTCTTCGATGGCCTTGAGGTATTGTTCCCTGACTTTGGTGAACTTAGAGATTTCCTCCAAAGAGATATTTCGCGTCTCTCTTTCTTTTTTCAAAAATTTCCCTGGAGACTCCATATTTCCTTGTGCTGAATGAAGATCCGAGTGGTTATTCGATTTCTCACATTGTTGCAACCGATTACACTGAAATGAAGAACATTGATCCAAATGTAAGCAATTGTCATGCCAAAAAATAGGAAGTGTAATACGTTGAAACTTATTGAGATTATGAACCGAGGAGATCAATGAATTACTGTTCTGTGCCGAATTTGGGCACGTTTGTGACTATTTTTCTGAAAGAAAGATGTAAGCTACGATTAAAAAAGGGGCGGGCCGTCCGGCCCGCCCCTTTGAAAGCGTTTTTTGCCTTGCCGCTACTTTTCTTCCCAGTAAGGTTGTACGCCATAGTATTTGTAAACGTTTTCCGCATAGCCATGATCGGTCATGTCGGCCATTCTAAAGGCAGGTGAGTCGGCCAATTTTTCCTTCGTTGTTTGAAGGGTAAACGTATTCCGGTCACTTTTTGACAATTCACGGAAAGGAACCGCAACCATTCTGCCTTCACTTCCTCCCACATCGGAAAGGACTGAGTAGACAACCTGATCGCTGCTGAAATCGATCACGAAATCATTGACCCGGGCAACCTCTTCCCCTCCGGAGGTTTGGACGGAAGAACCCATTAAGGCCGATGCATGAAACGCTGCCATGGGTATGGGTTGCACGGAATAGAGGAAACGGGTCTCAGCCCAATGGGTAAACGGTTCTTCCAGAAAAGGTCCTTCCGTGCTGAATTGGCCCGTGAAGTCTTCAAACTTGTTGAATACGTAAATGCCGTTACCGGTATGGGATATAGCCGCGAAAGGCACCGTCACCGGCCGAGCCCCTCTTCCCGGGACATCAGAAAGAACCACCTCTAAGACATGTCCGGTTTCTGAGTCAATCACTAAATCGCTGATTTGCCCCAGATAGTCCCCCTCCGTCGTCAGCAGTTGAGCGCCGATCACGTTACTCGCTTCCAGCGTATCCCAACCGGTGATGTCCGATTGCCCGTACATGGTGATCGTTCCCTCGGGGAATTCTTCGGAAGACGAGGTTCCAATACCGATAAATAAGAGACCAAATGCAAACACTGTTATGAGTGAAACCATTATTTTCTTCATGGTATAATCCTCCTTTCCCGTTGGCCTTCCTGAAAAGCCAATCTATTCTTTGATTAACAGATAATAATCGGATCTTTTGTTGTCAAGGGAACCTCTCGACGTATTGAAGGTATCCGCTCGAAAGTTTTTCCATCATACCTCTCCGGTCTTCGAGGCTCGGTAGTGTTTGCATGCCGAATTGTAAAGCCATTTCCCGTCTGGGTCCATTCTTAGATATCCGGCATTAAATTTCAATAGAATGTCTCCGGGTGAGGCATTTCATTTTTATATTGTTTATCAAAGGAAGAATGTATATATTAAAATAAAGGTATTCACGGGAGGTGAGTTATGTTTTCCAAGAAAAGCTCGTTTGCGATCATCCTGCTTCTTATTTTTCTGGTAGGATGCGCGGGAGCTCCTGTTCGGCCGCTGCTCAAAGAAAATCTCAGCATTCCTTCCGGCAAGATCGAGGGGAATCAATTCACCGGTATTCGGTACCCATTCAATGTTTCGGCCCCTCCGCAATGGACCATGACAACACAATTCCCCGATTTCATGCAAGAGCTGGGTTATGACAAACCTTCTCCGACGGATCAGGAACAGACGGAGTTATATATTTTTAATCCCCTGACTCAGTCGAACCTCCAGTTTGACTTTAGTCCTGCAAATCCTCACTTTGTAGCCAGCCAAGAAGTGATGGAGGCACTGGTCAATATGGGGGCAAGCAGCTTGAAAGACGAATGGGAGAAGGAAGGTGTCCGAGTCCAGGTCGGCCCAACAGAAACAGTGACTCTGAAGGGCGTTCAATACGCAGCAAAAAAATATGTTACGTACACCGTAAAGGGTGTGAAACGGGAGCAGGGGTGGATTTATGGGTTTACCGAACCCTATCAGATTTTCATCCTCTATATGATCATAGAAAAGGAAGGCACTAACGACCGTCAGGATATGAAGAGTATTTTGAATTCCTTCGAAGTGCTCATGCCGAAGAAGTAGAGCTTAGAAGAGAAAGGAGAAAAGGAAATGGCAACGAAACCAAAAGTGAAAGCGAAAGTTTATAAATGTGCGACCTGTGGTTTGGTGACGACTGAAAGGGGTCATCTCTGTCGTCCCAAAGAGGTCAAGAAAGCATACACCTGCGAGTATTGCGGCCTCACTGTCAGCGATCCAAGGCATGTCTGCAAACCGAAAGTTGCGAAATTGAACTATGTATGTGATGCCTGTGGCAGGGTGGCAGTGGGTAAGGAAGACGTGTGTCAACCTAAAAAGATAAAGAGTTAGATTGAGGAATTGCGAATTCAGGGATTGGCCATTTGCCCCCCAACAAAAAGTCAATCCCGAAAGGCCCTCAAACCTAATCGTTTGAAGGGCCTTGAATTTTTAGGGGTCATGGTTTCTGGCAGAAATGTTGAATCTGAGATATGACGGAGGGCTTTCATGGAAAAGGTGGAGCTGAAGAAAGGGGTTTATTGGGTCGGAGCCATTGATTGGAACATCAGAGATTTCCACGGCTATTCCACTCCTTATGGGACAACGTATAACGCTTATTTGATCCTGGATGATAAGAATGTGCTTGTAGACACGGTGAAGGCTCCTTTCTATCTTGAGATGCTGGGACGGATTTCGGAGATCATCGATCCATCAAAAATTGACGTGATTGTTTCGAACCATGTAGAAATGGACCACTCCGGGTCTCTCACGCAGATGGTCGACCGGGTTGGCCATCCCACCGTCATTACCTCTGAGAGAGGCCAGAAGGGGTTGACGAAGCATTGATAAGTCACTGAAATTTAAGACCGTGAAGAGTGGAGAAGCGTTTTCGATCGGTCATCGGAGCCTGACCTTTGTGGAGGCCCCGATGCTTCACTGGCCGGATTCCATGTTCACCTATGTCAAAGAAGATCAGCTTCTCTTGCCCAACGATGCCTTCGGCCAGCACGTCGCCTCTTGCCAGAGGTTTGAAGATGAGGTCGGGGATGAGGTGATGAAACACGCCGCAAAATATTACGCCAATATCCTATGGCCTCTCGCGCCACTCATTTTGAAAAAAGTAGATGAGGTCGTGAAGATGGGCATCCCCATCGATATGATTGCGCCCAGCCATGGCCTCATCTGGAGAAAGAATCCAGGCCGGATCATTCAGGCTTATGTGGACTGGAGCCAGGGGAAAGCCGGGAATAAGATCCTCGTCATCTACGACACGATGTGGGGAAGCACGGAGGCCATGGCCAAGGCGATCCTCAAGGGCCTGATCGAGGAGGGCGCCGAGGCAAAGCTGCTCCATCTCCGGTCCAATCATCGGAGCGACATCGTCGAGGAGATGCTGGACTCAAAGGGGGTCCTTTTAGGCTCTCCCACTTTGAATAACGGGATGTTTCCGACGATGGGAGATTTTTTAACTTATATGAAGGGGTTGAGACCCAAGGGGAAGGTTTTCGGCCTCTTTGGATCTCATGGATGGGGAGGCGGAGCGATCAAGGAAATGAAAAGGGTTCTTGATCAGGAGAAATTCGAGATATGGGAGAAGGAGTTGCCCGTTCAATTTGTTCCAGGCGCGGAAGAAGTGAAAAGTGCGATTCAATTCGGAAGAGAATTTGCTGAAAAAGTGACTAAAATTAAAAGTGTCTAAAGTGCCTAAAGTTAATTTTAGTTTACTTGAAACTTTAGCTCACTTTAGTCACTTTATTGTCATCGTTGAAAATATGGAAGAGTTATTTGGAAGTTATAGCCCGACGGTTCTGGACCACCTAAAACATCCCCGGAATATGGGGGAGATGGAGAACCCGGATGGCGTCGGAGAAGCACAGAATCCCGTCTGCGGTGATACCATGCGACTCTTTATCAAAGTCGAAAGAGATCGGATCATCGAAGCGACGTTTCTGACCTTTGGGTGCGGGGGGGCTATTGCTTCTTCGAGCATGACAACAGAGATGATTAAAGGGAAGACAATTGAAGAGGCTCTCATGATTTCAGATCAGGTGATCGCGAAGGCCCTCGGCGGACTTCCGCCAACCAAGGCCCATTGTTCCACCCTGTCAGAGAAAGCCATCCAGGCAGCCGTTTTAGATTATCGGAAGAAAAAAGGACCTCGATGATTAATGGAAAATCCCTCTTGGCCCCCGAAGCTGCGAAATAATTCGGACAACGGGGCGGCAAGAACGCCTCCAAAGTTTTGCAAATGCGGGGTACTTGAGAGGGTAAAGGTGACAAACGTTTGCCAGTAGTCAACAGGTGTTAGAGTTTTTCATTGTGAGTAGTTAAGAGGGGATTCTCGAAAAGGAGGAGGATGACATGATCGAAAGGGAGTCAGCCGTTCGCTTGTTAAGAAAAGTGGTTCAGGAATCCCCTGCGGATCAGACGGAAGCCATCCTTTTAACGGAGGATTCGTCACTCACCCGTTTTGCCGGCTCTGCCATTCACCAGCATGTGGCGGAGAGAAACCAGACGGTCATCCTCCGGGTGGTTTCGGGGAAAAGGATCGCCGTGGTCACAACCAATATTTGTCGGGCCTCGTCATTAAAAGAATCTCTTGAAAAGGCGATCTCCCTGGCCAAGGTTCAGCAACCAAACGATCAGTTTATTTCTTTGCCAGGGCCAGAATCCATCCCTGAGATCAAGACTTTTTCTCCAAATATCGGCCGCCTCACACCCAATACCAAGGTAGGGATGATCAAAGGCTTATTGAGGCGAGTAAAAGAAAAGGGGTGCAAAGGCTCCGGCGCTCTTTCGAACGGAGAGGTTGAACTGGCCGTAGTCAATTCCCTCGGCGTGGAGGCCTATCAGGGATTTTCCGACCTGTTCCTCCATCTGATCGTGGAAAACGAGATAAGTTCCGGCTATGCGAGCTTTGTGTCGAGAGATCCTGATCAATTAGACGTCGATTCCTTGGCCCGAGAGGCAGTTGGAAAGACCTCCGGGGAAGAACCGACTCAGATTGAACCAGGGGAATATGAGGTTATTCTAGAACCGTACGCGGTGAGTGAACTCTTATCCTTTCTGGGCTATCTGGGTTTTCATGCGCTCGCTGTCCAGGAAGGTCGAAGTTTTTTCTCTAACCGATTCGGAGAAAAAATGGTGGATGAAAAGATTACCGTCTACGATAACGGTCTTGACCCGGAAGGATTGCAAGTTCCTTTCGATTTTGAAGGCGTTCTGAAGAAGAAGGTCATTTTTTTTGACAAGGGGGTGGCGAAAGAAGTGACCTACGATTCCTTCACTGCAGGTCGGGAAGGAAAGAAATCCACCGGGCATGGCTTGATCGCCCCCAATACGGAAGGCCCCATTCCGATCAACCTTTTTATGAAGGGGGGGGAATCCTCTTCGGAGGAGATGGTCAAATCTGTTCGAAGGGGAATTTATGTGACCCGTTTCCATTATACCAATGTGGTGGAGCCGATGAAGGCCGTCATCACTGGGATGACCCGGGATGGGACTTTTTTGATTGAGGGAGGCGAGATCAAGAGACCCGTCAAGAATCTGAGATTTACAGAATCTATTCTGAAAGCGCTTTCCCGGGTGACCGCTGTATCGAAGCATCGAAGAATTTGCTCGGAAGGGACGGTCTATTCAAGGCGGTTTGTTACCGGCACGGTAGCCCCTGCCGTCAAAATAGATGGGTTTAATTTTTCAGGGGTATCTGCAATATAAGTGAGCTAAAGTGTCGCCTTTAACTCTAGTCACTTTTAAAGAGGTAAGGTTATGAAAGATCTTATCCAGAACATTCTCGATCTCGCAAAATTAAAAGGCGCGGACTATGCCGATATTCGAATCGTCCGTCGCCAGAGCGAAGAGATCGAGGTGAAGAACGGGAAAGTCGAGGCCTTGACCCACGATGAGGATTTCGGCTTCGGAATCAGAGTGCTTTTCCAAGGTGCCTGGGGATTTGCGTGCAGTTCAAGAGTGACCCGGACGGAGATGGGGGCAGTTTTTGGGAAGGCCCTGAAGATTGCCAAAGCCAGTTCAAAGGTCAAAGGGAAGGAGATCGTCTTCCTCCCTGCTTCTCCAGTAGTTGATCGATATAAGACCCAGATTTCTATCGATCCCTTTGGCGTCGCTCCCGAAGCGAAACTCGACCTTCTTCTCAAGGCCGATGAGATTATGCGCAGAAACAAAAGGGTGAAAATCTCCGAAGCTTTTTCAGGTTCATATAAGACAGAGAAGACATTTGCTTCCACGGAAGGTTCTTATATCGAGCAGGAGATTATCGAGTGCGGAGCGGGCATCTCCGCCACAGCCATTGAGGGAGACGAGGTCCAGGTCCGTTCGTATCCCAACTCTTTTCGGGGTAATTTTGCCACCCAGGGGTATGAGTGGATTGAGAAATTAGCCCTTCGAGACAGGGCAGAGAAGATCGCTGACGAGGCTGTCCAACTTCTTTCAGCGAAGCCCTGCCCATCGAAAACAACCACGTTGATCTTAGATAGTTCTCAGCTGGCCCTTCAGATCCATGAATCCGTCGGCCATCCCATTGAGCTGGATCGAATTCTCGGGACCGAGGCGAGTTATGCCGGCACCAGTTTCTTGAACACGGAGATGGTGGGCCATTTTAAATATGGTTCGGAATTGGTGAACATCGTTGCGGATGCCAGCCACCCCGGCGGATTGGGAACCTTCGGTTATGATGACGAAGGGATAAAGGCTCAAAGAGTTCCCATTATCTCTCAAGGGACCTTAATCAATCTTTTGACGTCGAGGGAAACAGCCCATCATCTCGGAAAAGAGAGCAATGGGACGATGAGAGCCGACGGCTGGAATCGTATTCCTTTGATCCGGATGACGAACATCAATCTGGAACCCGGAGCGTGGACGTTGGATCAGATGATCGCCGATACGGAGGAAGGGGTTTTCCTGACAACCAACCGAAGTTGGTCGATCGATGATAAGAGGATCAATTTCCAATTCGGAACCGAGGTCGGCTGGGAAATCAAAGGAGGCAAGCTTGGCGAAATGGTCAAAAATCCCACCTATACCGGGATTACTCCAAAATTCTGGAGTTCTTGTGACGCGATTGGAGATCGAGATCACTGGCAGATGTGGGGGACGCCAAATTGCGGGAAGGGTGAACCGGGCCAGGTAGCGCATGTGGGCCACGGCACAGCGCCGGCCCGGTTTAGGAATGTTCAAGTAGGAGTGATGAAAACATAAGCACCAAATCCCAAGCACCCAATAACAAACAAATTCCAGTTAACGAAATTCGAATTTCAACACGGGTCATTTTGGTCATTGGATATTGAGTATTGAGATTTATTTGGGATTTGGAAATTGGGATTTCTATTTTTCTTTTTTGGTGACGTCTATCGCGTATCCTTCTCGAAAGCCTTCGACAACCTTCTCCGCAACTTTTTGGGTGGCCTGGAAAATCTTTTTCAACCCTTCCTTAAATAATTCTTTTGCTTCTTCGAGATCTTCGTCTTCTTCTTTCACCACGGCCCCATTGTTTTGAACTTTCAGCTTTGAGCTTTCATCCTATTTCGGCGGCAGCTGCATCGTTTTCATCTTCTCGATCTGGGCTCTGATTCGTTGGGCTCTTTCGCTATTCGGATCAACCTTCAGGTAGTCTTCCCAGGCCGTGATCGCCCCTTTTATATCATGTTTGTCGTGGAGGAGGACGATGCCGATATTGTATCGACTGTTGGCATGCTTCGGATCGCTTTGGGCTGCCTTTCTGAACTCTTCGAGGGCTTTATCAAATTGTCCCGTCTTCCGATACATGATCCCCATATCTGTCCTGACATCCGGGTTATCCGGTTTGACGGCCAGATAACGGCTGTAGGCCTCAATGGCCTCTTTAGGTCGGTCAGAATCAAAATAAAGGTTCCCTAACTCCACCCAGGCTGGAAGGTTTTTGAGGTCTTTTTTGACGATCTCTTTCAACGTTTGGATCTGAGAAGCCACTTCGACGGAATCGCGAGCGGGAGGAGTGGGCGCGGAAAGAGCCGGCGCCGGAGCCCCCGCAGGAG
>Ga0187766_10002012_pt1 | contig 12016 bp, 12 predicted proteins | sample 0216_QUI02_MP05__4_FD_132971 | JGI IMG/M metagenome (GOLD analysis project Ga0187766, IMG submission 132971) | Tropical peat soil microbial communities from peatlands in Department of Meta, Colombia - 0216_QUI02_MP05_20_MG | ecosystem: Environmental > Terrestrial > Soil > Wetlands > Peat ... | reverse complement strand
GTCGGAGCGCAATGCGCCCGGCTCCATCGTCGTCAATGCCGCTGGCCAACGGTTTATGAATGAAGCGCTGCCATACGTCGAGGCCACACACCGGATGTACGGCGGCAAGTGGGGCCAGGGTCCCGGCCCCGGAGAGAACCTGCCGGCATGGATGATCCTCGACCAGCAATGCCGCGAACGGTACCTGTTTGCGGGACTGCAAGGGGGGCAACGGTTCCCACGCAAGTGGCTGGAGTCCGGCGCCGTCGTGATGGCCGAGACCATCGCAGAATTGGCCACGACAATCGGCGTGGACGTAGACGGGCTGGTGCGCACCGTCGAGCGGTTCAACGGGTTCGCGCGCAGCGGTATCGACGAGGATTTTCACCGCGGGGAAAGCGCCTACGACAAGTACTACAGCGATCCCACCAACAAGCCTAACCCGAGCCTGGGGGAACTCACTCATCCGCCGTACTACGCCGTCAAGATGGTGCCCGGGGATCTGGGCACCAAGGGCGGCATCCGCACCGACGTGCACGGACGTGCACTACGCGATGACGGCAGCGTTATCGAAGGTCTTTACGCCGCAGGCAATGTCAGCGCCCCGGTGATGGGACACACCTATCCCGGCCCGGGCGGCACGATCGGGCCGGCGATGACATTCGGCTACCTGGCCGCACTGCACATCGCGGGAGAGGGCTGACATGCCGATCGATCCGGAGGTGGCGCTGGGCGCCGAATTCGGGGCCCTCGAATTTTCTTGGACGGCCACCGACGTGCAGCTGTACAACCTCGCGCTCGGAGCCGGCGCCGACCCGGTTAGCGCGCGTGAGCTGAGCTACGTGATCGACCACAACCCACAGGTGCTGCCGACATTCGGCTGTGTCGCGGCGTCGTTTCATGAGATCGAACCGCCGAAGGTCAGCTGGCCAGGCGTAGAGGTCGACCTGGCCAAGGTGCTGCACGCTTCCGAGCAGGTGACCGTGCCCGCGCCGCTGCCGCCGTCCGGCAGTGCCCGCGCCATCAGCCGGATCGTCGAGATCTGGGACAAGGGCAAGGCCGCGGTGGTTGTGCTCGAGACTTCGGTGACCGGCACCGACGGCACCCCGCTGTGGACGCAGCGTCGTTCGATTTTCGCCCGGGGCGAAGGCGGATTCGGCGGCGAGCGCGGGCCGTCGACGTCGGATCCGGCGTTGGACCGGGCGCCGGATCTGGAGGTCGCGATACCGGTACTGCCGCAGCAGGCGCTGCTGTACCGGCTCTGCGGCGATCGCAATCCGCTGCACTCGGATCCCGAATTCGCTGTCGCCGCAGGCTTTCCCCGGCCTATCCTGCATGGTCTGTGCACGTATGGCATGACGTGCAAGGCCATCGTCGATGCGATGCTCGACGCCGACGTCGCCGCCGTCGCCTCCTACGGTGCGCGCTTTGCCGGTGTGGCGTTCCCTGGCGAGACACTGAAGGCCAACCTCTGGAAGCACGACGGCCGGTTGCTGGCCAGCGTCGTTGCGCCTGGGCGTGACAATGCGCCGGTGCTCAGCGCCGTGGAGCTGGTCCCGGCGTAACTGCGGCTGAGTTTTTCGCCAGCGTCGCGCTAGCGTTACGCTCGGCGGGCCAGTGCGGCTCGAACGCGGCGGACGATGTCAGCCGGCCGATCCTCGGCGACCACTCGCACGACGATCCATCCAAGACTCTCAAGCGTCTCCAATCGCCGGATATCCCATGTGTATTGCCGTCGATCGCTCCGGTGCTGGTCGCCGTCGTACTCGACTGCGACTTTGACGTCTTCCCACCCCATGTCCAGATAGGCGATTGCCTCACCAAACTTGTCGCGGACCGGAATCTGCGTCTGCGGTCTGGGTAGCCCGGCATCGATGAGCAGCAGTCGAAGCCACGTCTCCTTGGGCGACTGCGCTCCGGCGTCCACTAGGTCGAGTGCGGTCCGAGCCTGGCGGATGCTGCGCCGACCGGCATACCGCCAAGCTAGCATCTGTACGTCAGCCACCTTAAGGTCAGTGGCCCGGGCAAGCGCATCAATCGCTGCCACCGCTTCGCCGGTTGGATACCAGCATCCCAAGTCGAGCGCCGTCCGGGCTGGGGTTGTCACCAGGAGGCCGTCAACCACTCCGACCTCGTCTTCCTCGATACGGTCACCACGAACCCGTAGTCCGGGCAGCGGGTTTCTGTTCGCGTGGATGATTTCGAGCGGCGCGGCGACGTCGACCCACTTTGCGCCGTGAAGTGCGGAAGCCGATAAGCCCGCGATGATGCCCCGGCGTCGTGACCACAGCCACGCCGCCTGTGCGCGAAGCTGTGGTGTCAGCTCGGTGCCCGGGCTGACATAAACGTCACGAAACAACTTGATGTACTGGGTCCGCAGGGCGCTCTTGACCAGGACACCGGTTGCGACAGCCTCGCTTCCGATAAATGGCTCCCCCATGACCGCAGCGTTGCACCTGGCACGACCAGCGTCACTTCACGGGAGGCTCGGCATCCACAGCGTCACTCCAACGTGACGCTCGGCATCCACAGCCACGCTGGCGTGACGCTCGACGGTGCGCTGGGCGCAGGCTAGCTAACTAGCCCAGGATCAGTCCGGAGGTGGGCACACCGGTACCGGCGGTGACGAGAACATGCTCGACGTCGAGCACCTGGTTCACCGAGGTACCGCGTAATTGCCGCACACCTTCCGCGATGCCGTTCATGCCGTGGATGTAAGCCTCACCGAGCTGACCGCCATGCGTGTTGATGGGCAGCCGCCCGCCAAGCTCGATCGCGCCATCGGCGATGAAATCCTTGGCTTCGCCCCAGCCGCAGAATCCCAGCTCCTCCAGCTGAATCAGGGTGAACGGGGTGAAATGGTCGTAGAGAACTGCAGTCTGAATATCGGTCGGCCGCAGGCCCGACTGCTGCCACAGCTGCCGGCCGACCAGACCCATCTCGGGCAGGCCGTCCAGTTCCGGGCGGTAGTAGCTGACCATGGTGTACTGGTCGGGGCTGGAACCCTGCGCCGCGGCCTCGATGACTGCTGGCCGGTGCTTGAGGTCCTTGGCGCGCTCGCCTGAGGTCACCACGATCGCCACCGCGCCGTCGGTCTCTTGGCAGCAGTCCAGCAGCCGCAGCGGCTCGGCGATCCAGCGCGAATTCTGATGGTCCTCAATGGTTATCGGCTTGCCGTAGAAGTACGCCTTCGGGTTGTTGGCGGCGTGTTTGCGGTCGGCCACCGAGATGGCGCCGAAGTCCCGGCTGGTCGCGCCGCACAGGTGCATGTAGCGCTTGGCGATCATCGCCACCTGCGCCGCCGGCGTCGAAAGGCCATGCGGATACGAGAATGAATTGTCCACGCCGGTGGAGTCCGCGTTCTCCATCAGCCGGGTTTGCACCTGACCGAATCGCATGCCGGAGCGTTCGTTGAATGCCCGGTAGGCCACCACGACATCGGCGATTCCGGTGGCGACGGCCATCGCGGCCTGCTGGATGATCGCGCACGCGGCGCCGCCACCATAGTGGACCTTGGAGAAGAACGTCAGCTCGCCGATACCGGCCGCACGGCCAACGGCGACCTCGGTGTTCGTGTCCATCGTGAAGGTGGTCAGCCCGTCGACGTCGGTCGGAGTCAGCCCGGCATCGTCGAGGGCGTCGCGCACCGCCTCGGCCGCCAGCCGCAGCTCGCTGCGGCCGGAGTTCTTCGAGAAGTCGGTTGCGCCGATGCCGACGATAGCTGCGTTACCCGACAGCATCAGGCGCCCCCATCGTCAGCGCGGCCGTCGCGATGACGTGATCGCCAAGGCTGTTGCGGCCCAGTACCTTTACGGTGATCAAACCGTCATCGATCGCGGTCACCTCACCGGAAAACGTCACCGTGTCGTAGGCGTACCACGGTACGCCCAGCCGCAACCCGATCGACTTGATCAACGCCGACGGACCGGCCCAATCGGTGATGTACCGCTGCACCAGTCCGGTGTCGGTGAGGATGTTGACAAAGATGTCCTTCGACCCCTTGGCCTGAGCCTTGTCCCGGTCGTGGTGGACGTCCTGAAAATCGCGGGTGGCTAACGCCGTTGAGATGATGAATGTGGGATCACCAAACAGCGACAGCCTCGGCAGCGTGGTACCAACCTCGATAGCCGGCGCGCTCATGCGTCCGGCTCCCAGGCGTAGAGGGTGCACGCCGGACCGACGTCATTGCCCGGAAAGTCGATGTAGATCGCGCGAACCAGCATTCCGATCTCCACCCTTGCGGGGTCGATATTGCGCAGTTCGCCCAGCATGCGTACACCTTCCTCAAGCTCGACCAGCGCGATAACGAACGGCAGTGCGCGGCCGGGGACCTTCGGCGCGTGGTGCACCACGAAGCTGAACACCGTACCCTTGCCGCTGGCCACCACGTAATCGATTGGGGCTTCTTTGTCCTGCCACAGCGCTGGCACCGGCGGGTGCTGCAGGCTGCCGTCTGGTCGGCGCTGAATCCGCAACTCGTGGGCGTTGACCCCCTCCCAGAAGAACTTAGTGTCGCGCGACGCCGCGGGCCGCATCATCGCGTCGGCGTCTAGGTCGTCTGGCACTTCGCTTTTCGCTTCGGATTCCTCACGCGGCCTGAATTTCAGGATGCGCCAATTCATCTCGGCCACATCCTCGTCGCCGACCTGCCAGACGATGTGCTGGTTGATAAACCAGCCCTCGCCAAGGGCAGTCTGTTTGGGTCCGATCACGTCACCGAGTTCGGCGCTGACGCTGACCTCCTCGCCCGGCCGCAGATAGCGGTGATAAGCCTGCTCGCAGTTGGTGGCCACCACGCCGACGTAACCGGCGTCATCGAACAGCTGAATGATCCGGCCTAGCGGATCATCGTCAGGCCGGGATCTGCCCAGACCCATCATCGTCCAGACCTGGATCATCGCCGGTGGAGCGACAATTCCGGGGTGACCGGCGGCGCGGGCCGCCGCCTCGTCGACGTAGATGGGATTGCGGTCGCCGATGGCCTCCACCCAGTTGTTGATCATCGGCTGGTTCACCGGATCCCGACCTGCACGTGGCTTACTGCGTCCGGCCGCCTTGACCTGCGCGACCGCTTCGTGAATGTCGTTAGTCACCTAAGCACCCTCGGCACCTTGAGACCGGCGGCGGCAATCATCTCACGCATCACCTCGTTGACACCGCCGCCGAAGGTGATGACCAGGTTGCGTTTGGTCTGCACGTCCAGCCATTCCAACAGTTCGGCGGTATCGGGCTCGGCGGGGTTGCCGTACCTGCCGATAATCTCCTCGGCCAGCCGGCCAACCGATTGGGCGCGTTCGGTGGAAAACACTTTCGTCGCCGCCGCGTCGGCGACGTCGATGGTCTCCCCGGCGGCGGCCACCTGCCAGTTCAGCAGCTCGTTGATCCGCCAGATCGCGTGCATCTCGCTCAGCGCTCGCCGCACATCGGCATGGTCGATCGGCGTGACACCGTCACCCCGCGGCTTGGATGCCCAGGCGTGCACCCGGTCGTAAATGCCGGCGACCCGGCCGGCGGGGCCGAGCATTACTCGCTCGTGGTTGAGCTGCGTGGTGATCAATCGCCACCCGTCGTTCTCCCGGCCGACCAGCATGTCGACCGGCACCCGCACGTCGCTGTAATAGCTGGCGTTGGTGTGATGTGCACCGTCGTTGGTGATGATCGGTGTCCACGAATAACCGGGATCCTTGGTATCCACGATCAGGATCGAAATGCCTTTGTGCTTGGGCGCGTTCGGATCGGTGCGGCACGCCAGCCAGATGTAGTCGGCTTCATGCGCGCCGGTGGTGAAGATCTTCTGGCCGTTGACGATGTAATGGTCGCCGTCGCGGACCGCAGTGGTGCGCAACGACGCCAGGTCGGTGCCGGCCTCCGGCTCGCTGTAGCCGATCGCGAAGTGGACCTCCCCCGCCAGGATCGCCGGCAGGAACTTCTTCTTCTGGGCTTCGCTGCCGTACACCTGCAGGGTCGGGCCGACAGTCTGCAGCGTCACATACGGCAGCTGCACGTCGGCACGCGACGCCTCGTTGACGAAGATCTGCTGCTCCAGCGGCCCGAAACCGCGTCCGCCGTACTCTTTCGGCCAACCCACGCCCAGCCAGCCGTCGCGGCCCATCCGTCGGACCACCTCCTGGTAGGCCTTGCCGTGCCGGTCGGTCTTCATCTCCTGCGCCTCTTCAGGCGTGAGCAGGCTCGAGAAGTATTGCCGCAGTTCGGCTTGCAGCTCGCGCTGCTCGGGTGTCAGATCGATGAACATTGCGCTCCCACCAGATCAAGACGATGCGACGGCCCGCCCAGCAACCGGGTCAGGTCTTTGATCGTGGAGTAGTACCGGGTCATGGGGTAGGTGATGTCGACGCCGATGCCACCGTGCAGATGGTGGCAGATCTGCATCACTGGCGGCGCCTGTGAGGTCACCCAGTACCCGAGCACGTCCAGGTCGTCGTCGGCGTCACGGCCGTCGGCCAGTCGCCAGACCACCGACTTCGCCGCCAGATCGATGGTGCGCGAGGCGATGTAGACCTCGGCGAGCTGCGCGGCGACGGTTTGGAGGGTCGACAGCGGTTTGCCGAACTGGTGGCGGTTGGCCACATAGTCGGCGGTCAAACGCAACGCCCCGGCCACCAACCCGTCGGCATAGGCGCCGATCATGGCCAGCGCCAACTGGTTCACCCGATGGGCTTCGGCGCCGATCAGCACGTCGCCCTCTGGAACCATCACGTCGGCGAACGTGACGGCATACTCGTCACTCCCGGTGGATGTCGGCGTGCGCACCAGCTGCACATCCTCGGCCTTCGGTGACACCACGACGACAGCACTGTCGGTGGTCACCAGCATCCAATCCGCTTGTTGCGCATACCCAACTCCGACTTTGGTGCCCGACAACCGACGATGGACGAACGTCGTCGCCGGGCGGTCGGGCAACGCATCACCCGGCTCGTTGAGTGCCGCGGTCAGCAGCCCGCCCTTGGCCACCCCGGCCAGATAACGGTCCTGCTGCTCGTCAGAGGCCAGGTCCAGCAGTGGCACGACGCCAAGGCCCAGGGTGGCCAGTGCCGGACTGATCAGACCGCGGCGACCAATCTCGGTTAGCGCCGTCGCGACCTCGGCCAGACCCACGCCGTCGCCGCCGAGACGTTCCGGCACCGGCAGGGCTGTCATACCCCCTGCGACCAACGCCTTCCAGGCCGGATCCCAATCGCCCACCTCCTCCTGAGGCCGCTCCACGGTCCGCATCGTCGCCGGGCTGAAATCCTGGTCCAGCACCGACGTGACCACGTCGGCGACAGCCTGCTGCGACGGGTCCGGAGCGAAATCCACCCGAATCCTCCCTGACTCGATTGCCGTGGTTCCTGCGGCCTAATGGGCCACCGGGCACTTGCCGGTGTAGTCGACCTGCCAGTGCTTGATGCCGTTGAGCCACCCCGACCGTAGCCGCTCGGGTTTCGAGATCGGCGTCAGGTCGGGCATGTGATCGGCAACCGCGTTGAAGATCAGGTTGATCGTCATCCTGGCCAGGTTGGCGCCGATGCAGTAATGCGCGCCGGTGCCGCCGAACCCAACGTGCGGGTTGGGGCCACGCAGAATGTTGAAGGTGTACGGATCTTCGAAAACGTCCTCGTCGAAATTGGCCGAGCGGTAGAACATCACCACCCGCTGACCCTTCTTGATCTGCACCCCGGACAATTCGTAGTCCTGTAGCGCGGTGCGCTGGAAACAGGTCACCGGGGTGGCCCAGCGGACGATCTCGTCGGCGGCGGTCTCCGGACGCTCCCGCTTGAACAGCTCCCACTGGTCGGGGTAGTCGGCGAAGGCCATCATGCCCTGAGTAATCGAGTTGCGGGTGGTCTCGTTGCCGGCCACCGCGAGCATCACCACGAAAAAGCCGAACTCGTCGTCGGAGAGCTTCTCGCCCTCGATATCGGCCTCGATCAGCTGGGTGACGATGTCGTCGCCCGGGTTCTTCGCCCTCTCCTCGGCCATCTTCATCGCATAGGCGATCAACTCCGCCGAGGACATCTTCGGGTCGATGTCGGCGTACTCCGGGTCCTCGTTGCCGGTCATCTCGTTGGACCACCGGAACAGCTTGTTGCGGTCGTTCTGCGGCACCCCGAGCAGACCGGCGATCGCCTGCAGCGGCAGCTCGCACGACACCTGTTCGACGAAGTCACCGGAACCCTCGGCCGCGGCCGCCTTGGCGATGTTCTGCGCCCGCTCGTTGAGTTCGTCCTGGAGCCGCCCGATGGCGCGCGGGGTGAAGCCGCGAGAGATGATCTTGCGCAGCCGGGTGTGGTGCGGCGCGTCCATGTTGAGCATGACGAACCGCTGAACTTCGATGTCCTCGCGCGCGGTGTCGTTCTTGAAGCGCGGTATCACGCAGTTCTCGTAGCTGGAGAAGACGTCGCTGCGCAGCGACACTTCCTTGACGTCGTTGAGTTTTGTGATCGCCCAGTAGCCGCCATCGTTGAAGCCGCCCCCCTTGCCAGGGGGTTGCTCGATCCAACAGATCGGCGCCGCCTTGCGCACTTCGGCGAACTCTTCGACTGGCAACCGTTCGACGTAGATGTTGGGATCGGTGAAGTCAAACTCGGGTGGCAGATTGGGGGTAGGCATCAGTGCATTCCTCAATACAACGTGTTCTAGTGCCAGTAAAACATGCCTTCACCGCAGACAAAAGGACGAAAGCATCGCCGCTTGTCAGAGTAATGAAACGTGTTCTAGCCTGACCGCATGGGTAACCCGGTAATCGTTGAAGCCACCCGCAGCCCGATCGGCAAATGCAATGGATGGCTGTCAGGCCTGCATGCCACCGAGCTGCTGGGCGCCGTACAAAAGGCTTTGGTCGACAAGGCCGGCATCGACGCCGGCGCCGTCGAACAGATCATCGGCGGCTGCGTGACCCAGTACGCCGAGCAGTCCAACAACATCACCCGGACCTCGTGGCTGACCGTGGGCCTGCCCGAACACGTCGGCGCCACCACCGTCGACTGCCAGTGCGGCAGCGGCCAGCAGGCCAACCACCTGATCGCCGGACTGATCGCTGCCGACGCCATCGACATCGGCATCGCCTGCGGCATCGAGGCCATGAGCCGGGTGGGCCTGGGCGCCAACGCCGGTCCCGAGCGCAATTGGCGTGCGGAATCGTGGGATATCGACCTGCCCAACCAGTTCGAGGCTGCCGAGCGCATCGGCAAGCGACGCGCCATCACCCGCGAAGACATCGATGCCTTCGGATTGGAGTCCCAGCAACGCGCCAAACGAGCCTGGGACGAGGGCCGCTTCGACCGGGAGATCAGTGCGATCGAGGCGCCGCTGCTCGACGAGCAGCACCAGCCGACCGGGGATCGGCAGACGGTGACCCGAGACCAGGGGCTACGCGACACCACGATGGAGGGATTGAGCCAGCTGAAACCGGTGCTCGAAGGTGGCATCCACACAGCGGGCACATCGTCGCAGATCTCCGACGGAGCGGCGGCAGTGCTGTGGATGAACGAAGACAAAGCCAAGGCACTGGGCTTGCGGCCGCGGGCCCGCATCGTCAGCCAGGCGCTCGTCGGCGCCGAGCCCCACTACCATCTGGACGGCCCGGTGCAGTCAACCGCGAAGGTGCTGGAGAAGGCCGGCATGAAGATCGGTGACATCGACCTCGTCGAGATCAACGAGGCGTTCGCGTCGGTGGTGCTGTCCTGGGCGCGGGTGCACAACCCGGACATGGCCAGGGTCAACGTCAACGGCGGTGCGATTGCGCTGGGTCATCCGGTAGGCTGCACCGGCAGCCGGCTGATCACCACCGCGCTGCACGAGCTGGAGCGCACCGACCAGAGCACCGCGCTGATCACCATGTGCGCCGGTGGCGCCTTGTCGACCGGCACGATCATCGAGCGGATCTAGTGGCGTTCTCTGAGGCCGACCGCATCGCGGCCGCCCAGTCTTATATCGATGCGCTGGTCAGCCGCAACGGTGACGCGGTTCCGTTCGCGCCGGACTGTATCCGCATCGAGCAGGGCGTCAAGACCGGATTTTCCGGAAATCACCTGCGGCGCGGCCTTAATCGCGGACCCCAGTACCGGATCATCGCGGCGACCACCACACCCGAGTACACAGTGTCCGGCGACCAGGTCCGCGCGGTGTACAACGTGCTGACCAAGGCATCGTTCGGTGGACGACGGATCGCCGCGCGGGTGGACGAGACCTTCGTGATCCCGGCCGAGGATCCGGATGGTAAGGCCACGATCCATCACATTAGGGTTCGATTCCATCCCTTCATTCAGCCACCCTAGGATCACTGTCATGCCCGCGAAATCACCACCGCGGTTTCTAAATTCGCCGTTGACCGATTTCTTCATCAAATGGATGTCGCGCATCAACACCTTCATGTACCGCCGCGGCGGCGGAGAGGGACTTGGCGGCACATTCCAGAAGATTCCCGTCGCCTTGCTGACCACCACGGGCCGTAAGACCCTGCGGCCGCGGGTCAGTCCGTTGTATTTCCTGCGCGACGAGGACCGAGTGATCGTGGCCGCGTCGAAGGGCGGTGCCGAGAAGAACCCGATGTGGTACCTCAACCTCAAGGCCAACCCCAAGGTCCAGGTCCAGATCAAAAAAGAGGTCCTCGACCTGACCGCACGGGACGCCAGCGATGAAGAGCGCGCCATGTACTGGCCGCGGCTGGTGGAGATCTATCCGTCGTACGAGGACTATCAGTCCTGGACCGACCGCACGATCCCAATCGTCGTCTGCGAGCCCTAATCCGCGCGCCTACTCAGCCAATCCCGCTGGCGACGGACGAACTCGGCGCCGACGACTTTGCCGTGACCCGGGACGTAGATGGCGTCGGGTCCGCCGAACGCCAGCACCCGATCAAGCGTTGCCGGCCAGGCCGCCACGTCGGAATCGGCATCGATTGCCGGGTCGGCAGACTCCTCGACAAGATCACCGGTGAACACCACGGCGCGGTCATCGCCTGCGCGGGGCACCACCACGACCAGGTCCGCGGTGGTGTGGCCACGGCCCAGGTGGGCAATCGTCACGGTGCGGTCTCCAAGGTCGATGACGGCGTTGTAGATACCCTGCTGTGGCGGCCGTAAGGCCGCGATCGCGCGATCGATCTCCTCGGCTTCCGCGCCGTAGTGCAGCGCGTCGTCGCGAAGTTGGCCGGTGGCCGACGACAGGTATTCGGCGACTTCGGGCGCGCAGTACATCTCGGCTTCGGAGAACACGGCGGATCCCAGGACGTGGTCGAAGTGCTTGTGCGTCAAGACAACATGCGTCACAGGGCGTCCGGCGATCTGCCTGACATCGGTGTCGATCGCAGCTGCTTCGGTGAGCGTGGTGCCGGTGTCGACGAGCAGCGCTCCGGTATGGCCCCGCACCAAACCGACTGTGACGTCGAGGAACGGTAGCCGACAGCGATGGACGCTGTCGGTCAACTGCTCCCAGTCGAAGTGCACACTCGGGACGGTTAAGAGCCTGCCCCGTAGACCGGGACCGGCGGCCGAGACTTGGCCAGCAGGTCGGCGACCACGGGCCCCAACTCAGCGGGACCCCATTTCGCGCCCTTGTCGACCTGCGGGCCGTGTGCCCAGCCCTCGGCAACCCGGATCAGACCGCCCTCGACTTCGAAGACCTTCCCGGTGACGTCGCGCGATTCGGCACTGCCCAGCCAAACGACAAGGGGCGAAACGTTTTCCGGGGCCATGGCGTCGAACCCCCCGTCGGGTGCGGCCATGGTCTCGGCGAACACCGCTTCGGTCATCCGGGTACGCGCGGCTGGCGCGATGGCGTTCACGGTGATCCCGTAGCGGCCCAGCTCGGCGGCGCCGACCAGCGTCAGCGCGGCGATGCCGGCCTTAGCCGCCGAGTAGTTTCCCTGTCCGATGCTGCCCTGCAAGCCGGCGGCGGAGCTGGTGTTGATAATCCGGGCTTCCACGGACTCACCTGCTTTGGCCAGCCCTCGCCAGTACGCCGCTGCGTGCCGCAGCGTCGCGAAGTGTCCCTTGAGGTGCACGCGGACGACGGCGTCCCACTCGTCCTCACTCAT
>Ga0187766_10002011_pt1 | contig 12018 bp, 9 predicted proteins | sample 0216_QUI02_MP05__4_FD_132971 | JGI IMG/M metagenome (GOLD analysis project Ga0187766, IMG submission 132971) | Tropical peat soil microbial communities from peatlands in Department of Meta, Colombia - 0216_QUI02_MP05_20_MG | ecosystem: Environmental > Terrestrial > Soil > Wetlands > Peat ... | reverse complement strand
GACGTGGCTTCGGCGGCGTCTTGGGCTTCGTGCGACCAGCCCATAGGCGGCGCAACAGATCGCGGTGCCAACGCAGCAGCGTCTCGGGCTGGACCAGCACCAGCGCGTTGCGCCAGTTGGCGAACATCGCCGCGAGGCCGACGAGGACGAGGCGGTCGGCCGCGCGCAACTTGGTGAACGCGGGCATCGACCCGCTCATCGCCGCTCTGGTCACGGGCCACAAGTCCATGACCACCTTCAAGCGATACGCCATCGAGCCGACCATCGCGGTGCGAGACGCCGTGGCCAAGCGCGACGCGTATGTGGCCGCCCGGCTTGAATCTGCCAACAATCTGGCATCGCTCGAGCGCATGGCGCAGCAGTGACGCGCACTTGCGCGATTTGGGAGGGCCTACTATAGACTCCCCGGCTACAGCGGGCGCCCGTACCGATCCTGCTGCTGGGGGTTGAAGATGATCCCCCCGTCGCCGTGGCAGATCCCGCTCCACGATCCGCCGGCGCCTTCGCACATCCCCTTCCCGTACGAGTTGTTGCTCGTCTGGGCCCAGAGGCGGGCGGCCTCTTCCAGATGCTTCTCGGCCAGAACACCCAGCCAGTGATGCCGTTCCGCCTCGCTCGCGAACGCGATGCCCTTCGGCTCCTCGCACACGAACAGGAAGTGCTCCCGCTCCCACTCGTTGGGATAGCCGATGCAGTTCTGCGGCACCCGCAGCCACTGGGCCAGGAACTTCGATTGCCCGTCTCCCGCGTCGACCGCCCGGTCGTAGATCCGAATCGACCGAGCTCGATCCTGCGGCACGCCGATCCCGAACTGGAACATCCGCGCCATGCAATACAGCCCGAGCTTGTCGAACTGTCGGGCGCTCTGGTTGCACCACTTCGCGGCTTCCGGCCAGTTCTGGGCCACGCCCTCTCCGAGCTCGAGCGCGAACCCTACCTGCGCCTCGGCACGGGCGTACCCCTTCGTCGCCGCCTGTCGAAAGAGCTGGAAGGCTTCCTTGGGATCCTTCGGGACGCCGAGCCCTTGCCGCAGCAGGGTCCCCAACGCGACCTGCGCGCTCGGATTGCCCGCGTTGGCGGCCTCCCGATAGAGCGCGGCGGCGCGGGGGTAGTCCTTCGCCTGATACGCCTGATCGGCGCGCATGGCGACCGGTCGGGCCGGCGCCTCCATGTCGTATTCCCGGTACTGGCGCAACGCGATGATCCCGTCGGCGCTGCCCGCGTCGGCCGCTTTCTGGAACCACTGGCGTGCCGCGTTCTCGTCTTGCCGCACGCCCTTGCCGGTCGACGTGAGCCGACCCATGTGGAACATCGCGTCGGGATAGTTCTGCGCGAGGGCCTTCCGTAGCCACGCGACCGCCTGGCTGTAGTCCTTGGGGACCCCGTGGCCCTGCTCGTAATCGTAGGCGAGCACAGTCTGTGCGCCCGGATGCCCCTGAGCGGCCGCCTTGGCGAGCCATTGCGCCGACTGGACCGGGTCGTGCGGCAGGCCCGCGACGGCCTGCCAGTACCCGTAGCCGATGCAGAACTGATCCGCCGCCGACGTGGCCTGGAACCCCGCCTTCTTCAGCTGGGGCAGGCGATCGTACTGGCAGGCGTGGAATTCGTCGTGGATGTCCGCGAAGGCGACCGTCGGAAACAGCACCGCGAGCACGAGGCAACCGAGGAATTTGCGCACGTCCACTGACCCCCCTCGTGCTCCGCTACTTGCGGCCTTCGCGGCCCTTCTGTCAAGCGCGTTCTTCCCTCTGGTCGAGCCGAGCTACCGCTCGGCCACCGTGACCGGCACCACGTCGACCTCGTCGTACTCGTTCGCGCAGATCGGCGGGCCTATCGGCGTGCCGTCCAGCTCCTCGAGCTGCCGGTTGTGGTTCGAGCCGAGATCCCGGACCAGGCGACCGACGACCTGGCCGATCCGGTTGATGTCGTCGGCGACGAAGCCGGCGGCCGGATCGGTGCACTGGAAGGAATCGCTGCCACAGAGCGCGGTCTCCTGTCCGTTGTCACTCCGGATGAACGTGATCAGGTTCACCCGGTAGGTCACCGTGACCCTCTCGTTGCGGTCGTCGGCCACCTGCGCACTGCTCTGGAAGAACCCTCTCGGGCTGTGGGCGAACTTGGGCTCGCCCGAGCACGTCTCGACGCTCTCCGGCCACGCCGCGGAGATGATCGGAATGGCGATCGTGACCTCTCGCTGCGGATCGAGGTCGATCACCTGGACGACCCGAGCGCCCTCGACGCCGCTCGAGAACGCGCTCCCGCCCGACCAGTACATCGGGAACCGGTTGACGTCCTGGATCAGCAATATCGTTCGTCCGGGGCGCCAGATCAGCCGGGCCCGGCCGTCCGGATCCGTGACGTTCGAGGAGAGCACCTGCTGCGTCTCGGCGTCGATCGCCAGCACGGTGATGCCCGGCAGCGGTGCCCCGTCCTTGCGCTTGACCAGGCGCGGGAAGATGACCGACTCGATGAGCACCTGCTTGGCCACCACGGCGTCCGGCTCCGCCCCGAGGCGCCCGCGGAAGACCAGCATGTAAGCCCCGGGGGTCTTTGCCGGCGGGTTGTCGGGTGGCGACATGCGCAGGCCACTGACCACCCCGAGTGGCGCCACGGTCCTGGTCCACGCCGCACCGGGCACGGGCCGCCGCACCTCCGCGCGGTCGTCGTAGTAGAGCGCGAAGGTCCCGTCCATGGTCTCGCCGCTGGTGTTCCGGAAGCCCATCGAGAGATCGTCCCCGAACCCGATCATGCGGCCCCGGAAGAAGTAGTCGAGCAGGGCGCTGGAGTACGAGACCGCCCGGGGAAGCAATCGCTCGGCGTAGCCGCGGTAGACCGCCTCGTCCAGCGTCGGGGCCTCCCGGAAGCGCGTCCAGTCCAGGTTGAACCGCTGGTGGTAGTCCTTCAGGAACCCGACGGCGGCGAGCCGATACCCCGTCGCTCCGTCACCGGTCTTGACGACATATCGCCGCTTCACGGTCTGGTTCCTGATCCGCACGTCGAAGTCCTGCTCCGCCGTGCTGGAGCGCCGGGGGTACGGAAACCGCTTCTGCTCGTCGAGGTCGTTCTCGGTGAAGATCCGATCCTCGCTGAAGAAGTTCGCGTTCGTGTACTCGGCCAGCCCGATGAGTGGCGTCGCCGTGATTCCGGGGTTGCTGCCCGTGTAGCGGTCACTGTCGATCAGCCTCGCGACCGCGATGGGCGCCAGCGGGTTCGGATCGAGCGACCGCCAGCCGGCATCGGGAGCCCCAGGGCTATCCGGTGAGCCACCGAGCCACTCACCCAGGGTGACTGCCTCCTCGATCCGTACCTGGTCGACGAGTGATTCATAGTTGTAGAGAAGATGAGGGTCGTTTCGGCTGTGAGCAGGTGAGGCGGCGTCCTGAATAAAATGAATCAGCCGCCCGAGTCCTTCGAAAGTCTTCCCTAGTCTTAGGTCCCGGTCGCTCTTCGCCGATCGCGTCAACGAGTCGAAATAGAGGAGCCTGACGTCCTGCCACGACCAACCTGGAAAACCCTGAGCCGTGTTCTGTCCCCAGAGGATGGAAGATTGACCGACGCTTCCCAGCAGCCCCGCTTGCGACCACGTAGGCGCGAGCGGGTTGTGGAAATGATTGAGGAGCCGAAGGACGCTATCTTCCCGATTTGCTCCCTGCCGGAGCCACGCGAGCAACGATTGCCCGGCTACATCCGTTCTGACACCCGCACCCAGTGACAGGGAATCTCCGAGAACCTCGTCCACGGATGAGCGGATCGTCGCCGCCTCGCTGATCTCCTTGTGTGTCACCACTTCGTATCCATACGCGGAGCCCAGCGAGAATGACGCACTCACGAGAGCGGTCTCGACGACACACGGCCACAGCTTCATTCAGGTATCTCCATATCAGGCAGGGGGTCGAATCCCAAGGCGGCACGCTCTTCATTGAATGCCTGTGTAAGTTGGGGAACATCCCGGAAGGGTCTCCTCGAGAATCGGTGCGGCTCGAGCTTGTCGAGGCTCTCGACTCTTCGCTGTCGCGAGTCAAGACGAGGAAGCTCGACCGTCGTATCGGGTCTCTCGAACACGCCACGAAGCAGTCCGCTCGGAGCCCGCTGATACCAGGGGTACGCCCCATACCCCGGCCTGAATATGTGAAATTCGGGCCGGCGCGTCCGCCGCGGGGCCCCCTCCTCCACGTCCCGCCCGCTTAGCTCGAATCGGCCGTCCGCGTCAGTCACGGTCTCACGCACGGCGTAGGCCTCGTTCACCGAATGGAACGGCATCGTGCGGTCTCGCGACCAGTAGGCGACGACCACCGCCCCTACCAGCGGGGCCTTCGTGTCCGCGTCGATGACCCGCCCTCGATAAGGCCCACGATATCCGTCGAGGTATCGCTCCCAGCCCTCTTCGTGAGGTTGGCTCCAGGCCGGGGGTCCTCCGGCCAGACAGGCCACGGTGAAGACGACGACGATCCGGTGCATCATGGAGTGCTCCTTGGGGTCGCCGGCTTCGGTAGCCGCGCGCCGAGGCTCTCGAGCTCGGAGCGGATCATCTCGAAGGTCTGCGGCAACTCCGGGGACGGCAGCAGGTGGGCGGCATTGAGCATCGCCACGAACACGTTCAGGGCCTCGGCGCGATCCTCGTAGTCGGTGACCGGGGTGAGCTGCACCGACCGCCCGGCGCCGAGGAAGGACCCAGCGGCCACCCCGGGCGGAAAGAGCTGTGGCCGGCTCGGCATCGGCGCGTAGCCAGGCCGGAAGATCAGCAGCCGCGGAGCCAGGGTGCTCGCTGGAACCCGGCTCTCGACCGCCGCGACGTCGTGGACGAACTCACCGCGCTCGTCCGTGAATACCTCGCGCGCGCCGACCAGGCGTCGCAGGCCCTGGATCTCCTCGTCGATCCGCTGCCAGAGAATGATCACCGCCGCCGAGGGCAGGGGCCGACCGGTGTTCGCATCCAGCACGATCCCGCGATACGGGCTCACCGCCCGGCGGAGGGCGCGGTCGTCTTCATCGGCCCACGCGCAGGTGGCGGCCGCGACCAGTGCCAGGACCAGCGCGCCCATGCGGGCGCTCACCCGCGGACGCCCGGGTTCAGAATGCTCGGAGTCGCCATACTCCGTCCGCGTCGACGACGAAGAGCACGTGGAACGAGTAGAGAACGCCCCGCTGGACCGCGCGCAGCTCGTACTCGGCCGCCTTGCTGCGAACTCGCACCGGCGAGATACCGCCGAGGTCGCTCGCTATCTGTGTCAGCGCTCCGACGCCAGCCAGCGCTCCCAGCTGGTCGCGATAGGCGTCGCGCGAGGCCTCGGCGAACATCGACACGGCCCCGGCGACGTCGTTCCGGCCGAGCGCCTGGCGCAGCGCGCCCCACTTGGCCTGGAGCAGAACGTCCAGGCTCGTCTCGTCCAGGACCTGCACCACCGTGCTGCTCGTCAGCACCGAACCCTGCGCGTCCGTGACCCGGACCCGTGGGAAGTAGAGCCCGGGTGCGCGGTAGATGAAGGCACGCTCGTCCAGCGCCGGCTCGTCGAAATCGATCTGTCCGTCGCCGTCGAAGTCCAGCTCGACCCGCGCCGGCACCGGGCCTCCCTGCAGCGAGAACGACGTGATCAGCGGCACGCCGCCGGTCTCGGGATGCGCCCGGAGAGTCAGCGCGCTCTCGCCCGCGTCGGAGACGGCGATCGTGACGGCGTGGCTGGCCGTTCCACCCGAGTCGGTCGTGGCGACGGCCGTCAACGTAGCCGAGGGCGCGGCGATCGGCACCATCGCGGCGAATGTGCCGCCCTGTATGGCCGCCACGATGCCGTTGACGGTGACGCCGACCTCGGCGCCCGCGGAGGCGACCGTGCCCCGAACAAGCACGGATCCCGACGGGATGGTGGCTCCGGCAGCGGGCTCGGCGATCGTGATCCCGAGGCCTGCTCCCACGGTAAACGCCCTCCGCGCGGGAGCCGACTCGTTGCCCGCCAGATCCCGTGCCTTCACGTCGAAGGCGTGGGAGCCTGGCGCGAGGCCGGAGAGCGTCGCGGTAGTCGCCGCGCCGAAGGGCGTGAACGTGCCACCGTCGAGGCGCCATGCGAAGACGAGCGCGGGCGCCGGCGTCACGTTGTCGACGGCGGTGAACCTGAAGGTCGCCGTCGGGCTGCCGGTGGCTCCGTCCGGCCCCTCGGTGATCCGAGCTTCGGGCGGGGTGTTGTCCACGATCACGCCGCGGCTGGCCGTCGCGATGTTCTGGGCCTGATCGCTGGCGACCGCGGTGAGCGTGTGCGCCCCGTCGCCGACCGTGCTCGTGTTCCAGCTGGCGGTCGCCGCCACCGTGGCCGCGGGCGGGGTCGGGCTCGTGGTGGTCGTGAGCGGCTGGCTATCCGCCCGGATCACCACCGACGCGACGGCGGCGCCGTCGGAGGCCTGGGCCTGCACGCCGATCGTCCCGCGCACGTGGGCACTGGCGGCGGGAGCCACGAAGGCGACCGAGGGTGGATCCACGTCACGCCGCAGCTCGACCGCGCCGATGTCGAACCGCGCCCGCGCGGTGGCCGACGCCGCCGCGGGGCGCACGGATTCACCGAAGTAGTCGGCCTCCAGGCGCACGTTCAGGTCGGGCGTCAGCAGCGTACGGGGATCGACGCCCCGATCCACGAGCGGCGACGCGGGCGCCGGCGTCGGGTCGTCGTCCAGGGTGTTCGAGACGTGGTCGACGCCCGCCAGGCTCCGGTAGAGCACCGTCGGGTTGTCGCAGCCCGGGCTCGCGGTTACTCCTGGACCTTCCGCGCCGGTCGGCGTCAGGTTGGCGCCGTCGATGTCGTCCAGCACCGGACCAACGATCTCCCCCAGCCGATTGCCGCAGATCAGGTTGGCGCGGAGCGTGATGGCAGGCGTGAGCGGAAGCACCCCGGCCTCGCGCCTGATCCCCGCGCGCCCTCCGGTCGAGCCCGCCTGGGTCCCGTTCCCCGTGATCGCGTTGTTGAGCAGGAGCAGCACGTGGCCGCGCGTCGCGCTCACCCCATTCCACCCGTTGCCGTGGATGGTGTTCTGCACGATGAGGTGCGGCCCTCCGTCGCCGTCCACGGTGGCGATGGCGTTGCGGCCGTTGCCCATGATCAGGTTGTTCGCGACGAGGGTCGCCACGTTGCCCGCGGCGATGCTGATGCCGCCGTCGCACTCGGGCCCGCCGTTGCCCACGATGCGGTTGCGTTCGACGTGCACTGCCGCGTTCTGGTTGCTCCCACCGCCGAGGACGATCGCCGGGCCACCGCCACCGGTGATGGTGAAGCCCCGGATCGTGATGAAGCGCGACTGCTGCACGCGAACGACGTGGCCCTGGGGGCACTGCCGGACCGAGCCGCTCAGCACCACGCTGCCGACGCTCGCCGCCGGATCCGCCTGGATCACGATGCGGGTCGCGTCGTTGCGAGCGGTGGCGTTCTTGCCCGTGATGCTCAGCTGCTCGACGTACGTCCCGGCCCGGACCTGGACCGTATCCCCGGCCTGCGCGGCGTTGATCGCGGCCTGGATGCTGGCGTGGCAGGGCGTGCGCCCGCCACACGTGCCGTCCGCCCGATCGACGTACCGGGTGATCGCGGCCGCGCCGAACCCGGGCCACGCAAGAGCGACCAGAATGGCCGTCGCGACGAGTGAGAGGCGGGTGAGCACGCCCTCGGCAGCAGCATCGCGCATGCCACCGCCCGTGAACTCGCGTCGTCCTCTATCTCACGCGCGCTTGAGCCGAGCGTTGGCCGCGATGAACCACCGCTCACCCCAGGCGGCTGGGCAAGCGCAGGCCGCCGTTGCCACGCGAACAGGGCAGTGAGGAACGGGATCGACCCTAGTCGTCTCTCATGCCTTGCCGTATCATTGCCGGGATCGCCCCAGGAGGGAGGACCAGGCCGTGAGATTGCCCCGCGAGCGCTTCGACTACTCGCCGCTGCCCGCCCGCAAGCCCTGGAAGCTGCCGAAGGGCGCCCGCATCGCGGTGTGGACCATCGTCAACGTCGAGGAGTGGGACGTCGAGAAGGCGATGGCGCGGCAGTACCTCACCACGCCCCAGCGCGTGGCCGTCGTGCCCGACGTGCCGAACTGGGCCTGGCACGACTACGGGATGCGCGTGGGGTTCTGGCGCCTGCTGGAGGCGCTCCGCAAGCGGAAGATCCGCGCGACCACCGCCATCAACGCCCGCGTGGTGGAGTCCTACGAGCCGGTGGCCCGCGCGATGCTGGAGGCCGGCTGGGAGTTCATGGGCCACGGGGTCGTGCAGGGGGCGATGCATCTCCTCCCCGATCAGCGCGCGGCCATCCGCGAGGCCGTCGAGCTGCTGGAGAAGTTCACCGGCAAGAAGCCCCGGGGCTGGCTCGGGCCGGGCCTCACCGAGACGTGGGAGACGCTCGACCACCTGGCCGCCGAGGGCATCGAGTACGTCTCCGACTGGGTCAACGACGATCAGCCCTACGAGATCCGCACCCGCTCGGGCCCGCTCGTCTCCGTGCCCTATACGCTCGAGCTCAACGACATCCCGATGATGGTGATCCAGCACCACGGCTCGGCCGAGTGGCTGCAGCGGGCCCGAGACCAGTTCGACCGGCTCTACGCCGAAGGGGGCAAGAATCCGCGCGTGATGGCGCTGGCCGTGCACCCGTACATCTCCGGCGTCCCACACCGCATCAAGTACTTCGAGGCGGTCTACGACTACATGCGGAAGAAGCGGGGCGTCTGGTTCACGACGGGCGAGGAGATCTACGAGTGGCACCGGCAGACGCGCGCCTGATCCGGCGCGGCGTCACCGCGCTCGCGCTGTCGCTCGTCCTGCTCGGCCTGCCCGCCCCGGCCGCCGCGCAGGGCCCGCGGCTCACCGTGCCCGCCGGCTTCGCCATCGACGTGTTCTCCGACGCGGTGGGCAGCCCGCGCTTCATGGCGCTCGATCCGGCCGGCACGCTCCTCGTCTCCGAGCCCGCGCGCGGCCGCGTGCTGGCGCTGCCCGACCGCAACAACGACGGCAAGGCCGATTCGATGCAGGTCGTGGTGGACGGGCTCGACGCGCCGCACGGGCTCGCCTTCCACGAGGGCCAGCTCTACGTGGCCGAGATGGGGCGGGTCCTACGCTTCACGTACGACCCGGCGTCCATGAAGGCCACGGAGCGCAAGGTGCTGGTGCCCGACCTGCCTCGCGGTGGCCACTGGACGCGCACCGTGGTCTTCGGGCCGGACGGACGCATGTACGTCTCGGTGGGCTCGTCGTGCAACGTCTGCCGCGAGAACGACCGGCGGCGCGCCGCCGTGCTGCGCTACAGCGCCAGCGGTGGCGGCGAGCAGATCTTCTCCTCCGGCCTGCGCAACGCGGTGGGGCTGGCGTTCCACCCGACCACCGGCGTGCTCTGGGCCACCGTGAACGAGCGCGACAACCGAGGCGATGACGTGCCGCCCGACTACGTGACCGAGATCCGCGAGGGCACCTTCCACGGCTGGCCCGATTGCATGGTGGTGGGTGGCAAGGTCATGCCCGACCCCTCCTACCCGCCGGGCACGCACTGCACCGGTGTCACGCCGCCGGTGCTGGAGATCCAGGCCCACTCCGCCCCGATCGGCCTCGTGTTCTACACCGGCAGCCAGTTCCCGGAGGAGCACCGCGGCAGCCTCTTCGTGGCCTACCGCGGCTCGTGGAACCGCCGCGTGCCCACCGGCTACAAGATCGTGCGCATCCCCTTCCGCGACGGGCGGCCCTCGGGCCCGCCCGAGGACTTCGCCACCGGCTGGCTCGAGGGGCGCACCTCGATGGGACGGCCGGTGGACCTCATGGTGGGGCGTGACGGCGCGCTCTACCTCTCCACCCAGGACGCCGGCCGCATCTACCGGATCACCCATCGGTCATGACCCACGTCGAGGCGCCGATCTCGCTCAGCGCCTTCGGCTTCGGCGCGCGCCCGGCCACGGCGGTGGTGATCGAGCAGACGGCGGCGGAGCGGGTGGGCCGCGCCTTCGCGGGGCTCGGCATGTTCTGGGCGCTCGCGCTGGGCGGGCTCTTCATCCCCGTGGCGCACTTCATCCTGGTGCCGGTCTTCCTCACCGCCGGTATCATCATGGCGGTGAAGCGCTCCAAGGAGGAGAAGCGGCTCGAGGTGGTGCGCGGGCCCTGCCCGCGCTGCGGCGCGCGACAGGACTTCAAGGTGGGCGGGCGCTTCGTCTCCGGCCGCAGCCTCGACTGCCCCGCCTGCCACGGTACGCTGACCGTCGTGGCCCCGGAGCACCCCGCGTGAGCCGTCGCTGGCTGATGCTGCTGGTGGTGTTCTTCACCCGCACGTCGCTCGGCTTCCAGTTCCAGTCGATCGCCGCGCTGACGCCGTTCCTGCTCTCCGCGTTCGACCTGAACTACGCCCAGGCCGGCATCCTCATGGGGCTCTACATGCTCCCCGGCGTGATCATGGCGGTGCCCGGCGGCCTGCTCGGCCAGCGCTTCGGCAGCCTGCGCGTCGTGGTCGCGGGCCTCGTGCTCATGGTGGTCGGCGGCACCATCGTGGCCTACGCCGGGAGCTTCGCGGCCGCGACGGCCGGGCGGGCGGTGGCGGGCGTGGGGGGCGTGCTGATCAACATCATGCTCGCGCGCATCGTGGCCGAGTGGTTCCGCGGCAAGGAGATCCAGACCGCGATGAGCGTGATGCTGGCCTCCTGGCCGTTCGGCATGGCACTGGCGCTGATCGTGCTGGCCCCGCTCGCCGCGGCCACCTCGTGGCGGCTCGCCGAGTACCTGACGGTGGCCGCGGCCGGCGTGGCCCTGGCCCTCATGGTGCTGTTCTACGAGGACCCGCCCGCGGACGACGGCCCCGCCGAATCCGCGGCCCTGCACCTCAACGTGCCCGCGCGCGTGTGGGCGCTGGCGCTGAGCTCGGGGGCGGCCTGGAGCCTGCTCAACGCGAGCCTCATCGTGGTGGCGAGCTTCGCGCCCAGCTTTCTGATGACGCGCGGCTTCTCGGTCGGCGAGGCGGGCTTTCTCACCGGCATCGCGCTCTGGATCAGCATCCTCTCGATCCCGATCGGCGGCATCGTGGCCGATCGGCTGAACCGCCCGCGGCTGCAGGTGGTGATCGGCTGCCTCGGCGCTGCGGTCGGCATCGCCTGCATCGCCGGCGCCCCGCTGCCCGCGTTCTGGATGGTGGCGAGCGGGATCGTGCTGGGTCTCTCGCCCGGGATCATGATGTCGCTCCTGCCGAAGTCGGTGCGCTCCGAGCACCTGGCCACCGCGCTCGGGGTCTACTACGCGCTGTTCTACCTGGGCATGGCGTGCTCGCAGACCGCGGCCGGCTACGTGCGGGACGTGACGGGCGACCCCGGCATGCCCTTACTGTTTGCCGCGGTCCTCATGGTGCTCACCGTCGTGGCGCTCTTCGTGTTCTGGCGAATCGAACGCTCCGCCGAGCCGGTGTAGACTCCACGCCATGCGCGAGCCCGGCGACGTCCTGCTCGTGGCCTGCTACGAGCTCGGCCACCAGCCCCTGGCGGTGGCCTGGCCGGCCGCGTTCCTGGAGCGCGCGGGCTACCGGCCGACCGTGCTCGACGTCTCGGTCGAGCCGGTGGACGCGCAGAAGCTCGCCCGGGCGCGGGTGATCGCGATCTCGGTGCCGATGCACACCGCGCTGCGCCTGGGCCTGGAGGTCGCCGCGCGCGCCCGCACGGTCAACCCGGGCGCCCACGTGTGCTTCTTCGGCCTCTACGCGACGCTCAACGCCGACTTCCTCTTCGCCCACGGCGGCGACAGCGTGATCGGCGGCGAGGCCGAGGCCCCGCTGCTCGCGCTGGTCGAGGCGCTCGAGCGCGGCGACGACGGCCCCGTGCCCGCGGTGGGCCGGCCGGGCCGGGCCGCCGCGCCACACCTGGTGCGGCTCGACTTCCCGGTGCCGAGCCGGGCGGCGCTGCCCTCGATCAAGAAGTACGCGCACCTGGACCGCGACGGCCGCATGGAGCTGGTGGCATACGCGGAGTCGAGCCGCGGCTGTCTGCACCGCTGCCGGCACTGCCCGATCCCGCCCGTGTACGGCGGGCGCTTCTTCG
>Ga0187766_10002010_pt1 | contig 12018 bp, 9 predicted proteins | sample 0216_QUI02_MP05__4_FD_132971 | JGI IMG/M metagenome (GOLD analysis project Ga0187766, IMG submission 132971) | Tropical peat soil microbial communities from peatlands in Department of Meta, Colombia - 0216_QUI02_MP05_20_MG | ecosystem: Environmental > Terrestrial > Soil > Wetlands > Peat ... | reverse complement strand
TCTGCTGAGCGGCGGGCTACTGGATGAGAACCCCAATTCCACGCAGCCCTTCCGAATGGACACAGGTAAGGCATCCGTGACGTGCGACCAGAACCACAGCTACACGCCCGAACAGCAAGCCGCCGACCATGGCCTCATGGACAAGTTTCCCCAATCCACAGGTACGGGTTCAACCGCCGCCTCCCCTTGCAACGACTACGGCAAGGGCACGGGCGTCGTGATGGGATACTTCGACGGCAACACGGTCACGGCAATCTGGAACTATGCACAGCATTTTGCGATGAGCGATAACTCCTACGGAACGATGTTCGGACCCTCGACGGTAGGCGCTCTCAACCTGATTGCGGGGACAACGGAAACGGCCACGCTCTTTCCCACCAAGCCGAATGGCAGCCCCGCGAGCGCGACGGGCAACATCGCGGGCGGCGCGAACGTGGGCGCAGCTATCGGCGATCCGCGACCTGCCGGGGATGAGTGCGTGCTGACAAATCCGCAATTGCAGACGACAAACATGGTCTCGGTTGCGGGAACGAACGTGGGCGACCTGCTCAACAAAAAGAACATCACCTGGGGCTGGTTCCAGGGCGGGTTCGCGCCTAGCGGTTACGACGCACAGGGCCGCGCCATCTGCAGCGAGCACCACGTGGGACTGGCCGGGGACGACGTGGTAACCACGGTGGGTGACTACATTCCTCACCACGAACCATTTCAGTACTACAAAAGCACGCAGAACCTTCACCACACTCGGCCAAGCAGTGTCGCGCTGATCGGCACGTCGCGGGACGGTGCCAACCACCAGTATGACACCGGTGACTTTTGGATGGCCCTCGGCAATGGCAATCTCCCGGCTGTGACCTATCTCAAGGCGCACGCCTACCAAGATGGCCATCCAGGCTATTCCGATCCGATTGATGAGCAGGTCTGGGTCGTCGAGGTGGTGAACGCGATTATGAATAGTCAATACTGGAGCAACGTCGCCATCATCATTGCCTATGACGACTCCGACGGCTGGTATGACCATGTGCTCGGACCGGTCGTCAACCAGTCGGCGGTTTCCGACGATGCCCTGGCAGGGGCAGCGGACTGCGGCTCGCCCAATGCAGTCGGCACTCAGGGTCGCTGCGGCTACGGCCCGCGCCTTCCCTTGCTTGTGATTTCTCCCTGGGCGAAACAAAACTTCGTCGACCACCGGACGACCGATCAGTCGTCGATCCTTCGCTTTATTGAAGACAACTGGAATTTGGGAACGGTCGGCGGCGGGTCGAGCGACGCAAAGGCGGCCACACTCAACGGTCTATTCGATTTCGAACGCCAAGCACCGCTGCCACCACTGATTCTCGACCCGGCTACGGGAGTTGTCGTTCCCAATTAGCCGAACTAGGAGGCGACACAAGATCCTCGTAGTCCCTCACGCCAAGCAACGCCCCCCTGGCTCGCCCCGCAATCCTTCGGGACGAGCCAGTCCGTTTTTAGGCCCCGAGACCACCTCCGAGAGGTATGCTGTGGCCTAAGCGCCGCGCTTTGATTGGGCGCTCGGGGATTCCGTTGGCTCGAAAACCGCGCAGTCTGGATTTAACACAGGTCTCGGAATACGACGACGGCCGAATCCACCGCAAGCAAGACTACCTCGCCGCGGAAGAGCCGCTGGAGATCCGGGTTGGCGATGAGCCGCTGAGCGTCACCATGCGGACTCCCGGGGATGATCTGGAATTAGCCGCTGGATTCCTACTCACCGAAGGTCTCGTAACCAAGCGCGCGCAGATCCTTTCTCTCGAGAATCTTGTCACGGACGGTGAGCCGAATCGCGGCAACGTGGTCGGTGCCGTTCTTGCGCCGGAGCAAGCGCCCGACTTTACAAAGATGCGTCGGCACTTTTTCGCCGCATCGAGCTGCGGGATCTGCGGAAAGGCTTCGATTGATTCGGTCAGAGCGCGGACGCTCGAGCCGCCGAACCCCGATTTTCGTCTGGATGCAACCGTCCTGTTGCAGCTGCCAGACGCGCTGCGCGCTTCCCAGGCGGTTTTTGGACGAACCGGGGGTTTGCACGCCGCCGCACTTTTCGACGCCAAGGGCAAATTGCGGGTCCTGCGTGAGGACATTGGCCGGCACAACGCCGTTGACAAGGTGATTGGATGGGCGCTGCTCGAGGGCCAGGTCCCGCTCCGCGACTCCGTCCTGCTCGTCAGCGGCCGCGGAGGGTTCGAAATCGTGCAGAAGGCGATCGTCGCGGGCCTTCCCGTCGTGGCCTCGGTGTCTGCGCCATCGAGCCTGGCGGTGCAGCTCGCGCGCGAGTTGCGGCAAACACTGATCGGTTTTTTGCGCGGACGACGGTTCGTGATCTATGCAGGCGACGAGCGGATTCGAGGCGCGTGACCCCGGCGGAAGGTGCGGGCTAGCCGGCCGCCTTCCCGACGCGTTTCGCGACCATTTCGGTAAAAGCATCCAGCAGATGGCGGTTCCACCATCCTCGCGCGCACTCCTCCTGCATGATCTCCAGCCCAACGGAAGGCGGTGAGGCCCTGCGGTACGGCCGGTTCGTCGTCAGCGCGTCATAGACGTCAGCCAGTTGCAGGATGGCTGCCGTCACGGGAATCTCCGAACCACGCAACCCATCCGGATAGCCTGAGCCGTCGTGCCGCTCATGATGGTGGCGAATGATCGGCAGGACCAACCGGAAGGTCCTCAGTGGCGCACAAATCTGCTCGCCCACCACCGGATGTTTCCTCATAATTTCCCACTCCTCGTCGGAGAGTGGTCCGGGCTTCAACAGGATCGCGTCGGGCACGACCACTTTGCCGACATCGTGCACAATCCCGGCGCGCCGCAGCGCCTTGAGGTCCTCCTCTGGCAGGCCCAGCCTTTCGCCGAGGCTGACAGACATATCGGCGAGCCGCTCACAGTGCCCGAGCGTGTAGGGATCGCGAGCCTCGATGCTCTTGGCAAGGCTGAAAAGCACGCCTTCGGCATTCTCGAGTTCGTCTGTGAACTGTTTTAGGCGGAGCAGCGAGCGGGTGCGGGCGAGGAGTTCGTTGAAATCGATGGGCTTGCTCAGAAAATCATCGGCCCCCGCGTTGATGCCCTCGATGCGGTCCTCCGTAGCGCTCAGACCGGTAATCAAAACCACGGGCGTAAGCCGCGTTTCGGGCGTCGCCTTGATCTGACGGCACACCTCGAAGCCGCTCACCCCGGGCATCAGGATGTCCAACAAGACCAGATCGGGGCGAAAGCTGGCGCACCGCTCGAGTGCGGACGCACCATCGCGCACCTCATCGACTTCGAAGCCTTCCCGACGCAACAGGGTCGCCAGCGCAACCCGCGCTCCCGATTCGTCATCGACGATTAGGATTTTTCCAGGCATCGGTTGGATCCACTCGGCCACCCGCCGGTCAGAAGATGCGGAAACACCGCACCCGGTTGGCCATGCGGTTGAAACTTCCCCCGCGCGGCCACCAAATGTATCCTGTCCAGTCCGTTCGAACAACGAAGATTAAGGATTGCTGTTTCGCTCATGAACAGAACACTTCCGCCAGAATCGCTCGGAGAAATTCACGCCCGCTTGGAGCAGGCCCACAAAGCGCTTCGCCGCCGCTATCCGGGCTCAGGTGGCGAACGACAGCCCATTCATGTCGTCTACGGAGGCGCGCATCTGTTTCGATCGGGTACGGCGCGGCGGTTGGGGGAGCTGGCCTTGCAGTCGCTTGATGACTACGCCGGTGACTTCGCGACGTTTGCCAGGGCCATCGGCCTCGCCGGCGCGATGAGTCTTCCGGACTCGCCGGAGCGACTGGCCGGGATCGCCGAATCCTTCGATCAGGATCCAGAAGCGGCCCGAAGCCAAAACCCGTCCGCTTCGCTCGCCTACACCGTGTACCACCGGGTTCGCGAAAAGCTCGGCCGCGAGCCTGTCGAGGACCTGCGAATCGACTTCGAGGATGGCTACGGAACTCGTCCGGACGCAGAAGAGGACGGCCACGCCGTAACGGCGGCCGCCGAAGTAAGCGCCGGTCTTAATCGAGGCGAACTGCCGCCGTTCATCGGCATCCGCATCAAGCCGCTCGACGAAGAGCTCGGCGAGCGGAGCCTTCGTACGCTGGACATTTTTCTGACCGAGCTTGCGGCTCGATCGCGTGGTGCGTTGCCCACACGGTTCTACATCACGCTGCCGAAGGTCGCCCAACCGGATGAGGTGGCAGCGCTCGCCGACATCTGCTCGCGCCTGGAGCCGCTGCTGGAGTTCGAACCCGGCGCATTGCGCATCGAGTTGATGATCGAAACTCCGCAGGCCATTTTCAACGAACGCGGCGAAGCGAATCTCCTCGCACTTGTGAGCGCGGCACGAGGGCGCTGTGTCGCCGTTCACTTTGGCCCCTACGATTACACCGCTTCGCTCCACATCGCCGCGACCTACCAGCCCATCGCGCATTTCGCCTCCGACTTTGCACGCGGCGTCATTCAGGTGGCGCTTGCCGGAACCGGCATTCGCATCGCCGATGGTCCAACCAACATCCTGCCGATTGCTCCTTACCGCGCGGCAAAAGACGGCACTGGTTTATCTCCGTCTCAGATCGAAGCGAACCGCGCGGCGGTCTGTCGCGGCTGGAAAATACACTACGAAAACGTGCGCCGCTCTCTGGAAAGAGGCTATTACCAAGGCTGGGACCTGCACCCGGCGCAGCTTCCGGCGCGGTACGCGGCCGTCTACTCTTTTTTTCTCGAAAATCTCGAGTCCTCTGCCCAGCGGCTGCGCAACTTCATCGAGCGGGCCGCACAAGCCACCCGCGTCGGTCAGGTCTTTGACGACGCCGCCATGGCCCAGGGTCTCGTCAACTACTTTGTCGGGGCCATCAATTGCGGCGCGCTCCGAGCCGAGGAGGTTCAGCAACTGACAACCCTTTCCGCAGGGGAGCTTCGGAGCGGATCGTTTCCGAGAATTCTCGCTGGGCGGGGGGCGTAGCGGGCCGCGGGGGCGATCACTTCTTGTGCTTCATGACGAACAGAAGCGGCACGACCGCGAGGCAAATCATACCCATGAGCCGAAAGTTATCGACAAAGGAAAGCATCATGGCCTGCCGTTGCAGCTGCTGATAGACGACGGCATGCGCTCCGGAGAGGGCCCGGGTCGTGGCTTCGCCGCGCGCGGTGAACAGTTGGGTCAAATGGTGGAGCGCGGCCTGATAGCGCACGTTTCCTCCCTGCAGATTCCCCGACAGAACGTTCTGGTGAAATTGCGAACGCCGATCCAGCATGGTCGTGACGAACGAGATGCCTGTACTGGCGCCAACATTGCGGGCCAGATTGATCAACCCCGAGGCGTTGTTCATCCTGCCGCGCGGCACAAAATAAAAGGCCATTACGTTGATGGGCACGAACAAGAATGCCGTGCCCATCCGGGAAACGATCCAGTCGCCCACGGGAGATCGCGGTGCTGCATTGAGATCGAGGTGGGACAACTGAAATAGGCCAGTCGACATGATCAGCAGGCCAGTAACCACAATCCAGCGGGGCTCGATACGGTCCAGCAGCGCTCCGACAAACGGCAGAACGGCCAGCAGCACGAGGCCCCCGGGCAGCAGGACCATGCCACTTTGCATCGCCGTGTAACCCATCAACGTCTGCAGCAGAATGGGAAGCAGCAGGGTCGTGCCGTACAGCACCACACCGAGCGTGTACATCATGAACGTCGAGATGGCAAAGTTCCGGTCCCGAAACAGGTGTAAATCGACCACGGGATCCGGGGTCGAGAGCTCTCGGATCACCAGTGCAATGAGCGCAGTGATCGAAACAATCGTCGCCCAGGTGATGAACGTTGAGCCGAACCAGTCGTCCCGCTGGCCTTTGTCGAGGACCACCTGCAGGAAACCGAGCCCCACGCTCAGTAGCCCCAGGCCCAGAAAATCGATTCGCAGCCCCTGTTTGAACGTCCGGCGCGCCATGTGGTGAGGATCGCTGATCAGCAGCGCGATCATAATCACCGAGATAATTCCCACCGGCACGTTCAGCAAAAAGATCCACCGCCAGGAGTAGTTGTCGGTGATCCACCCGCCCAGCGTCGGTCCCAGCGTGGGAGCAACCACCACGCCCATGCCATAAATCGCCATCGCCATGCCCTGCCGTTGGCGCGGAAAGCTGTCGACCAAAATCGCTTGCGACATCGGCTGCATGCCTCCGCCGCCCGCTCCCTGCACCACCCGGAAAAACACCAGCGCCGAAAGCGACGGCGCCATGCCACACAGCAGCGAGCTGAGCGTAAAAATCACCACGCATGCCAGGAAGAATCGTTTGCGTCCAAAAAGCGTGGAGAGCCATCCGGTCAGAGGCAGCACGATCGCATTGGAAACCAGATAGGATGTGAGGACCCAGGTGCTCTCGTCCACGCCGGCCGAAAGACTGCCGGCGATGTGAGGCAGCGAGACGTTGGCAACACTAGTGTCCAGGACCTCCATAAACGTTGCCGAAATCACCGTGGCGGCAATCAGCCAAGGATTGATTTGCGGCATCGGCTGGACGTATTCCGCAGTGGCGCTCATCCCTTTCGGCGCAATCTCACAGTCGCCCGCACCTCCCGTTCGCCATTCGACAGGATCGGAAACCCCCAGCGAAGCAAAACAGGCCTGCCCGCTCCAGGGAAGCGAGCCGAATGCCTGTTGCTGGAAAGTCTAGCCGCGCGCGGCAGGCCCGCTGAGCTCGACCAGCGGCGGGGACGGCTCCGGTGGACTTGCCTGAAACGTTTGAGGCGCACGCCATCGATCCACGGCGGCGATCTGGTGGACGCAGGAAACGGTGCATCTGGGTGCGCAGCCTTTTTTCGTGAGGAATTCGCGCCGCCGCTGGGCCTCGGTATATTGTTCGAGCGGAATGCCGGGATAGCCGCGCTGCTGCGAGCAGTAGTGTACCAAGCCATCCTCGCACACATACAGATAGCGCGATCCGGCACGGCATCGCCAGTCGTTTTCGCGACCCGCGGCGATGTTGTGCTGGAATCGGTTCACGCGCGAAAACGAACGTTTTCCGAGCGACATGATCTCTTCGAAAATCTCCCGCTCTCGCGGGCCCAAGGCCCTGAGTTGCCCGCTGCCATCGTGGATGATTCCCACCGTCGAGGTGAACCCCAGCTGCTGCGCGCGGTGTGCCACGGCAAGTGCATCCTCCGGATTGCGGATGCCGCTACCGAGCACCGAATTGATATTCACGTGAAACTCAGCATGCTCGGCCAACAGCGCGAGCTTTTGATCCAGCACCTTCAGGCTCTTTTTGGAGACATCGTCGGGCTCGAGGTTGTCAATACTGATCTGGAGGTATTCCAATCCGGCTCGGTTCAACCGCTCGATGCGCTCCGCCACCAGCAAATACCCGTTGGTGATGAGGCCGGCCATGATGCCGTTTCGCCGGATGCGCGCGATAATCGAGTCGAGTTCAGGATGCAGGAGCGGTTCGCCGCCGCTGATGGTGATGATCGCTGTGCCCATCGCCCCCAGCCGATCGATGCGGCGGAACATCTCCTCAGCCGGCACGGGCTTGGAAAAATCGTCGAACTCGTTGCAATAGGTGCAGGAAAGATTGCAGCGCCGGGTGGGAATGATGTGCACCAGCAGCGGATGCCGCGTGGACACGAGCCCCTTCGCCAGCATGCGTGCTTCCCGCAACGTGCGGTGCGCCGCACGAAGCCTCCTGCGAATTTTGTGCCGAAGGGTCACCGCTGTCATCGAACGGCTCGACGCCGCCGGTAGTTTATTATGCCACAGCGCTGTGCGCACTCCCGTCCGATCCGCCCGGCTTGGTTCGGAATTCCGATGGGTTAGCCTCGTCGGAGAGGGGCGCCCCGGACGGAGCGAAAAAGATCCATCCTTAGGCCGGTCACTCCTGCTAGAATTTCTTTTTCCATTTGGTTTAGACTACCGCCCAGGTGTGGGGACAGCCATTTCGCGGAAATTCGAGGTGAAAACGTGAACGATAACTCTACCTTTCTCCCGCGGGGGTGGGCCTGATGCCGGATCCTGTCGCGGAAAAAGTGATCGCCACACTGGCGTCGGTGAAACGCATTCCGGCCGACACGATCACGTTGGATACCAATCTGCAGCAAATGGGCATCGATTCGCTCGACGTTTTCAGCCTTCTCTTCGAGCTCGAAAACGCCTTCAAGATTTCGATTCCCGATGACGACGTCCGCTCCATCAAGACCGTCAACGACATCGTCGAAGGCGTCAAGAGGCTTCTCGCCACAGCGCCGCCCGAAACTTCCATGGGTTCGGCTAGTCCGGCCAACTAATGGTACCGCGCCGGGTTGTCATCACGGGTCTCGGAGTCATTTCCGCCCTGGGCCTGGATCTTCGCGAGAATTGGGAGGCGCTGTGCCAGGGCCGCCCCGCCATTCGACCCCTGGAGGGTGTCGACGGCTCCCGCGTCGGTCTCAAGATGCAAAACGCCGCACAGGTCCGCGGCTTCGATCCCTTGAAACACTTCGAAGGCGGCAAGGATGCGCAACTCGATCGCTTTGCGCAGTTTTCTGTCGTCGCCGCCCGCCAGGCCATCCACGATTCCGGGATCGAGCTCACGCCTGAATTGCGCGAGCAAACGGCCATCATTTGCGGCTCGGCGGTAGGGGGTCAGTCCGCGATCGAGGCTGGGTTTGAGGACCTCTGGGTCAACGGCCGCGGCCGTGTTCACCCTCTGACCATACCGAAGACGATGGCGAATGCCGGCGCCAGTCACATCGCCATGGATCTGGGCCTCAGCGGCCCCGCGTTCACGATCTCGACGGCATGTTCTTCGGCCAATCACGCCATTGGGCAGGCGTTTCGAATGGTTCGCGACGCCGAGGCAGAAATGGCCGTGACCGGCGGCGCCGAGGCGTTTTTCAATGTGGGAATGCTCAAGGCCTGGGAAGCCATGCGGGTCATCTCGCCGGACACCTGCCGGCCTTTCAGCAAGGATCGCAAGGGGATGATCCTTGGCGAGGGCGGCGCGATGATGATTCTCGAGCCACTCGAGAGGGCTCAGCGACGCGGCGCGAAAATTTATGGTGAAGTTTGCGGCTGCGGGATGACAGCAGATGCGCACCATCTCACGCAACCCACCGTGGAAGGACCGGCGCGCGCCATGCGTGCCGCTCTCCGCGAAGCAGGTCTCGCACCGGAAGAGATCGGCTACATCAACGCGCACGGCACCGGCACTCCGGGAAACGATCCCGTGGAATCGCGCGCCATCCGTGCCGTCTTTGGCTCGCACGCGGACAAAATCGGTGTCAGCTCAACCAAGTCCATGCACGGCCACGCGCTCGGCGCCGCGGGAGCTCTCGAAGCGATTGCCACACTCCTCGTGCTCTCGAAAGGCATTCTTCCGCCGACCGCGAACTTCACCGAGCGCGACCCGGAATGCGATCTCGACTACATTCCCAATCAGGCACGCCAGGCGCAGGTCGGTGCCGCCCTGTCGAACTCCTTCGCCTTCGGCGGACTGAACGCCGTCGTGGCCTTCCGTGCCGCCCCGCGCTGATCGTCCGAATGTAAAGGAGACGGGTTCTAGAACAGGAAACGGGCCAGGTAGAGGGCTCCCGCGCTCCATCCCTGTGGCACGATTTCCCAGTGGCGTGTCAACTCATCCGAGCAGGTCAGCGTAATCATGATCCCCAACCAGAAGAAGGCGCCGAGAATCACGATTCGCGTGAGGCCTTTGGAGTACTTCACGTGCATGAAGAAAAGAACGACCAGAAGCATTTTGCACACCGCAATCACCAGAGCAGCCACCGTGTTCCACGCTCCCAGGTCCACATAGGCCACCCAGGTTGTGACGGCCGTGCCCATCATCAAAGCGAGAAACACGAGCACGTAAATGCCCACCGGGACGATGTGCGGGGCGTGATAGTCCGCTGCCTGATGTTCCGTCATAGCCGATCAGCTCCCTGGGTAGCGCCCGCCGATGAGATACAGGAGCGGGAACAGGAAAATCCAGACGATATCGACGAAGTGCCAGTACAGCCCACTGATCTCCAGCGGGGCGTAGTATTCGGCCGAAAACCGATTCCGCGCCGTCATGATCACCAGCACCGTCAGAATGCCCAGCCCCACCACCATGTGCAGCGCGTGTAAACCGGTCATGAAAAAGTAGAAGCACATGAACATCTTCACGCCGGGCGTATGTGTTCCGCCAGAAAGCCAACTCACCCCCGGGATCAGACCCTCCAGCCAGTCGCGGTACCACTCATAGCGAAGCTTGATTGCCAAGAACGCCGCACCGAGCGCCATGGTCAGCAGTAACCAGACGATGATTGTTCCCTTCGATCCTCTCGTCTGGGCCGTGCGGATCGCCAAAGCCATCGTCAAGCTGCTGCAGATCAGCACGGCCGTGTTCGTCGCGCCAAACTTCACCAGCAGCTCATGGCTGCCGAGGACGAAAGAAGGGAGATGCAACGAGCGGTAGACGACATAGGCAGTAAACATCCCGCCGAAAAACAGAATCTCCGTTGCCAGGAAGATCCACATCCCGAGATGGCCGGCTTCGCGCTGCTGCTCGACGGTCTCAAACTGGTGCGCAAACCCGGGCGGATGCACACTGTGGGCGGCCAACTCAGACACGAGCCACCCCCGGGGCGTCGGGGTAGTGGTGTGCCTCGATCGCCGGATAGTTGTAGGCTTCTTCGGTCACAATGGGGATCTCCTCGAAGTTTTCAGTCGGCGGGGGAGAGGGGATGGTCCACTCCAGCCCCTTGGCCTTCCAGGGATTCGGCCCGGCCACCGGCCCGTACCGCATCGACCAGGCCAGATAGACCAGCGGGATCACGTAGCCGATGCCGAGGATCGAAGCGCCCGCCGACGACAGCACGTTCAGTACCTGAAACTCCGCGGGGTAGACGGCGTAGCGGCGCGGCATGCCCAGATAGCCGAGCATAAACTGCGGGAAGAACGTGAGGTTGAATCCAAGAAAGATGATGGCCGCGGAGATGCGCGCCCACATGTCCGGGTACATCCGCCCGCTGATCTTGGGCCACCAGAAATGGATGCCCCCGAGATACGCCATCACCGCGCCGCCGACCATGATGTAGTGAAAATGGGCGACGATGAAGTACGTCCCGTTCAGGTGCACGTCGGTTGCCAGCGACGCCAAAAACAGCCCCGTCAAGCCCCCGATCGTGAACAGACCGATAAAACCGAGGGCGTACAGCATGGGCGCCTCATAGGAAATCGAGCCGCGATACAGCGTCGCGGTCCAGTTGAACACCTTCACCGCAGATGGAATCGCTACCAGAAAGCTGAGCACGGAGAAAACCAGACCCGCGTACAGCGCCTGGCCCGTAACGAACATGTGATGGCCCCACACGATGAAGCTGATGACAGCGATCGACAGGCTCGAAAAAGCCACGAAGCTGTACCCGAAAATCTTCTTCCGCGAAAACGCAGTCACCAGTTCGCTGATCACACCCATACCTGGCAGAATCATGATGTACACGGCCGGGTGCGAGTAGAACCAGAACAGATGCTGGAACAGCAGCGGATCCCCGCCGACGGCCGGATCAAAAATGCCCACGTGCAAAAGCCGCTCGAGCCCCAGCAGGAAGACGGTGATGGCGATGACCGGTGTGCCCAGAACGAAAATCAAGCTGGTCGCGTAGAGCGCCCAGATGAACAGGGGCAGCCGGAACCAGGTCATTCCCGGCGCACGCATCTTGTGAATCGTCACGATGAAGTTCAGGCCGGTCAGAATCGAGGAAAAGCCGGCGATGAATATGCCCAGCGCCACGGGCACCACATGCGTTGCCGAGTACAAGCTGCTGTAGGGTGGATAGAACGTCCAGCCCGTATCCACCCCGCCGGAAATCGTGCCATACAGGGCCAGGGCGGATCCGGTAATAAAAATGTACCAGCTCATCAAATTCAATTTGGGGAAGGCCACATCGCGCGCCCCGATCATCAGGGGAATCAGAAAGTTGCCCAGCGTGGCAGGGATGGAAGGGACGAGAAAGAAGAAGACCATGATGATCCCGTGCGTCGAGAACATCTTGTTGTAGGTTTCCGGCTCAAACAG
>Ga0187766_10002007_pt1 | contig 12020 bp, 13 predicted proteins | sample 0216_QUI02_MP05__4_FD_132971 | JGI IMG/M metagenome (GOLD analysis project Ga0187766, IMG submission 132971) | Tropical peat soil microbial communities from peatlands in Department of Meta, Colombia - 0216_QUI02_MP05_20_MG | ecosystem: Environmental > Terrestrial > Soil > Wetlands > Peat ... | reverse complement strand
TGGTCCACGGTGAACGATATCGAACGCAGGAAGAAGCTAAACTAAGCATTTTTGAGTATGTAGAGGTTTTCTACAACCGGGTCAGAAAACACTCGGGATTGGGATATAAGAGCCCGGAACAGTACGAAAAGAGCCTGAAAGAAACTTAACCAGGTGTCCACTTTTTCGGGGGAAGATCATCCTGAACTCTTGGCGTCGCCACACATCTAAACAATCAACAGTACAACTACAAACCTTCATATGCGGCAATCGAAAAGAGTGCGAATTTCTGGATGAAATATGCACTCCATGCTATCGTCATTTATCAACATGTCCTTCCTCATTTAAGGAAGCTGTCACCTTTACAACCATCAACATTACAGTCGGAAATTCTTAAGATCGCGCCTGTCGTTTAGATGCCCCATCTGACAAACCGCTTGACAGCTTTTTTCAAAACAGTTAATATATAAAAAATAATATATATGTTATATTAATAATGGCGATTTAGAGCATGCAGATATTGATATATGGCGTATTGATTGAAATATATATAAAAAGAAGTTAATAATACATATGGAAGAGTTATTGCGCATATTTAAGGCATTGTCTGACGAGACCCGCCTCAGAATCGTGAAGCTTCTCGAAAAGGGGGAGCTGTGCGTCTGCGATATAGTCGCAGCGCTCGATATCGTTCAGCCGAAAGCATCGTTCCATCTCGGCGTGCTGAAGGATGCCGGTTTGATCCAGGATCGGCGAGAGGGGAAATGGATGCACTATCGTATCCATGACAGCGACGTCTTCAGGCGGATGCTCATCCTGACTACATTGGAAAAGGTGCCTGAGCGTATTATGGTAGAAGATAAGAAACGGCTCGCTGCATTCAGGAAGAGCAGGGGCGCGGCGCTAGCCTTGCAGGAATCGGGAATCGGGGCGTCGTGCTGCGGGAAGTAATCTGGGGTAATGTTATGGAAATGCTGAAGTTCGTAAAGAGAGTAACACCTCCTTTTGTCACGGGCACTGTCATGACGCCGTCAGGCGCGGCGCAACGTGTCAAGACTACATGGTCGCGTCAGGACCGATGGGGAATGATCAGGAGCCGCATAAGCGCCTTTCGCATGGCCTATACCGTCGAACCGGGGATTTACGCTGTGGGTACGCCGACAAAGGACTCGGAAGTCTTTGTTACGGCAAACTATAAATTGACCTTCGACATTCTGCGGCGATCGCTTACCCAAATCGATGCCTGGGTCCTGGTGCTCGACACGAAAAGCATCAACGTGTGGTGCGCGGCAGGAAAAGGAACTTTCGGTACCGACGAGCTTGTCTACAGGATCGGTGCGGTCAAGCTCGATTCGGTGGTGGAGCACCGTAGGATCATCCTGCCCCAGCTCGGCGCCGTGGGTGTTTCAGTGAGCGAAGTCCAGAAGCGCACTGGATTCCGCGTACACTTCGGCCCTGTCGATGCGAGGGATATCCCGGCTTATCTCGCCATGGGCAGGAAGAAAACTAAAGAAATGAGCACCATGCGGTTCAACATTCTGGACCGGCTCGTGCTGACACCGATGGAGATCAACCCGGCTATGAAGAAATACCCATGGTTTGCCCTTGCCGTCTTGGTCCTTTTCGGTCTTCAGCCATCGGGTATACTGTTTTCCAGTATCTGGCATACGTGTGTGACTTTCCTGCTGCTCGGGCTACTTGCGGTCCTCGCTGGTGCATTCGTGACGCCAGTTTTACTACCCTTTGTGCCATTTCGTTCCTTCGCAGTCAAGGGATGGATCGTCGGTATGGCAGCAGTCGCTGGAGCGGTGCTGATATTCGATCCGGTGCCCCTTCACAACATACTGCTTCTGGCATCAGTCTACGTTTTCTTTCCAGCACTCAGCTCATACATCGCGCTTCAATTTACAGGCTCAACGACATTTACCGGCATGTCCGGCGTTAAAAAGGAACTGAAGATTGGTATCCCGCTGTACGCTACGGCGACTGTATCTACTCTCATCATGGTTGGCGTGTACAAGTTGAAGGAATGGGAGGTCCTATGAAGTATCTTGCAAGCGTGACGACCCTGGCTTATAGGGCTGACAAATGCGCTGGCTGCGGGAGATGCGTTGAAGTCTGCCCGCAGGGCGTGTTCGAGATTCGGGAGAAAAAGGCCATGATTACGGACCGGGATCTCTGCATGGAGTGCGGTGCTTGCGCCAAAAATTGCGATTTCGGAGCCATATCGGTCAATTCCGGTGTGGGCTGTGCCGCTGCTATCATCAACTCGATGATCAAAGGCGGAGAACCCACCTGCGGGTGCAGCGATACGGGCGGTTCAGGCAATTGCTGTTAGATTGCTTATGAGAATTGCCTTTCCGTAAAGCGGAGACTGAACTGTGAAAATAGCGGTATTCGGAGACATTCATGGAAACATCGAGGCGCTTAAAGCTGCGTATGAAGCAACTATCCTCCTAAAGCCGGATCGAATCTATCATCTCGGCGATCTCGGAGGCTATGCGCCCTATGTGAATGAGGTCGTCGACTTTCTCGTTAAGCAAGGTATCGAGGGCGTCCAGGGCAACTACGACGATGCAGTGGCGAATGACCGGGAGCATTGTGGCTGCAGAGCCGAGGGTCCGCTGCAGGAAGAGATGGCTAACCGATCTTTTGCATGGACAAAGTCGCATGTATCGCCTGAAAGCAAGGCATACATGAAGAGCCTTCCTGCGGAGATCAAGTTTACTGCCGAAGGCAAAAAGGTTTGGCTGTTCCATGCGACACCAAAAAAGAACAATCTCTACTGGTTTGAAGACCGGCCGGAAAAGTTTTTTCAAGAAATGGCTGATAAAGGCGATGCCGATATCATGATCTACGGCCATATCCATAAACCTTATCGGAAAGATATTAACGGGAAGGTCTTCATTAATGCCGGTAGCGTGGGGAAGCCCAAGGATGGTGACCCGCGAGCCTGTGTGGCAATCGCGGATATAACGAGATCGGCGATTAAAACCGAATTTATCCGTGTTGCCTATGATGTTGAGAAGGTAGCAACAGCCATTAGTTCCAGGGGGCTACCGGATTATTTTGCTGAAAAATTAAGGAAAGGAGCCTAGCTACCTAGCTCTATTACACCAAGATATGATAAACAACCGTTATACTGCAGAAGGTATTGGGACGTTCGTGCTTGTTTTTGCTGGTTGTTGCGCTATTGTCGTAAATCAGGCATTCTCAGGAGTCTTGGGTCATGTAGGCGTTTCACTTGTATTTGGGCTTGTCGTAATGGCGATGATCTATGCCGTCGGGAACATCTCTGGCGCCCATCTAAACCCTGCCGTAACGATAGGATTTGCATTTGCCGGACGGTTGGAGAAGAAGTATGTTCCGGCATACATCGTCAGTCAAGTGATCGGCGCTCTGGCAGCTGCTGTTCTGCTGCGCTTCCTTTTTCCGACAAGCGAGACGTTGGGCGCTACGATCCCCACTGTGAACGTTCTTCGCGCATTTGTTATGGAGACTATTCTCACATTCATTCTGATGTTCGTTATTCTTAATGTTTCAACAGGCCATATGGAAAAAGGTATCATGGCGGGCGTTGCGGTCGGAGGCACAATAGCAATTGAAGCACTAATTGGTGGTCCTATGACGGGCGCGTCTATGAATCCAGCCCGGTCTCTTGCCCCGGCGCTGGTTTCAGGCCATTTGACTGATATCTGGATTTACATTGCTGCGCCGATTCTTGGAGCTTATCTCGCGTATCCGACATGTAGATGGGTACAAGGACCAAACTGCTGTTCAACGGTTTGCCAGAAATCGTCGACTTCAGTTTGATTATTGCACGTCAATTTCAACTACTAACTCGCACACGCGGCAACCGCATAGAGTGAGAATTTCTGTTAGAAACATAATAGTCTCTGATTATGGAATCTATAAATATGCCATCCTGAAATTGTTTTAGTTTCCATTTCCTTCAACTTTCCATATTACAATCCGTAACTACTAGCGCATACCCCACAGAATACTCATTCAAGCCATGCTATTTTTCCCTTGACAATATATGTAACATATGTTACAGTATGTTCAGATGTTACATATATACGGAGGTGACCTATGAAAAGGCTCCTAAACAGGATCACGGATTTGCTGGCTGATGCGGCCCTTCTGGAGATGGACGTTGACATTTACGCAGACTCCCGGAAAGTAGGTGCAGTGCATGAAACTCTCGAAGAGAACCTTATCGAGGTAGCGTTCGCGGAGGCTGCGGACTATGACGATATCCACAAGGCAATCCTGAGAGAACACGGGTCGGAGAGGGATATCTCCCATCCTGATGATTGCCAGTACGGCGACAACAATATTTGCTTCGTATAGGGGTAGGGGCGGATTTAAAGACCGAAACCAATTGGATAGAGCGGAGGGAACATGCCGAAAAAAACAATCCAGGAATGGCTTCTCATCTTTTACACCGTCCCGTCTCATCCCGTCAGCAACCGTATGAAGATATGGCGGAAACTCGCGAAGGTTGGTGCAGTACAGCTCAAAGGCTCGGTCTATATTCTACCGGCCACAGAGGAGCATGAGGAGTTCTTCCAATGGCTCATCGGCGAGGTCAAGTCCATGGGCGGGGACGGCGCTTTTGTCAGGACCGCGGATATCAGGACCATGACGGATGCAGACATCAAGCGGCTGTTTACCACGCAAGCGGACGAGGAATACCACCGGCTTGAAAAGACACTCGATGTTTTCGAGCGAAAGATCCAGAGCATCAGGAAGGGGTCCAAAAGCGAGGAGGGCAGGCATCTCGCGGATCAAGCAGCAAAGCTCACGAAAGAATTCGAGGATCTCCGGAAGCGTGATTATTTCGGATCTCCAACAGGACATATCATGAAAAAACGAATTCAGGCGCTTGAAGCCGGCCTCCGTGATGCTGGGAAGAAAGCTCCGGAGGAGGCCGTCTCGGTCGTGGCAAGGCGGACACAGGACTATCAGGGAAAGATCTGGGCCACCAGAAAGAACCCCTTCGTGGACCGCATGGCATCGGCTTGGCTCATCAAACGGTTTGTTGATCCCAAAGCCTCGTTCGCGTTCATCGAAGAGCGTGATATCGCTTCGCTTGACAACACTACCGTAGCCTTTGACATGCGCGGCGCTCAATTTACCCATGTCGGAGATCTCTGTACATTTGAGGTGCTCGTAAAATCCTTCGGGATCAAAGACAAGGTGGTCAAAAAGATAGCCGAGATCGTGCATGATCTCGACGTGAAGGATGATAAGTACGGTAAACCGGAAACGACCGGTGTGGAAGAAATCCTCACAGGAATCCGCAAGACGGCAAAGAACGACCTTGATGGGCTTGAGCGTGGCATGACAGCGTTCGAGATGCTGTATCAATCGAAAGCCTGAAAGATTAGTAAAGGGAGATACACCAATGACAGGTGACAAGACCACATTTCGGGAGGCTTTGCTCTACTGGTTAAAGCTCGGCTTCATCAGTTTCGGCGGCCCCACCGGCCAGATAGCAATGATGCACAGGGAGGTTGTGGAGAACAAAAGATGGATGCCTGAAGAGCACTTTCTCCATGCCCTGAATTTTTGTATGCTTCTTCCTGGCCCCGAGGCCCAGCAGCTTGCCACCTATATCGGATGGCAACTGCATGGTACACGCGGCGCACTCGCCGCAGGCATACTGTTTGTCCTCCCGTCCGTTTTCATTCTCTGGGGCCTCTCTTGGATCTATGTAGCACTCGGGACAATTCCATCAGTTGCTGCGCTCTTCTTCGGACTCAAGCCCGCGGTCGCAGCGATCGTTGCGGAAGCGGTCATTCGCATAGGCAAGAAATCTCTAAAGAATAAAGCCCTGGTAGCGCTTGCCGCGCTTTCGTTCATTGCCATTTATTTCCTGAACACGCCATTCCCGGTGATCGTGCTCACCGCTGGCGTCATTGGGTATGTCTTGCACTCTCGTCTGACCGGAACGACTCTTCCTTCAGCGAACGATGTGGATAATACTTCGGCTGTCGTCTCGCATGGCTGGCTCCGAGCTCTCAGAATCACCGTGCTCGGGCTCCTGCTCTGGTTTCTGCCGATTCTCCTCATCGGCCTCTGGCGGGGCTGGGACGATATCCTCGTAGACATCGGCGTGCTCTTCAGCAAGGCAGCAGTCGTGACCTTCGGCGGAGCTTATGCTGTTCTCGGGTATATCGGCCAGCAGGCCGTAAATGCCTACGGCTGGCTCCTGCCGGAGCAGATGATGGATGGGTTGGGACTTGCTGAGACAACTCCGGGACCCCTAATCATGGTGAACCAGTTCGTGGCTTATGTTGCAGCCTACACGCACGCGCCGGGGCTTGCTCCTGCACTTGCGGGCGCGATTGGCGGTCTACTTGCTACCTGGGTCACTTTTACACCTTCCATGCTCTGGATCTTTATCGGCGCGCCGTATATCGAGGCGCTACGGCGAAATGTGAAGCTGGCATCCGCTCTAGCTGCCATCACCGCGGCCGTCGTTGGCGTGGTGCTGAACCTCGCCGTGACCTTCACCCGTCATACGCTCCTTCCGGATGCCGGCGGATTTGAATGGTACGCCCTCGTGGCCTCAATCGTTGCGTTCATAGGAATGACGCGGTTCAAATGGGGCTTGATCACCGTGATCGCCGGGTCCTCGTTGGCTGGACTCATCTGGAAAACAATTCTGTAAATCCAAACAAAGGAGATCTAATAGATGCAAATAACCAAGTCGCAACTAAGAGTAATGTATCTGGTATCAACAGCACTTTTCTTCCTGTTCATTAACACTGCCGGAGCCGAAGATAAGACATCTTTATCAGCGCCAACGCTCAGCTTCCCTGACGGCGCTGCGACCTCGTCTGAAACCTGCGGCGGGTGCCACGTATCGATTTATCAGGAATTCGTGATGGGCTTCGGCAGTGACATGAAGTACAACCAGATGGTTCTTCTTTCACCCAAGGAAAAGCCTTTTGCGCTTCCTTCAAATGTCTCTAGTTCGGCGTCGGCCCACGCAGCCGCAGGCATCGATCCTTTTCCCATTCATGCGCGGGAGGCCGAGGAAGAAGGTCGTTCCTGCAATGTGTGTCATTATCCCGAAGCGTTCAACATCCCTGACATGGACATAACCGAAATCACGAAGCCTAAGCCAAGAACAAAAGAAATGGAAAAAGGCGGTTTGACCTGTGCCAGTTGCCATCTCACGCCGGAAGGTAAGATCAGGGGACCTTACGACGTACAGGCCCCGCACGAGACAGTGAAGGATGCGCGCATGCAAACATCTTCCATGTGCGCTTATTGCCACAGCATGGGAAAAAGAGTTCCGGGCAAGCAGACACAGACTTTCCTTGAGTGGCGTGAGGATTTCTTCAAACCCGGCCTTGGGAAACAGCACTGTCAGGATTGTCATATGTTTCGGACGCAGCGAAAAGCGGCGGAAGCCTTCGATGTGCCGGTTCGGGCTGTCGCTAGACACCTTTGGACAGGTGGCCATTCGGAGCAGCGTTTGAGAACAGCGCTGAATCTTGTGATCGTACAGCCTCAGTCAGGGAAATCTGACCTTGAGCTGCATGTGATCAATATTGGTGCAGGGCATTCCGTTCCTACGGGTTCAAATCGCAGAGCCATCTATCTCCAGGTTAAGGTTCTGGACGGCAAGGGCAAACCGGTTGCGAACAAGGACTGGATGTTCGCGCCATGGTACGGTCCGCGGCCCGATGACAAGTCCTTTCTGGAGGAGGATAAGAAACGGCCCGATGCTGTAGCAGCATCGCAGGCAGATGCTCAAGGACCCCATGAAGAGATTATCAGGGCTGGTGAGGAACGAATACTTAAATGGACGCCTGATATGGAGTCCGGCAGCTATATGGTGGAAGCAAAGCTTATCTATGATCTGAACCGGTATAACGACAGATTGTTCATCGAGGATCAGACCGAGATATACCGCGCTTCACTGCACATCGTTGTGAGCGGGAGGAAATGACATGCTTCGGTGGTTTACGGCGATCTTGCTTTTTGTCTACCTTCCGCTCAGTGCATTAGCCGGTCCGCCAATCCTTACGGACGATACGGGCACTCCAGGACCTGGTAAATGGGAGACGAACATCGGCTTTACCATTGATAAGAGACAAGATGCAACCCGATACGAAACACCTGCCATCGATCTGAATTACGGCATCGGCGAGCGTATACAGCTCAATTACAGCGTCTCATGGATCGTACTTGACAATAAGGATGAATCTGCAAAGAGCGGATTGGGCAATTCCGAGGTCGCGGTAAAGTGGCGATTCCTTGACGATGGCAAGCATGGTGTCGCACTCTCTGTCTATCCGCGGTTTATATTCAATAATCCAACAGGGTCAGCAAACCGAGGGCTTGTGGACGAAGGCACGGTATTCAATCTGCCTGTGCAGATAGAAAAGAAAATCGGAATCATCGACATGATCGCGAACATTGGATACGAGTTCCATCAGCAAGGAAATAACTCGTGGTTATACAGTATCGCGGTGAAATACGCCGAAATCAAGGGACTGGATATCCTGGCCGAGGTATTCGGAACCGCTGATAGCAGCTTCAAGAATGCGGAATATGTATTTGATATAGGCATCCGAAAAGATGTAAGCGAAAACTACACCGTGCTAGCCTCGATCGGACGAAGTCTGCTCCAGGGAGATGATCATCCGACTCTTCTCTCTTATGTTGGGCTACAGATGAGATTCTAAATGTACGTCATGCGTTCTAAGACGCGGACGTGTACCTGTTGGAGGTTCGTATGAATAGGTTAAGAAAACTTGTTGTTGGATTGGGGGTGTTCCTTATGTTCGTATTGCCAGTTGACGCACAGAAAATTGGATCATCCGCACAGGATTTACCCGAGTTCGCCCCACTTGTCGGCGTCTGGTACGTTGAAAAGGAAGGCGCGACACCGGTGTACGTTGTTGATGGGACAAAATGGGAGCAGGGGACCTTGTCACCGACAGCGCGGAAGAACTCTAATGCGCTCTATGGCGAAAAAGGTACGAACTTTCTGAAGAACATCGCGGCTTATAAAACGTTTCCGCTCAGTATTTATCGAGAAGTTAAGAACTTTACCAACGGGACACTGAGCGTATCATTCAAGGCGATCAGTGGGAAAGAGGACCAGGCCGCTGGAATAGCCTTAAATATAAAAGAAAGCGGAGAATATCTGGCTGTCAGGGCAAATGCCCTTGAAAATAACTTGATATTATTTGCGTTCGCAGCCGGGAAACGGTCCCATGTGCTCGATATCGATAACGTGCCGATCTCGCCGCAGCAGTGGCATACGTTGAAGATCGTGATACAAGGGAACAAGATCGAAGGCTATGTTGATGACAAAAAATATCTCGAATTTACGTTAAAGGAAAGCGTCAGCGGCAGGGTCGGGCTGTGGTCAAAGGCCGACTCTCACGTATTGTTCAAATCTTTCACTGTTCAGTCAAAATAGGAGGTTTATCATGAAACAGGTTGCTGAAATGGCAGTGCAGTTTATGGCGGCATCGGCAAGGACAGCGCCCAAGGCCGGAGGCAAGGATTTTCTCGAGATCGTTATGGTGACGAAAGACGATGATCTCAAAAAGATCGCAAATGTGATGAAGGAGTATGCGCCGAAGAGCACGAACGAAGCTTTTTGGCTACGGGACGCATCAAACATCGAAAATTCAGAGGCACTTCTGCTGATCGGCCTATCCAAGCCTGTGACTGCCGGGTACGACTGCGGCGCATGCGGGCATCCTACGTGCGCTGAGTTCACCAAGAACAAACAGATGAAGGCAAAGGAGATGGGATACACCGGCCCTCACTGCGTGATGCGCATGTTGGACATCGGCGTTGCCCTGTCGTCGGCGGCGAAGACCGCGAGCATCCATAATGTTGACAACAGGGTGCAGCAGCGCGTGGGTGCGGCAGCTCGGGCATTGGGACTGATCCAGGCCGAAGTTGCCATGGGCATCCCAATCAGCATTGGTGGCAAGAGCATCTATTTCGACCGTCAGGCCCCAGCAAAGCACTAAGAGAAAGAGAGCTACCATGTCAAAGCTTCTATCACCATTCACCGCACTTTGCACTGTGGGCTTCTTTGCCAGGCTGTCCTATGCCTTGGCGAGGAGCCCGGTGCTTCCCCTGTTTGCACTCTATCTAGGTGCAGGTCCTGAGGCCATTGGATTCGCCGTTGGCATATCGACCGTGACCGGGATATTCTTCAAGCTTCCCGCTGGTGCGCTTTCGGACATCATAGGCAGAAAGAGGACCATGCTCATCGGTCTCCTTTTCTTCGCTTTTATGCCGTTCACGTACCTCTGGGTGCACAGCTACTATCCCTTGATCATCATCAGGTTCGTTCACGGGCTTGCAACGGCTATATACGGTCCGGTTTCCATGGCGGTTGTCGCGGATGTTGCAGGAGCGAAAAAGGGAGAGATGCTTTCCTGGTTTTCTTCCATTACCATCATAGGGAACTTGCTGGGAGCGCCGCTGGGCGGATTCATTCTTCACAGCTCAGTTGGGGCAGCCGATCCTTCGCTCAAGGAATTCCATTATGCCTATCTTCTGAGCGGGATTACCGGCATGATGGCACTGCTTTTATCACTCGGTTTGCTCAGGGACGGGAAATCAGATCATAATGGTGCAAGCTTAAGAGAAGCGTTCAAACGATTCGTTTCAGGCATCAAGGAAGTCGGCAGCGACAAGCGCGTTGTCATCACGTCCGTCATGGAAGGCATGCAGAACATGGCTGTGGGAGCGCTTGAAGCATTCCTGCCGATTTATGCCGTGAAGATAGCGGGGTTGAATGAATTTCAGGCTGGCATATTGTGGGGCGTTCAGGTCGTTACGACCATTTTGTCAAAACCGGTCATGGGAAAGACATCGGACAAATACGGAAGGACGACACTTATCGTAAGCGGTCTTTTGATCAGTGCTGTCTCCTTCGCGGCGATCCCCATGCTAAAGAGCTTCTACTTACTCATGATCACAGCGGCCCTCTTTGGTCTCGGAGAGGCTGTCGTCACGTCATCAGGCGCCGCCTTGGTTGCTGACCTGTGCAAGGAGAAGCACTTCGGTACCGCCATGGGGACCTTTGGCACGATCTTCGATATCGGTCATGCATCAGGTCCAATCCTGGCGGGGTTTCTTATCGCTCAATATGCTTATCTCCATGCGTTCTGGCTCATGGCAGTACTTCTTGTCCTCGCGATACCGATATTCGTTATGAATGTAAAGGTCGTTAAATAATATAGTCTGATTAAGTCCGAATATGCTATACTTTCGCACAATGCGCACCTAAATCAATAACCAAAGGAGATATTACCATGACAGACGGAGCAACATGTCCAATAGGAGGACTGGAAAAGATTCTTCTGGCAACAGACCAATCTGAGTTCAGTGAGGGCGCAATACGTGAGGCCATCAAGTTTGCCTCTAAATGTTCGAGCAGGATCTACGCGTGCATGACGCTTGAGACGAATCCCGAATACGAGACCATAGGGTCCAACGTCTTTGAAAAGGAGGAAGAGGAGGCAACAGCCCACTTGGACTCCATTAAGGCACGGGCGAAAGAAGCAGGCGTGGCATGTGAAACCATTCTGCATGAATCAATGGACGCTGCACAAGCCATCGTGGACGAAGCGACCGAGAAGAAAGTTGACATTATCGTCATCGGCAGGCGTGGGCGCAAAGGCGTTGCGAAGGCTCTCATGGGTGAGATTGCCGCGAAAGTCATCACTCACGCTCCATGCAAAGTTCTTGTCGTTCCCAAGGCTGCACAGATCGAATATAAAAATATACTGGTAGCCACCGATGGACTGCCCCAGGCCGAGGCGGCGGTTGCGGAAGCGATAGCAATTGCAAAGCGATGTGGAAGCCATCTCATCGCTCTCTCGGCCATGCGCGATGAAGGCGAACGGGCGGAAGCAAAAAAATATTCAAGCGAGGCTGCCGAATCAGCAAAGAAAGAAGGGGTGTCCGCGGAGGCGGTCACTCCCATGGGAAGGTCGTTCAATGCCATCGTTGAAACAGCCGGCGGCAGGGGTGTTGACCTT
>Ga0187766_10002005_pt1 | contig 12024 bp, 9 predicted proteins | sample 0216_QUI02_MP05__4_FD_132971 | JGI IMG/M metagenome (GOLD analysis project Ga0187766, IMG submission 132971) | Tropical peat soil microbial communities from peatlands in Department of Meta, Colombia - 0216_QUI02_MP05_20_MG | ecosystem: Environmental > Terrestrial > Soil > Wetlands > Peat ... | reverse complement strand
CGCCGCCGAGGGGTACGCCAAGGCCACGGGCAAGGTCGGCGTCGCCTTCGCCACCAGCGGTCCCGGGGCGACCAACCTGATCACCCCGATCACCGACGCGATGATGGACTCGGTCCCGGTCGTGTTCATCACGGGGCAGGTGCGCACCGAGCTGCTCGGGACCGACGGCTTCCAGGAGGCCGACACGATCGGGATCACGATGCCGATCGTCAAGCACAGCTTCATGATCCAGCACCCGCTGGAGCTTCCGCGCACGATCCACGAGGCGTTCCACATCGCGCGCACCGGGCGGCCCGGACCGGTCGTGGTCGACATTCCGCAGGACCTGAGCCGCGCCGACATCCCGTACGAGCCGGTCAGCGACGTGCATCTGCCCGGCTACCAGCCGACGACCGAGGGCAACCAGAAGCAGATCCGGTTGGCGGCCAAGGCGCTTGCCAACGCCAGGCGCCCGGTGATCTACGCCGGCGGCGGGGTGATCAACGCGGGCGCGGCCGCCGAGCTGATCGAGCTCTCGACGAGCGATCGGTTTCCGGTCACGTGCACCGTGATGGGCCTCGGCGGCTTCCCCGCGCCGCACGATCAGTGGCTCGGGATGCTCGGCATGCACGGCACGCGAGCCGCCAACTACGCGATGGACGAGGCGGATCTGATCTGCGCGATCGGGGCCCGGTTCGATGACCGGATCACGGGCAAGCTGTCGGAGTTCGCGCCCCGGGCGAAGTTCATCCACATCGACATCGACCCCGCCGAGATCTCCAAGAACGTCCCCGCCCACATCCCGATCGTCGGTGACGCGAAGAACATCGTTCCGCGGCTGACCGCCGAGTACCGCGCACTGGAACCCGACCCGGCTCGGCTGGAGGAGTGGTGGTCGCGGATCCGCTCCTGGCAGGAGCGCTACCCGCTGCGCTACGAGGACACGAATGACACGGAGATCAAGCCGCAGTACATGATCCAGGCGCTGTACGAGGCGACCGACGGCGAGGCGATCGTCACGAGCGACGTCGGACAGCACCAGATGTGGGCGGCGCAGTACTTCCACTTCGCCAGGCCGCGCCGGTGGATCAACTCGGGCGGCCTGGGGACGATGGGCTTCGGCCTGCCGGCCGCGATGGGGGCGAAGGTCGGCTGCCCGGATCAGACCGTCGTGTGCATCGCCGGCGACGGGTCGGTGCAGATGAACATCCAGGAGCTCGCGACCTGCGCCCAGAACGGAATCGCGATCAAGGTGTTCATCATGAACAACGGCTACCTCGGCATGGTCCGCCAGTGGCAGGAGCTGTTCTGGGACAAGCGCTACAGCCATGTCGACATGGGCCAGTGGCCGGACTTCGTCAAGCTCGCCGCCGCGTACGGCGCGACCGGGATGCGGTTCGAGGACAAACGCACGCTGATCGACGACATCAAGCAGGCGCTCGCCACCGAGGGCCCGGTGCTCGTCGACGTTCGCGTCACGCGCGAGGAGAACACGTACCCGATGATCCCCGCCGGACAGGCCGCGCGGGACATGGTCGGGTGAGGGCGATGGGAGAGCCAGGCACGAAGGAGCTGCTGTCGCTCGGCGAGCTCGACGCCGTCGCCGGCCGGCGCAGCGGCCGCAAGCACATCCTCTCGATCCTGGTCGAGAACAAGCCCGGTGTCCTGACCAGGATCGCGGGGCTGTTCGCCCGCCGGGGGTTCAACATCGACACGCTCGCCGTCGGCCCGACCGACAACGACAGGATCTCGAGGATCACGCTCACGCTCGACGGGGCCGTGCACCCGATCGACCAGGTGACCAAGCAGATGCACAAGCTCGTCAACGTGATCAAGATCCGCGACCTCGAACCGGATGAGACGCTCGCGCGCGAGCTGGCGCTGTTCAAGGTCTCAGCCGACGGCGCGAACCGCACCGAGGTGATGCAGATCTGCGAGATCTTCCGGGCCAAGGTCGTCGACGTGACCAAGCGATCCGTCACCGCCGAGGTCACGGGGACACACGACAAGGTGGAGGCGTTCGAGCGGCTCGTGCGACCGTTCGGGCTGATCGAGATGGCCCGGACGGGCGAGATCGCGATCTCGCGAGGCAGGGGCGAGACGTAACATCCACCCGAGCACCCGCGCCGGAGTGGCTCGATGCCAGGGCCCGGGCTCATCTCGAGCGGCGACTCGACGCGGCGCTGCGACGCTCGCGCGCGACCGGCCGCCAGGTGCTGGCGAGCGTTAGCACCGAGCTCGAGCGCGGGATCGACCCGACCGCGGTCCTCGCCGCCTCGCGCCGGCCCGGAGAGCGCTGGTTGTGCTTCGAGCAGCCGGACCGTGACGGCTCGGCGCTCGCGGCGCTCGGCGAGGTGCGCGCGCTCGAGCGCGACGGCCCGGGGCGCTTCACCGGCGTCGCCGCGCGGTGGCGCGACCTCGTCGCGGACGCCGTCGCCGATACCCCTCCGAGCCCGCCCGGCTCTGGGCTGGTGGCGCTGGGCGGGTTTGCGTTCGCGCCCGCGGGCGGGGCCTCGGCGGGCTGGGACGGGTTCGCGCCCGCGTCGCTGGTCGTGCCGGCGATCTCGTTTGCGCGCCGGGCCGAGGTGGTGTCGATGACGATCAACGTCGACGCGGCGCCCGACGACACGCTCGCCGATCTGTGCGACCGCGTGGACCGCCGCCTGGATGAGCTGCGGGTCGAGCCGCTCCCGATGCTCGACCCCGCGCCGACCGGCGGCTGCAAGGTCCTGAGCCCGATGCCGCCGTCGCACTACGAGGAAGCGGTGGCCCGGGCCGTGGAGCGGATCCGCGCCGGCGGGCTCGAGAAGCTGGTGCTCGCCCGCGAGGTCGAGGTGCACGCGCCGGTCGAGCACGATCCCGCCGCCGTGCTCGGCGTGCTGCGGGAGGCGTTCGCGTCGTGCTACGTATTCGCGGTCGGCCGCGGCGAGGCGACGTTCCTCGGCGCGAGTCCGGAGCTGCTCGTGCGCCGCGAGGGGCAGCGCGCAAGCACGGTCGCGCTCGCGGGCTCCGCGCGGCGCAGCGCCGATCCGGCGGTCGACGATCATCTCGGCGAGCAGCTGCTGCGCAGCGACAAGGATCGCGAGGAGAACGCGATCGTCGCGCGGCGGATCGCTCGTACGCTGCGCCCGCACGCGGTGTGGGTCACCGCGGCGCCCGAGCCGAGCCTGGTTCGGGTCGCGAACATCCAGCACCTGGCGTTGCCGATCCGCGCGCAGCTGGCGTCCCCGGTCGGCGCGATCGAGCTTGCCGGCCTGCTGCACCCGACGCCGGCGGTCGGGGGTGAGCCGTTGGGGCCGGCGGAGGCGCTGATCCCGGCCCTGGAGGGTCTCGACCGCGGCTGGTATGCCGGTCCGGTCGGGTGGGCCGACGCGGCCGGTGACGGGGAGTTCTGCGTCGCGCTGCGGTGCGCGATGCTGCGCGGCCGCGTGGCGCGCTGCTACACGGGCTGCGGGATCGTCCGTGACTCCGACCCGGCGGCCGAGCTGGCCGAATCGGAGGTGAAACTGCAAGCCTTGTTGCCCGTGCTCGCCGGGTAGGCGGGGGGTGAATGAGATTTTGGGTCGTATGCGGGCAAAATCTCATTCACCCCGCGTCGCGAGGGCCGCGGCCTCGATCCGCCGGTGGAGCGCGAGGTTGGCCTCGCGGTCGGTTCGCACCTCGATGATCGTCGTCCCGCGGCTCGAGAGCGAGCGCTCGATCGCCTGACGCAGCGCGGTCTGGGTCGCCGGGCGCTCGTAGGCGCAGCCGTAGAGCGCGGCGGCGTGGGCGAAGTCGAGCCCGTGCGGCGTCGCGACGTGCTCCTCGAACGCGTCGGCCTCCCGGGCAACGGGCAGGAAGTGGAAGATCCCGCCGCCGTCGTTGTTGAGCAGCACGATCGTGAGCGCGAGCTCCAGGCGGCGGGCCGCGAGCAGCCCGCCGATGTCGTGCGCCAGGGCGACGTCACCGGTCAGCAACACGACCGGCTGCTCGCCGGCCGCCGCGACCCCGAACGCGGCCGACACGGTGCCGTCGATCCCGTTCGCGCCCCGGTTGGAGAGCACGTGCACGGGGAGCTCGCGCGCCGGGAAGAACAGCTCGACGTCGCGCACGGGCATCGACGAGGCGACGAACAGCGTCGCCCCCGGCGGCAGCCAGTCGCCGAGCCGGGCGGCGACGAGCGGCTCCGACAGCTCGGCCCCGAGCGCGCCCGCGATCGCCTCGCTGACGCGGTCATCGGCGGCCCGCCACGCCGGCAGCCAACCGGGATCGAGGGGCACGCGGGGCGTGCGCGCGAGCAGCCAGGTCGCCGGCTCGCCGGGATCGACGCCGGTCAGCACGCCGGCGGGGTCCTGCCAGGCCCGCTCGGGGTCGAGCGCGAGCTGCTCGATCCCGTCGAGCGACTCGAGCCACGCCCGCAGCGGCTTCGAGGTCGGCAGGTCGCCGACGCGGATCACGAGCTCGGGCGCAAGCGCGCCCGCCAACCGCTCGTCCCGCAGCAGCAGGTCGTAGCGCGCGATCGAGGCGGGGCCATGGCGAGCGCCCGACAGCGGGTCGGCGAGCAGCGGGTAGCCGGCGCGCTCGGCGAACCAAGCCACCAGCGGACCGAGCTCGCGGTCGCGCTCCGAGCGTCCCGCGACGACGACACCACGCGGCGGCAGCTCCCAGCCGCTCGGCGCCGGGGAGGGCGCGACGCCGGCGCGCACGACCCACGGCCGTCCGCCGCGCCGACCGCCGCCGCGCCGACCGCCGCCGCCGCCGTCGTCGTCGTGGCCGTCGTCGTCGCCGCCGTCGTCGTCGGGCGCCAGCGGTCGGCCGAGCACCAGCGGCTCGCGCAGCGGGATGTTCAGGTGCACCGGCCCGGGGCGCGCGTCGAGCGCGGTCCAGTACGCCCGGCACGCGAGCGCGCGGATCCAGCGCAACCGCTCCGGAGTGGCGTCGTACACGCCGAGCTCGACGAACCACTTGACAGCGTCGCCGTACAGCTTCAGCTGATCGATCGTCTGTCCAGCGCCGACGTCGCGCAGCTCCGGCGGCCGGTCGGCCGTCAGCACGATCAGCGGCACGCGCGCCTGGAACGCCTCGATCACGGCCGGCGCCAGGTTTGCGGCGGCGGTCCCGGACGTGCACGCGACCGCCACCGGCCGGTCCGTCGCCTTCGCCGCACCGAGCGCGAAGAAGCCCGCACAGCGCTCGTCGATGTGCGACCAACAGCGGATCCGCGGCTCGCGCACGAGCGACAGCACGATCGGCGTGCAGCGCGAGCCGGGGGAAGTACAGGCGTGACGCATGCCGCAGCGCGCGAGCTCATCGCAGAACGCGCGCAGCAGCAGGTAGGTGTCCGTGGCGGTCATGATCCTCGTCCGATGGCGCCGGCGCTCGTGCTCCTCCACGGCTTCACCAACACCGGGCACTGCTGGGAGCCGGTGATCGGGGCGCTCGGCGAACGCTACAAGGCACTCGCGCCTGACATCCGTGGCCACGGCCGCGCGTCCGACCGCGTGCCGGTGACGCTCGAGGCAGTGATCGCCGACGTGGCCGCGATCGCGCCGCCGGCGTTCACGCTCGCCGGCTACTCGATGGGCGGCCGGATCGCTGTCCATGTCGCGCTCGCGCTGCCCGCGCGGGTGCAGCGGCTGGTCCTGATCGGGGCCAGCCCCGGGATCGCCGATCGCGCCCAGCGGGAGGTGCGGCGGGGGGACGACGAGCGGCTCGCAGGCGAGCTCGAGCGCTCGACGATCGAGCAGTTCGCGCGCCGCTGGGCCACCACGCCGGTGCTCGCCGATCAGCCCGCCTCGGTCAAGGCGGCGGCCCACGCCGATCGGCTCCGCAGCGCCCCACAAGGCTTAGCGCGCGCGCTGCGCGGGCTCGGGACCGGTGCGCTGCCATCGGCATGGGAGCGCCTCGGCGAGCTGGCGATGCCGGTCAGGCTCGTCGTCGGCGAGCGCGACCAGCGGTTCTGCACGATCGCGCGCGAGATGGCGGCGGCGATCCCCGACGCGCGCGTCGTGGTGGTCCCAGGCGCCGGCCATGCGGTCCATCTCGAGGCGCCGGACCGGGTCGCCGCCGCGATCGCGGGCGAGTGAATCCACGCTCGCTGCTAGCGCGCGTACCAGCCGGTCAGCCCATCGCCCAGTCCCGGTGCGAGCGGAACCGCGATCCGGCCGCCGACCGCCGGCAGCGGGTCCTGGCGGCCGTCGAACAGCGCGAGCGTGGCGAGCCCGCACGGCCGCTGGGGCGCGATCGCGGCCGCGGCGTGGAGCGCCGCGGCGATCCCGAGCGGGCCGTCGAGCGTCGAGGCGAGATACACCTCGTACCCGGCGACGCGTGCGCGGCGAGCCGCGTCGATCACGCCCGAGATCCCGCCGCAGCGCGCGATCTTCAGGCACACGGCATCGCACACCCGCTCGTCGAGCGCCCCCGGCGCGGCGGCGGTCTCGTCGATCGCGATCGGCACCGGCGTCCGCGCGCACACCTCCGCGACCGCGCCCAGGCCCGCGACGGGCTCCTCGCACAGCTCGATTCCGACCGGTCCGAGCGCGTGCAGCGCAGCGATCGCCTCGTCGACCGACCAGGCTCCGTTCGCGTCGAGCCGGATCGAGGTGTGGGGGCCCGCGGCCGCCCGCACCGCCGCCAGCCGGCCCGCGTCGTCGCCGATCGCGACCTTGACCTTCAGCGCGCGATAGCCGGCCGCACGCGCCGCGGCGGCCGCCGCGGCGGCACCGGCGCGGTCGGGCGCGGCGATCGCCGCGTTGACTTCGACCGCTTCACCCGCCGCCGCTGCGCCGAGCAGCCGCCACACCGGCTCGCCCGCGCGCCGCCCGGCGAGGTCCCAGAGCGCGAGATCGATCGCCGCCACCGCCTGCGGGAGCACCGCGGCCCGCGCGCACTGCGCCAGCAGCTGCTCGCGAGCGACGCCGTCACCGGCGGCGAGCGCGGGCCGGCAGTCGTCGAGTGCCGCGGCGACGTCATCGATCCGGACCCCGTCGTATCCCGGCAGCGGCGCGGCCTCACCGAACCCGACGTGGCCGTCGGCGTCCCGGAGCTTCACCAGCAGGAGCGCGCGCGCCGTGACCGCGCCGGAGCCGGATACGAAAGGCGCGCGCAAGCGCGCCTCTGAACATTGCAGCTCGAGCTTCACCGACTGAGGAGCAGGCCGGCGGCCAGCAGCATGCAGAACGCCAGCTGGAGCATCCCCGTGTGCGCGAGCGCCTCGTTGAGCGATGGGCCGTCGACGCGGTTTCGCACGGCCCGCACGACCGGCGTGGCGACCGGGACCGTCAGCCATGGCAGCAGCACCCACGGCTTCAACGGGCCGAACAGCCACGTGATCGGAACGAGCAGAAACGCCGCGTACACGGTCGCCGCGAACAGGCTGCGCGCCCGTGCGCGCCCGAGCCGGACCGCGAGCGTGCGTTTGCGTGCGCGGCGGTCGGTGTCGATGTCGCGGATGTTGTTGACCATCAGGATCGCGGACGCGAGCAGGCCGACCGGGACCGCGAGCGCGAACGCCTCCCAGTCGAGGTGCTCGACCTGGACGAAGAATGAGCCGGCGACGGCGACGATCCCGAAGAACAGGAATACGAACAGCTCGCCGAGCCCCTCGTAGCCGTACGGTCTCGGGCCGCCGGTATAGAGCACGCCGGCGAGGATCGACGCCGCCCCGACGAGCAGCAGCTGCCAGCCCGCGACGACGATCAGGTACACGCCGGCGAGCACCGCGACGCCGAACGACACGTACGTCGCGACCAGCACCCGCTTCGGCGGCACCAGCCCGCCGGCGGTGATCCGCACCGGGCCGAGGCGATCCTCGGTGTCCGCGCCGCGGCGCGCATCCGAGTAGTCGTTCGACAGGTTCGTGCCGACCTGGATGAACACCGCGCCGATCAATGCCGCGACGAACCGCAGCGGATGGAACACGTGCAGGTAGCCGGCGAGCGCCGTCCCCACGAGCACCGGCGCAAGCGCGGCGGGCAGCGTTCGCACGCGCGCCGCCGCCGTCCAGATCCGAATGCTGCTGGGCTCCGGCGTCGGCGGCCGCTCGCCGCCGGGCTTGGGTCGGTTCACGGTCGAGGCCATCACGCCCGCCGGGGAAACGTCGAGAAGTCGGGCTTGCGCTTCTCGATGTACGCGGCCCGGCCCTCCTGCGCCTCCTCGCTCATGTAGAACAGCAGGTTCGCGTCGTGGGCGAGCTGCTGGATCCCGGCGAGACCGTCCTCGTCGGCGTTGAAGCTCGCCTTCAGCAGGCGCAGCGCGAATGGGGACATCGCGAGTATCTCGCGGCACCAACCGACGGTCTCGGCCTCGAGCTCGGCGAGCGGGACGACCGCGTTCACGAGCCCCATCTGCAGCGCCTGATGCGCGTCGTACTGGCGGCACAGGAACCAGATCTCCTTGGCTCGCTTCGGCCCGACCAGCCGCGACAGGACGCTCGCGCCGAAGCCGCCGTCGAACGAGCCGACCTTCGGACCGGTCTGGCCGAAGCGGGCGTTGTCGGCCGCGATCGTCAGATCGCACACGACGTGCAGCACGTGCCCCCCGCCGATCGCGTAACCGGCGACCATCGCGACCACCGGCTTCGGCATGCGCCGGATCTGCACGTGCAGATCGGTGACGTGGAACCGGCCGACCGCCTGGTGCGCGCCCGCCGCCGCCGGGTCGGCGCCGGTCACGTACCCGCCGCGCTGCCCGCGCACGCGCTGGTCGCCACCCGAGCAGAACGCGTCCGGGCCCTCGCCGGTCAGGATCACCACGCCGATCTCCAGATCCTCGCGGGCGCGCTCGAACGCGTCGGAGAGCTCGATCACGGTCTCGGGTCGGAACGCGTTGCGGACCTCTGGTCGGTTGATCGTGATCTTGGCGATGCCGGCGTCCTCGCCGGTCGAGCGCTCGTAGCGGATGTCCACGTACTCGCCGGCGGGTTGCCAGGTGACTGACAACGGGGGCCTCCTTCCGGGGCGCCTGAGACTACCGTGTCCGGCATGTCCGTCTGGGTCCACCTGGCAGCGGCCAAGCATCCCGACCGCGTCGCGATCGAGGGTCCCGACCGCAGCATGACCTACGCCGAGTTGTCGTCGGCCGCGAGCTCGGCGGCTGGAGCGCTGCAGCGGCTCGGGGCCGCCGCCGGCGAGCGGGTCGCGCTGGCGCTGCTGGCCGGGACGGAGTTCGCGATCGCGCTCCACGGCTGCCTGTTGGCAGGCGTGGCCGCGGTTCCGATCGACCTGCGGCTGACCGAGGCGGAGCGCGTGCAGCGGCTCGCGGGTGCGGAGATCGTCGTGTCCGAGCCACTGCGAGGAGCGCCGCCGCGCGGGGGGCTCCGTTCGCGCGGTGGGCTCCGTTCGCGCGGTGGGCACCCTTCGCGCGGTGGGCTCCGTTCGGGGGGCGACCCACCCGCGGCGGTGATGCACACCTCGGGCACGACGGCCGCGCCCAAGCGGGTGGTGCTGAGCCACGGCAACTGGCTCGCAAGCGCGCTCGGCTCGGCCGTGGCGCTCGGACTCGACCCCGCCGAGCGGTGGCTGTGCCCAATGCCGCTGACGCACGTGGGGGGACTGTCGATCCCGATTCGCAGCGCGATCTACGCGACCACGGCCGTGCTGCACGGGCGATTCGACACCGACGCGGTGCTCGCCGAGCTGATGGACCCGGCGCGGCGGATCACGCTCGTGTCGCTGGTCCCGACGATGCTCGCGCGCCTGCTCGACGCAGGGCTCGAGCGCCCGCCGACGCTCCGCTGGGCGCTGCTCGGCGGCGGCCCGATCGCCGCAGCGCTGCTCGATCGCGCGGACGCGGCCGGGGTGCCGGTGGCGCCGAGCTACGGAATGACCGAGGCGTGCTCGCAGATCGCCACGCACGGCTGGCCGCTGCCGGGGGTCGAGCTGCGCACGAGCGACGGCGAGGTGATCGTGCGCGGAGCGTGCGTGTCGGCCGGCGCGCTCGCGGCCGACGGCTGGCTGCACACCGGCGACCTGGGACGGTTCGATCAGCGCTCGCGGCTCGCGATCATCGGCCGCAAGTCCGACACGATCATCACCGGCGGGGAGAACGTCGCGCCGACCGAGGTCGAGGCGGCGCTGCTCGCCCATCCGGCGGTGCTCGACGCCGGGGTGCGCGGGCGGCCGGATCCCGAGTGGGGGGAAGCGGTCGTCGCGACGGTGGTGCTGCGCGACGGGCGCACGCTCGAGGTCGAGGAGCTGCGGGCGTTCTGCGCGGCGCGGTTGGCGCCGTTCAAGGTGCCGAAGGCGGTCCGAATCGCGGATTCGCTGCCGCGAACCGAATCCGGCAAGCTCCTGCGGCGGGAGCTGGGCTGATCGTATGATCGTCTGGTGACACCTGATGCGGACCCGAACGCCCAGCGCGAGGAGTCGCTGAAGAGCTGGGACAAGTCCGCGCCGGGGTGGGGAAGGCGAGCCGAGCGGATGCGCGCAATCGGGATGCCCGTGTCGATGTGGATGCTCGAGCGGCTCGCGCTGCAACCCGGCCAGCGGGTGCTGGAGCTGGCCGCCGGGCCCGGTGACACCGGGTTTCTGGCCGCCGAGCTGATCCGGCCCGGCGGCACGCTGATCTGCAGCGACGCGTCCGGGGCGATGCTGACCGTCGCCCGTGAGCGCGCGCGGCAGCTGCAGATCGACAACGTCGAGTTCGGGGAGCTCGAGCTGGAGTGGATCGACCTGCCCGCCGCCGGCGTCGACGCGGTTCTGTGCCGCTGGGGCGTGATGCTGTGCGTCGATCCCGGCGCGAGCGTGCGGGAGATGCGTCGCGTGCTGCGACCGGGCGGGCGAGTCTCGCTCGCGGTGTGGGACGACCGGGCGCTGAATCCCTGGGGCACGATTCCGGCGACCGCACTCGTGAACCTCGGCTACGCCTCGCCGCCGGACCCGAACGCTCCCGGACCGTTCGCGCTGGCGGCGCCCGGGCGCCTGCAGGAGTTGCTCGAAAACGCCGGGTTCGTCGAGGTGATCGTCGAGCCGATCGAGGCGGGCCGGGCAGAGGTGGACGTGGGCTCGTTTGTCGAGGAGACGCTCGACATCTCGCAGCGGTTCGCCGAGGTCTACGAGCGGCTGTCAGAGTCGCAGCGCGCCGAGGTCGCACACGAGATCGCTTCCCTGGCGGAGCCGTTCACCGACGCCGATGGCTCGCTCCGGCTTCCCGGACGCTCGCTGGTCGGCGCCGCGAGCGCGTAGGCGAAAGCCGGCGCGCCGGCGGGCGGTTGGGGACACCCGCCGGCGCAAGCGCCGGCGGTTGGGGACACCCGCCGGCGCTTGCGCAGCGCCGCCCGCGTGGCGCCGGTGGCCCCCCGTCGCTCGTGCGGGGATGCCTGAACGTGCAGACGCCCGCCTCGCCCCGATCCTTCCCAGAACCGCCTGCATGCAATCTTGCACCCTGAAAAGAGGATTGCAGCCATTGGCCGCGACGGACGCGTGGGCGAGACTGCCCGCCCATGCACCTGCCGAAGATTCTCTTCCCGACTGCGGCCGCGACGGTGCTGGCCGCCTCCAGCATCGCCTCAGCCGCCGTCCCGCACACCGTCGGCCGAGGCGAGTCCCTGTACTCGGTGGCGGCCGCCGACGGTCTGAGCGTCGACCAGCTCGCCGCGGCCAACGGCCTGTCCCCGAACGCACAGCTGATCGCCGGGCGCACGCTGATGATCCCGCCGCAGGGCGGGGCGGCCGCGGGCGGCGCGAGCGTCGCGAGCGGGGGCTCCGTCGACGGCGACGGCGACACGGACGGTGACGCGGCCGGGAGCGCGGCGCCGGTCAGCTCGGGCGCCCGGGGTGGCTCGTACATGGTGCAGCCGGGCGACACGCTGTCGGGAATCGCCGCTCGCTCGGGCATGAGCACGTCGCAGCTCGCAGCCGACAACGGGCTCAGCGTGAACGGGCTGCTGCGGTCGGGTACCGCGCTCAACGTCGGCGGAGCGAGCACCGCCTCCGGGCCGGCCCAGCCCGCAGCCTCGACGGCCGGGGGTGGCTCGTACATGGTGCAGCCGGGCGACACGCTGTCGGGAATCGCCGCTCGCTCGGGCATGAGCACGTCGCAGCTCGCAGCCGACAACGGGCTCAGCGT
>Ga0187766_10002004_pt1 | contig 12028 bp, 6 predicted proteins | sample 0216_QUI02_MP05__4_FD_132971 | JGI IMG/M metagenome (GOLD analysis project Ga0187766, IMG submission 132971) | Tropical peat soil microbial communities from peatlands in Department of Meta, Colombia - 0216_QUI02_MP05_20_MG | ecosystem: Environmental > Terrestrial > Soil > Wetlands > Peat ... | reverse complement strand
TCGAGCCCGACCGCCTCGAAGATCTGCGCGCCGCAGTACGACTGGATCGTCGAGATCCCCATCTTCGAGATCGTCTTCAGCAGTCCCTTCCCGATCGCCTTGACGATCCGCCGCTCGGCCTCCTCGCGATCGAGGTCCTCGGGCAGCAGCGATCGATCGGCGAGCTCGTCGAGTGACTCGAACATCACGTACGGGTTGATCGCGGCCGCGCCGTAGCCGATCAGCGTCGCCATGTGGTGGATGTCGCGCGGCTCGCCGGACTCGATCACCAGCCCGGTCCGCAACCGGGTTCCGCGACGGACGAGATGATGGTGGACCGCGGCAACCGCGAGCAGCGACGGCATCGCGACCCGCTCGGGTCCCAGGTTGCGGTCCGAGAGGATCAGGATGTTGGCGCCGTTGTCGACATACCGGGCCGACTCCTCGCACAGCAGCTCAAGGCGCGCCTCCATCCCGTCGGGACCCTGCTCGATCGGCCAAGTGATGTCAAGCGTGGCCGCGTCGAACACGTCGTGCGATACCTGGCGCAGCTTCTCGAGCTCGTGGTTGCGGAGGATCGGCTGATCCATGACGAGCATGTGCGCCTGCTCGGGACACTCGGTGAGGAGGTTGACCTCCGCGCCGACACCGGCCTGGAGGCTCATCACGACCGCTTCCCGGATCGGGTCGATCGGGGGATTCGTGACCTGCGCGAACAGCTGCTTGAAGTACGAGAACAGCGGCGGCTGGCGATCGGACAGGACCGCGATCGCGGCATCGTTGCCCATGCTCGCGACGGGCTCCTCGCCCTTGGCGGCCATCGGCGCGATGATCAGCCGCAGGTCCTCCTGGGAGTAGCCGAATGCGAGCTGCTTCGAGCGCAGCGGCTCGATCCGCGGCGCGCGCGGCGCGCGCGGCGGAAGATCGTCGATGTGCACGACGGAGCGCTCGTACCACGCCGCGTACGGCTTGCGGCCGGCGACCCGGCGCTTGACCTGCCCGTCGTCGACGACCCGCCCCTCCTGGAGGTCGACCAGGAACACCTTGCCGGGAGCAAGCCGCCCCTTGCTGTGGATGTGCTCGGGGGCGACGGTGATCACGCCGGTCTCGGACGCGAGCACGACGTAGCCCTCGGCGTCCTGCACCCAGCGGCCGGGACGCAGGCCGTTGCGGTCCAGCACCGCGCCGGCGATGTTCCCGTCGGTGAACACGACCGCCGCCGGACCGTCCCACGGCTCGATCAGGCACGAGTGGAAGTCGTAGAACCCCTTGACGTCGGGGTCGAGGTCGCGTCGCGTTCGGTAGGCCTCGGGAACCATCATCATCACCGCGTGCTCAATCGAGCGGCCGCTCAGCACGAGCAGCTCGAGCACGTTGTCGAAGGTCGCCGAGTCCGAGCCGCCCTCACGGACGACGGGGATCACCTTCTGCAAGTCCTCGTCGCCGAACAGGTCGCTGGCGAGCTGCGACTCGCGGGCACGCATCCAGTTGATGTTTCCCCGCAGCGTGTTGACCTCGCCGTTGTGGGCGATCATCCGGTACGGGTGCGCGAGCTCCCAGCTGGGGAACGTGTTGGTGGAGAAGCGCGAGTGCACGAGCGCCAGCCGTGACGCGAGCCGGGGATCGCGTAGATCGGTGAAGTACCGCGGCAGCTGGGGCGCGGTCAGCATGCCCTTGTAGACCATCGTCCTCGACGAGAAGCTCGGCAGCGAGAGGCCGGGACCGGCGGCGCGCTCGATCACGCGGCGGATCACGTACAGCTTGCGCTCGAACGCCTGCTGGTCGGGAAGCTCGCTCGACGCCTCGATTATCACCTGTCGGATCACGGGCGCCGACAGACGCGCGGTCTCGCCGACGTGCAGCTCATCGACCGGCACGTCGCGCCACCAGACTGCGCGCTGGCCCTCCGCCTCGATCGTCTCGTCGATCAGCTGCTCCATCGCCACGCGGCGCTCGGGATCGGCGGGCAGGTAGCAGACACCGACGCCGTAACGGCCTCGCTCGGGAAGCTCGATCCCGGCTACCGCGCGAATGAACGCGTCGGGAATCTGGAGCAGGATCCCGGCCCCGTCGCCGGTGTTCGGATCCGCTCCCTCGGCGCCGCGGTGCTCGAGGTTCCCGAGCGCGTCGAGCGCCTTCTCCACGACCACGTGGCTCGCCTCGCCCCACAGCTTCGCGACGAGCGCGATCCCGCAGCCGTCGTGCTCGTATGCGGGGTTGTAGAGGCCGGTGGCCCCGGGTGGAGCGGTACGTGGTCGCATATAGGAAAGGGGGTTTTCGCCGTGACGTGGTGCTGCGGCACTGCGGCCTTGCCACGCTGAGCGAGCGCAAAGCGTACCAATGGGCGTTCGCGAGCCGGTCAAGGAGTTTGTGGCGCTGGACGGACGTACGAAAATCGCTGCGCCCGGGCCGCTTCGTGGGGGTCAGCGCTTGGCTTTGGCCGGGCGCTTGGCGGGTTTGCGATCGGCGTCGGCGCCGCCGTCGGTGCCCGTCCGGCGCTTCGGGGCGGCGGCGTGCTGCTGCTCGTCGCCGCGGACGGCGGCGAGACTCGCCTCCAGCGCCGCCATCAGGTCGGGGGCCGCCGCCGGCTCCTCCGCCTGCGGCGCGATCGAGAGCTCCTCGCCCGAGGCCTTGCGCTCGATCAGCGCGAGCACCCGGTCGCGGTACTCGTCGCGGAACTTGGAAGGATCGAAATCAGCAGACAGCGAGGCGATCAGCTGCTCGGCCATCGCCAGCTCGCGCTGGGTGGCTTGCGCGTCGCCGACCGCATCGAGCTCGTCCAACCGATCGGGCGCCAGCACCTCGTCGCCGAACAGCATCGTGGTCAGTGTCAACACGCTGCCCGTCGGGCGCAGCGCGCACAGCTGCTGCTTGGATCGAAGCACGACGCGTCCGATCCCGACCTTGCCTGATTCGCGCATCGCGTCGAGCAGGAGGCGGTAGGCCTTCGCCCCACCCGCCGTCGGGGCGAGGTAGTACGAGTGGTCGTAGTAGATCGGGTCGATCTCGTCGAGATCGACGAATTCCTCGATATCGATCGTCTTCGTCGTCTTGGGATCGAGCGCGTCCAGCTCGTCGGGGTCGATCAGCACATAGCGGTCGGGCGTGATCTCGTAGCCCTTGACGATGTCCTCGTAGGGGACCTCGTCCCCGGTCGTCGAGTCGACCCGCTTCTGGCGAATGCGCGCTCCGGTCTTGCCCGACAGCTGGTGGAAGCGGACGGTCTTCGGCGACGTCGCCGCGTACAGCTTGACCGGCACGTTGACGAGACCGAAGCTGATCGCACCGGTCCAGATTGAGCGGGCCATAGGACGTTTGTATAGCGAACCCGCGTCGCGTTCAAGCGGTGAGTGCCGTCTTGCCTCGTCGGCCGAGGCGCAAGCCGCCGGTGGGCGGGTCGCGGGCGCGCGACGCGCGGCGCGGGGCGGCGTCAGCCGATAATCGGCTCAGCCACGCCGAGGTCTCACGCGATGCCCCGCCGCCACGTTTCATCAGCAGTGAAACTGCCCGCGTTTCAACGGTTGCTCGATACGCACGGGCGCGACGTGCACCGGTTCCTCGTCGCCACCGTCGGCCCGGCCGACGCCGACGACTGCTACCAGGAGACGTGGCTGGCCGCGTTGCGGGCCTATCCACGGCTGCGCGACGCGTCGAACCTCCGCAGCTGGATCCTGACGGTCGCGCACCACAAGGCGATCGATCATCTGCGCTCGAGACAGCGCCGGGCAGCTCCGCTCGGAGAGCTGGCCGATGATGCGCTCGGGGCGGCGACGGCGCCCACCTTCGACGGCGATCTGTGGGCAGCGGTCCGGGAGCTTCCACCCAAGCAGCGGACCGCGCTGGCGCTGCGGTTCGTCGCCGACGCGGCGTATGCCGACATCTCCTCGGTGATGGGCACCAGCGAACAGGCCGCGCGACGCAACGTACACGAGGGTCTGAAGCGACTGCGAATGGAGTACCAGCATGATCGACACTGATGGACTCGAACGGGCGTTGAGGCGCACGCCGCCGGCGGCGTCCGACCGTCCGCTTCCCAGCCTGGCCGAGGGTGCCGCCGTGGCGGGCCTGCTCGACGTCGCCTACGCGACGCTCGACTCCCCGGTCGGAAGCCTGCTGCTCGCCGCGACCCCGCGTGGGCTCGTGCGGATCGCATATCTCGACGCTGCCGGCGAGGACCCCGTGCTGGAGGAGCTCGCTGCCCGGGTGTCCCCGCGCGTGCTCGCGGCGCCGCGCAAGCTCGACGAGCCGCGCCGTGAGCTCGACCAATACTTCGCCCGCGCTCGGCGGCGATTCGAGCTTCCGGTCGACTGGCAGCTGACGCGCGGCTTCGCGCGCCGGGTGCTCGAGGCGACCGCGAGGATCCCGTACGGATCGGTCTCGAGCTACAAGCACGTCGCCGAGCAGGCCGGGAGCGCGCGCGCGTACCGCGCCGCCGGGAACGCGCTCGGCGCCAATCCGCTGCCGATCGTCGTGCCCTGCCACCGTGTCCTGCACGCGGGCGGCGGCCTCGGCGGCTACACGGGTGGGGTCGATCGCAAGCGTCTGCTGCTGGCGGTCGAGGGCGGTCAGCCGAACGGTTGAGCGCCCTCGACCGCGCCCGCGCCACCAAAACAGCTTCCGGGCTTGCTCTGTCGGGTATCACATATGCATCGACCTGCTCGCACCACTTCGCAGCTTCGACCGCGTCCAGCAGACGCATCGCTTGATCGCGGTCCCGATCGCGGTGTTGAAGAAGTTCTCCGACGACGGCGCCGGCAATTTGGCGGCGCTGATCTCGTATTACGCGTTCTTCTCGATCTTCCCGCTGCTGCTGGTGTTCGTGACCGTGCTCGGATTCGTGTTCCACGGCGACCCGAGCGTGCAGAGATCGATCACGAACTCCGTGCTCGGTCACTTCCCGATCGTCGGCAGCGAGCTGCAGACCAGGCAGCTTCAGGGCAGCGCGCTGACGCTCGTGATCGGCCTCGCGACATCGCTGTGGGCCGGGCTCGGCATCACGCGGGCAGCCCAGAACGCGTTCGACAGGTTGTGGGCGGTGCCGCTCAAGGACCGCCCGGACTTCCTTCGCAGCCGCCTGCGCGGGCTCGCGCTCGTGGTGGGGCTGGGTGCGATGTTCGTCGTCTCATCGCTCGCATCCGGGCTCGTCACCGGCGGCCTCGGAAGCACCGCGGTCAAGATCGGCGGGATTGTGTCCTCATGCCTGCTCAACCTCGCGCTGTTCGCCGCCGCGTTCCGGATGCTGACCGCCGCGACCGTGCCGACCCGCAACCTGTGGATCGGCGTGCTCGTCTCGAGCATCCTGTGGGAGATCCTGCAGGTGCTCGGCGGCATCTACGTGGACAACGTGATCCGCAAGGCGAGCAACACGTACGGAACGTTCGCGACCGTGATCGGCCTGCTCGCGTGGCTGCACGTGGGCGCGCAGGTGACGCTGTACGCCGCGGAGATCAACGTCGTCGTCGTGCGCGGGCTGTGGCCGCGCAGCCTCTTGACCCATGCGCTGCCGACCGACGAGAAGACGCTCGCGGCGCTCGCGAAGGTCGAGCAGCGCTCGGATCAGGAGCGGATCGAGGTCCACTTCGAGCCCGTCAAAAAAGACGATCCGGCGCCTCGCGCCTAGTCAGCGCGAGCGGCCACGAGCACAGACCGCCCTCGGCCGGACAGCCCGCGCACAGTCCGCGATGAGGCGCGTCGCTGACGGCGAACCGCCGTTGCAGCACACCGCTCGAGCGCGCCTCGAGCTCGCGCTCGAGCGCGGGCGCGTCGGCGCGCGTGAACGCGGCGCTCACCGGCCTGTCCGGAGCCTCCAGAAACACGTGTACGACCTCGACGCGCGGCGCGCCGGCGCGGAGCACGGCAAGCGCGTAGATCGCGCGCTGGGCGGCGTATTCCCGCGCCACCACGTCGTCCGGTTGCGCCCCTTCGAGCCGATCGCTCTTGTAATCGACGACCAGCATCCCGCGATCGGGCTCGCGGGCGAGCACGTCGAGCGCCCCCGTGATCAGCACGCCCGGGTCGAGCAGGAACGCGAACCGCTCCTCACGGCGGACGTGCGTGGCGTGCGCGAGGCGCCCGCACAGGTCACTGGCGGCGAACGCCTCCACGTACCCCGCGAGCTCGTCGACTCGGACCGCCGCCGACCTGAGGCCGGCACGCTGGGCCGCGGCGAGAATCGCCTCGGCACTCGGCACGGTAGGGCGGCGAAAATCCAGGCGCTCGAGCAGCGCGTGCACGAGGATGCCTCGCTCGGCGCCGGTGAGTGCATCGCCCCAGGACGCGGAGGCCCCCGCCGGCTCGTGCACCGGCGGCAGCCCGAGCACGCGCTCGGCATAGAACCGGTACCCGCAGCGCCGGTATTCGGCCAGCGCGGAGTAGCTCAGGGTGGCCACGGTTGGCGCCGGCTCAGCGGCAGCCGCCGGCAACGGCTCGGAGCTGGCGGCGAATCGCTCCGAGCTGAGGGGTGAATGAGATTTTGGGTCATATGCGGGCAAAATCTCATCCACTCCCGGGCGGACGAGGCTCCACCGCACGCCGGCGTCGGTTGTGCCCCGGCCGTCGTCGACGAGGGCGGCGATCTCGGGCACGAACGCCCTGGCAATCCAAGCCATCGGGCACCCGCCGGCGCCGTTGCCCACCGACTCGAGCCGCACCGCACCGCTCAGGATCAGCCGCTCGCGGGCGCGCGTCATCGCGACGTAGAACAGCCTCCGCTCCTCGTCGTCCTCGCGCCGGGCCTGCTCGTCGCCCAGCGCCCGGTAGTCGAGCGCCGGCGTGCGCTTGCCCGTCCCGGGCTCCGCGAGCCGCAGCCCGAGGCGCCCATCGCGCCCCACGCGCAGCAGCTCGCCGCCCCGCCGCGGCGCCCGGCCCAGGTCCGCCACGCACACGATCTCGAACTCGAGCCCCTTGGCGCGGTGGATCGTGAGCAACCGCACGGCGTCGAGCGCCTCGCCCTCGACCGGCGCTTCGCTCTCGCGCGCGTCCCGCGATCCGGACCAGCCCTCGGCACGACCACGCGCGAGGTCGAGAAACCCACGCAGGTCGCGACCACCGCCGCCGGCCTCGTACTCGCGGCCGAGGCGCATCAGCTTGCGCACGTTCGCGAGCCGGCGCCGGCCGCCGAGCATCGCCAGGATCGCAAGGTCATACCCGGTGCGCTCGAGCGCCCGCTGCACGAGCTCATCCACCCCCGCCCTGTCGGCGGCTTCCCGCTCCCCGGCAAACCAGGCCGCGAACCAAGCCAGCTTGGCGCGGTCCTCCTCGGCGGGGAGCTCGTCGAGCCGTCCCTCCGGCTCGCGCAGGATCCACCACGGCTCGCGCGCCGCGGCCCGGGCGCTGTCCGCGAGCACGACGAGCGCGTCGACCGAAACGCCCACCAGCGGTGAGAGCAGCACCGTGTACAGCGCCTCCTCGTCGCGCGGGTTGGCGAGTGCCCGCAGGTACGCGACCACGTCGACGACCTGAGGGTGCGACCAGTAGCCCCGCCCCCCGATCACGTATGTCGGGATCCCGAGGTCCTCGAGGGCGCGCTCGTACGCCCGCAGATCGGTCGTCGCGCGGGTCAGCACGACGATCTCCCGCGGCGAGGCACCGGCATCCAGCAGCGCTTGGATCCGCGCGGCGAGCGCGCGCGCCTCGGCCAGTCGCCACGGCGCCGCGAGCCCTTCATCCTCCCAATCCGCGCCCTTGTCCGCGACCAGCAACTCGACCAGCGCGTCGGCCGCCGGAGGCTCGATCCGCCCCGCGAGCAGCGGCGTGAAGTGCTCGCCGAGCTCGCTCGTGAACGCGGCGTCGACCGCCCTCAGGATCTCCGGTCGGGAGCGGAAGTTCGTCTGGAGCGTCGCGCGGCGACCGGCCTGCGCGAGCCGCGCTCCCCGACGCTCGAACTGCTCCACGTCCGCGTGCCGAAAGCCGTAGATCGACTGCATCGCGTCTCCGACCGTGAACAGGTTCTCGCGCGCGATCAGCTCGATCAGCTCGAGCTGCACCCCGTTGGTGTCCTGGAGCTCGTCGACCATGATCTGGTCGAACCGAGCCTTCAGGCGCGCGCGCAGCAGCTCGTTCGCGAGCAGCAGCTCCCGGGTCATCAGCTCGAGATCCTCGAAGTCGAGCGCCGAGCAGTCGCGCTTGCGCTCCGCGTAGCGCGCGCCGAACTCGATCAACAGCCGGTTCAGCAGCGCGTGCGCCCGTTGCGCGCGGCGGTGCTCGCACGCCGCTCGAAACCCGACCAGCGCCTCGGCGTACGCGACGCACGCCGGCGTGATCAACGCGGCGCCGTTGCCACCGGGAAGCGCGAGCTGGTCGAGCTCGCCGGGCCACGGATCGGCCGTCGACGCGATCAGCCCGGCCAGGCGCTCGAGGCGCTCGAGCGCCTGCACGACGCGCGTCGAGGGCTCTGCGATCCCCCCCAGCTCGTCCGCGGCCCGCGCCGCAGCCCGCTCGAGCTCGTCCCGGAGCCGATCGAGGTCGGGCGCCGCCGGCAGCCGCGGCAGCGTCGGCCGCCGCGCTCCGCGCGAGCGGAGCTCCGCGTACGCGCCGAGGATCGCCCCGCGCAGCGGCCCGGCCGCGTACGAGGCGATCAGCTCCACCCCGCCGGCCGCGTTCTGGCCCAGGTCCTCGAGCGCGTCGTCGAACGCCGCGTCGGCGAGCCGCTCGGCGTCGCTCTGTTCGAGCACCGCGAATGCGGGGTCGATGCCGGCCGCGAGCGCATGCGTCCGCAGCACGCGCGCGCAGAAGCCGTGAATCGTCGAGATGAACGCACCCTCGGTCGCGCGCGCCGCCTGCTCGGCGCCCAGCTCCCGCAGCCGGGTGCGGATCCGGTCCCGCAGCTCGGCGGCCGCCTTGTCAGTGAACGTGATCGCGAGGATCGCCGACACGTCGACTCCGTCCTCCAGCACCGCGCGCGCGAACCGCTCGACCAGGACCGAGGTCTTGCCGCTGCCGGCGCCGGCGTCGAGCAGCAAATCGCCGTCGCGGCGCTCGATCGCGATCAGCTGCTCGGCAGTGAATGCGGGACCGCGTTCTGACGGCGGGGAGCTCACGGCGGTCATTGACTGCGGCAGATCCCCGGATAACTGCATCCGTTGCGCGAGCAGCGCTGCGGGCACGGCGTCAGCTCCCCGGCGCGCAGCCGGGCGGCGAGCGCGAGCGCCCGCGCGGCCGCGTCCTCGAGCTCGGCGTCGAGCTCCGCCCGGGAGCGCGCATCGGTGCTCACGACGCGGTCGCCGACCGGTGCTCCGTCGACGTACACGCCCCGGGCGCGGAGGTCGCCGCCGCCGAGCGGCTGGTAGAGGCCCGCGACGGGCTCCAGCTCGAGCAGCTCGCGCACCGCGAGCATGTACAGCGCGACCTGGAGCTGACGGTCCGAGCGCCAGCGCGCCCCCTGATGCTCCGGACGTGCGCTGCCGCTCTTGTAGTCGCGCACCATCGCGCGCCGGCTGCCGTCGGGAGCGACGTCGACGCGGTCGATCACGCCCCGCAACAGGATGCGCTCGGGCCCCTCGGCGAGCACCAGCGCCGGCAGCGATTCCTCCTGTTCCTCGAATCCGAATCGCAACTCGATTCCGTCCGGATCCCACTCGAGCCCGTCCGCCGCCTCGTGGGCGAGGTAGCGGCGCAGGTCGGCCTCGATCGCCGCGCGCTGCGCGGCGCGGATCGCCTCGGATCGCCCCGCCCCGATCACGGCTGAAGAGTCCGCGAGCACCTCGTCGAGGATTCGGTACGCCTCCCGCAGCGATTCTCGCGTGACCGAACGACCGAGCCGCCTCAGCACCTCCTCGAGCGCGGCGTGCATGTAGTTTCCCCGCGCGATCGGGTCCGGTTCGGGCCCGAACCGAGCCGGGGCGAGCTCGCGCTCGACGAGCCACTTGACCGGGCAGTCCGCGTAGGACTCGAGCGCGCCGCCGGACAGGACCCGGCGATGACGAACCCGCGCCAGCGCCGCTTCCCCAAGTGATCCGACCGGGCTTTCGGCGGCGCCCGCGGACGGCGCCGCCGCAGCCGCGTCGGCTCGGGCGCGCTCGCGTGCGGTCGGGGCGGTGTCTCGCGGCCATACCACGTCGGCGATCAGCCGCCGGCGGCGGCGCTCGCCCCAGCCGTCCTCGAGCAGCTCCGCGACGTCGGCGATGAACGGCGACGGCAGCGCGAGGTTTCCCTCCTCGTCGGAGCTGCGGTACGACAGCACGAGCTGCTCGGTGGCCCTGGAGACGCACGCGTAGAACAGGTACCGCTCGCGCGCTAGCGCGTCCTCCATCGGCCCCAGCCGGAGCCCCGCGCAGGCGGCCAGCTCTCGGCGCCGCTCGTCGGACAGGAACGGCTCGGGCGCACCGGGCAGCGGGAACGCTCGCTCCTGCAACCCGCACACGAACACCGCCCGGAAGCGTCTGGCCCTGATCGCAAGCGGGTCGGCGAGCAGCACCGCTCCGTCCCGGGCCGGCGAGCCCGCGTCCACTTCGAGCTGATCGAGCAGCTCGAGCAGCTCCGCCCTGGAGGGCTGCTCGCCGACCTCGCCGAGCTCCGCGAGCGCCGCCTGAAGCGCGGCCAGCGCGCGGGCGTCCAGCTCCTCACGCGAGCCGAGCATCGGCGCCCGTCCTCGGTGCGGAGCGGCGAGGAGCCCGCGGGCCTGGCGCGCCAGCTCGCCGGCTGGATCATCGGCCGCCCGCAGTGACTCCAGCTCCTCGAGTCGCCAGCCCAGGCGGGCGCGCCCTTCGGCCGCCGTCCGCAACCCGTCGCGGCGGACGTCGGCTTCGAGCGCGTCCGCGAGCTCGCGCCGCTCGAGCACGCCCGGGCAGCGCAGGTAATCGAGCAGATCCTCGGCGCGTGCCCCCGACTCCTCCAGCAGCGCGCACCGCGCTAGCCCGATCACGCCGCGGCCGAGCGCGGTGTGCGCGAACGGGACGCGCCGCGCGCACGCGAGCGCGACCCCGTACTCGGCGAACACGCGCTCGATCACGGGCGCGGCCGGCGACAGCGACCGGCACACGACGACGATCTCCTCGGCCGGCATCCCGGCGCGCAGCAACGCGAGCACCTCGGCCGCGATCAGTTCCGCTTCCGCGCGCTCGCCGCCGGCCTCGAGCAGCCGTACGGCGGCGCCCGACGGCACCCGGCCCGCGCCCGGCTCGAACAGCCAGCGCTCCAGGTGGTGCAGAGCGGTCCGCGCTGCCGGGTCGTAGTGCTCGTCGAGCGCCGGCAGCTCGAGCACGCGCTCGGCGAGCAGCCGCAGCTCCTCCACCGTCTCGGCGCGCGCGGTCAGGGCCGCACGCCCCGGCTCGTACGTGAGCGAGACGGTGACGTGGGCACCCGCGACCCGCGCCAGGGTCTCGATCGCGTCGCGCTGAAGCGGCGTCAGATCGTCGAACCCGTACAGGAACACGGGCTCGGGGCCCCACCGGCCCGGCTCCGCCCGCAGCGCGTCGAGCGCCCGCCAGGCGAACAGCTCCGAGTCGACCCATCCGAGCGCTTCGAGCTCGGCGGCGTAAGCCCGGTAGAGCGATCCGACTTCCCGCGCGTACGGGGCTCTGCGCTCGTCACCGGCAGCCCACGCGCCCAGCGCCTGGGCGAAGCGCTCCGGCGTCACGAGCGCCCGCTGGAGCTCGCCGATCAGGTTGCCCGCGGCGGCGATGAAGCCGGGGGTGTAAGCGGAGCGGCCGAGCGTCTCGAGTCGCGCCGCGCGGACGGCCCGCCGCAATACGCGCTCGCGCTGCAACGCCGACAGGCGCCGAGCGCCGTAGCCGGCCCGGGCCGCGATCTCCGCCGCAAGGCCGGCGAACGTCCGCACCGAACCGAGCACCGCGCCCTGGGCGGCGAGCTCGCGCGCATAGTGCTCGGCATCCGGCGCGGTCGGGACCACGAGCACCGCGCCGCGATGCGCGGCGGCCGCGTAGGCCGCGAGCACCTCGCCGGCCTTGGCCGAGTTGGCGGGTCCGAGCACGAGCGTCAGCGGCATCGGACCTGATGATGGCGAGCGCACCCGACACGATCAGCTGGTCCGGGGGCGCACGTGCCCCGGACGGGGGGCACACGCGCCCCGACGGGGGGCACACGCGCCCCG
>Ga0187766_10002003_pt1 | contig 12030 bp, 8 predicted proteins | sample 0216_QUI02_MP05__4_FD_132971 | JGI IMG/M metagenome (GOLD analysis project Ga0187766, IMG submission 132971) | Tropical peat soil microbial communities from peatlands in Department of Meta, Colombia - 0216_QUI02_MP05_20_MG | ecosystem: Environmental > Terrestrial > Soil > Wetlands > Peat ... | reverse complement strand
GGATGCGCGGATCCCGGCGCTGCGCGCGGCCGCGACGCGCCACGCCGACGCCGCGTTGCCCGCGGTCACCGGCCAGTACTACGAGGGCGGGCACTGGCTCGGGACCTTTGCCGTGTACCTCACCAGCCGCGCCGGGATAGAGCCTTAGAGCGCAGCCTGGTCCTTACGGCTTCGCCGGGGTGAACAACAAGTCCTGATAGTCGTAGCTGAAGTCCGCGATCGGCGAGACCGGCTTCATCGTCACGCGCTCGACCTTGCCGTCGGCGTTCAGACTGAAGGTCACGTACGGCGGCTCGATGGTCTTGTCGTCGAGGCGGGCGACGAAAGTATCGTACTGATAGTGCTCGAGCGTGCCGTTCATGCGCGGCGTCGACTTGAAGTCGATGGTCAGCTTGCCGTCCCTGGGCGCGACCTCGATGTTGCCGTACCAGGGATCGGAGTAGGTTCCCGCATAACCCGCGAGCGGCAGCGATGGCCCGACGGCGGCCGGCCTGGCGGCCGCGGTCCTGAGTGCCGCGAGCGCCTCGGACACGCGCTGCTGCTTGAGCGCCCGGTAGCGCGCCACCCAGTCGACGTGCGGCCGGCCGAGATAGTGATCGAGCAGCTCGTACATGAGCCCGCGGATGATCTCGCCGTCCTCGCTGTTGATCTCGATCGAGAAGCCGACGTGCCGGTCCGGAATCAGCACCACGGCCGTGAGGAACCCGAACACCGCGCCGCCGTGCCACACGATCTTCGTGCCGGCGTAGTCACTGATGTCCCAGCCGAGCGCATAGGTGTTGAACATGGGCTGAGTCGGCTTGAGAGGCTCGGGCAGCTCGGGCACCGGCTGCAGCACCATCGGCTTCCACATCTGCCGGTGCGCGTCCTCCGAGAACAGCCTGCCGGAGTGGCCCGGCAGCTCGCCGTGGCCGAGCTGGATGAGGAGCCAGCGCGCCATGTCGTTGGCGCTCACGGTGAGCCCGCCGGCGGGCGCGCCGTTGCGGCCGAGCTCGTCGCGCTCGTCGAGCCGCTCCTGGGTGCCCGCGCCGCGCAGCCCGCCGTCCATGCGAGCGTGCGGATAAGCGCGATCCGCGGTGGCAAAACGCGCCGGCTCGTCCGCGGTCGAATGCAGCATGCCGGCGGGTTTCAACAGCTGCTCGGCGGTGAATTTCTCCCAGGTTTGCCCGGTCACCGCCTCGATCAGCTGGCCCGCCACCATGTAGAGCACGTTGTCGTAGGCGAAGCCGTAGCGAAAACTGCTCGCGGGTTTCAGGTATCTCAGGCGCCGTACCGACTCCGCACGCGTGAGGTTGGTGCGCGGCACGAACAGCAGGTCGCCTTCCCCCAATCCCAGGCCGCTCCTGTGCACCAGCAGGTCGCGGATCGTGATCTCGCGCGTGACCCAGGGATCGTACATCTCGAACCCCGGCAGACGGTCGGTGACGCGGTCGTCCCAGCCGATCCTGCCCTGATCGACCAGGATCGCGAGATCGGCCACCGTGAAGGCCTTGCCGGTCGAGCCGGTCGGGAAGATCGTGTCGGCATCGACGCGCGCAGCCTCGCCGAGCGCGCGCACGCCGAAACCCTGCGCAAAGGTCACCTGGCCGTTCTCGACGATGGCGATCGCCATCCCCGGCACGCCGACAGCCGCGCGTGCGCTCTCGGCGCGGTGCGCGAAGTTCCCGGGTGGCGCGGCGTGCGCGACTGCGAGGGCGCTGCTAAGCGCGACGGCGGCAATGGCTCTGATGGCGTTCATGCGACCCCCTGCGGTACCAGCTTGCGGCTCACGAGGCGGTAGATTCCGATGGTGAAGAGCGGCAATACGAAGACCAGCAGCACCACGTAGGCAAGCAGCCGATAGCCCCGCGCGATCAGCGTCACGAGGCCGAAGCGCTCGGCGAGCAGCATGCAGAAGATGAGCGTCACGAGCGCGATCGCGAGCCGCGGCGCGCGCCCGAGCTCCGCGTGGCGGCGGCGGCGCCAGGCGAGGCCGATGCGCTCGTTGATCGCGTGCACGAAGCCCGTGCCGCTCTCGAGCAGCGCCGCGAAGATCATCAGCTGGAAGAGATAGCGGAACACCGGGAGGTCGAGCCGCTGCAGCAGATAGTCGGACGGCAGCGTGGCGCCGGCGATCTGCGGGTAGTAGGCCATCATGCAGCTGAAGAACATGAGCGCCGGCAGCATCGCGAGGGGACCTGCGACGATGCCGGCGATCACCGCGTCGCGGTTGCTGGCGAGATGCCGCAGCACCGGCAGGATGACGACGGCGCCGATGACGTTGTAGCCCGCGTACTCGACGCCTCCCCTCACCCAGCCGTGCATCGGAGCCGGGCGGCCGAACCCCTCGGCAATCTGCCCGCCGAAGTGAGTGAGCGAAAACAACACGAACAGCACGTACACGCCATAAAGCAGAAACGAGACGTAGGTGAAGAGCCGCTCGACCGAGGCGTTGCCGTAGGCGGTCACGAGCGCAATGGCCGCCATCAGCACGATGGTGCCGACGATCGTCGGGGCGCCGAGGGTCGCGGCGCCAATCGCCCCGGCAGCCGCGCCGAATACCGCGAGCGCCACAACCACGAACACCACGTACGCCACCTCGAACGCGATCCAGCCCGGGCCCAGCAGCGCGCGGATGAACGTGCGGTAGTCGAGCGCGCCGCTGGCGCGCGAGAACAGGAAGGTCGTGACGCAGATCGCGCTCCAGATCAGCATCGCGAGCGCCATCGCGGCGATGCCGCCCCACGGGCCGCTCGGCAGGAAGAACTCGGCGAGCTCCCGCCCGGTGGCGTAGCCGCCGCCGATCACCACCGCCTTATAGGCCAGGCCGGGAAGCAGCCGCCGCTGAAACCACGTGGACACCGGGACGGCCGCTGCGCTCAGACCGGGTGTGCCGGGCCGGAGTGACTCAGGCCGCGCGCGCGGCCGCGCCGCCCCAGACGGCGTCGTCGCACCAGATCTTGCCGCGGGCGTAGCGCACCGCGGGCGTGCGGTCGCGCGCCAGGAAGGTCGGTCCGTCGAGATCGACGACGTCGCACAGCTGGCCGAGCACGAACGCCGGCGCCATCGCGAGGCTCGAGCCCATCATGTTGCCCACCATGACGTCGAGCCCGGCTCGGCGCGCTTCGTGCGCCATCCGTAAGCCTTCGGTGAGCCCGCCGCACTTGTCGAGCTTGATGTTGACGGTATCGAAGCGTCCGAGGAGCCCGGCGATGTCGTTGAGACCGAGCGCGCTCTCGTCCGCCGCGATCGGAATGGGCGAAGAGAAGTCGTCGAGATCTGCCTCGTGCCCGCGCGCCAGCGGCTGCTCGAGCAGCTCCACCCGCGCTTCGTCGAGGATCGCGACCAGCCGTGCGAGCTGGCCGATCGCGTAGGCCTGGTTGGCGTCGACTCCCAGCCACACCTCCGGCCGTGCGGCCCGCACCGCCGCCACGCGCCGCGCATCGAGCTCGAGGTCGCCCGTGAGCTTGAGCTTGAGCGCCCGCGCCTCGGCGTAGCGGCGTGCGCCGGCGGCCATAACCTCGGGCGCGTCGGCGCCGAGCGTGAATGTCGTCGTCAGCTCCTTCGGACTGCTCAGCCCCGCGAGCGCCCATACCGGACGTCCGGCGCGCTGCGCATCGAGCTCCCAGAGTGCGCAGTCGAGCGCATTGCGCGCGCCGCCGGCCGGCAGCAGCCGCTGCAGCGCGTCGCGGTCGATGCCGCGCTCGATGACGCTGCGATGCGCCTCGATCGCCGCCAGCATCTGCGGCACGCCGTCCTCGAGATAGAAGACGCCGCAGGCCTCGCCGCGGCCGCGGTGCGCGCCGTCGTCGAGCGTCACGACCACTGCGTCCTGGTGCTCGAACACCCGGCCGGCGATGCGGAACGGCGCCGAGAAGGCCAGCTTCTCGACCACGACCGTGAGGCGCAGCGCGCTCATCAGTAGTCGGTCCCGACGACGAGCAGTTTGCAGACCAGCGCCACCCACAGCACGAGCACCGACGAGAGCGCGAGCACGATGCTCCAGGTCTTCGCCGGCCAGCGTCGCTGCCCGCGCCACACCGCTGTCAGGTTCCACAGCATCGCCGCCAGGCCGCCGATGAAGGCCACGATGGAGAGCAGCTGCGCCAGTACCAGCAGCGGATCGAGGCGGCCGCCGAGCGTGCCGGTGTCCTTGAGGATGAGCATGATGAACAGTCCCCAGATCCCGAGCGCGCCGACGATCGCCAGCGCGCCGATGCGGCTGCCGAGATACGCGCGCCGCGAGCCCGGATCGAGCGCCAGCGGCGCATGGCAACGGCGGCGGACGATCGCGGCGACCGGCCATACCAGCACCGTGAGCAGCAGCGCGGCGAAGCTCGCCATGAAGAGCGGCATCAGCCAGCTGCTGCTCGAATACCACGGCGCGCGGTCGAACACCATGAAGGGCGAGAGGAAATCGAAGCTGAAGCGCACCGGCCTGCCGTCGACGACCTTGGCGGCGGCGCGGTCGTGCCCGTTGACGTCCTGCCAGACGAAGGGTGCGACCTCGACCCAGTGCCGGGGCTTGGCGTTCGGTCCGGGGAAGGGCAGCACCAGCTCGCCCTTCTTGTTGGCCCCCACTTTGGTCTGCCCGATGAATCCGAGCGCGACCAGGAAGTTGGTATCGGCCCGGCGCGAGACGTCCCACGCGCCGCTCATCAGCGCCGAGTGCGCGGTCTGGGTCGCGGCATCGACCTGCGCGGTCACCGCATGCGGCACGGCGGCCGGCAGGTAGCGGTCGGCAAAGTCCTGGAACAGCTGGCTGCGCAGCGTCTGCACCGCCCCCTCCCTGCCCGGGCTGCTGAAGGAGGCGTACAGGCCGGTCTTATCCTTGAGGAACAGATGCAGCGAGGTGTGGAAAAACTCGGTATCGCCGAGGTGTGCGATCACCTCGCGGCCGTTGATGTTGGTCTCGAAGAAGCCGAGCTCCATGCGGTTGAGCGGCCCGAGGCCGTCGGCGTAGGGACTGTTGTGCATCAGCTCCGCGCTCGCGGCGCTCAGGATCCGGGTGCCGTGATATTCCCCGTCCTGCAGGTGCGCGATCATGAAGTGCGCCATGTCGTCCGCGGACGCGGACATCGAGCCCGCGGGTCGCGGACCGACGTACTCGAAGGGCTCGGCCTCCCCCGAGCCGAGACGATAGCCCCTGGCCATGAACGGCTCGAGCGCGGCCGGCAGCGGCTGACGGAAGCTCGAGTGCGTCATGTCGAGCGGCTGGAAGATATGCTTCTCGAGGTAGGCGTCGAAGGGCTCGCCGGAGACGCGCTCGACGATGTAGCCCGCGAGCGAGGCGCCGTAGTTGGAGTAGGCGGGTGTGGAGCCCGGCGGGAAGATGCGCGCCGGCACCTTGGCCTTCAGCATCTCCTCGAAGGTCGGCAGATTGTTGCTCAGGGAGATGACGCCCTTGGCGTGCTCCTCGAAGCCCGCCGTGTGCTGCAGCAGCTCGCGCATGGTGATCGGCTTGCCGGCGAGGCCGGTCACCTGGTAGTCGAGATACTTATTGATGTCGGCGTCGAGATCGATCTTGCCGGCTTCCACCTGCTGCATGACCGCGGTCCAGACGATGAGCTTCGACACCGAGCCAGGGCGGAACATCGTCACCCTGGGATCGACCGGCGTGCGTTTCTCGACGTCCGCGAAGCCAAAGCCGCGCTCGGTGACCACCTCGCCGTCCCTGACGATCGCGACCTCGGCGCCGGCGATGTCGCCGGTCGCGAGCGCATACGGCAGGTAGCCGTCGAGCCACGCGTTGGCGTCCGCGGCGGTGAGCGGGGCAGCGGCGGCCGTGGCCGGCGCCGCAGGTACGGGCGCTGCGCTCGGCGGCGCGCCGGCCGCCGAAGGGCTGCTCGCCCCCCAGGCAAGCCCCGCGGCGAACAGGGCCAGCGCCAAGGTGAGCAGCAGGGCCACGGCCGCCGGTAGCAGAGCCATCCTGAGGCGTGCCGAGGCGCGCGGAAGCTGGACGTTCATGACTAGATCCTTCTGGTCGAGGTCGAGTGCTACTTCAGGCATGAGTCGATGAGCCTTTCAAATTCCGGCCCGGGACGCATGGGATCCGCAGCGGGCAGGCCGAGCCGCGCGCTTTCGCGTGCCAGCAGCTCACGGGCCGCAGCTGGTTCGAGCTGCGAGGTATTGAGACAGATTCCGGCGCAGCGGATCGCCGGGTTGGTCCGCCGCCCGAGCCGCACGTTGAGATCGATCGTCTCGGCGATGCTCGGCAGCGGATAGTCCGGGTAGCCGAGCACACGCTCGCGCCCGGGATGGTGGCAGACGACGAATACGTCGGGCTGGCTGCCGTGCAGGAGGCCGAGAGCCACGCCCGCATACCCGGGATGCGACAGCGAGCCCTGTCCTTCGATGACGTCCCAGTGATCGGGCGCGGCATCGGGGGTGAGGATTTCCGCGGCTCCCGCCTCGAAATCCGCGACCACGGCATCCATCGGCATACCGCCGCCGGCTATCAGGATCCCGGTCTGGCCGGTCGCGCGGAAGTCGACGTCGCGGCCGCGCGCGGCCAAGGCGCGCGTGATGGAGAGCGCCGAGTATTTCTTGCCGAGCGCACAGTCGGTGCCGACGGTGAGGAGACGCTTGCCCGAGCGCTTGCGGCCCGTGGCGACCGGAATGTCAGGCGGCGGAACGCGCACGTCGATGAGCCTGCGGCCACAGCGGGCCGCGGCCGCCGCGAGACGCGGCACGTCGGCGAGCCTGGCGTGCAGGCCGCTGACGATATCGAGCCCCGCCTCGAGCGCCTCGATGAGCAGCGGCACCCAGCGATCGCCGATCATCCCACCGATGGGCGCCACACCGATGACGAGGCCGCGCGCGCCGCGCGCGCGGGCCGCAGCGGGCGCGAGGCGCGGCAGCCCGGTCGAGACCGTGGCCTCGGCGCACGCCCACTCGCCGACGCAGCGCTCGGGGATCCAGTCCCGCAATCCGAACGCCGTCTTGGCGAAGGCCGGCTCCGTCGCATCGCCGAGAAACAGCAGATACGGGTACGGCAGCTGCGCGGATTCTGCCGCAGCCGCCCCCCGAGCCGGGCCCGAGGTGCGCTCGATCACGGTGGCACCGACTGACAGCGAGCCGCCCGTCAGAACCTGACGGTCGCCGTCGCGCCGAGAGTGAGCGGCGTTACGTAGTTGAGCGCGCCCCCGTAGTTCGGAGTACCGGCGTTGCTGTAGTAAGCGACGCCCCGGATATCGCCCAGGTTCTTGCAGTACAGCTCGAACGCCCAGCGACCGTTCTCGAGCCCGGCGCGCAAGTTGACGGTGCTGTAGCTCGGCAGCTCGGGGCGCGGCTCCGGCGCCAAGGCGCCCCCGCCGACGGGAAGGGCGGAGAAATCGTTGAAGCGCGGGCCGAGGTAGCTCCAGGTCACCCCGGCGAACGCGTTGTAATCGCCGAACGCACGCCAGGTGTAGGCTCCGTCGAGCGACCAGCTCCATCTCGGCACGAACGGCAGCGGATCGCCGTCGTTGCCGCCGGCAGCGGTCGCCGTTGACGTCAGGTAGGCATCGACGTACGCGCCGGTGAGAGTGAAGGTCAGGCCGGTGGCGGGCGTCAGGCCGAACGTCCACTCGAGACCCTCGGTGCGCGCAGTGCCGCCGTTGGCGTTGATGCCGAACGGAGGCTGACCGGCCACCAGAATCTCTTCGAACAGCTGAATCTTCTTCCAGTCGACGAGGAATGCGGCGACATCGACGGACAGAGTCCTGTCGAGCAGGTCCGTGCGTACGCCGAGCTCGTAGTTGGTCGTTTGATCGGAGCCGTAGGTTCTCGGCACGCTGGGTGGCGCATTGAGCGGCAGGTCATTCGGCCCACCCGCCCGATAGCCTGTCGCTATGCGACCGTACACCAGGGTGTCTTTGCTCACGTGCCAGCGCGGCGCAATCGAGTAGGTGAAGTCGGTGTCGCTCGAGTCGCCGGAGGTCAGCTGCTGAGGCGTACCCTGGAGCGTGGGCAGCACGCCGGTGACGACCTCGCTGGCGGACTGCTTGTTCTCGGACCAGCGGCCGCCGACGGCCAGGTCCCACTGCGGGCTGAAGTGGTAGGTGAACTGCGCAAAAGCCGCCGACTCGCGGTACACGGAGTCCAGCGATGCGTACTCGAGCGCCGGACCGCCCAGGGCTGCCGGCAGAGGAACGAATACCAGCGTCGGGATGTAGAAGAGCGGCAGCGCCTGGTCGAGCGTCGAGGACTCGTGCGTGTAGAACGCTCCCACCTGCCACTCGAGGGTCTCGCCGGCAGCAGAGGCCAGACGAAACTCCTGGGTCCACTTCTTGATGTCGGTGGCCTGGCTCTCGCCGAGGCCGGCCACGGCGGTTGCTCCGGCAGGGGGGACCGCGACGAAGGGCAAGAGCGTCGTCACGACATTGCCGAACGTACCGGTCGCGCCGGTCCCGGGCGCGGCTGCGATCGAAGTTGCATCGGAGAACCCGCTCTGGTCCGTGGTCCCGTAGCTGGTGATCGAGGTGAAGGTCCCCCAGCCTATGTTCCAGTTGAGCGTGCCGCTGTAGATGCGGTACTTGAAGTTGTTGGGCTCGTTGATGAAGCGTTGCTGATTGAGATCACCGTTCTGCGGCTGCAGCTGGTTGGCCGGCGGCGTGAGCTCGAGGTTCGTCGCTCCGACCACATCGGTGCTGGGCGACCCGTCCGTGTGCAGGTTCTGCCCGAAGACGTTCAGGCGTAGCGAGAGGTTGCCGGTGAAGTTGACCAGCAGCGCGGCATGCAGGCCGTCGCGATAGCCATGATTGACGTCCTTCTCCCCGAGCGACGGATCGTTGATGTAGCCGGGTAAGGTCTCGTAGTAGCCGCTGAGGCGAAAAGCGGCGCTGCCGCCGATCGGCAGATTGATCATGCCCTTGCCGGACCCGGCGCTCTCACCGTGCGCGACATTTTCACCCCCCGCCTGCACTGCCGCGGCAAACTTCGCCGGATCGGGGGGGTTGGTCACGTACTTGAGGAGTCCGCCCTCGCTGCCCGCGCCGTACAGGGTTCCCTGGGGCCCACGCAACACCTCGACGCGCTGCAGGTCCCAGGTGTCGAAGTCGCCGCTGAAACCAAAACCGTTGGCGAGCGCGTTGCTGGAGCCGAAGGGCGTGTCGTCGATGTAGGTGGTCACGGTCGAGCCGACCCCGCCCGCGTCCTGGCCGCGCAGGGTGAGCCGGGTGGTGCCGGGCTCGACCTCGGTCAGCGACAGCCCGGGCACTTTGGCTTTGAGGTCATCGAGACTGACGAGCTGCTGCTTCTCCAGGTCTTCGCTGGTGATCGCCGTCACCCCCATCGGCACGTCGTGCAGTTTCTCCGCGCGCTTCTGCGCGGTGACCACGATCTCCTGCAGGGCAGCCGCCGCCGGCTGATTTTCCGCGGCCTGGTCGGCCTGCGCGGCCGGTAGCGCGGCGATGGGGGCGAGCGCGAGCGAAACGAACGCTGAGACGCGTGATGAGCGGAGCATGAGTTGCATCCCCTGTGCAAGTTTTATCCAATATGACAACATTATTTCTGATTTGGCAAATTATTTTCCGGATCAGCCAGCACGGTTAGTATTGCCACCATGCCTTCCAGGTCCACACCCCACCGATCCGAGGCGGCGGGGCCGACGGATCGGCCCGCAGCGGACCAGCGCGTCGCCAACCCGGGCGCCGCGCTCAAGGCCCTGCGCCGCAAGCGTGGCTGGACGCTCGCCGACGTCAGCAAGCGCACCGGGCTGCCGGCTTCCACGCTGTCGAAGATCGAGAACGACAGGATGTCGCCGACCTTCGACAAGCTGGCGCGCATCAGCACCGGATTGCAGATCGACATCGCGACGCTGTTCGGCGGCGACGCCGGCGCGGACGCGCAGCCGGCCGCGACCGCCCGGCGCTGCATCGTGCGCGCGGGCGAAGGCAAGGCCATCGAGACGAAGAACTACTCGCACCTCTACCCGGCGTGGGACCTGCTCAACAAGCGCATCATTCCCATCGTGGCCGAGCTGCACGCGCGCAGCCTCGAGGAGTTCGGCGAGCTGATCCGCCATCCCGGCGAGGAATACGCCTACGTGCTCGAGGGCGAGGTCGACCTCTACACCAGCGTGTACGCGCCGGTGCGTCTCAAGGCCGGAGATTCCATCTATTTCGACAGCGGCATGGGCCATGCCTACATCGCCGCCGGCGAGGGACCGTGCCGGGTGCTGTCGCTGTGCTCGGCGCCGGAGACGCAGCTGATCGCGGCGACGGCCGGACGGCCGCGCGCTGAGGAAGCACGCCGCTCCGCCGCGCCGGCCCGCAGGCGCCGGCACCGCTGAGCGGCCCGCAACCCGAGGCAGCGACTACCACCCGTGAGGACTTCTGCCATGCCCCATCTGTCGCCGGGCGCCCGCGTGGCGTGCGCCCTCCTGCCCGCTTTGGTGCTCGCACTGCCTGCATTCGGCGCCGATCCCGGCACACAGCGCATCGAGCGGATCCTGGCGCAGACGGCGCTCATCGACGGGCACAACGATCTGCCGTGGGAGATCCGCAGCCGCTTCGCCGGCGATCTCGACAAGCTCGATCTGAGCCGCGCCACCCTGGGGCTGCCCGCGCCCGAGGGCAGCCCGCCATTGATGACCGACATTCCGCGCCTCAGGGCCGGCCATGTCGGCGCACAGTTCTGGTCGGTCTACATCCCGGTCGAAGTGCAGGGGCCCGCTGCGGTGCAGATGACGATCGAGCAGATCGACATCGTGAAGCAGATGTGCGAGCGCTACCCGCGCGACCTCGCCATGGCCTATACGGCGGCGGACATCGTGCGGCTGCACAGGTCCGGCCGGATCGCCTCCCTCATCGGCGTCGAGGGCGGCCATCAGATCAACAACTCGCTCGCGGCATTGCGCGCCTATTACGACCTCGGCGTGCGTTACATGACGCTCACGCACGCAACCAACACCGCCTGGGCCGATTCGGCAACCGACAACCCGGCGCATCATGGGCTCACGGCTTTCGGCCGGGAGGTGGTGCGCGAGATGAACCGCTTAGGTGTGCTGGCCGACCTGTCGCACGTGTCGGCCGACACCATGCGCGCGGTGCTCGCGGTGAGCGAGGCGCCGGTGATCTATTCGCATTCGTCCGCGCGCGCGCTGGTCGATCACCCGCGCAACGCCCCGGACGATGTGCTGAAGCTGGTCGCGGCCAACGGCGGCGTAGTCATGGTCAACTTCTACCCGGGCTATGTCTCCGAGGCGCGGCGCCGCTGGGACGCCGACCGGGCGGCCGAGCAGGCTCGCTACAACGCTCCGCCGCTCGGCGGTCTATACATCGGTCAGCCTGAGCGCGCCAGGGCGGCGCTCGCCGAGTGGGAACGCGCTCATCCGAAGCCCGCGGTGGGCATCGGCGATGTAGCGGATCACATCGAGCACGTGAGGAAGATCGCCGGCGTCGATCAGGTCGGCCTGGGATCGGATTTCGACGGCATTCCCGATGGGCCCGCGGGGCTCGATAGCGTCGACAAGTACCCCGCGCTCCTCGCCGAGCTCGCCCGCCGCGGCTGGAGCGACGCCGATCTCGCCAGGGTCGCGGGCGGCAACCTGCTGCGCGCGCTCGCGAAGGCGGAAGAAGTGAGCGCGCGGCTGCGCACGACGCGCGGGCCCTCGACGGCGACGATCACGCAGCTGGACGGACCGCAAGCGACCGCGCACTAGTTCATGGGGCGAAATCGCAGGAAGCGATTTCGCCGGACATTACTTCGTTGACCGCCGGCAAAAAGCGGGGCGCGATGCGCATCGCCCCGATTACTTCAGCAGCCGAGCACTCCGTAGCAAGGATTGCGCACGGGTTTTTGCCGGCTGCGCACGAGCGCTAGGGCAAGGTCCTGAGATACTCGTACGCCTGACGCGCGGCGTCGAGCTGGCTCATCCGCGTGAAGGGTCCCTCCTGCTCGGCGAAGTAGTGCTTGAGGCCGGCCTTCTCGGCGGCGGCGAGGATTGGCCGGTAGTCGATCATGCCGTGTCCGAGCTCGGCACCCGGATGCGCCGGCGCATCGGGCGGTCGCGGCCCGTCGGGCGTGGGAAGAAAGTCCTTCACGTGGATCATCGGGAAGCGATGCGGG
>Ga0187766_10002002_pt1 | contig 12042 bp, 9 predicted proteins | sample 0216_QUI02_MP05__4_FD_132971 | JGI IMG/M metagenome (GOLD analysis project Ga0187766, IMG submission 132971) | Tropical peat soil microbial communities from peatlands in Department of Meta, Colombia - 0216_QUI02_MP05_20_MG | ecosystem: Environmental > Terrestrial > Soil > Wetlands > Peat ... | reverse complement strand
AGAAGCGCGGGAGGTTGAGTTGCAGCGCGAGCACGACCGCAGACAGCGTCACGATGGAGGCGGTGAGCATCAGCCAACCTGCAGACCACCCGACGATACGGCTGCCGAGCTGCTTCGACCAGTTATATACCGATCCTGCGATGGGGTACTTGGCGGCGAGCTCCATGAAGCACAGTGCGACCGCGAGCTGGCCGACGAGCACCATCGGCCAGGACCAGAGGTAAGCCGGCCCCGCCGTACCGAAACCAAAGTAAAACAGCTGGAAGGTGCCGGTGAGGATCGAGATATAGCTGACCCCGGCGGCAAAACTGCCAAACCTCCCGATACCGCGATCGAGCGATTCCTTGTATCCGAAATGCTCCATGCCGCTGTCGGTCCGAGCGGTATCGGCGTCTTTAGCCATTCGCGTGTCCCCCTGTGACTCGAATCGGGTGGCCTTCGCTGCGCAGTCTCGGGCCGATGGAGATCAACCGCCCGTTTCGGGAATCTGTCAGAAGTTGACGTTCGCCATTGTAGCGGTCAAGCCCAAGCGGCGTCGGTGCACACCACCCGGTTGTGGCAGCGCAGCAGCGCCGCCGCCCGCGCCGCTGCCGGCGTGTCAGCCGAGCGTGGCAACGCGATGCATAAGGACACACCGAAATGGCGGCCGTGATGCCGTTCAGGGTAGACTGCGCGCCCGCCACGTACCCGCGGTGGGAAACAACTAGGCGGCAGAAGCAATTCCCACGGATCTCATTGGTCGCAACGCAATGCCCTTACGGAGGACAGAACAAATGACAGGCAAAATCTTAGGAAGCGGGTTCGCCGCGCTGGTTTTGATGTTTGGCGGCTCCGCAGCGATGGCACAAGCCACCTCGCAGGCCGCGGCCAAGCCCGCTTCTTCCGCCAAGAAGCAGAACATCGATCAGGACATCAAGATGCTGCGCAAGGATGTGCGGGCAGAGAAGTCGAAGATCATGCTCGAGGCGCTTAACCTCAATGACGATCAGACCAAGAAGTTCACGGCGATCTACAACGAGTACGAAAACCAACTCGGCAAGCTCAACGACGCGCGTCTCGCCAACATCAAGGACTATGCCGCCAACTACGACAAGATGACGGACGCCAAGGCAGATGAGCTCTACAAGAACGCGTCCACCTATTACAAGAATCGCTATGACCTCCTGGCGAACTACTATGACAAGGTGCGCGCGGCGCTCGGAACAGGAACCGCCGCCCGCTTCGTGCAGGTCGAGGCCACGCTTCTCAACATCATTGATCTGCAGATTCAGGCGAACTTGCCGCTCGTTTGGACGCCGACTAGCGGCGGCTGAGCACATTACGGAGGACAGAACAAATGACGGGTAAATTCATTGGCAGCGGCCTCGCCGCGTTGGTTTTGACGTTGGCTGGCTCCGCGGCGCTGGCCCAGGCCACTTCGCAGGCCACTGCGGCGCCGGCGGCGAAAACAAGCGCGACCCAGGAGAGTCTCAACCTCGACAACGACATCAAGCTGCTGCGCAAGAACGTGCGGCAGGAGAAGTCCAAGTTGATGCTGCAGGCGCTCCAGCTCGATTCCGATCAGACGGCTAAGTTCCTGCCGATCTACAAGGAATACACCGGCAAGCTGACCGCGCTCAACGATCTGCGCGAGGCGAACATTCGTGAGTACGCGGCGAACTACAGCACGATGACCGACAACAAGGCGGATGAGCTCGTGAATCAGGCGATCTCGTACTACAAGAAGCGCGCCGGCCTTCTCGACACCTACTACGGCAAGGTGAGGGGTGCACTCGGGTCCGGGGTTGCCGCCCGCTTTGCGCAAACTGAAACGCTGCTCAACAACGTTGTCGACTTGCAGATCCAGTCGAACCTGCCACTTATCAAGGCAAAGTAAGCGGATCGGGATCGGGCGCTTCGCGCTCGATCCTTCTCCCTAGAGGTGCCGCGGCGGCCATTTCGGCCGCCGCGGCCAGGCTCGATCTCCGCGGCACCTGACGGGCGCGCCACGCGCGCGGCGGATGTCGCATCCGTACAAGCGGTTGGGCGCGCACGTGCAGGTCGCCCCTGCGCCTCGCGGAGCATGATGCCGGCCCACTCGCACTCCCGAGCGGCAATCTAATCCGATGCAGCGCTTCTCGGTATTTTCGCTCCTGCGTGGCGGCCTGACGGGGCAGCGCTACTGGCCCGAGCAGTGGCGCAGTCCCGAGCCCAAGAGCGCCTACGATGTGCTGATTGTAGGCGGGGGCGGTCACGGACTCGGCACGGCCTACTATCTCGCGAGCGAGCACCGCGTCGGCAGCGTCGCGGTGCTCGAAAAAGGCTGGATCGGCGGCGGCAATACGGGCCGCAACACGACGATCATCCGTTCGAACTACCTCTTCGACGAGAGCGCCGCGCTCTACGACCACGCGCTCAAGCTCTGGGAGAACCTGAGCCACGTCCTCAACTACAACGTCATGTTCTCAGCGCGCGGCGTCATGATGCTCGCGCATACCGTGCACGACATGCAGGTATCGAAGCGCCACGTGCACGCGAATCGCGTCAACGGCGTCGACAACGAATGGCTCACGCCCGAGGAAGCGAAGGCGTTCTGTCCGCCGCTGAACATCGGCGACATTCGCTATCCCGTGCTCGGCGCAGCACTGCAGCGCCGCGGTGGCACGGCGCGCCACGACGCCATCGCCTGGGGCTATGCGCGCGCCGCAGACGCGCTCGGGGTCGACATCATCGAGAACTGCGAAGTGACCGGGTTCCTGCGTGCGTCGGACGGTGCGGTCACAGGGGTCGAGACGACGCGCGGTCCGATCCGCGCCCGCCGCATCGGTGTCGTGGCCGCGGGCCATACGAGCGTCATCCTCAAGATGGCCGGGGTCGATCTGCCGCTCGAGAGCTATCCGCTGCAGGCGCTCGTCTCCGAGCCCGTGAAGCCGGTGTTTCCCTGCGTCGTCATGTCGAACACCATCCACGCCTACATCAGCCAATCCGACAAGGGGGAGCTCGTGATCGGCGCGGGCACCGATGCCTACACCTCCTATACGCAGCGCGGCGGACTCCACGTTCCCAGTCACACGCTGGAGGCGATCTGCGAGCTCTTCCCGATGTTTCGGCGGTTGCGGATGCTGCGTAACTGGGGCGGGATCGTCGATGTGACGCCGGACCGCTCGCCGATCATTGGCAAGACCGCGGTGCCTGGTCTGTACGTCAACTGCGGCTGGGGAACCGGGGGCTTCAAGGCCACGCCGGGCTCGGCGCACGTCTTCGCCTGGACGATTGCCCGTGACGAGCCGCACCCGATCAATGCGCCCTTCACGCTCGAGCGCTTCCGCGATGGCCGTCTGATCGATGAGGCAGCGGCCGCAGCGGTCGCACACTGAACGGCGATGCTCCTCATCAACTGCCCATATTGCGGTGAGCGTCCGGAGCTCGAGTTCGTCTACGGAGGCCAGGCGCATATCGCCCGTCCGCGCGAACCCTCGAAGACCGACATCGAAACCTGGGCGAACTACCTCTACCGCCGTGACAACACCCGCGGCGTGCACGCCGAACGCTGGCGTCACACCCACGGCTGCGCGCGCTTCTTCAACGCGCTGCGCGACACGACCACCGATCAGTTTCTCGCCACCTACAAGATCGGCGAGCGCGCAGCGGTCAAGCCCGAAGGGGGTCCCCCATGATGGAGGGGCTGCGCACGGCCGCGAGCGGACGCATCGAGCGCACGCAGAGCATCGATTTCACTTTCGATGGGCGCTCCTATAGCGGCTACCTGGGCGATACCCTCGCCTCCGCCCTCCTCGCTCAGGGCGTGCACCTCATGGGCCGCTCCTTCAAGTATCACCGCCCGCGAGGGGTACTTGCGGCCGGTGCCGCGGAGCCGAATGCGCTCGTCACGGTGCGTCGCGACCTCGCGCGCTGCACGCCGAATCTGCGCGCAACACAGGTGGAACTCTACGAGGGACTCGCCGCCGAGAGTCAGAACCGCTGGCCCAGTCTGCGCTTCGACCTCGGCGCCCTCAACGATCTCATCGCGCCCTTCATTCCGGCCGGCTTTTACTACAAGACCTTCATGTGGCCGCGCTGGGCATGGAAATCAATTTACGAGCCGCGCATCCGCGCCGCCGCGGGACTCGGCCGTGCGCCGAGCAAGGCGGATCCTGACCGCTACGCGACGCGCTATGCGCATTGCGATGTGCTCGTCGTCGGCGCGGGACCTGCGGGCATCGCGGCAGCCGTGGCGGCCGCCGGCACGGGCGCGCGGGTGCTCCTTTGCGACGAGCAGAACGAGTTCGGCGGGTCACTGCTAAGCGATGACCGGCGCAGCGCGCCGCTCATCGAGGGCCGTCGCTCCTCGGAGTGGCTCGCAGCGCGGCTCGCCCAACTCGCCGCCAACCCGCGCGTCACGCTCCTGACCCGCACCACCGCCTTCGGCTACTTTGCGCACAACCTCATCGGGCTCAACGAGCGGCTCACCGATCATCTTCCTGACCCGCTCCCCGATGGTCCGCGCGAGCGCCAGTGGCAGGTGCGCGCCCGCGAGGTAGTGCTCGCGACGGGCGCGATCGAACGTCCGTTGGTTTTTCCTGGCAACGACCGTCCGGGCATCATGCTTGCGGGTGCCGCACGTACCTTTCTCAACCGCTACGCCGTTCTCCCCGGGACGCGTGCCGTGCTCGTCACGGCGACCGAGGAGGCCTACCGGGCGGCACTCGAACTCGCGGGCGCCGGCGTTTTCATCGCGCGTATCGCGGACGTACGTGCGCTCGATGACAGCCCGGGCATACAAAGTGCCCGAGCAGCGGGGATCCCGGTGCTGACGCGGGCGACGGTGATTGGCACCGAAGGTCGGCAACGGGTGCGCGCGATTCGGCTTGCGCGAATTGCGGACGATGATGCTGGCGCGGGTGGGGCGCAGCCGTGTGATCTCGTCCTGGTTTCCGGGGGCTTCACTCCGAGTGTGTCGCTTTACTCGCAATCGCGCGGCCGCTTGATCTGGGATGCAGGGCGTCAAGCGTTCCTTCCCGGCACGGCTGCCGAGCGCGTGCGCTGCGCCGGGGCGTGCCGCGCAGTCACGGAGCTCGCCGATGTGCTCGCCGATGGCGCCGCACAGGGAGCGGCCGCGGCACAGGCTGCGCGCACGCGCGGCAAGAGCGCACCTGCTGTGCTCGCCCTCGACCGTGCGAGCGAGACTTCCGCTGCCGCCGCAGACGCGATCGTCGGTGCCTTGCCGCCCGCGCCCGGAGCGCATGCGCGCGCCTTCGTCGACTTTCAGAACGACGTCACGACGAAGCATCTTGCGCTCGCGAATCGCGAGGGGTTCCGCTCGATCGAGCACGTCAAGCGCTACACAACCACGGGCATGGCGACGGATCAGGGGAAGACCTCGAACCTGAACGCACTCGGCATTGTCGCCGACAACCTCGGCAAGACGGTCCCCGAGGTGGGTTTCACGACATTTCGCATGCCCTACACGCCGGTAAGCTTCGGCGCTTTTGCCGGGGTTGCCCGCGGCGAGCTCTTCGATCCCGTACGGCGCACTCCGATGCACGAGGCGGCGGCGGCCGCGGGTGCGGTGTTCGAGGATGTAGGTCTTTGGAAGCGCGCGCGTTACTTCCCGCGCGCCGAGGAGGACATGCACGCGGCGGTGGCGCGTGAGTGCCGCGCCGTGCGCGAGGGCTGCGGGATGTTCGATGCCTCGACGCTCGGCAAGATTGAAGTGGTCGGGGCGGACGCGGTGACCTTTATGAACCGCCTCTACGTCAACGCCTGGACGACTCTTGCGGTCGGCCGTTGCCGCTACGGTGTGCTCTTGCGCGATGACGGCTTCGTGTACGACGACGGTGTGGTGGCGCGAGTGAGCGAGGAGCGCTTTCACGTCACGACCACCACCGGCGGTGCCCCGCGGGTGCTCGCGCTCATGGAGGATTACCTCCAGACCGAATGGTCGGATCTCAAGGTGTGGCTCACCTCGACCACCGAACAGTGGGCGGTGATCGCGGTGCAGGGGCCGCGCGCGCGCCGCGTCCTCGAAGGACTCGTCGATATCGACATCCGCGCCGAGACGCTCCCGCACATGGGGGCTGCCCTGGGGAGGATCTGCGGCGTGCCGATGCGGCTCTTTCGCGTGAGCTTCACGGGCGAGCTCGGCTTTGAAGTCAATGTGCCCGCAGACTTCGGCCTCCCCGTGTGGCGGGCGATTCAAGGCGCGGGCCGGTCTCATGGCATCACTCTCTACGGCACGGAAACCATGCACGTGCTGCGCGCCGAGAAGGGATACATCATCGTCGGGCAGGACACCGACGGCACGGTGACGCCGGACGATGCGGGCCTCGGCTGGGCGATCGGCAAGAACAAGGAAGACTTCGTCGGCAAACGCTCGCTCGCACGTCCCGCGATGGCTGCCCCCGACCGCCGCCAGCTCGTCGGTCTTTTCACCGTCGACCCGAAGCAGGTGCTGGACGAGGGCGCCCAGGTGCTGCCCTCGACGACCACCACCTCGCCCGCGCGCGCCATCGGCTACGTCACCTCGTCCTACCAGAGCGCGGTCCTCGGCCGCTCGATCGCGCTCGCGATGATCGCCGGGGGGCGTGCGCGCTCGGGCGAAACGCTGCGCGTTGCGGTGCCCGCGGGCGACGTGGCGGTGAAGGTCACCTCCCCCGTCTTCTACGATCCGGAAGGCAAGCGCCTGCATGGTTGATCTCGCGAACGCGCGCACTCCACCCGCGGTGAGCGCGACGCCCGCCGTGACGCCGCTCCCGCCTGCCTCGCGCTACATCCTGCGCGGGGGCCCCGAGGTGCGCGCGGCGGCCGAAAGCGCGCTCGGAGTTGGCATTCCGGCTACCGCGTGCCGCGCCGCTGTTGCCGCCGACCGGGCGGCGCTTTGGCTCGGGCCCGACGAATGGCTCCTTATCGGCCCAGCCGCCCCCGCCGAGATGATCCCGCAGCTCCTCGCCGCGCCTCTGCGCGCGCTCAACCATTCGCTCGTCGATGTCAGTCACCGCCAGAGCGCCCTCGTTGTCAGGGGTCCCGAAGCCGCGCTCCTGCTTGCTGCGGGTTGTCCGCTCGATCTCGATCCGGGCGCGTTCCCCGTCGGGATGTGCACGCGCACCATGCTCGCGAAGGCAGAAGTCGTACTCTGGCGCACGGACGCGGAAGCATTCCGCCTTGAGGTCTGGCGCTCGTTCGTCGCGTACGTCGACGAGTTTTTGCGCGAGGCGGCGCGCGGGATCAATTAAAGGCAAGGCGCCGTCGCAATTCGGAGCCCCTACGGCGCGGGCCGCGACTACACTCTCGCGGGGCGCGCCTTGTCGGCAGCGGGAGAGAGCCTCGTGAAGACGCATGTTCGGGCATTGGTCATCGGTGGCGGCGTGGTGGGCGTCAGCACGCTCTATCACCTGACGAAAAAAGGATGGCGCGACGTTGCGCTGATTGAGCGCAGCGAACTCACCGCGGGCTCCACCTGGCATGCCGCCGGCCTCCTGCCGCTCTTCAACATGAGCTACACGGTCGGCCAGCTCCATAAGTACTCCGTTGATCTCTACAAGCGTCTGCCCGAGGAAACCGGGCAGGACGTGAGCTTCCACGTCACGGGCAACCTGCGCCTCGCGACCCGCAAGGAACGCATGGACGAGTACTGGAAGTACTGCGGTACCGCCAACACCATCGGCGTGCCGTTCGAGGTGATAACGCCAAAGCGCGTCAAGGAGCTCTGGCCCCTCATCGAGCTTGGGGGGAGCGCCGACACGCCCGCAATCGTCGGGGCGCTCTATCACCCGCACGATGGGCACATCGCGCCCGCCGACCTCACCATGGCGTTGCGCAAGGGGGCAAGAAACGGCGGTGCGGAGATCTACGAGCACACTGAGGCGACCGCAATCGAGCGCACCCGCTCGGGCGAGTGGCAGGTACGTACGAACCAAGGCGAGATCACGGCGGAGCATCTCGTGTTCGCCACCGGCAACTACGCGCGTCAAACCGGGCGGCTCCTCGGGCTCAATGTCCCCGCCATTCCCGTCGAGCACCAGTACATCGTGTACGACGAGTCCGAGGAGCTGAAGAGCTACCGTAAAGCCGGCGGACGGGAGCTCGCCGTACTGCGTGAGTCCGACAAGTCGTATTACCTGCGCGAGGAGCGCATGGGTTGGATCCTCGGTCCCTACGAGCAAGGTGCCCCGGCGCGTTTCGCGGATGGTGTGCCCGATTGGTTCGGACGCAGTCTCTTCCCGGGCGATCTCGATCGGCTCGTGCCGCATGTCGAAGCGGCGACGCGCCGTGTGCCGGCGCTCGAGGACTGCGGCATCAAAGACATCGTGAACGGCCCGATTTCATATACGCCCGACGGGACTCCGCTCATCGGCCCCGCCTGGGGCGTGCGTAACGTCTGGCTGAATGAGGGTCACAGCTTCGGCATCACCGCCGCGGGCGGTGCGGGGTGGCAGCTCGCCGAATGGATCGTCGAGGGCGAACCGGGGATCGACATGCTGGCGGTGGATCCGCGGCGCTTTGGCGCCTATACGAGCAAACGCTACGTCGTGAAGAAGAACGAGGAGACTTACCGCAACGTCTTCACGATTCACTTTCCCGACGAGGAGCGCCCCGATGCGCGTCCCGCGAAGACGAGCGCGGTCTACGAGAAGCTCAACGCCAAGGGCGCGGTCTGGGGCCAGCGCTACGGCTGGGAGCGCGCCAACTGGTTCGCGCCGCCCGGTGTCGAGCGAATCGATGACTGGAGCTTCCGGCGCACCAACTATTTCGAGCACGTCGGCAACGAAGCGCGGCTGATGCGCGAGCGGGTCGGCATCATCGACCTCACCCCTTTCACCAAGCACGAGGTGACAGGCGCGCATGCCGAGGCCTGGCTCGATGGCCTGGTCGCTAATAAGGTGCCGGCGAAGATCGGGCGCATGGCGCTATCGCATGCACTTACAAGACGGGGCGGCATCCGCTCCGAGTTCACGATCACCAAGATCGCCGACGTGCATTACTACGTCGTGAGCGCGGGCGCCGGCGAGCGCTACGACAGCGACTATCTCTTCAAGGCGCTGCCGGGCGATGGCTCCGTCGGCCTGCGCAACATCACGAACGCCCGCGGCTGCTTCGTGCTCGCCGGGCCCAAATCGCGTGACGTGCTCGCGAAGCTTACCGACACGGCGCTCGACAACGCCTCCTTCCCCTGGCTCAGCGCGCAAGTTATCGAGGCGGCGCTTGCCGTCGATGTCTATGCGCTGCGCGTCAACTTCGTCGGTGCGCTCGGGTGGGAACTGCACTTTCCGATCGAGTACGCACATTCTCTTTTCGATGCGCTCTTCGATGCCGGCAAGGATTACGGCATCGGCATGGTCGGCATGCGCGCCATGGAATCGCTGCGCATGGAAAAGTCCTACCGCATGTGGGGGAGCGATCTGACACGCGACTACACGCCGCTTGAGGCGAGCCTCGATCGTTTTGTGCGCATGAAGAAGGGGGCATTCATCGGCAAGGAAGCGCTCGAGAAACAGCTCGCCGCGGGCGTCCCAAACCGCTTCGTGACGCTCGAGGTGCACGGCGTCAAGGACGCCGATCCCCTCGGCAACGAACCCCTCTTCGATAAGGGCGGGCGGATGATCGGCCGGGCGACCTCGGGCTACTACGGGCACTGCCTGCGCAAAAGCCTCGCGATCGGCTACGCCAAGGCGGAGTTTGCCGAGGTCGGCACTGAGCTCGCGATCGAGATCCTCGGCGAGCGCAAGCAGGCGACCGTGCTGCGCGAGTCGCCTTACGATCCGGATAACCTCGATCTTAGGGCCTGAGATCGCGCCTCGCGATCACGGCGGAGTCGCCGAGTAATCCGAAGCGATGCTGCCGCTCGCCAGGATGTGGCCGTCGCGCGCCGCATCGATCAGCGCCTGATAGAGCGTCGATGCGTTGGCCGGGAAATTGACCGATCCGGCCAACTTCAGCTCCTTGTCGAGTGCGTACACCGTGAACACATAGTGATGCGCGTCGGGAGCCACGCCCTGGGGCGGGCACGGGCCATCGTAGTTGGGATCCGGGAAATCGTTAGTGATCTGCGTGCCGTAGGAGCTGCCCGCAACTCCGGCGCCCTCGGGCAGCGCTCGGAGGTCTTTGGAGATGTTGTACATCCCCCAGTGCGTGAACGAGGCGGTCGTGTCGTACATCACTACGACGAAGCTTCGCGTGTGCTTCGGCACGTGTGCCCACTGCAGCTGCGGGGATTCATCGCCGCCGGCGCTGCCATCCGCCGTACAGATATTCGGCGAGGTTGGGTTCGGGTAATTGAAGTTGTAGATCATACTGTCTGGGAGGGCGCTGTTCGCCCTGAACGTCGTGCTCGTGACTTCGAGTTTTCCCTCGCCCCCCGCCCACATCGGCTCATCGGCGCTGAGACCGACACCCGTCACCGCGAGTGCCGAGACAAACGCGCTCAGCATAAGGTAGTGATTCATGACGCTTCCCCTGAGATCCGTTCGGATGACGTGAGCTTCTCTGGCCCCACTTCCTGAATGCTCGAATTGTCTCGCACCCCTGTGGTGCAGGTAATTAAAGGCTGCGACGGCCTGTCGCAATCAGGCAAGAAAGGCGTAAAATCCGGCATGTGCCACTCGAGCGGACCAAGTACGGCTTCCTGACCCTGCCGCGGTATTCGATGATCGCGCTCGCCAACGCGGTCGAGCCGTTGCGAATGGCGAACATCCTCACCGGCCAGACGGTCTACGACTGGTCGATCGTGAGCCTCGACGGAAAGCCGACACCAGCGAGTAACGGCCTCGAGCTCTCACCAACCGTCTCTCTCGAGCAGCTCGGACCCGTTGAGGTACTCTTCGTGTGTGGCGGGGTCAACGTGCAGGACGCCGTCTCGCCCAAGATGCTCCAGGCCTTACGCCGCCTCGCCGAGCGGCGCGTCCCTCTCGGGGCGCTCTGCACGGGGGGTTATGCGCTCGCCAAGGCGGGGCTCCTCGACAAGTACCGGGCAACGATCCACTGGGAGAATCTCTCCGCACTGCGCGAGGAATTCCCGCGTATCCACCTGAGCGATCAGCTCTTCACGATCGACCGCGACCGCTTCACCTGCTCTGGCGGGGTAGCGCCGCTCGATCTGATGCTCAACCTCGTGGAAACGAAACTCGGCGCGCGCATCTCGCAGCTCATCTCCGAGCAGTTCATCGTCGATCGGGTGCGCAGCGATCGCGACCGCCAGTACGTGCCCCTGCGTGCCCAGGTTGGGGTGAGCCACGAGAGCCTGATACGCGTTGCGCAGCTGATGGAGGAGCATATCGAAAAGCCGCTCTCGCTCGATGAGATCGCCGCGGCAACCGGGCTCTCGCGGCGGCAGATCGAGCGGCTTTTCAAGCGGCATCTCAACTGCGTACCCAAGCGCTATTACCTGCAAATGCGGCTGCGCCGCGCGCGCGAGCTCCTGCTGCAGACGTCGATGCCAATCATCGACATCACGACCGCCTGCGGTTTCCAGTCGCCGCCCCATTTCTCACGCTGTTACCGCGCACAGTTCGGCTGCCCGCCAAGTGCGGAGCGCCAGACCCACAAGGGAAAGGCCGCCGCCGCTCTCTCGCCTCCCCCGGGGTGAGATCCCCGCCGGCTAAGGCGCCTCAACCTCAGGCGCGACCACAGTCTTTGCCTTAATGCGTCGACTGTCGTTTGCGGACACGCGGCGGTCGCGAAGGTACCATTACGAGTGGGGTTCCGCCCTTACCATGTCCAACGGCCGGTAGGCGCCACGCCCTTGTGGCGCTTGGAGATTTCGACGATGGCAGATCAAGCCGAAGGCGAGTTCAACCTACGCGATCTCGACGACAAGGAGCTCATCGAGCAGGTCCACGACGATCTCTACAACGGACTGAAGCCCGAGGTTGAGGAGGCGACGCACATCTTCCTCGAGCGCGGTTGGAACGCGGAGAAGGTGCTGAACGATGCGCTCGTCGAAGGGATGCGGATCGTCGGCATCGACTTCCGCGACGGCATCCTCTTCGTCCCCGAGGTACTGCTTGCGGCGAATTCGATGAAAGGTGGGATGGAGATCCTGCGGCCGCTGCTTGCAGAGACCGGCGT